>JAAIGF010163442.1_pt1 | contig 30874 bp, 29 predicted proteins | sample 6487441 | NCBI WGS metagenome assembly JAAIGF01 (sample SAMN13974129, study PRJNA590717) | phyllosphere metagenome | biome: pepper field; feature: multiple bacterial spot infested pepper fields; material: pepper leaves; isolation source: leaves from pepper fields | host: Capsicum annuum ... | reverse complement strand
TCCAGCACGGTGCTGCCGGTGGTCATCACATCGTCCACCACGGTCAGGCGCGGTGGCACCGCACCGTGCACATCGAAGGCATCGAACAGGTTGTCGCGGCGCTGCTCGGCGCTGCGCTCCGACTGCGGCGCGGTGTGCCGGCGCCGGTACAGGCCGCGCCACACCGGCTGGCGCAGCAACCGGCACAGCTCCCCGGCCTGGTCATAGCCACGCTTACGCAACCGACGCGGATGCAACGGCACCGGCACGAGCGGCGGGCAGGCCCACGGTGGCGGCCTGCGCTGCATCAGCTGCGCAAGCAGTCGGCCGGCGGCCAGGTCCTGGTGGAATTTGTAGCGGACCAGCAACTGGTCCACGGGTGGCAGGTACAGCAGGCTGGCATGGGTGGCAGCCTGCGGCGGCGGCTCCTCGCGGCAGGTGCCACAGACCGGCAGCGCGCTGGCCGGCAATGGCAGTGCACAGCGCAGGCAGGCGCGGCCGGACCAGGGGATATCGGCCAGGCAGGCGGCGCACAGATCCAGGCCATCGTGGCCGGGCTCGTCGCAGACCAGGCAGCGCAGTGGCAGCAGTGCGCGCAATGCCGACGCGACAGTGCGCAGAAACAGCGTTTTCAGCATTCAACGAGTCTGCGTGCCGCCACTCTACGATGGCATCAGACATCGGCCCATGCTGTGGTCAGGATGCCGCTTGTCCTCTTCCCGAGGAACCGCTTCGACACGGCCGCTGCACATTTCCGCTGCTAGCGTGCCCGTTCTGTATCACCTCTTCGGACTCTACATGAACAAGCGGACCCGGATCGTTGTCATCGTGCTGGTCGTTGGCCTGCTGGCCATGGCCCTGCCCAGCCTGCTCTGGTACGTCAAACAGGGCGAGACCCACGACGCGGGGCTGCAGAAGGAAGCAGAGAAAATCCAGAACGAACAGGCCAAACCCTGATCGACTCGATGCGCCCCAGACCCACCACCCTCGACTGGTTGCCGGACGGCTGGAAGGTGCTGCCACGCGACTTCTATCGCCGGCATCCCACCGCCGTAGCACCGCAACTTCTCAACAAGCTGATCGTGCGTGACGATGGTCGTGCCGCCCGCATCGTTGAGGTTGAGGCCTACGCAGGCAGTGAGGATCCCGCCGCGCATTCCTATCGTGGGCAGACGGCACGCAACGCCACCATGTTTGGCGAGGCGGGTCATCTATATGTCTATTTCACCTACGGAATGCACTGGGGCAGCAACGCGGTGTGTGGCGAGGTTGGCGAAGGTGTCGGCGTGCTGCTCAGGGCCGCTGAGCCGGTGTCCGGCATGGGCGCCATGCAGGCCGCGCGACCGGCAGCCAAGCGCGATCGCGATCTGGCGAGCGGACCGGGCAAACTGTCCCAGGCACTGGGCATCACACGCGATCTGGATGGCGCAGACCTGGTCACTGCAGACCGCGGTGTCGTCATTGTCTGTGATGGCACGCCGCCACCGCCATCACCGGTGGTAGGGCCACGCATCGGCATCAGTCGCGCGGTGGATTTCCCTTGGCGCTGGCATGTACCGGACCATCCGCATGTGTCGGTCCGGCCGCGCCGGAGATGATTCCGGCTGGCGGGTGCCTTGCGGAGGCCCCCGCAACGCAGCGCCCCTGTCAGTCGCAATCCTGGTAGCCACCCACCACGCCACAGTGCCTGCAGCGGAACAAATAGGCCGTCGGTGATCCGTCCTTGTTCAACGCGGCCAGGAAGTGCTGCCACCGCGGTCCGTCGTCCAGCCCGGTGCTGTCCTGGATCGCCGCCACTGCGGCTTCCCCGTGCGCTTCCAGTTCGGCGCGTCCGGCGCGACCGATGAACTCCGCGGCATCCGCGCAATGGGTCCACCACTGTTCCTGCTGCCAGCCGTTGAAGCCGGGGGTGCGCTGCGCGATCACGTCGATGATCTCTTCATCGACTTCATCCCACTCACCGCCACCGCCCACGCCTTCCTCGTCACTGAAAGTAACGCCGAGGCGCTCATGCGCGGAGCCATCGGCAATGCACCACGGGCAGATTTCCTGTCCGTACTCTTCTTCGGCATAGACCGGCCCGGTGTAGACGTAGCCGCGCGACTGCCCGCAGCACACGCACGGCGTGTTGGCGGCCACCACGCTGCCGGTGGCGATCGGATCGGGGTGGTAGGGGAAGCGCGGCAGATCCATGGCAGTTCCGTTGCTGGGCGGCCCAGTGTAGCGGTGCGGTCAGGTCCAGATATCATGTAAACCATATCTAATTGCATTTAGTTGACAGGCCTCACCAAGCCACCCACACTGCCGCCCTCGCTCCACGCCCCTCCAAGGTCCCGCCATGCCTCCTGCCATCCGCCACGACTGGCAGCACGATGAACTGCAGGCGCTGTTCGACCTGCCCCTGCCCGAGCTTCTGTTCCGCGCCGCCAGCGTCCATCGCGCGCATTTCGATCCGGCCCAGGTACAGGTGTCCACGCTGCTGTCGGTGAAGACCGGTGGCTGCCCGGAAGACTGCGCCTACTGCCCACAGGCGCAGCGCTACAACACCGGCGTGAGCGCGCAGAAGCTGATGGATACCGATGCCGTGCTGGCCAAGGCACGCCAGGCCAAGGCCGCCGGTGCATCGCGCTTCTGCATGGGCGCGGCATGGCGTTCGCCGAAGGACCGCGACATCCCGAAGGTGGCTGCGATGATCGCGGGGGTAAAGGCGCTCGGCCTGGAAACCTGCGCCACCCTCGGCATGCTCAGTGGCGAGCAGGCGCGCGCGTTGAAGGACGCCGGCCTGGACTACTACAACCACAATCTCGACACCGCGCCGGACTACTACGATTCGATCATCCACACGCGCCAGTACCAGGACCGCCTGGATACCTTGGGCCACGTGCGCGATGCCGGGCTGAAGACCTGCTGCGGTGGCATCGTCGGCATGGGCGAGACGCGTGCGCAACGCATCGGCCTGCTGCTGGCGCTGGCCACGCTGCCGGCCCATCCCGATTCGGTGCCGATCAACAAGCTTGTGCAGGTGGCCGGTACGCCGCTGCATGGCAGCGCGGAACTGGACCCGTTCGAGTTCGTGCGAATGATCGCGGTGGCACGCATCGCGATGCCGCGTTCGATGGTGCGGCTGTCGGCCGGTCGCGAAGCGATGAGTGATGAGCTGCAGGCGCTGTGCTTCCTGGCCGGTGCCAACTCGATCTTCTACGGCGAAAAACTGCTGACCACCGGCAACCCGGAAAGCGAGCGCGACCTTGCCCTGTTCGCGCGCCTGGGCCTGCAGCCGATGCCCGTGCAGGTGGACGCCGAAGGCCACGACCACGGCGGTACCGTGCACGCCGATATCAGCGCCGATGGCCCCGGCTGTGGCTGCGCCCACGCCGCGTGACATGCCGCGTGATCGGGGCGTCGAGCAGGCGTGGCGGCAACGCGCTACCCTAGCCGCCCCGTCGTCGCCTGAAGCCAGCATGGCCCGCCCCGACCTGACCGCCCGCCTCCAAGCCCAGCGCGCGTTGCGCGATGCACAAGGCCGTCGCCGCCCGCGGCGCACGGTCACCCGTCGTGATGGCGTGCGCCTGGAAATTGACGGGCGCTGGCTGACCGGGTTCTGCAGCAACGACTACCTCGGCCTGGCCCAGCAGTTCAGCGTGGTCAACGCGCTGCAGGATGCGGCCGCACGCGATGGCACCGGTGCCGGTGCCTCGCATCTGGTCTGTGGCCACCACGCGCTGCACGACGCGCTGGAACGCGAAGTGGCCGACTGGCTCGGTTACCCGCGCGCCCTGCTGTTCGGCAGTGGCTTCGCCGCCAACCTGGCGGTGCAGCAGGCGCTGCTGAGCGAAGAGAACGATGTCTGCGTGCAGGACAAGCTCAACCACGCCAGCCTGCTCGATGCCACGCGGCTGGCCGGTGCGCGCCTGCGCCGCTACCCGCACCTGGATCCGGAAGGCGCCATGCGCCAGCTCAAGCACGCACCCGAGGGTGCGGCGATGCTGGCCACCGATGGTGTCTTCAGCATGGACGGCGATGTTGCACCGCTGCGTGCGCTGTCGCTGGTCGCGCGCCTGCAGCAGGCGCTGTTCTACGTGGACGACGCGCATGGCGTAGGCGTGCTCGGCGATGGCCGTGGCGCAGTCGCCAACGCCGGCCTGGGCGTGGACGACGTGCCGTTGCAGCTGGTCACCCTGGGCAAGGCGCTGGGCAGTGCCGGCGCGCTGGTGCTGGGTCGCGAAGACCTGGTCGAGCACCTTTCCGAGACCGCACGCCCCTACATCTACACCACCGCCCTGCCGCCGGCCCTGGCCGCCTCGGCACTGGAAGCGGTGCGCCTGGCCCGCCGCGATCATTGGCGCCGGGCCAAGCTGGCCGACCTGATCGCCCTGTTCCGCGGCGAAGCGCGCCGCCATGGCCTGGACCTGATGGCCTCGGAAACCCCGATCCAGCCGCTGCTGTGTGGCGATGACCACACCGCCGTGGCGATGTCGCAGGCGCTGGAGCAGGCCGGCTGGCTGGTTGGTGCGATCCGTCCACCGACGGTGCCCGAAGGCAAGGCGCGGCTGCGCGTCACCCTGTCGGCACTGCATACGCCGGAACAGGTCCGCGAGCTGGTCGAAGCCATCGCCCAGGCGCGCGACCGCGTCGCTGCCGGGCCGAGCGAAGCGCTGCCGCCTGCCCTGCCTGCGCTGGCCTGACCCGCACGCGCCGTACCCATGCATATCGACGTCACCGGCCACGGGCCGGACCTGGTTCTGATCCACGGCTGGGCCCTGCAGGGCGGCGTGTTCGCGCCCCTGGTGCAACGCCTGGCCGACCGTTTCACCCTGCATCTGGTCGACCTTCCGGGCCATGGCCACAGCCGCGACGACAGCACGCCGCTGCGCCTGCCGCACGTGGTCAACGCGATTGCCGCGGCCACGCCGCCGGCGGTGTGGTGCGGCTGGTCGCTGGGCGGGCTGTTCGCACTGCATGCGGCGGCCACCCTTCCGAAGGTGCGCGGGCTGGTGATGATCGCCGCCACGCCGCGTTTCGTGCGCGGCGAGGACTGGCCCCACGCGGTGGAACCGGCGGTCTTCGAGCAGTTCGGGCGTGACCTGGCCACGGACTTCGGCGGCACCCTGGAGCGCTTCCTGGCGTTGGACGTGATGGGTTCGGCGCATGCCCGCGAGGAGCTGCGCACCCTGCGCCAGCGCCTGGTCGAGCGCGGTGCCCCCAGCGAGCGCGCCCTGCTGGAAGGCCTGCGCCTGCTGGAAGGTACCGACCTGCGTGGCGCCCTGCCCACGCTGGGCAGGCCCAGCCTGTGGATCGCCGGCCAGCGCGACCGCCTGGTGTCGCCGGCCGCGATGCAGGCCGCCGCCGCGCTGGCCCCGGGCGCGCAGGCGCTGACCGTCGCCCACGGCGGCCATGCGCCCTTCCTCGGCCACGCCGACGAGGTGGCCGCTGCCCTGCAACACTTCGTTGCCGGCCTGTCACCGGCCGATGGCGGACAATGAGCACTTTCCGCATTCGGCAGGGTTGACGCATGGATCTCGGTATTTCCGGCCGCTGGGCACTGGTCTGCGGCGCAAGCAGGGGCCTCGGCCTGGGCTGCGCGCGCGCCCTCGTGGCCGAAGGCGTGAACGTGGTGATCGTGGCCCGTGGCGAAACTGCCCTGCAGGCTGCCGCTGAAGAACTGCGCGCCCTGCCCGGTGCCGCCGAGGTGCGCACCGTCGCCGCCGACGTCACCACCGAGGCTGGGCGCACGCAGGCGCTGGCCGCCTGCCCGCAGGTCGACATCCTGGTGACCAACGCCGGTGGCCCGCCGCCGGGCGACTTCCGCACGTTCGAGCGCGACGACTGGATCGCCGCGCTGGATGCCAACATGCTGGCCCCCATCGCGCTGATCCGCGCCACGGTGGACGCGATGATCGCGCGCGGCTTCGGCCGCATCGTCAACATCACCTCGTCCTCGGTGAAGGCACCGATCGACACGCTGGCACTGTCCAACGGCGCGCGCAGCGGTCTCACCGGCTTCGTCGCCGGGCTGGCACGGCGCACGGTCGGCCACAACGTCACGATCAACAACCTGCTGCCCGGCCAGTTCGACACCGACCGCCTGCGCGCCAACTTCGCCCACGCTGCGGGCCAGGACGGCGACGTGCAGGCGGTGGCCGACCGCCGCCGCCAGCAGATCCCCGCCGGCCGCTTCGGCACGCCGGACGAATTCGGCGCCGCCTGCGCCTTCCTGTGCAGTGCACAGGCCGGTTACCTCACCGGGCAGAACCTGCTGATCGACGGCGGCGCCTACCCCGGTACGTTCTAAGAGACTTCCGCAATGCCGTCCCACTTCGATGCCCGCCACGTCCGCCGCGCGTTCGCCCGCGCCGCCAACAGCTATGACGCCGCCGCTGCCCTGCAGCGCGAGGTGCAGTCGCGGCTGATCGAATCGCTGGACTACCTGGAAGCGCGCAAGCCCGAGGTGGTGCTGGACATCGGTGCCGGCACCGGCCACGCCAGCGCGCTGATGAAGAAGCGCTGGCCGAAGGCGCAGGTGATCGCGATGGACGTGGCCCTGCCGATGCTGGACCAGGCCAAGCGCCAGGCCGGCTGGTGGAAGCCGTTCCAGCGCCTGTGCGGTGACGCCGCCGCGCTGCCGCTGGCCGACAACAGCGTCGATGTGATCTTCAGCAACCTGTGCCTGCAGTGGCTGGACGACCTGCCAGCGGTGTTCGCCGGTTTCCGTCGCGTGCTCAAGCCTGGCGGCCTGCTGCTGTGCTCCACCTTCGGCCCGGAAACGCTGGTCGAGCTCAACGAAGCGTTCGCCGCCGCCGATGACCGCCCGCATGTCAGCCGCTTCGCGCAGATCGCCCAGTTCGGCGATGCGTTGATGATGGCCGGCTTCCGCGATCCGGTGCTGGACCGCGACCTGTTCACCCTGACCTACGACGACCTGCCCGCGCTGATGCGCGAGCTGCGCGCGATGGGTGCGACCAATGCACGGGTAGACCGCCGCCACACGCTGACCGGCCGCGGTCGTTTTGCCGCTGCTGCTGCAGCATACGAACCGATGCGCCGTGCCGACGGCAAGCTGCCCAGCAGCTGGGAAGTGATCTACGCCCATGCCTGGGCGCCGGACCCGGGCGCACCGATCCGCGAAGGCGGGCATGACATCGCCTCGGTGCCGGTGTCGGCCATCCCGATCCGCCGCAAGCAGCCCTGATCGAAAGCCGCCGGGCATGGCCCGGCGCTACCAGACGCGCGATAGGGGCCGCGCCGGACGCGCGATATGGGTAGCGCCGGGCCATGCCCGGCGAGCGCAGCGGCTTGGCGATCAGGTATTCGCCGGCGAACTCAGCGGCGGACGCACCAGGTCGCGGTGGAAGAAATAGATTTCCTGCACCAGGAAACGCCAGCTGGTGTGGAAGCTGCGGAAGCGCGTGCTCGGCGTGGACGAGGCCAGTGCCTCGATGCCCAGCGCCTGGCTCAGGCGCAGCGCGCGCGCCATGTGCAGCGGGTCGCTGACGATGATGACCGTGTGCAGCTTGCGCTGCTCCATCAGCCGCTTGGCTTCCACCAGGTTCTGCACGGTGTTGCGTGAGGCGGTCTCGATCAGGATCGCGTCATCCGGCACGCCGTGCTTCAGCGCATAGCGCCGCGCCACCTGCGATTCGGAAAAACGCGCGCCCGCGCCACCGTAGCCACCGGTGAAGATCAGCAGCGGCGCATAACCGGCCTGGTACAGGTCCAGGCCATGGCGGATGCGTTCTTCGAACACCGGCGACGGCTTGGCATCGTAGGCCGCCGCGCCCAGCACGATGATCGCGTCGGCCTTGGCGGCCTGGTCGCGCTCACCCACCCAGACGATCCAGGCGGTCACGCCCAGCAGCCACACCAGCACCAGCACGAACAGGCGCCACAGCCAGCCCAGCAGGCCGGTGTGTGGTCGATGACGGCCGCGGCTCACGCCACCTCCCAGCGCAGCGCTGGCAGATCGACGTTGCCGCCGGACAGCACCAGGCCCACGCGCTGGCCGGCAAACCGCGCCGGCTGGGCCAGCACCGCCGCCAGCACGATGGCCGAGGACGGTTCCACCACCTGCTTCAGCACCTCCCACAGCAGGCGCATCGCCGCACGGGTGGCGTCATCGTCCACCACGATCACCTCGGCGCCCGCCGCCTGCAGCAGCTGGAAGTTCGGCGCGCCGACCAGCGTGCGCAGGCCGTCGCAGAAGGTGTCCGGAGTGAAAGCCGTCACGCGCTGGCCGGCAGCCAGCGAACGCGCGGTGTCGTCGGCACCGGCCGGTTCGGCCAGCACCAGGCGGGTCTGCGGGCTGGCGTGCTGCAGGGCCAGCGCAGTGCCGCTGGCCAGGCCACCACCGCCCACCGGCACCACCAGTACGTCGAAGGGGCCATCGCTGTGCAGCAGTTCCAGCGCCGCCGTGCCCTGCCCGGCCATCACCGCCGGGTCGGCATAGGGATGCACCAGGGTCGCGCCGGTATCGGCCTGCACCTGGGCGCAGGTGGCCTCGCGGTCGGCGATGGTGGCCGGGCAGCGCCAGAGCGTGGCGCCATGGCGGGCGATGTTGGCCAGCTTGGCGGCCACCGCCCCTTCAGGCACCACCACGTGGCAGGGAATGCCGCGGGTGCGGGCGGCCAGGGCCAGCGCCGCGCCATGGTTGCCCGAGGAATGGGTGACCACACCGGCCGCGGCGCGCCCGGCGTCCAGCGACCACACCGCATTGCAGGCACCGCGGAACTTGAACGCCCCGCCGCGCTGCAGATGCTCGGCCTTGAAGGCCAGCTGCGCCCCGGCCAGCGCATCCAGCGCGTGCGAGCGCAGGACCGGCGTGACATGGGCATGCGGCGCGATCCGCGCGGCGGCGGCCAGGACATCTTCGACGCGGGGCAACAGTGAATCGCTCATGACGCAAGATTAACGTATGCCCCGACGCTGGCGGCCACGCACCGGGCCATGCCAGCATGCAGGCCTTCATCGCCATTCATCCTGGGCCGGCACAATTAAGGGGCGATTCAATGCCCACGCCTGAAGCTGGCCCTACACCCGTCCTTGGGGGGACCCACATGAAAACGCGCCTGTTGCTTGCCGGTGGCCTGCTGCTGGCCCTCACCGGCTGTTCCACCTACGACTATGTCGGCGGTGGCAGCGGTGGCAGTTACTACCACGGTGCCCCGTCGACGGAGTACCGCTATCCGTATGGCTACCCGTCCACCTATGGCTACCCCTACTACGGTGGGTACGGCGGCTATGGCGGCGGTTACGGCTACGGCTATTACGGCAACCCGTATTACTCGCGCCCGGTCTACCGGCCGCCGCACAACCACCGCCCGCCGCCGCCGCCGCGTCCGGGCAACGGGGGTGAGAACCGTCCGCCGCCGCCGCCGCGCCAGAACAACGGTGGGTCGCCGTGGCGGAACCTGGACTCGATGCGTCGCCCGCCGCAGGCCGGCCGCCCGTCGGGTCCGCCGCAGGCGCGTCCGTCCGCACCGCCCCAGGCTCGCCCGTCCGCGCCGCCGCAGGCACGTCCTGCACCGGCACCGCGTGCGCCGAGGTCGAACGGTTCCCCGTGGCGGAACCTGGAACGATGAACCGTTGCCTGCGGCGAAACATGAAACGTGCGACGCAGCGCACAGTTGAGCTCTGAACCATCTTGCATTTCACGCGGTTCAGGCCGCACTCTACGCGGGTGGTGACGGCCCGCGTCACAAAGTGACAAAAACGTTAAGGGCCCGTCCCAAACAGCTCTACGTCGATATCCGACAGGAACATCTGGATCCCCCCTGTTCCGGCCCTGTCGGATGTCGGCACCTCTGAAAGCAGACGGCCCCGCAATGCGGGGCCGTTTGTTTTGGGGGGTCGCCAAACCTGGCCGGCTCCAGTAGATCCACGCCATGCGTGGATAGGGCCCCTCCTGGCAAATCCCCCGCGCTGGTAGATCCACGCCATGCGTGGATGGGACCTCTCCCGGCAGACCGCCCAAAAAAACAGGGCCGGACAGTCCCCCGACTGCCGGCCCCCCGCTTCCCCACCGTGCGCCTGTACCGGCCCCTGTTCCAATTCCGGTCAACGGCGCCTACGGCGCCAGCCACGATGGGTGCTATTGGGTTATCTGCAAAAATCCTGCCAACTTTAGGGCGGATTTCATCCCGGCCCCGATCCGGGCCCGTCGCCCCCCTCCGAATGGCGCTAAAATCGCCACCCCGGCGCCGCCCCGGCCGCGCCCGTCCCCTGTTGACCTGCCCCCATGACCCAGTCCTTCCATCGTTACGACGTCATCGTCATCGGCGGTGGCCACGCCGGCACCGAGGCCGCGCTGGCCGCGGCCCGCACCGGCGTGCGCACCCTGCTGCTGACCCACAACATCGAAACCGTGGGCGCGATGAGCTGCAACCCGGCCATCGGCGGCATCGGCAAGGGTCACCTGGTCAAGGAAATCGACGCCCTCGGCGGTGCGATGGCGCATGCCGCCGACCGCGCCGGCATCCAGTGGCGCACGCTCAACGCCTCCAAGGGCCCGGCCGTGCGCGCGACCCGCTGCCAGGCCGACCGCAACCTGTACCGCATGGCGATCCGCGCCATTGTCGAAGGCCAGGCCAACCTGACCGTGTTCCAGGCCGCCGTCGATGACCTGGTCATCGAAGGCGACGCCGTGCGCGGGGTCATCACCCAGACCGGCCTGCGCTTCGACGCCGAGGCCGTGGTGCTGACCGCCGGTACCTTCCTGGCTGGCAAGATCCACGTCGGCCCGACCCAGTACGCCGCCGGCCGCATGGGCGACCCGCCGGCCACCACGCTGGCCGTGCGCCTGCGCGAGCGTCCGTTTCAGGTCGACCGCCTGAAGACCGGCACGCCGCCGCGCATCGATGGCCGCTCGCTGGATTACAGCGTGATGGACGAGCAGCCCGGCGACACGCCGCGCCCGGTGATGTCCTTCCTCGGCTCGGTGGACGAGCATCCGCAGCAGGTCAGCTGCTGGATCACCCACACCACCGAACAGACCCACCAGATCATCCGCGACGCCCTGCACCGCTCGCCGCTGTACAGCGGCCAGATCGAGGGCATCGGCCCGCGCTACTGCCCGTCCATCGAGGACAAGGTGGTGCGCTTCGCCGAGAAGGCCAGCCACCAGATCTTCGTCGAGCCCGAGGGCCTGGGCATCGTCGAGATCTACCCCAACGGCATCTCCACCTCGCTGCCGTTCGACGTGCAGCTGGCGATGGTGCGCAGCATCCGCGGCTTCCAGGACGCGCACATCACCCGGCCCGGCTACGCCATCGAATACGACTTCTTCGATCCGCGCGGGCTGAAGGCTTCGCTGGAAACCAAGCTGGTCAACGGCCTGTTCTTCGCTGGCCAGATCAACGGCACCACCGGCTATGAAGAAGCCGCCGCACAGGGCCTGCTGGCCGGCCTCAACGCTGCGCGCCAGGTGCGCGGGCTGGACGGCTGGTGCCCGCGCCGCGACGAAGCGTACCTAGGCGTGCTGGTGGATGACCTGATCACCCACGGCACCAACGAGCCGTACCGCATGTTCACCAGCCGCGCCGAGTACCGCCTGCAGCTGCGCGAGGACAACGCCGACCAGCGCCTGACCCCGACCGGCCGCGAGATGGGCCTGGTCGATGACCGCCGCTGGAGCGCCTTCGAGACCAAGCAGGCCGCAGTGGCCGCCGAGCGCGCGCGCTTGGGTGCGCTGTGGGCGACCCCGGCCAATGCGCTGGGCCGCGAAGTGCAGGAGACCCTGGGCGTGGCGGTCAGCCGCGAAACCAACGTGCTGGACCTGATCAAGCGCCCCGAACTGGACTACGCGCAGCTGATGCAGGTGCCGTCGCTGGGCCCGGCGGTGGCCGATGGCAAGGTGGCCGAGCAGATCGAGATCGGCGTGAAGTACGCCGGCTACCTGGACCGCCAGCGTGACGAGATCGAACGCCAGCAGCGCCACGAAGCGACGCCGATTGCCGAAGGCTTCGACTATGCCGGCGTGCGTGGACTGTCGGCCGAAGTGCTGCAGAAGCTGGAACGCGTGCGCCCGCAGACCATCGGCCAGGCACAGCGCATTCCCGGCATGACCCCGGCCGCGATCTCGCTGCTGCTGGTGCACCTGGAACGCGCCCGCCGCGGCCGCGTGGCGTAACGCGCATCTGCGCAGACGTCATCCACGCATGGCGTGGATCTACTGCAATGGTGCCGACCGTTGGTCGGCACGCATGCATGGGCCACGCGTGCGTTACAGTCGAGCACGCTCGACTCTACGAATCCGCACTGCATGGACGACATCCACCCGATCGCGCCGGACAAGCGCGCCGCCATCCTCGCTACCCTGGCCGACATCGAACGCTCGCACGATGTGCGCGTACTGCTGGCCTGCGAATCCGGCAGCCGCGGCTGGGGGTTTTCCTCGCCGGACAGTGATTACGACGCGCGCTTCATCTACGTGCATCGCCAACCGTGGTACCTGAGCGTCAACGAGGCCACCGGCCCCGGTGAAGCGCAGCGCGATGTGATCGAGCTGCCGATCGATGACGAGCTGGATGTCAGTGGCTGGGACCTGCGCAAGGCGCTGCGGCTGGTGTCCAAGTCCAACCCGACGCTGATCGAGTGGCTGCGCTCGCCGATCATCTACCAGCACGATGCCAAGGCCGTTGCCTGCCTGTGGGAGGCCGCCGAGCGCTTCTACTCACCGCTGGGCACGTGGTGGCACTACTTCAACATGGCGCGCTCCAACCATCGCGGCTACCTGCGCGGCGAAACCGTGCGTACCAAGAAGTACCTGTACGTGCTGCGCCCGCTGCTGGCCTGCCAGTGGATCGAGCACGAACGCACGCCGCCGCCGATGGCTTTCGAAGATCTGCTGGAGCGCCTGCTGCCGCAGGGTGCGGTGCGCGAGGCCATTGACGCGCTGCTGGTGGTCAAGCGTGCCAGTGCCGAGGTCGCCGCCGGCCCGCGCATCGCGGCCATCAGCGACTACATCGACGCCAGCCTGGCCGAGCGCGCCGAGGGGCCGCAGCTGCCCGCGGGGCACGGGGACGCCACTTGGCTGGACGGCCTGTTCCGGCAGATGCTGGCGACGCACGCGCCGGCATAGGCGGTAGCGCCGGGCCATGCCCGGCACGCGAACAGCCGCCGGGCATGGCCCGGCGCTACCGATGCCTCTGCCGCGTATCATCGTCGTGTTTGCCCCACCTGGAGACAGCGATGAACCCCCTGCGCCCCTTCCGCGACAAGATGCCCGTCCTCGGCCAGCGCGTGTACGTCGACCCGGCCTGCACCCTCATCGGTGACGTGGAGCTGGCCGACGATGTCTCCATCTGGCCGGGCACGGTCATCCGTGGCGACGTCAACCATGTCCGCATCGGCGCGCGCACCAACGTGCAGGACGGCACCATCATCCACGTCAGCCACCACAGCCCGTACAACAAGGCCGGCTGCCCGACCCTGATCGGCGAAGGCGTGACCGTCGGCCACGGCTGCATCATCCACGCCTGCACCATCGGCGATTACAGCCTGATCGGCATGGGTGCCTGCATCCTCGACGGCGCGCGCGTCGAGCGCCATGCCTTCGTCGGCGCCGGCGCCGTGGTCGGCCCGGGCAAGGTGGTCGGCGAGGGCGAGCTGTGGGTGGGCAACCCGGCGCGTCCGGCACGCACGCTCAGCGACAAGGAGATCGAGTCGCTGCACTATTCGGCCGACCACTACGTGCGGCTGAAGGACGAATACCTGGGCTGAGCCGCTTCGTCGGCCACTGGGCTCTGCTAAAGTCGGGGCCCGACCAGGAACCGTCGAGATCCCCATGCCTGTGGCAGCACGCCGGAGAGGACTCCAGCGCCCACATCCGCGGCCATCGCACTGATGACCGCGCCCATGCTCGATACCTACCGCGAGGTGGTAACGCCGGAAGGCGTGCCGCTGCAGTTGCCCACCGCCGGGCCGATGCCGCGTGCGCTGGCCTGGCTGGTCGACCTGGGCATCCGCTTCGGCGCGCTGGTGCTGCTGTCCATTCCGCTGGCCCTGCTCGATGAGTTTGGCCGCGGCATCTACATGGCCGCGATGTTCCTGCTGATGTGGGCCTACCCGATCGTCTGCGAGGCGCTGTGGGGCCGCACCCTGGGCAAGCGTGCACTCGGCCTGCGCGTCCTGTCGCGCGATGGCGCACCGGTGGGCTGGATGGCCTCGATCACCCGCAACCTGCTGCGCACCGTGGACATGCTGCCGTTCGGTTATGCCCTGGGCCTGCTCAGCAGCCTGTTCGATCCGTACGGGCGCCGCCTCGGCGACCTGGTGGCCGGCACCGTGGTGGTGCACGAGCCGATGCATTACCTGTCGCCTCCGGCCACCATCGACAGCGTGCTGGTGCCGTCGCAGCCGCTGCGCCCGCAGGAACAGGCCGCCGTCCTGGCGTTTGCCGAACGCGCGCCGCGCCTGTCGCCGGGTCGCCAGCAGGAACTGGCAGGTATCGCCGAGCCGCTGACCGGTGCATCCGGCCAGGTGGGCGTGCTGCGCCTGTACGCGATGGCCAACTGGCTGCTGGGCCGCCGATGAAGCAGGAACAGTTCGTCGCCCGCCACCAGCACGAATGGCAGCAGCTGGAGCTCTGGCTGCAGCAGCGTGCGGGCGCTTCGCGTCGCAGGCGGCGCAGGCCCCAAGCCGCTGACCCGGGCGACGTCGCCTTCGCCCAGCGCTACCGCCGCCTGTGCCAGCAGCTGGCGCTGGCGCGCGAACGCGGCTACAGCCCGCAGCTGGTGCAGCGCCTGCAGCAGCTGATGCAGCAGGGCCACAGCGTGCTGTACCGCACGCCGCCGGTGCGCTGGCGGCGGGCACTGGAATTCCTGGTGGCCGACTTCCCGATGCTGGTGCGCAGCCAGGCCCGCAGCATGTGGGTGGCACTGGCGATGTTCGCGGTGCCGGCGCTGGCCTGCTTCGCCGTGGTGCAGCTGTACCCGGACAGCGTGCATCTGCTGATGGACAACAGCCAGATCGCCGAGATGGAACGCATGTACGACCCGGCCGCGGACCGGCTGGGGCGTGACAGCGGCACCGACTGGATGATGTTCGGCTACTACATCATGAACAACATCAGCATCGCCCTGCGCACCTTCGCCAGCGGCCTGCTGGCCGGGCTGGGCACGCTGCTGGTGCTGCTGTTCAACGGCGTCATCATGGGCGCGGTGGCCGGCCACCTGCAGCAGATCGGCCACGGCGATCCGTTCTGGCGCTTCGTGGTCGGCCATGCCGCCTTCGAGCTGACCGGCATCGTCATCGCCGGCGGCGCCGGCCTGCAGCTGGGCATGAAACTGCTGGCGCCCGGCCGCCGCCGCCGCATCGACGCGCTGGTCGAAGGCGGCCGCATCGGCGCCCGCCTGTGCCTGGGCGTGGCCTTCATGCTGCTGCTGGCGGCGTTCGTGGAAGCGTTCTGGTCGTCGATCGCGCAGATCCCGGCCTGGGCCAAGTACAGCGTGGCCGGTGTGTTGTGGGCCGGCGTGCTGCTGTGGCTGTGGCGCGGCGGTCGCGGGGGTGAACGTGCGGATTGACCACCTCGACGTGGCCCTGCGTGCGCGCAGCGGCTGGGAAGCGATGGAACTGGGCACCGCCCTCGCCCGCCGCCATGCGCGCGCGGTGTGGGGCAGCTGGCTGCTGGCCAGTGCGCCGTTGTTCGTGCTGTTCAATGCGCTGGCCTGGTGGCTGGACGGCTTCGCCTGGGCATCGCTGGCGATGTGGTGGTGCAAGCCGCTGTTCGAGCGCGCGCCGCTGTACGTGCTCTCACGCGGCATCTTCGGCGAGACGGTCGGCGCGCGTGCGGCACTGGCCGCGCAACGGCACTGGGGCGGCACCGGCTTCTGGGGCTACCTTGGCTGGCGCCGTTTCAGCCTGCTGCGCAGCCTGTGCCTGCCGGTCAACCTGCTGGAGGGCAACGCACCCGCACAGCGCGGCCCACGCCGGCGCGCGGTGGCCGCCGGCGCCGCCGGGCCGGCAATCCTGCTGGCGCTGATCTGCCTCGGCTTCGAGCTGGTGCTGGTGCTGGGCGCGATTGCGGCGGTCTTCATGTTCATTCCGCTGGAACTGCTGCCCGACTCGTGGCGCGCGGCCTGGGCGATGATCAGCGTCGAGACCCCGCCGTGGGCGGACCTGCTGCTGAACCTGCTGAGCTGGCTGGCCGCCGCCCTGATCGGCCCGTTCTATGTCGGCGCGGGCTTCGGCCTGTACCTCAACCGGCGCACGCAGATGGAAGCGTGGGACGTGGAGATCGCCCTGCGCCGCCTGCGCGAGCGGCTGCTGCCGGCCGCATCGACGCTGGCCCTGCTGCTGTGCCTGGCGTTGCCGCTGGCCCCCGCCCACGCGCAGGACGCCGATGCGGACACTGCCCACCAGGTCGCCGACGAAGCCCGGGCGGCCGGACAGGCCGACGCGGATGACGACGAAGGCGAGGGCGACGGCGAAGAAGCCAACGCCGCCAATGATCCGGCCAATGCCGCTGCCGGTATCTTCGGTGAGCAGCCGGTGGACACGGCCGGTTTCCGCCAGGCGGTGAACCGTGCCTACGAGGATCCGCTGCAGCGGCCGGTCCGCCAGGTCACCGAGTGGAAGCCGATCGACGACACCACGGCGGAAAAGAAGGCCGAGAAGAAAGACACCAGGGACGACAAGGCCGGCCAGAAACATGGCGAACGCAACCGCGGCCTGAAGCTGCTGGCGCGGGTGGCCGAGTGGGGCCTGTGGGCGCTGCTCGGCGCCGTGGTGCTGGTGCTGCTGCTGACCGCGCGCCTGTGGTGGCCGTGGCTGCGCGGCGCCGGCCGGCGCACGCCGAAGGACGCACCGCGCGTGCAGGAAGAGGCCGTGGAACTGCCGGTGGTGCTGCCGCCGGACGTGGCCACCCAGGCCGGCCTGCTGTGGGACCAGGGACGCCCGCGCCAGGCCCTGGCCCTGCTTTACCGCGCCAGCGTGCGCACCCTGGTCGAGCGCACCGGCAACGCGTTGCCCCCCGGCGCCACCGAAGCGCAGTGCCTGCGTGCTTCCCGGCGCATGCCGCAGCCGGCGGACCGCGATCTGTTCGCCCGCATCGTGCGCATGTGGCAGTACGCCGCGTACGGCGGCCACCTGCCCACGCGCGATGAGTTCGATGGCCTGGCCGCGACCCTGCGCCAGCAGTTCGGGTGGAAGGCATGAGCCCGCGCGCGTTCTGGGCCCTGCTGCTCGGCCTGCTGGTGCTGCTGGGCGTGCCGTTGACCATCCTGTTCCTGCGCACGCACGAGAAGGTCACCGAGACCGTGGTGCTGCCACCGCGCGGCGAAGCCAGCTACAACCCGCTGTACGTGCTGGGGCAGGCGCTCCGCGCCGACGGCATCGAGGTGCAGTCGCGCGAACGCCTGCAGCTGGCGAAGATGCCCCTGGCCGACACCGATACCGTGGTCCTGCTGCAGGACACCCGCGAGATGCCGCCGGGCACCGCGCAGGCACTGCTGGACTGGGTTGCCCGTGGCGGCCACCTGCTGCTGCGCACGCAGCCGCCGGGCGAGGACAAGACCAGCACCACCCAGGGCCCGCTGCTGGACCGCATCGGCGTGGACAGCCTGTTCCATGGCAAGGACTGCCAGCCGTTCCATGTGGTGGATGATCCCAGCCACGTCGAGTTCTGCAACGGCCGCCGCTTCAGTCTCGGCTTCAAGGCCAGCGCCGATGCCGAGCGCCGCTGGGGCAACGAGGAGGGGCTGGCCTTCGCACGCCTGCGCCACGGCAAGGGCCGCATCGATGTGCTGGCCGACATGGATTTCATGCGCGGCAATGGCGCCGCTCCGCTGCCGCGCAAGGGCGCGACGGCCAAAAACACACCGCAGCGCGGTGGCCTGCACGATCTCTCCCACCGCGACCTGACCCGCCACCTGCTGGACCCCAACTACGGGCGCGGCACGGTGTGGCTGGTGTACGGCAGCCGCCCGCCGACGCTGCTGGCGCGCATCGTGCTGCAGGGCTGGCCGGTGTGGATTCCGCTGCTGCTGGGCATCCTGGGCTGGCTGTGGACGCGCGCGCAGCGGCTGGGCGGCGTGCTGCCTTCGCCGGTGGTCGAGCGCCGCTCGCTGCTGGAACACGTGCGTGCCAGTGGCGAGCTGCTGCTGCGCTTCGGCCAGGGCGCGCAGCTGTACAACGCAGTGCAGGCGCTGTTCCTGCATCGCCTGCGCCTGCGCGCCCCGGTGGCGGCCGCGCTGGATGGCGCTGCCCGCGACCAGGCCATCGCCGAGGTGCTGCAGTGGCCCGCCAGCCGCGTGGCCACCGCCCTTACTGCTCCTTCGCCGCACGATTCCTCCGCCCTGCGCGAGCGCATCCGCTTGCTGCTCCAGATGAGATCCCTGCTATGACCGATGCCCCTGAGCTTCCGGCGGCCGCTGCCGCCCGCCTGATCGAACGCGTCGATGCCATCCGCGATGCCGTCGGTCGCGCCTTCATCGGCCAGGCCGACGTGCTCGACCAGATCATGGTGGCGCTGCTGGCCGGCGGCCACGTGCTCATCGAAGGCGTGCCCGGGCTGGGCAAGACCCTGCTGGTGCGTGCGCTGGCACAAGCGATGGAGCTGGACTACGGGCGCGTGCAGTTCACCCCCGACCTGATGCCCAGCGACGTCAGCGGCCATGCGGTGTACGACCCGAAGAGCGAGAGCTTCAAGATCCGTCGCGGCCCGGTGTTCACCAACCTGCTGCTGGCCGACGAGATCAACCGCGCCCCGGCCAAGACCCAGTCGGCCCTGCTGGAAGTGATGCAGGAAGGCCAGGTGACCATCGAAGGCAAGGCCTTCACCCTGGCGCCGCCGTTCATGGCCCTGGCCACGCAGAACCCGCTGGAACAGGAAGGCACCTACCCGCTGCCGGAAGCACAGCTGGACCGCTTCCTGCTGAAGGTGCTGATCGACTACCCGCAGCTGGAAGACGAGAAGCACATGGTCACGGCCATCACCCGTGGCCGCGCCGCCAGCGATTTCGACCTCAGCCAGGTGCCGCGCGTACTCGGCGCCGGCGAACTGCTGGCGCTGCAGCAGGCCACCGCCGCCATCACCGTCGATGACGAAGTGATCGACTACGCGGTGCGCATCGTGGCCGCCACCCGTTCCTGGCCGGGCATCGCCGTCGGCGCCGGCCCGCGCGGCAGCATCGCGCTGGTGCGTGCCGCGCGTGCGCAGGCAGTGCTGGCTGGTCGCGATTTCGTCACCCCCGACGACGTGCGTGACATCGCCCGGCCGGCACTGCGCCACCGCATCGCGCTGGCACCGGAACTGCAGATTGAAGGCCAGGGCCCGGACGACGTGCTCGGTGCCCTGCTGGCCAAGGTGGATGCGCCGCGCCGATGAGGCCTGCGCCGCTGCTGCTGGTCCTGCTGGCTGCCTGGGCCGTGCTGGGCGGCGTGGTGCTGGGCGGCCTGCTGCCGCACTGGAGCTGGGCCGTGGCCGGTGCGCTGGTGGCCGCGCTGGCACTGGCCGATCTGTGGCGGCAGTGGCGACGTGCATCGCCGCAGGTACAGCGCCAGGTGCCCGAGGCGCTGGCACTGGGCGTGCGCCGCGAGATCGGCCTGCGCTTGTTCGCCGAGCAGCCGATGCTGGTGCAGGTGTTCGATCGCGTGCCCGGCGGCTGGCCGCTGGAGTCGTTGCCGCAGCGCCTGCAGCTGCGCGCCGGCCACGCCAGCACCCTGCACTACCAGGTGCAGCCGCAGCAGCGTGGGCGTTTCCAGTTCGACGGCGTGGACGTGCGCATCCGCTCGCCATGGCGGCTGTGGTGGCAGCAGCGCACGCTGCCGCCGGTGCTGGACGTGCGGGTCTATCCCAACTTCGTGCCGCTCACCCGCTTCGCGTTGTTCAGTGCCGACCAGGCCTCGCGGCTGGTCGGTGCACACGTGAAGCGCCGTCGCGGTGAAGGCACCGACTTCCACCAGATGCGCGAGTACCGCGTCGGTGACAGCCTGCGCCAGCTGGACTGGAAGGCCACCGCCCGCGCGCGCAAGCTGATCTCGCGCGAGTACCAGGACGAGAAGAACCAGCAGCTGCTGCTGATGCTCGACAGCGGCCGGCGCATGCTGGCCAGCGAAGGCGGTCTCTCGCACTTCGACCATGCCCTGAACGCGTCGCTGGTGGTGGCCTACCTGGCGTTGCGCCAGGGCGATGCCGCCGGCCTGTTCGCGGTGGGTGGCGAACGCCGCTGGGTGGCGCCGCAGCGCGGCATGGGCATGGTGGAACACCTGCTGCGCGCCAGCTACGACCTGCAGCCGCAGGCCGTGGCCACCGATTACCTGGCCGCCGCCACCGAAGTCTCGCTGCGGCAGCGCCGTCGCGCGCTGGTGATGCTGGTCAGCAACGTGCGCGACGAAGACATCGAAGACCTGCTGGCCGCCGTGCGCCTGCTGCAGCGCCGCCACCTGGTGTGCGTGGCCAGCCTGCGCGAACGCGAACTGGATACCGCGCTGGAAGGCGAAGTGCAGACGCTGGAAGACGCCGCCCAGGCCGGTGCCGCCGCGCTGTACCTGCAGCAGCGCGCGAAGGCGCACGAAGCGCTGCGCAGCGAGAAAGTGATGGTGCTGGACGTGACCGCCGACGCCCTGCCTGCCGCGCTGGTGGAACGGTATCTGGCAGTGAAGCGCGAAGGGCTGCTGTAACGGGTAGCGCCGGGCCATGCCCGGCGGATGGGGAACCACCGCTGCGCTCGCCGGGCATGGCCCGGCGCTACCGGCACACCGCCCTGGTTCGCGAACGCTCTGGTAGGTGCCAACCTTGGTTGGCACGAAACCCACGGCCAAAGCTGCCGGCCAGCGGCCGGCACTACCCCCTGCGCCAACCACGGCACTGCTCTGGTAGGTGCCAACCTTGGTTGGCACGAAACCCACGGCGCCGGTTACGCGGCCGCCAGCAAACGCCGCTGCAACCGTTCCACTGCACGCTGCAGCAGCACCCGGTTGCGGGCCAGCTTCATCCACTGCGGCAGGCGCGAGAACATCGAGGCGTTGTGCACGCCACCATGCTCGCGCAGTGCCGACGTCGCGTAGTCATGCAGCACCTGCAGGTGCTCGGCGTTGTAGGCCCACAGCAGGCCCGCACGGGTGGGCTCCACCAACCGCAGCGGCAGGCCGAAATGCGGATCTGCCGGCTCGGCATCGCGCAACGGGCAGACGCTGACCTTCACCTCGCTGGTGCGCCCGCACTGCGCGCACTTGGCTGGCAGTACCTCGGGCACGGCGGTGGAGGCCGACGGTCGATGCTGGTGCACGCACACCCACTGGTGACCGCAGTAACCGCACGGGCGGCGGCCATCAATGCGCACCGCGCCCACCCAGGCGCCGCTGTCCAGCGCCACGCTGCAGCCGGTGCAACGGAAGCGCGCCGTCCAGCGGTGAGGCTGCCAGCTGGCAACCACCCATCCCGGCGTGTCACAGCGATGGCAGCGCACCGCCACGCGCCCGGCGAAGGCGTGCAGCGTGCGGCCATCATCGAAGTGCCGCCCCGGCACCGGCGTCGTTCGCCCGCGCCGGCCCAAGGGCCGCCGCACCGCCATCAGACGTAGATCCGCGTCGGCGCCTCGTCCACGATCGCATGCGGCACGAAGCGCGCACTGTCGCGGGTGATCGCGCTGTCGTCCTCGCGGATGCCGATGCCGCAGGCATGGTCACCGATCACCCAGCTGCCGACCAGCGGGTAACCGCCTTCGAAGCGGGTGAGCGGGTGCGCACGCTGGATGATCGCCGGGCCTTCGTACGGGCCGTCGCTGCGCTGGGTGCTGCCATCGGCCAGGTGCATCTCGATGTTGGCGCCTTCGCGCGAGAACAGCGGCTTGCGCACCCAGCCCGAGGCCAGCGCGCTGCCATCATCGAAGTGCGCTTCCAGCAGGTTCGGGTGGCCGACGTTGCGCTGCCACAGCAGCGGCAGGATGCCCTTGTTGCTCAGCACCGCCTTCCACGCCGGCTCCAGCAGCTGGATGCCCGAACCGGGCAGCGCACGGCCGAATTCCTCGGCCATCAGGTCTTCCAGCGGGTACAGCTTGAACAGCGTGCCGATCACCGTGTCATCCAGCGCGGTGAAGCGACCGTCCTCGGACAGGCCGATATCCTCGATGGCGATGGCCTCGCCCTGCAGACCGGCCTGGGCGGCGCAGTCACGCAGGTAGTCGACCGTGCCACGGTCCTCGTGCGAACTGCCCACGGCGCTGAAATACAGCGGCGGCGGCAGGCGTGCGGCGAGCTCGCCGAAGCGCTCGACCAGGGCCTCGTGCATGCCGTTGAACTGGTCGGCGTGCTGCGGCAGGCGGCCGGCGTTGCGCTGGTCCTCCAGCCACTGCCACTGGAAGAAGCTGGCCTCGAACAGCGAGGTCGGCGTGTCGTAATTCAGTTCGTAAAGCTTGGCCGGACCGGTGCCGTCGTAGGCCAGGTCCAGGCGCCCGTACAGATGCGGCTGGCGCTGGCGCCAGCTCTCGGCGATCCAGTCGCGGTAATGCGCGGGGATCGCCAGCTGGTCCATCAGCCGCTCGCTGGCGATGACATCGCCGACCAGGTCCAGCGCCATCTGGTGCAGCTCGGCGCTGGGGTCTTCAATGTCCACTTCAATCTGGCGCAGGGTGAAGGCGTAGTACGCGCTTTCATCCCAGTACGGCTGGCCGTCGATGGTGTGGAAGCGGAAACCGGCTTCCTCCGCGCGCGCCCGCCAGTGGGCGCGCGCGGCAATGCGAATTCGCTGCATGGGTCGATCAGCCGCCGAAGCTGCCGCCGCTGCGGCGGGCGCTGGTGCTGCCGAAGCCACTGCGGCTGGCGGTGACGGCGCGGTTCGGCTCGCTGCTGACCGGGGCCAGGCCGGCCTTGCCGGCGCCGATGCCGCTGGCGGTGTTCATGCCACCGGTGCCGCCCGGTGCCGGGCGTGCCCAGCCGGCGTTCTTGTCCTGGTAGGCCGGGGCCGAAGCCGGCGCCTGCGGGGCCAAGCCGCCGCGGTTGCTCAGCATCTGCGACATGAAGAAGCCCATCATCATCGGGCCGATGAACGAGGTACCGGCTGAGGTGTGCTGCTGCACGCACTGCTCGGGCTTGTAGTCCTGCTCACAGGCCTCCTTGCTGGCGTACTTCGGCGCCGCGTCGGCCGCCTTCTGCTGGGCCTCGGCAAAGGCGTTGCGGCACGAGGACGGATCGCCCGTCGCCTCGGTACAGGCCTGCACGGAGGTGTACAGGCCTTCCTGCACCTGCACCTGCTCTTCCTTCTGGCAGGCGGTGAACAGCAGGGGTGCAGCGCTCATCAGCAGCAGCGCGGTGGTGCGGGAACGCTTCATGGCGTCATGCCTCGGAATCGGATCAATTCCCCCAATGATGCCAAATCCGCACCAACAACCGGAATCGGCAAAGTGGGAAAGATGAACGGAATTTCATTTTCGTGGGGCACCGCCCTGGTAGGTGCCAACCTTGGTTGGCACACCCCTGCGGCGCCCGGCCATGCCCGGCGGGGGCAGCCAAGCCTCCGGCGAGGAGCCCCCTTGTTGTTCAAGGGGGCGCGCCGAAGGCGCGGGGATAAGGAGAAATGCGTGGACCACCAAGCCGCTGCAGGCGGCGAAGGTGGTTGCAGCAGCAACCGAAAAAATTGTCCATGATCGAGCGACCCCCACGTTGTACGGCCCGCCCGTTCCGCCAGCCATGCCTGAATACCGCTCCCGCACCTCCACCGCCGGCCGCAACATGGCCGGCGCCCGCGCCCTGTGGCGCGCCACCGGCATGAAGGATGGCGACTTCCACAAGCCGATCATCGCCATCGCCAACTCCTTCACCCAGTTCGTGCCCGGCCACGTGCACCTGAAGGACCTCGGCCAGCTGGTCGCGCGCGAGATCGAGAAGGTCGGCGGCGTCGCCAAGGAATTCAACACGATCGCGGTCGACGACGGCATCGCCATGGGCCACGACGGCATGCTGTACTCGCTGCCCAGCCGCGAGATCATCGCCGACTCGGTCGAGTACATGGTCAACGCGCACTGCGCCGACGCGCTGGTGTGCATTTCCAACTGCGACAAGATCACCCCCGGCATGCTGATGGCCGCACTGCGCCTCAACATCCCGGTGGTGTTCGTCTCCGGCGGCCCGATGGAGGCCGGCAAGACCAAGCTGTCCGAGCACAAGCTGGACCTGGTCGATGCGATGGTCATCGCCGCCGACGAGAGCGCCAGTGACGAGAAGGTCGCCGAGTTCGAGCGCAGCGCGTGCCCCACCTGCGGTTCCTGCTCGGGCATGTTCACCGCCAACTCGATGAACTGCCTGACCGAAGCGCTGGGCCTGTCGCTGCCCGGCAACGGCTCGACCCTGGCCACCCACGCCGACCGCGAGCAGCTGTTCCTGCGCGCCGGCCGCCTGATCGTCGAGCTGTGCCACCGCTGGTACGGTGGCGAAGAAGAGAGCGCGCTGCCGCGTGGCATCGCCACCCAGGCCGCGTTCGCCAACGCGATGACCCTGGACATCGCCATGGGCGGCTCGACCAACACCATCCTGCACCTGCTGGCCGCGGCGCAGGAAGCCGAAGTGGACTTCGACCTGACCCACATCGATGCGCTGTCGCGGCGCGTGCCGCAGCTGTGCAAGGTGGCGCCGAACACGCCCAAGTACCACATGGAAGACGTGCACCGCGCGGGCGGCGTGTACGGCATTCTCGGCGAACTGGCGCGTGGCGGCCTGCTGGATACCCGCGTACCGACCGTGCACAGCCGCACCCTGGCCGATGCCATCGAGCGCTGGGACGTGGCGGTCAGCGACGAATCCAGCGTGCACGACTTCTTCCGTGCCGGCCCGGCCGGCATTCCCACCCAGGTGGCTTTCAGCCAAGCCACGCGCTGGCCCACGCTGGACGTGGACCGCGCCGAAGGCTGCATCCGCAGCGTCGAACACGCCTACTCCGCCGAAGGCGGCCTGGCCGTGCTGCGCGGCAACCTGGCCGTCGATGGCTGCGTGGTGAAGACCGCCGGCGTGGACGAGTCCATCCACGTGTTCGAAGGCAGCGCGCGTGTGTTCGAGAGCCAGGACGCGGCCGTGACCGGCATCCTCGCCGACAAAGTGCAGCCGGGCGACGTGGTGGTCATCCGCTACGAAGGCCCGAAGGGCGGCCCGGGCATGCAGGAAATGCTCTACCCCACCAGCTACCTGAAATCGAAGGGGCTGGGCAAGCAGTGCGCACTGCTGACCGACGGTCGTTTCTCCGGCGGCACCTCGGGCCTGTCGATCGGCCACGTCTCGCCGGAAGCCGCCAGCGGCGGCACCATCGGCCTGGTGGAAGATGGCGACCGCATCCGCATCGACATCCCTGCCCGCCGCATCGACCTGCTGCTGGACGACGCCACCCTGGCCCAGCGCCGCGCCGACGCCGATGCGCGTGGCTGGAAGCCGCGTGAAGCCCGCCCGCGCAAGGTCACCAGCGCACTGAAGGCCTACGCCCTGCTGGCGACCAGCGCCGACAAGGGCGCTGTGCGCAACACCGCCCTGCTGGGCGATTGATAAAAAGGGGACGGAGGGGATTAAGTCGTTTGTGGCACAAACGACTTAATCCCCTCCGTCCCCTTTTTTGCTCGCGGATGATGCGTGCCGCGCACTCACCCGTGCCAGCACATCCAGCGAGGGATAGCGGAGAAACATCGCATGGGCATCGCCGCGTGATTCGAAACGCAGATCCTTGCCACTCCAGGACTCGGGCTCACCCTTCAGTACCACGCCGTTACGGTGCAGGAACGTTGCACGGAGCAGCGCATCGAACGCCTTCTTGCTCTGTTCCAGGCATTGGCGCAACCGCTGGTTCTCCGCATCATCAATCGGTGCAACCCAGTAGACGCGGTCCTGGCTGATATCCGGGAAATCGACGCGGATGCAGAGCGCGTAGAACACGCTGCCGTCGTCAGACAGCACGCCCTGGATCAGGCCATCGTAGTACTCGGAAAACAATTCGACCTTCATCTGCGTGCTCCCTGCCTGCCTGGGCATGTTAGCCCGGCAGCCGGTGATCTGCCGGCCAGCGGCCGGCACTACCCGGGCGATCTGCTACGGTGTCCGGGTACTCACTGACACGGAGGTTGTGATGACGTTGCTTTCGCTTGCTCTGGCCGCTGCGTTGGGTGCCGCACCCGAACCACCGAAGGCGCCGGACTGCAGCTACGACCGCGATGCGATGCTGGCGATGGAACCGGATGCATTCGACCAGGATCTGGAAGGCGGCTGGCGCCCACTGGCCGAGCGTGATTGCCAGCGCGAAGCGGCCGATCTGCTTGCCGCCTACAGCGCCCTGCCCAAGGCGGCGGGCAACACCACCATCATCTGGCATGAAGGCCAGCTGCGCGCCGAGCTCGGGCAGACGGCCCAGGCAATTGCACTGATGCAGCGCACCTACAAGCCGAAGGACAAGGATCCCGGTTACTGGAATGCCTACGTGGACGGCACGATTGCCTTCCTGCAGCACGACCGTGCGGCGCTGGAGAAGGCCCGCGCGGCGCTGGTCGCAATTCCCACACCGGAGGAATTCGCGGGGGCGCTGAAGGATGGGCACTACCACTTCACGACGGCAAGCGGGCAGAAGGTGGATGTGGCCTGGCCACCGAACCTGGATGTGCTCGATGGCTTCCTGCGCTGCTTTGATCGCGATTACCACAACGCCTATGGCAACCAGGCCTGCCGGAAGCCGGAAGGCGGTTGAGGCGCTCCGCCGGGCATGGCCCGGCGCTACCTTCTGATCGTCAGCCGATCACGCGCTTGAACGGCGGCAGCGCGTCGATGATGCGCTTGCCGTAGCGGCGGGTCAGCAGCCGCGAATCGAGGATGACCACGCGACCGGTGTCCGTGGACGTACGGATCAGTCGGCCGGCGAACTGGGTGAGCGTGCGCAGCGCGTGCGGGATGGCGATCAGGTTGAAGGCGTTCATGCCGCGCGCCTCCACCCATTCGCTCAGCGTGGCGGTCTGCGGGTCGGTCGGCACCGCGAACGGCACCTGGGTGATGACCACCGTGGTGCAGGCTTCGCCGGGCAGGTCCAGGCCTTCGCCGAAGGAGTTCAGGCCGAACAGCACCGAGCCTTCGCCGGCGGCGACGCGGCGCAGGTGTTCGTCGATCAGGCGGGTCTTGGACATGTCGCCCTGCACCAGCACCTGCTTGCGGCGCGCGGTGGACATCAGGCCGGCCACTTTCTCCATCTTCCAGCGCGAGGTGAACAGCACCATCGAGCCCTTGGCCCAGTCCAGTTCCTGGTCGAGATAGCGCGCCACTTCGCGCGGATGGCCTTCGCGATCATCGGGCGTGACCGGGAACTTCGGCACGATCAGCTCGGCCTGGTTGGGCAGATCGAACGGCGAGGCCAGCGAGACCATCTCCGCGTCGGGCGGAATGCCGTTGTCGATGGCCAGCGACTGGAAATCACCACCGCCGGTCAGCGTGGCCGAGGTCATCACCACCGAATCCACTTCATCCCACAGCAGCTTGCGCAGCACGTGCGCGGCCGACACCGGCGAGCCGTGCAGCACCAGGTCGCCGTCGCGGGTGGCGGTGACCCAGCGCGCGGTGGGCGGCGCACCGTCCTTGTCCTCGCGCCGCCAGGCCTGCCACAGGTTGTACTGCTGCTCGATCATTTCCAGCGCCATGCCGAGGTTGCGCTGCAGGCGCTCGCGCGCGGCGTCGTCCGGCTTGCCCTTGGCCACCTGTGCCGTGGCGGCGTGGGCCCAGTTGTAGAGGCTGCGGGTATCGTCGGCCAGCGCTTCGATCGGCTCGCGCCAGGCCTCGGGCAGGCGCCCGTTGGCGGCGCGCCACATCGGGTCTTCGTCGGCCGGCGCAGGCATCCACACCGCTTCGACGTGGTCGCGGAAGGCGCGCAGCTGCTTGGCCACGTTGCTGGCCACGTCGATGGCTTCGTTCGGCAGCAGGTTGCCCAGGCGGTCCTTGTCGACCGCGCGGTAGGCACCGGCAATCAGGATCTGCAGGCGGCCGGTGCGCTTGGCCATCTCGTCCAGGGCCAGGCTGGCCGCGCCCTGGTCGATGGCCACGTTGCCGATGTGGTGGCCTTCGTCCAGCACCAGCAGCATGTCCGACGGCGCGGCGATCATCGGCTGGCCGTTGTCGCTGTCACCAATGGACAGCGCCGACAGCAGCAGCGCGTGGTTGGTCACCACGATCTGCGCATCGCGCACGGTGTTGCGTGAGCGCAGCACCGCGCACTGCGCCGAGTGCGCGCAGCGGCGCCCGGCACAGGCCGAGGCGGGCGTGGTGATGCGGCTGCGCAGGCCGGGGCTGATGGTTTCCGGCGCGTTGTCGATGTCACCGTCCCACGTACCGCTGGTGAAGGCATCGGACAGGCGCTTGGCGATATCCATTTCGATGGGCGCCAGCGGCCGGTCGTACAGCGGCGCTTCGTCCTCGAACATGCCGCCCTGCGCGCCCTCGCCCTGCGCTTCGGCGGCATTGCGCGTGCACAGGTAGCGGGTGCGGCCCTTGGCCAGGGCCACGGTCGCTTCCAGGCCGGTGGCCTTGAGGAAATTGGGAATGTCGCGCTCGACCAGCTGCGACTGCAGGGCCACGGTGCCGGTGCTGATGACCAGCTTCTTCTTGCTGGCCAGGGCGATCGGCACGCCCGCGGTCAGGTAGCCCAGACTCTTGCCGACGCCGGTCGGTGCCTCGACCACGCCGACGCCGCCACTGGTGGACAGCGCACGCGACACCACGCCGATCATCTGGCTCTGCGAGCGGCGGGTGGAGAAGCCGGGGGTGTTGGCCTGCAGCGTCGTGTACGCCTTGCGGATCGCGTCCTTCAAGGTGTCATCGAGCTTGCGCGGGGCGGCGACGGTTTCGGTCACGCCGGGAACTACCGTGGCTGGATCAGGCCGGCCATTGTCGCATGGCCGGCCACCGGGACCGAGGCGCGGGCGCTGAACAGGGTCAGCGGCGTCGGGGGTTGGCGGTCATGGGTTGCATTGACGCGCCGGGCAAGGGCGGATGCGGCGTTGCCAGCCCATCAACAGTAGCGCCGGGCCATGCCCGGCGGCTCTGTCAGGACCACTGCGCCCGACGGGCATGGCCCGGCGCTACCGGCCTGCGGCAGGCGGCAGCGGCAGCGGCGGCCGCTGGCGCAGCACGCGCACCAGCGCCCAGATCACCAGCACGATGCCGAAGGCGCTCAGCAGCGACAGCACGAACTGCACGCCGCCCAGCACCGCGCTCATCGCCGAGATGGCGGTGAAATCGCCGCTGCTGACCATCCACAGCGGCACCACGTTGGCAACCACGCCACCGAGGTTGGCCACCAGCAGCAGCACCAGGCCCGCCAGCGCACCGCTGCGGGCCGCATCACGCGGCGCGCCTACCACCCAGACCAGGCCGACGCACAGCGCGATCAGCACCGGCAGGCGCACGCCGATCATGCTCAGCACGCTCAGCAGCAGCGAGGAGCTGTCCATGGCTCAGTCCTGGCCGGCAAACGCGCCGGCACCGGCACGCAGCTGCTGGTAGACCTCGTCGGTCTGCGGGCGCACGCCATGCCACTGCAGGAAGCTCTCGGCGGCCTGCTCGACCAGCATGCCCAGGCCATCGACGGTATTGCGGCAGTTGGCCGAGCGCGCCCAGGCCAGGAAGGCGATGGCCGCCTCGCCATAGTTCAGGTCCACCGCGGTGGTCATCGAATTGACCAGCGACAGCGGCAGCTTGAACTCCACGTCGCGGTCGCGGCCGGCCGACGTGGCGTTGAGGATCAGTTCGAAATCGCCCAGATCGCGCAGGTCTTCCCAGTAGCGGCTGAGCGCGCGGCCCGGCTCGCCCATGGCGTCGATCAGTTCGTCGGCGCGTTCCGGCGTGCGGTTGACCACCACCAGCTCGGTGATGCCGGCATCGAGCAGCGCCGGGGCGACGCTGCGTGCCGAACCACCGGCGCCGATCAGCAGCACGCGGCGGCCGCGCAGGTCCAGGCCGTGGCGGTCGGTCAGGTCACGCACCAGGCCGATGCCATCGGTGGTGTCACCGTGCCAGCGGTCGCCCTTGCGCAGCAGGGTATTGACCGAGCCGGAGCGGCGCGCGCGCGCGGTCAGCGTGGTGCACGCCGAGAACGCGGCTTCCTTGTGCGGCGAGGTGACATTGGCGCCGACACCGCCTTCGGCGGCGAAGGCGTCCAGCCCGGCCAGGAAGGCGTCCGGGGCCAGGTCGATCGCGCGGTAGTCGATGCTGATGCCTTCCTGGCGACCGAACGTCGCGTGGATCAGCGGCGACTTCGAGTGGGCAACGGGGTGTCCGAAGACGGCGTAACGATCGGTCATGGAATCCTCAAGCTGGCTAGACTGGTGCACTTTCGTGCAAGGACCCGGATGATGCGCATCACCCCGACCCTGCTGGTGCTTGCCGCCAGTCTACTCTCTGCCCCCGTGGCGATGGCGTTGAACGAGTACGGCATCGAGGGCATGGGCGTGGTCTCCACCCGCGCCGACGAGGGCCGGGCGACGATCAGTGCCGACGGCCAGCGCATCGTCTTCGCCCGCCGTGGCGAGGCGGGCTGGGGGCTGTGGCAGGCACGGGTGATGGACGGCCGCTGGCAGCAGGCCCAGGCCCTGCCGGTGGACGTGGCCGGCGAGGCGCTGGACCCTTATTTCAGCCGCGATGGCCACTGGCTGCTGTTCGCCGCCGGCCGCGAGGGGACATGGGCGCTGTACCGCGCGGCGGTGGCCGCCGATGGCAGCGTGGGCCGGCCGCAGCCGCTGGCCGGCAAGGACGGCAGCCGTGCCGAGCGTGGCGCGGCCCTCAGCGCCGATGGCCGCCGGCTGCTGTTCGCGCGGGACCAGGGCCGCGGCGCGGGCTGGGATCTGTTCGTGGCGCCGCTGGATGCGCAGGGCGTGCGCGGTGCCGCCGTGGCGTTGTCCGCCCTCAACACGGCCGCTGACGAGACCGGCGGTGATTGGCTGGGCAATGACGGCGCGGTGGT
>JAAIGF010313427.1_pt1 | contig 30935 bp, 30 predicted proteins | sample 6487441 | NCBI WGS metagenome assembly JAAIGF01 (sample SAMN13974129, study PRJNA590717) | phyllosphere metagenome | biome: pepper field; feature: multiple bacterial spot infested pepper fields; material: pepper leaves; isolation source: leaves from pepper fields | host: Capsicum annuum ... | reverse complement strand
GCGTACGGCGCATATGCTGCGTAGTCAGCCGTGACAGGTTGATGCTGTCTGGCTTGGGCAGATCCAGAGCTTCAGCCAATCTGGCGGTCGAACGCGCATGAGGAAGCAGTCGGACCACAGCCAACGCGCCGATAAAACCGATGAGGCCGGCGCAGATCATGTAGGAGTCCAATCCTGACCAACGCCATGCCGTGTCCCCGAACATCCAGGAGACCGCGTGCGGGACGAACGACATGCAAACGGTTGCCAGCAGCCAACATTGCAGAGACACCAAGATAAGGCTCCTTGGTGACCGGCCATGGTAAGGCGCTGTCTATAAGGTGCGGTCGGCGGGCCGGGCGGCGGCGACGGCCAAGAACGCTTTCACGCCGGCCTTTCCGATGAAGATCATTTCATCGCAATCCTCGAACGTCATCGCCCCCAGGCTCTGACCTTTGACAAGTTGCCCGTCCACCTCGCACTCGAAATTCCAGACCCTGTCGAATGTCTCGCCTCCGCTGATGCCACACACCAGCGCATCTGAAACACGCGCAGCCGCCGCCTCCCAGCCGACGGCCTCGCCCCGTGGAAGTTCACTGAAGAAAATTCTCACCCTGGCTTCGCTGGCGCGCAGATTGGTCACCACGCCGCGCATGGTGTCGTAAGCAGGCCGCGACGTCATGCCTGTCGCGCCCACTGTTCGAACCGGACCAGGTAAGCCAGCAGCGCGTCGAACCAGATCTGCGCCTGCATGATGTCGACAGGCTGGTTGGCGAGCTGCACATCGACGTCATGAACATGCTGCTCGGCAATATCGAGAAGCAGGCGCGTGTCGGATGCGCTTGCTCCCAGCGCAGCGGACAGCGTCATTGCCTGCTGCCGCACTGCTTCTGTTTGCTGGACGCCCAGATGCGAAGCCAGGAAGAGCGCCAGTGCGATCAGGTGCAGGAGCGTCGGTTGGGCGAATGGCGACGGGTTGTCGCCGCTGCCCAGGCGGGCCAGCATCTCGCCGATGATCTTGCAGTCTTGAGGTTGGGGAGGATCTTGGTGCGATGACGGCATCTAGTCTCCGTGAATCGTGCGCAGCGCACGCCCTAACGGGACCTCCATTACATCATCCCTCTGCGCCATCCCCTGCAGGAGTGCCCAACTGGCACTTCTGCCCCCCCCCGCCCAGGCCAAGCGGGTTGAAGCGATAGAGTCTGTCAGCGACTCGATATCCAGATCGAATGAGCTAAAGGCATGCGGTGCTCACAGTTAGCGACGAATTTGCCCGTGCGCTCCAGCAATTCAGTCATCGGGTCGCAGCGGGCAGTTGCAGGCACAACCGTGACAGGCTATTGGCATGGCGTGTGATGCAGTCGTTCAGTGGCTGGGAATGACAGCCAACTTGCTGCGATGCAGTGGTCCGGCAAGCAGGCACGATTCGAGCCTTCTTCATCACCTCATGCCTTGTTGCGCTCCTGGCGCAACTGTGCGGCGGTGATGCGCACCCGCTGGCCATCCCGCACCACTACGATGGCAGTGTCTGTTTGGATAGCCGTCAGCCGTGCCTGTTCCGCCGCCCGCTGCATGGCCCCCAGTGCAGACCGCAAATCAGGGTTTCTCGCTTTGGAAATGTCTTTGGGCTCCATGGTCGTGCTCATGTGCGCTCCCCCCATGACAGCAGCACCGGGGTGGTGCCAGCGTTGTCGTACAGACTCCAATCGTCCACCGCATCGCAGTAGTGGCGCTGGAAGTTCCTCCGTCCCGCCGCGAAGCGGCGGCGGATGACGGGACGCAGTGAGCAGCTGGAGGCACAACCGTGACAGGCCATTGGCATGGCGAGTGATGAATCGTTCAGCAGCTTGAAACGACAGCCAGCTTGCGCGATGAAGCGATCCGGCAAGCTGGCATGCATCGAGCCTTCGTTGAAAGGCTGATGCGGCACTACAGAGCCTGACGGATCAAACGTTGAACAAGAAATTCAACACATCCCCATCCTGCACCACATACTCCTTCCCTTCGGCCCGCATCTTCCCCGCTTCCTTCGCACCCTGCTCACCCTTGAACTGGATGTAGTCGTCATACGCGATCGTCTGGGCGCGGATGAAGCCGCGTTCGAAGTCGGTGTGGATCACGCCGGCGGCTTGGGGGGCGGTGGCGCCGACCGGGACGGTCCAGGCGCGCACTTCCTTCACACCAGCAGTGAAGTAGGTCTGCAGGCCGAGCAGCTTGAAGGCGGCGCGAATCAGCCGGTTCAGGCCGGGTTCTTCCATGCCCAGCGAGGCCAGGAATTCGTCGCGGTCGGCTTCGTCCATTTCGCCGATTTCGGCTTCGATGGCAGCCGAGATGGCGACGACCGGGGCGTTCTGCTTGGCGGCGTATTCCTTCAGGCGGTCCAGCAGCGGGTTGTTCTCGAAGCCGTCTTCGCTGACGTTGCCGACGTACATGGCGGGCTTGGCGGTGATGAGGCAGTACGGGGCGACGACGGCCATGTCGTCGGCCGACAGGCCCAGCGAGCGCACCGGCTTGGCTTCGTTCAGGTGGGCAACGACCTTTTCCAGGACGGCGACCAGCTTGGCAGCGTCCTTGTCGTTGCCGGAACGGGCAGCCTTGGTGTGGCGCTGCAAGGCCTTTTCGGCGGTCTGCAGGTCGGCCAGGGCCAGTTCGGTTTCGATGGTCTCGATGTCGGCGATGGGGTCGACCTTGCCGGCGACGTGGATGACGTTCGAGTCTTCGAAGCAACGCACGACGTTGATGATGGCGTTGGTTTCGCGGATGTGGGCCAGGAACTGGTTGCCCAGGCCTTCGCCCTTGCTGGCGCCCGCGACCAGGCCGGCGATGTCGACGAATTCGACGGTGGCCGACAGGATGCGCTCGGGCTTGACGATTTCAGCCAGCTTGCCCAGGCGCGGATCGGGCACTTCGACGACGCCGACGTTGGGTTCAATGGTGCAGAAGGGATAGTTCTCCGCTGCGATGCCGGCCTTGGTCAAGGCGTTGAAGAGAGTGGACTTGCCGACGTTGGGCAGGCCGACGATGCCGCACTGGAGCGCCATGAGGAAACCTATTTCTGAGTGATCGGGCGGTTTTCGGATTGCCGCGTCCTGGCGGCGCACGCGTTGCGCACCGCTGACAGGGCGGGCCGCCGCATCGGCGGCGAACATTGAAGCGAGCCTGGACCCACCCGCAGGTGGAATCGCAGCAGCCCCTGCCGGGGCAGCGCCGCGCAACCGGCGCGGCGGACAAGGGCGCTATTTTAACGCCTGCGTGGTGTGCCTGCGTGATGTCACCGGACGATGATGGACAACAACACCAGCGGCCCCAGGTTGAACAGGGCGTGCAGGGCCAGGCAGGCACCGAACCCTTGGCGCACACGCAACCAGCCCATGACCAGGCCACTCAGGTACTGCGGCAGCACCAACAGCAGCAGCACTATTGCGGAGCCCCGCCCGATCTGGAAGTTGAACAGGTGCAACAGGGCAAAGCCGATGGCACTGGCGTGAAACAGCCATGGGAAGAAACGGCGGTAGGTGCGCCTGGCGGCGAACGGGAACTTCGGCGGCCAGATCAGGAACAGGCCGCCGAGGAACAGCAACGCGCCCACCATGATGTAGCTGCCCACGACGCCCGTCAGGTAGCCGGTCAGCAACATGGCAGAGATCGACATCCCGGCGATGGGCTGTCGCAGGACGTACCGGAACATGCTTTCTTCGAGCAGGGGCGCAAGCAACAGGACGCGGGCCCACTGCAATGTGTCGAAGCTCAGGCGGTGTTCAGAGCCCGATGCCCCTGCGGCGGACACCGCGATCGGACCCAGTACGCCAATATTGACGACCCACAGCAGCAGGGCCCAGCGCAGCAGTTGCCAGGTGTCGAGGCTGCCCCACCATTCGGCATAACGAGCCGTGCCACCCGTGCGCGGCCGCAGACGACGCAGGGTGGGCCGGAAGACGAAGCGGATGAAGTCGGCCAGCTCATCGCCGAATTGCCGCCATCCCGACACGCGCTCAGTCATTGCCGTTTGCATCGCAGTTCCCCCGTCGCCATCGAAGACCCCCTTCTATCGGTGACGCATTCGTGCCCAGGCGGCACATCGACATCACATGGTGTGCCACCGCTCGACGGTCGCACGCAGTCGCCTCTCTTTCCCTTGACCACGCGACCCGTCAGACGGCGGACGACGACCTCATTCGTTGCCGCTGTGCAGTTGCTTCATCACATGTTCCATGTCGCCCTTCAAGGCATGCCCCACGACCGCGCGCACGCGATCGAGCACGGCGTCGATCTTGTCCTGTTCCTCGCGCCGGGGCGGGTGCAGAACGAAGTCGGCCACCTGCTGCGCCAGGCCGAGCGTGCGCGGATGGCCGATGCCCAACCGTACGCGCCAGAAGGCGGGCGAACCGAGCGCGGCCTGGATGTCCTTCAGGCCGTTGTGGCCAGCGTGCCCCCCGCCCTGCTTGACCTTGACCTGGCCAGGCAACAGATCGAGTTCGTCATGCAGTACCAGCACCTGTTCCGGGGCGAACTTGTAGAAGCGTGCCACTGCGCCCACGGCCTGGCCCGAGCGGTTCATGTAGGTCATGGGCTTGACCAGGACGACCTGCTCGCCATCGACACGTGCCTTGGCGACGGCGCCGAAGAACGCCTTTTCCATGGTGAAGCTTGCCTTCAGATCGTCCGCGATCTGGTCGGCCAGCCAGAAACCGGCGTTGTGGCGGGTGCGGTCGTAGTCGGGACCGGGGTTGCCGAGACCGACGATGAGGCGAATGGGCGAAACGAGCGGCATGAGAGAACCGATGAGCGAGGAAGGAGAATTGTAGAGCGACTGGCAACTTGCCTTGCGACGCGGCCCGTGGCGTCACGGTCGGGAAGCGATCACGCGCGACAGCCGGCCGTTTGCCGCCAACGCCCAGGTTCCAGCCAGGGCGAGCGACGCACGCACCTGGAAAGGCGACAGCCCCTTGCCGGGCGCGGCATGCATCATCTGCCCCACAAAGCAAAAACCCCCGGCATGCTTGCGCACATCGGGGGTCTTCCAGGCAACAGCAGGACAGCCACATGGACTGTCCGGCAAGCACTTAGGCGGCGGGAGCGTCGCCTTCGGCTTCTTCTGCTGCGGCACCGCCAACGGCCAGGGCCGTTGCGATGGCGGGATCTTCTTCATTGCCGTGGTTGGCAATGGTCACGCCTTCGGGCAGCTTGATGTCCGACACGTGCAGCGACTGGCCAGCGTCCAGGTTGGTCAGGTCGACTTCGATGAACTGGGGCAGGTTGCCCGGCAGCGTCACGATTTCGATTTCGTTCATCACGTGGTTGATGATCGCGCCGTTGAGCTTGACGGCCGGCGAGACGTCACCGTTGATGAAGTGCAGCGGCACCTTGACGTGGATCGGCTGGCTGGCGTCGACGCGCTGGAAGTCCACGTGCAGGACCAGCGGCTTGTAGGGGTGCCATTGCACGGCACGCAGCAGGACCGATTCGGTCTTGCCGGCGACGTCCAGGTCGAGGATCGACGAGTGGAATTCTTCCTTGCGCAGAGCATGGTAGATCTCGTTGTGGTCGAGTTCGACGTTGGCAGCAGCGTTGGCACCACCGTACACGACGGCAGGCACGCGGCCTGCGCGGCGCAGGCGGCGGCTCGCACTCGATCCCTGGACGCTACGCGCGGTGGCGTTCACTTTAGGCATGGAAATACTCCGATTGGTGATGGCACGCGACCATCGCGCGCCATCCGATGCCGCCGCGACCAGCGGCACCGATGAAAAACCACCGCCCAAGGGCGGTGGCTGAAAGGGGCTTGCGCCACCCGAAGGCGGCAGGCAAAGGTCTTATTCGACGAACAGCGAGCTGACCGAATCCGCGCGCGAGATGCGCAGCATGGTTTCACCGATCAGCGCGGCGCACGACAATTGGCGGATCTTGCCGCAGTGGCGGGCTGCGTCGCTGAGCGGAATGGTGTCGGTGACGACCAGTTCGTCCAGCGAGGACTCGACGATGCGTTGCACGGCGCCGCCCGACAGCACGGGGTGGGTGCAATACGCGAACACGGCGAGCGCACCGCGCTCTTTCAACACCTGGGCGGCCTTGCACAGCGTGCCGGCGGTGTCGACCATGTCGTCCATGATGATGCAGTTGCGGCCTTCGACGTCACCGATGATGTTCATCACTTCGGACACGTTCGCCTTGGGACGACGCTTGTCGATGATGGCCAGATCGGCTTCCAGGCGCTTGGCCAGCGCACGGGCGCGGACCACGCCGCCCACGTCGGGCGACACCACCATCAGGTTGCCCAGACTGCGCTTCCAGATGTCGCCCAGCAGGATCGGGGCGGCATAGATGTTGTCGACGGGGATGTCGAAGAAGCCCTGGATCTGATCAGCGTGCAGATCCATGGTCATCACGCGATCGACGCCCACCACCTGCAGCATGTTGGCCACCACCTTGGCCGAGATCGCGACCCGCGCCGAGCGCGGACGGCGATCCTGGCGCGCGTAGCCGAAGTACGGCACGGCGGCAGTGATGCGGCCAGCCGAGGCGCGGCGAAGCGCATCGACCATCACCATGATTTCCATCAGGTTGTCATTGGTGGGCACACAGGTGGGTTGCAGCACGAAGACGTCTTTACCGCGGACGTTTTCGTTGATCTCGACCATGACCTCGCCGTCGGAGAACTTGCCGACGGTCATCTTTCCAAGCGGAAGACCGAGGTGGCTGGCCACGTCGGCCGCCAGGCGGGGATTTGCGGTCCCCGTGAAGATCATGAAGTTTTCTTGCGCCATGACGGACGATCCGCGGCTATGACTCGTACACAGGTGCGATGACCTGCACGAAAGTCGTCAACAAAACGACAAAGCTGTTGAACCTCTCGGCTAACGCAGCCGGAGCCTCAACAGCTTTTGAATGAGGTGGGCTGGGGAAGAAGGATTCGAACCTTCGCATGCCGGAATCAAAATCCGGTGCCTTAACCAGCTTGGCGACTCCCCAACTTTTTGGATATCGAACGTGCCGACATCCAGAAAAATTGTACTACTACCTTTGCCGTACTACGAATCAGGCCTGATCCAGCCAGTGCAGCAGAGGATGCTCGTTCAAGCCCGGTACTGCCTGGACCCAACGAACGCCGTCTATTTTAGCGGCGATTTCCTGCATCGTGGCAAGTGCCTGTTCACGCGTTGCATGTTCGGTGAACAAACATGCGCCTGAACCCGACATTCTGACGCGGCGCTTGCGGGATGTTTTCCCACCTGCTTCGCTGTCAGCCGAGGCCTCATCCAACAAGGCTTCGATACCGTCCGCCACGCGGGCCACTTCGCCAAACCGGGCAAACACCACCGGCTCAAGATCGTTGCGGCCAAAAACGCCTGCCTGGCTTTCACCAGCCTGGTGCCGGCTGTTTTGCCCGGCTCCCGCGTTTTCTGCGTGAAGGCTTGCAGAAAAGTCCGCTATTTTGACTACGGGAGTATCCCTTGTCAAGTCGGGTGCGCGAAATGCTTCGACAGTGGGCACGCTGGCGTCGGGCTGCACCACGACATACCAGCGTGGCGGCAGGTCGACGGCCTGCAAAGCTTCGCCCACGCCTTCGGCAAATGCGTTGCGGCCGAACACGAATACCGGCACGTCGGCGCCCAGGCCCAGTCCGATCTGCATGAGCTGCGCGCGCGACAAACCAGTGCCCCACAAGCGATTGAGCGCGATCAGCACACTGGCGGCATCGCTGGACCCGCCGCCCAGGCCCCCGCCTGCGGGCAGGTGTTTCTCCAGCGCCACGTTCACGCCGGCGGTGCAGCCGGTGGCAGCCTGCAGGGCCCGCGCCGCACGCAGGCTCAGGTCGACCGACTCCGGCACATCGGGCAGGTCGATGGCGCGCACGATGCGGCCGTCGTCGCGCCGTTCGAGATGCAGGCGGTCGGTGGCGTCGATGAACCGGAAGACGGTTTGCAGCAGGTGATAGCCGTCGACGCGGCGGCCGACGACGTGCAGGAACAGGTTGAGCTTGGCGGGCGCCGGGATGTCGTGCAACGAACGCATGGGGGTCTTTACTCCGTCACCACCAGGCGCAGGTCGATGGTGCGATCGGCTTCCTGCCGCTGCATCTGCATGCGGGTCGGGCCTTTGTCGTCGTATTCGGTGACGCGGACGTTCCAGCCGTCCTGCGTGAAGACGGTGGGGCGACCGGCGTCGTCGCGCTCGCTGACGGCAGCGGCCGGGCCGCCGGTGAACTGCCCGCGCAGCCAGCCGCGCAGGCCGGCGACGGGGATCGGGCTGCCCAGCACGCGGGCGACCAGTTCGTCGGGATGTTCGGCGACGGTCTGGGTGCCGTTGGATTCGGTCAACACGGCCCGTCCCGCCGACACCTCGACACGCGCCAGGGTCGCACCCAGCGGGTTGGCCAGGTCCAGCATCAGGTCGCGCCCGTCATCGCGCCAGGCGAAACCGCCCTGCACGGCTTCGGGCGACTCCAGCGGACGCTCGACCCGCAGGGCGAAGCGACCCACGCGCGACACGACGTCGGCGCTTTGCGCATCGCCCTGCATGGCGATGCGCTGCGGCGTGGCGCAGCCGGCCATCACCACGGCCATCAACCCGCCCAGCAACAGGCGGCGGCCGGGTTTCATGGCCGTGTGCAAGACCGCATTCATGGCACTACCCCCAAGCGGGTCAGGGTGTCGCGCAGCAGTTTGTTGTCCGGGTCCTGGCTGGCCGCCTCGGCCCACAGACGCTTGGCTTCGTCGCGCTGGCCGGCGACCCACAGGACTTCGCCAAGATGTACGGCGATCTCGGCGTCCTGGCGGATGCTGTAGGCGCGGCGCAGGTAGTACGCGGCCTGCGCCGCGTTGCCCTGCCGGTAGTAGACCCAGCCCATGCTGTCGAGGATGAAGGCGTCGTCGGGCGCCAGTTCCACGGCCTTTTCGAGCAAGGTGCGGGCTTCGTCCAGGCGCACGTTGCGGTCGGCCAGCGAGTAGCCCAGGGCGTTGTAGGCGTGGGCATGATCGGGCTTGAGTTCGATCAGCCGGCGCAACAGTTTTTCCATGTCGGCGATGCGGTCTTCGCGCTCGTAGGCCATGGACAGTTCGTAGATGACGTCGGGCGTGTCGGGCATGCGGGCGTTGACGGCTTCCAGCACCTTGACCAGCTCGGCGGTCTGGCCAGCACGGCGCAGGATCTGCGCCTCGCCCAGCGCGACCAGCATGGCTTCACGGTCGTCGCTGGTCTTGATCTGCTGCAGCGACTTGCGGGCCGTCTCGATGTCGCCCTTTTCCGCGCGCAGGTTGGCCTGGCGGATCTGCGCACTCAGGCGTGCCTCGGGGTCGTCGATGCGGCTGAGGATGTTGAACGCTTCCTCGGGCTGCTTTTGCTGCTCGGCGATATCGGACAGCAACAGCAGCACGTTGGTGGAATCGGGCACGTTGGACGCGCCTGCGTCCACCAATTGCTTTTCGATGTCCAGGAACTGCTGCAGGAAGACCTTGGCCTGGGGCAGATCCTCGGCCTGGTAGGCCACCAGCCCTTGCAGATACAGGACTTCGAAATCTTCCGGATTGCGGTGGGCCATGCCCGCCAGTTCGGTCTGGGCGCTGACGAAATCGCCCTTCTTGGCGTGGGCGCGCACGATCATCAGGCGCAGGTCGCGGGCGTCCGGGTGTTCGTCCAGGAAGCGGCGCGCCGTGGCAATGGCGGTCTCGGGCTCGACTTCCAGGGCGAACTGCAGGCGCAACATGGCGGCGAATTCCCAGGCAGGCCGCGCCGCCAGGGCAGCGTCGACTTCCTGCAGGCCGCGTGCGCTGTCGCCAGCGGCACCGGCTGCCTGCGCCATGGCGATGCGCGCTTCCGGCAGGTCGCGCACGTCGACCAGCGCAGCTTCCAGCTGCCGCAGGGCCTGCGACTTGTCGTCGATGCGGAACAGCACGCGTTGCGTGCGGGCGATGGCTGCGACCTTGTCCTTGGACTGGCGAATGCGTTCGCGCAGGCTGGCACCCAGGCCGTCGACGCGACCACTGGCCGCGGCCAGGGACAGTTCGGCCTGTTTGGCGTCCGGGTCCTTCGGGTCGATGTTCGACCAGGCCTGGGCCGCCAGGTAGGCCGCCGGGAAGTCGCCCGAGGACATGGCGAATTCGAGGGCGCGGCGTGCCAGGCGCGGGTCGCGGGTCTTGATCGCCAGGTCGGTCAGCGTGCCGGCAGCGGCATCGGTACCACCGCGCTGGGCGGCGATTTCAGACGCCAGGATCTGGAACAGCAGTTCGCCGGTGAGTTCGATCTTGGGAAGATCGGCCGCCGCGCCAGGGCGCGCAGTGCGGCCCGGCCCGGCAGGCGCCGGGGGCGCCAGGTCGAACACCGGCGTGTCGCCGGCGGCATCCGGCGCCTGCGCGTGAACGATGGCGAGGGGGCCGAGCGCCAGGCCGAGCCCGAGGCTCAGCGCAATCACACTACGGCGGAACGAATTCAACGACATGGCACAATCCTCTGGCCGAACAATGGCGACTCATGACGCGGCACGACGCCCCGTTCCCAGCGCCGCCCGCATTCGCGCCTGACTTTTTCAATAGATCATGCCAGAACTGCCAGAAGTCGAAGTTACGCGGCGCGGCATCGCTCCCACCGTGGAAGGACACGTGCTGCGCCGCCTGGTGGTGCGCGAGCACCGCTTCCGTTGGCCGGTTCCGGCTGAGCTGCCCGCCATTGTCGCCGGGCAGACGGTCCGCTCGGCCGCACGGCGCGGCAAATATCTGTTACTGGAAATGGCGTCCGGTACGCTGATCCTGCATCTGGGCATGTCCGGGTCGCTACGTCACGTGCACCCCGACGAGGCGCCGCGACTGCACGATCACGTCGACTTCGTGTTCGACACGGGCACCCTGCGATTCCATGATCCCCGTCGCTTCGGGGCGGTGCTCTGGCACCCGGCCGAGGACGGTCCTATCCTGCAACACAAGTTGCTTGCCAACCTGGGCATCGAGCCCTTCGATCCGGCGTTCGACGCCGATTTGCTGTTTCGCCGCACCCGCGGCCGTACCCAGCCGGTCAAGCAGACGCTGCTGGGCGGTGACATCGTGGTCGGCGTGGGCAACATCTATGCGTCCGAGAGCCTGTTCCGTGCCGGCATCCACCCGACCACGCCGGCCGGGCGCATCAGCCTGAAGCGCTACGGCCGTCTGGCCGACGCCGTGCGCGAGACGCTGACGCTGGCATTGGAATCCGGCGGCAGCACGCTGCGCGACTACGTCGGAGCCGGCGGCGAGTCGGGCTATTTCCAGATCGAGGCCCGCGTGTATGACCGGGCCGGTCTGCCCTGCCGGGTCTGCGCCACCCCCATCCGCCGCATCGTCCAGGGCCAGCGCGCCACCTACTTCTGCCCCCGCTGCCAGCGCGGCTGACGGGCGATTTCCCCTCGGCGCGCTGTCGCTGCGCCGCACCACCAAGGTCACTTTTCCTCACGAAATATTGATCGCGGTCGGCTTCGTATCTATAATTTCAGTAATTACTGAAACTTCAGTAAGTTCAGCATAAAAGATTGATCTACATCAAAGTGCGCAGCCGGATTTCGGTCTAGCCAGCGCGCCGGAGACACCCAGTGATCCTCACACCGCAACTCGAACGCTTCGTCCTGCACTTCGGCGAGATGGGCAGCCGTTGGGGCGTAAACCGCACCGTCGGCCAGATCTACGCGCTGCTGTTCATTTCCGAGCAGCCGCTCAACGCCGATGAAATCGCCGAAACCCTGCACTTCTCCCGCTCCAACGTCAGCATGGGGCTCAAGGAACTGCAGTCGTGGCGGCTGGCGCGGTTGATCCATCAACCGGGTGACCGGCGCGACTACTTCACCACCCCGCCGGATGTCTGGGAAATCTTCCGCATCCTGATGGAAGAGAAGCGCAAGCGTGAGATCGACCCGACGCTGAGCCTGCTGCGCGACAACCTGCTCGAACCCGCCAGCGACGCGCAGGAACGCCACGCCCAGGCCCGCATGACCGAAATGCTGGAACTCATCGAGCTGGCCACCGGCTGGTTCGACGAAATCCAGCGCCTGTCCCCCGACACCCTCGAAAGCCTGATGCGTATGGGCTCGCGGGTGCAAAAAGTCCTCGGCTTCGCCGACAAACTGCGCATCTCAGGAAAGAAGAATGAATCTTCCGGCTCTTGATGTCGTAGACCTCTCCCGGCTGCAATTCGCCGCGACCGCGCTCTACCACTTCATCTTCGTCCCGCTCACCCTCGGGCTGTCATGGATCCTGGTGATCTGCGAGTCGGTCTACGTGATGACCGGCGCGCAGATCTACAAGGACATGACCCGCTTCTGGGCCAAGCTGTTCGGCATCAACTTCGCCTTGGGCGTTGCCACCGGCATCACCATGGAATTCCAGTTCGGCATGAACTGGGCGTACTACTCGCACTACGTGGGCGACATCTTCGGCGTGCCGCTGGCGGTCGAGGGCCTGATGGCCTTTTTCCTGGAAGCGACCTTCGTCGGCCTGATGTTCTTCGGCTGGGACCGCATGTCCAAGGGCAAGCACCTGATGACCACCATCTGTGTGGCGCTCGGGTCGAACCTGTCGGCGCTGTGGATCCTCATCGCCAACGGCTGGATGCAGCATCCGGTGGGCGCGGAGTTCAACTACGAAACGATGCGCATGGAGCTGACCAGCATCGCCGACGTGATCTTCAACCCGGTCGCGCAGGTCAAGTTCGTGCACACGCTGGCTGCGGGCTACGTGGCAGCGTCGATGTTCGTGCTGGGCATCTCGGCCTGGTATCTGCTCAAGGCGCGCGACACCGCCTTCGCCCTGCGTTCGTTCGCGATCGCGGCAGGCTTCGGCCTGGCGTCCTCGCTGTCGGTGGTGGTGCTGGGCGACGAGTCGGGCTATTCGATCGGCGAGTCGCAGAAGGTGAAGATGGCCGCCATCGAAGCCGAGTGGGAAACCCACGAAGCCCCGGCCGCCCTGACGATCTTCGGCATTCCCAACCAGGAAGAAGGCCGCACCGACTATGCGGTGCGCATCCCCTACCTGCTGGGCATGATCGCCACCCGCTCGCTCGACGGCGAGGTGATGGGCATCAACGACCTGAAGGAACTGCACCGCGAGAAGATCGGCCACGGCATGGTGGCGTACGACGCCCTGCAGAAGCTGCGGGCCGGCGACAAGAGCGAACCCGTGCGCACCGCCTTCGAGTCCAACAAGCAGGACCTGGGCTATGCGCTGCTGCTCAAGCGCTACACCGAGCACGTCACCGATGCCACGCCGGCACAGATCGACCAGGCGGTGGAAGACTCCATCCCGCGCGTGGCGCCGCTGTTCTTCGCGTTCCGCATCATGGTGGGCCTGGGGCTGTTCTTCATCGTCCTGTTCGTCGCGTCGTTCTGGTTCCTGGCGCGCAAGAAGCTCGCACCCCAGCGCTGGCTGCTGAAGACCGCGTTCTGGTCGATCCCGCTGCCCTTCATCGCCATCATGGCGGGCTGGATCGTGGCCGAGTACGGCCGCCAGCCCTGGACCATCGCAGGCGTGCTGCCCACCTTCATGTCGGTGTCGGACCTGACGCTGCAACAGATGTGGTTCAGCCTGATCGGCTTCGTGCTGGTGTACGCCGCGCTGCTGGTCATCGAGATGTACCTGATGGTGAAGTTCGTGCGCATCGGACCGGCCAGCCTGCATACCGGCCGCTACTACGGCGAGACCCCGCACGACGGCGAGCATGCGCATCACACGCCAGTCATCGCCAGTACGTCCCGGACCGGCTCGCCCGCCTGACGCGCACTCTCTTCATCACGGAACACGATCATGTTCGACTATGAAACCCTGAAGATCATCTGGTGGTGCCTGATGGTCGCCCTGATGCTCGGCTTCGCGCTGACCGGCGGGTTCGACCTGGGCGTGGCCACCCTGCTGCCCTGGGTCGGCCGCGACGACGACGAACGCCGGGTCGCCATCGGCACCATCCATGCGACCTGGGAAGGCAACCAGACCTGGCTCATCACCTTCGGTGGCGCGCTGTTCGCGGCCTGGCCGCTGGTGTATGCCGCCAGTTTCTCGGCGCTGTACGTGGCCCTGGTGCTGACGCTGTTCACGCTGTTCCTGCGGCCGCTGGGCTTCGACTACCGCGACAAGCTGGGTAGCCTGCGCTGGCGCAACAACTGGGACTGGGCGCTGTTCGTGGGCGGCTCGATTCCCGCGCTGGTGTTCGGCGTGGCGGTGGGCAACCTGTTCATCGGCCTGCCCTTCACCTTCGATGTCGATATGCGGATCAGCTACCAGGGCGGCTTCCTGCAGCTGTTCAACCCCTTCGGCCTGTTCTGCGGCGTGCTCGGCCTGGCGATGCTGGCCCTGCATGGCGCGGCCTGGATGCACCTGCGTACCGACGGCATCGTGCAGGCGCGCTCGCGCCAGGCACTGATGGTGCTGGGCGCCGTGGTGGGCGTGCTGTTCGCGCTGGGCGGCTGGTGGATGCAGTCGCTGCCCGGCCTGACCATCACGCAGATGGGCGAACCCGGCGCCGTGCTGTCGCCGCTGACCAAGGTGGTGGCGAACGAACCCGGCGCATGGCTCCACAACCTGCAGACCTGGTCGTACGCCTGGCTGGCCCCGGCGATCGGCCTGGCGGGCGCGGCACTGGCCGTGCTGGGCGGCGCGATGCGCGGCCGCTGGTCCGGCCTGGCCGGCAGCAGCCTGGCCATCGTCGGCATCGTGGTGACCGCGGGCATCGCCCTGTTCCCCTTCGTGCTGCCGTCCTCCAGCAGCCCGGTGTCGAGCCTGACCGCGTGGGATGCCGTGTCGAGCTATCGCACGCTGAACATCATGCTGCTGGTGACCATGGTGATGCTGCCGATCATCGCGCTGTATACCGCCTGGGCCTACCGCGTGATGCGCGGCACGATCACCCTGGAACACGTACGCGACGAGCATCGTCCGAGCTACTGACCCCTACATCGAATACGGAGCAACACCATGTGGTATTTCGCGTGGATCCTGGGCCTGGGGCTGGCACTGGCCTTCGGCATCATCAACGTCATGTGGCTGGAAAGCCATTACGCCTTCGGCAGCCGCCAGGAGGACACGACGCGCAAGCGTTTCGAGGACTCGCGCACCAAGTCCAAGCTGCGCCGCCGCAAGTAAGCATCACGCCAGGAAACGATGAGCGCCACCGCCGAACACGACCCCGACCGCGCCAGCCTGAGCACGGAACAGAAGCATTGGTTGCGCGCCCTGTCCCGCACGGTGCGCGCGCCCTTGCGACGCGCCACGGTGGCGCCCCTGCTGGGCGGCGCCTTGCTGATCGGTCAGGCGTGGCTGCTGGCCCGGGTCATCGAGCAGGCCGTGGTCCACGGTGCTGGACTGGATGCCTTGCTGCCGTCACTGGTGGCGATCGTCGGCCTGATCCTGACGCGTGCGCTGTTGTCCCGCTGGGGCGACGTGGCTGGCGCGCAGGCGGCGGAAACGGCCAAGCATCTGCTGCGGCAGGCCCTGTTCGACCGCCAGTTGGCATTGGGTCCGCAATGGTCGCGTCAGGCGGCCTCGGGGGAGGTGGCGACGGCGGTGGTCGATCAGGTCGACGCCATCGAGGGGTATCTGTCGCGCTATCTGCCCGCGCGCACGACGGTGGCCATCCTGCCCCTGGCCTTCAGCGTGTTCCTGATGCCCACCGACTGGGTGGTGGGCGTTCTGCTGCTGATCACCGCCCCGTTGATCCCCTTGTTCATGGCCTTGGTGGGCTGGGGCGCGCAGGCCGCCAGCCAGCGCCACATGCGGGCCATGGCGCGGCTGTCGGGCATCTTTGCCGACCGCCTGCGCGGGCTGGTGACGCTGCGCCTGTACGGGCGCGCGCAGGCCGAAGCCGATACGGTCGGCCGCGCCAGCGACGACCTGCGGCAGCGCACGATGTCGGTGCTGCGCATCGCCTTTCTGTCGTCCGCCGTGCTGGAATTCTTCGCGGCGCTGGGCGTGGCCGGTGTCGCCCTGTACGTGGGCCTGACCTACCTGGAAATGATCGACCTGCGGGGTGGCAGTGCCTTCGCGCTGCAGGCGGGCCTGTTCTGCCTGTTGATGGCGCCCGAGGTGTATGCGCCGCTGCGGCAGTTCGCAGCGCACTACCACGATGGCGAAGCCGCCAAGGCCGCTGTGTCGGAGATTGCACGCGCTTTCGATGGTTTGCCTGCACTGGCGGCGGACGTTGCCGATTCTCGTCATGAAGCCGACCTTCCCCAGCGGACGTTCGCCACGGCCGGTGCAACGCTGCGGGTCCGCGCACTGACCCTCACACGTCCGGTACGACGCGACCACGACGAACCGGACACGCCTGCAGCCCCGACTCCCGTCGCCGACACGGCAGAAGTGCCGGGCACCGCGACGGTGGTACACAGCCAACTGTCACCACCCGCCCCGCCCACCGCCCGGCTGACCCTGCTGTGCGACCTGAATTTCGACATCTCGCCTGGCGAACACGTCGCCCTGCTGGGCGAAAGCGGCTCGGGCAAGTCGACGCTGCTGGAAGCCCTGGCAGGCCTGGGACTGGAGCAGGACGGCATCACGCTCGACGGCCAGCCGCTGGCGGCCGTGCCCCAACGCCTGCTGCGCCAGCGCGTGGCCTGTCTGGGTCAGCGCCCCCATCTGTTCCACGGCAGCATCGCCGACAACATCCGGCTGGGCTGGCAAGGCGCCAGCGATGAAGACGTGCGGACAGCCGCTGCCTTGGCGGGTGTCGACGATATCGCCGCACGCCTGCCGCAAGGGCTGGCGACGCAGATCGGGACACGGGGCTTCGGCTTGTCGGGGGGTGAGGTCCAGCGCGTAGCGCTGGCGCGAATTTTTTTGCGCGATCCCGAGCTGATCCTGCTGGACGAACCGACGGCCTCGCTGGACGATGCCACGCAGGCCCGCGTGCTCGACGCCATCCTGAGGTTCGCGCAGGGCCGCACGCTGATCGTCGCGACCCATGCCCGAGCCGTCGCGCAGCGCATGCATCGCGTGCTGCGCATCGACGGCGCCACGCTGACGGAGGACCGTTCATGAACACGCCCCGTTCGGTGGCCCGAACCTGGTCCCAGCCAGCCCCCTGGCCCCGGGGAGCCATCCGATGAAAGCCCTGTTCAAGCTGCTGCCGCTGTTCCGCCGCCGCGCATGGGGCCTGAGCCTCGCGCTGCTGCTGTCGGTCATCACCCTGGTGGCAGGCGTGTCGCTGCTGGGCGTATCGGGCTGGTTCCTGACGGCGGCGTTCCTGACCGGGGCGGCACCCTTCAATCTGTTCGTGCCGTCCGCCGCGGTGCGCGGCCTGTCGATGCTGCGCATCGCCGCCCGCTACGGCGAGCGCCTGAGCGGCCACGACGCCACCCTGCGCCTGCTGTCCGACCTGCGCCGCTGGCTGTTCGAACGCATGCTGCCGCTGTCGCCCGCACGGCTGGGACGCCTGCGCAGCGGTGACCTGATCGCCCGCCTGACCGCCGACATCGACGCGCTCGACACGCTCTTCCTGCTGGCCTTTGCACCCATTGCCACCGCCGTGCTGACGGGCGTGCTGCTGACGGTTGTCTTCCACACCGTGCTGCCGGCGGCTGCCTGGATCATGGCGGCGGCGTTGCTGCTGGCGGTGGTGGCCGTGCCGATGTGGCTGGCGCAACGCAGCCGCCAGCCGGGCGCGGCCATCGCCCAGACCAGTGCCGACCTGCGCGCCGCTGTGCTCGACGGCGTCGACGGCCATGCCGACCTGCTGGTGTTCGACGCCACCGACCGGGCGCGGGCCACCTTTGGTCAGGCATCCCACGAGGCGGGCCAGGCTCGCCTGCGTCTGGCGCGGCTTGCCGCCAACGGCCAGGCCTGTGTACAGGCCCTGGCCGGTCTGGCCGCAGTGGGTGTGCTGGCGGTGGGCATCGTGGCGCTGCCGGGTGGCACGCCGACCGGCCCCTGGATGGTCGGCATGGTGCTGGCCACGCTGGCCATCTTCGAGATCGCCGGCCCCATCATGCGGGGGGCGACACGCATCGCCATCGCGGCGGCCGCCGCCGAGCGCATCGAAGCGATTACCACTGAAACCGGCGGCACCCGTGATCCGGCAACACCGAAAGCGGTGCCTGCCGATGGCGAGCTGGCCTTCGATGCCGTGCGGTTTGGATACGACCCGGCCCGCCCGGTCCTGCAGGACTTCACCTTGCGCGTGGCCCCGGGGGAACGGGTCGCCCTGGTCGGCCCCAGCGGCGCGGGCAAGTCCACGGTGCTGCAACTGCTGCTGCGCATCGAGGACGTTCAGGGCGGTGCCATTCGTTTCGGTGGCGTGGACGTGCGCGACATGGCCCAGGCCGACTGGCACCGCCGGCTGGCCTGGCTGGCGCAGGACGCGCCCGTGTTCCTGGGCACCGTGCGCGACAACCTGCGCATCGGCGACCCCACGGCCGACGACGACGCCTGCCTGCGCGCCCTGAGCCATGCCCGGCTGGGCGACTTCGTGCGTTCACTGCCGCAAGGGCTGGATACCTGGCTGGGCGAGGCGGGCCGCACCCTGTCGGCCGGTCAGGCGCGGCGGCTGTGCCTGGCGCGCGCCCTGCTGTCGCCCGCGCCCATCATCGTGCTGGACGAACCCACGACCGGCCTGGACCGGGACAACGAACTGGCCTTCTTCGAAGACATCGCCCGCGCCACGCGTGGCCGCACCGTGCTGATGGTCACCCACGCCGAACTGGCGCCCGGCACGGTCGACCGCACGGTGGCGCTGGGCCTGCCGGTGCAGTCCCCTTACGAGAAAGGATAAGGCCCGTCGAAGCTGCCGATGTACGCCTGATGCGTCACCAGCCCCATGCGGGGCACCCAGGAATGCACCAGGAACGCAGGGGGCTCCATGATGAAAGCGCCCTTGGAATCCGGGTCCAGGTCCAGCGCGACCTGGTGCGCCACCGACGGGGCGGTCATGGCCAGCGTGTTGGCCACGCGCGTCTGGATGGGACGATGCAGGTGGCCGCAGACGATGCGCTCGACATTGGGATGCTCGTCGATCAGCCGCAGGAATTCCTCGCGCCCCTGCGTGATGCCCAGGCTGTCCATGAGGGCGATTTGCGTGTCGAACGGCGGGTGATGCATGGCGACGATGGTGGGCGTGCGCGTGTCTTCGTTGAGCGTGCGCGCCAGCCAGGCCAGGCGCACCGGGCACAGCGTGCCGTGCCCCTTCCAAGGCACCACGGTGTCGAGCACCACCAGTCGCAAGCCGCCCAGTTCCACGGCGTACTGGATGAAGGCATCGGGCTGGGGCGCGGCCAGGTAGGCGTGGGCGGGACCATTGAAGGCACGGCGCAGGGCCGCGCGCTCGTCATGGTTGCCCGGCAGGGCATAGAGCGGGCAGCGCAGCGGTTCCAGCAGGGTCATCAAGTGCGCGTACTCCTCGTCCTGCCCGCCGTCGACCAGATCGCCGCTGAGCAGAATGGCGTCGGGCGCCTGCGGCAGCCGCAGCACGGCGTCGACGGCGTCGCGCAGATACTTCGCGGTGTCGACGCGGCCATAGGACAGGACGCCGGGCGCCTTGATGTGGAGGTCACTCAGCTGGACGATGATTTTCTTCTGCATGTTCTTCTCGGGCTCCAGGACGCGCGTTGCCTGTCACGGTAACCGGTACGCGGCGCTGGCGAAACCGCGATCGACCGGAATATCCGCTCCGGCGTGCCTGCCTGGAAATGCCCGCCGGGCCATGATGGCCGGGGGTGTCGGGCCGCATGGCAGGCGCCTGTCCGGAAAAGGGTGAACGCGCCATGCTGGGCACGCTACGTGACACCGCGATGAACCCTGAACACATCTGCCGCGATGTGGTCCGCAATCCGGGCGATACCCACGGCGCGGTTATGCTTGCCGCATGAACGTGCCATTCCCCTCATCCTCTGCGGTCACCGAGCCGGCGCCCTTTGCCGAACGCATCGTCACCTGGCAGCGCCAGCACGGACGCCACGCCCTGCCCTGGCAGAACACGCACGACCCGTACCGTATCTGGCTGTCGGAAATCATGCTGCAGCAGACCCAGGTCAGCACCGTGATCCCGTACTACACGCGCTTCCTGGAGAACTTTCCGACCGTGGCCGACCTGGCCGCGGCCCCGGCGGAAACCGTGATGGGCCTGTGGGCCGGCCTGGGCTACTACGCCCGGGCGCGCAACCTGCACGCCTGTGCGAAGCGCGTGGTGTCGGACTGGGGCGGACGCTTTCCGCCCGATGCGGCCAGCATCGAAACGCTGCCCGGCATCGGCCGCTCCACAGCGGCTGCCATCGCCTCGTTTGCCTACGGGGAACGCGCGCCGATTCTGGACGGCAACGTCAAGCGCGTCTTCGCCCGGCATTTCGGCATCGAAGGCGACCCGACCACCCGGGCGGTCGAACTGCGCATGTGGCAACGGGCCATCGAGATGCTGCCGCCCCCGGGTGAACACGCCGAAGCCGCCATGCGCAGCTACACCCAGGGCCTGATGGATCTGGGCGCAACCGTGTGCCGGCGCGGCGACCCCGACTGCGGCGTCTGTCCGGTGCGGGAAACCTGTGTGGCCTTGCGCGAAGCACGCCAGGCCGAGTTGCCCACGCCGCGCGCGCGCAAGGCCATTCCCGAACGGGAAGTCGGCATGCTGCTGATCGAACACGAGGGGGCATTGCTGCTGCAGCGCCGTCCGCCCACGGGGATCTGGGGCGGTCTGCTGAGCCTGCCGGAATTCACCGGCACCGATGCGCGCGCCGCCTGTACGGCCTTGGGCGTGGCGACGCAGCACGTCGATGCCCTGGCACCGCTAACGCACACCTTCACCCACTTTAAGCTGCACATCACCCCGTGGGTGGCGCAGGCCGTCGGCGAACGCCCGCAGGAAGCGGGCGAGTGGTGCGCCATCGACGCGCTGGACGATGCCGCCCTGCCCGCGCCGGTGCGCAAGCTGGTGGACGCCTTGTACGCCGCCGCCCTGCTGCGCTGAAAAGAAGCGACGCTACTGCTGCAGACGGGGCCGGTGCCGCTGGATGGCCATGAGGATGCCCGCCGCGCAGCCCAGGGTCAGCAGGGCCGTGCCGCCGTAGCTCATGAAGGGCAGCGGCACGCCCACCACCGGCAGAATGCCCGTGACCATGCCCACGTTCACGAAGGCATAGACGAAGAACACCATGGTGAGCGCCCCCGCCAGCAGGCGGGTGTAGAAGGTCGGCGCCCGCGCGGCGATGGTCAGCCCGCGCGCCACCAGCAGCAGATACAGCACCAGCAGGACCACGTTGCCCACCAGGCCGAATTCTTCGGCGTAGACAGCGAAGATGAAGTCGGTGGTGCGTTCCGGGATGAATTCGAGGTGGGTCTGCGTGCCTTCCATGAAGCCTTTGCCCAACAGCCCGCCCGACCCCACCGCAATGGTCGACTGGATGGTGTGGAAGCCCTTGCCCAATGGATCTGTCGTGGGGTCCAGCAAGGTACACACGCGATGCTTCTGGTATTCGTGCAGCACGACCCAGTCGACATCGGGTTTGCACAGCGGTTCTTCGAGCGCGACGATGGTTCCCAGCCCGATCACGCCCACCACCGCCAGCGGCACCAGCAGGCGGAACGACAGACCGGCGAAATACAGCACGAAGAAGCCGGCGCCGAACACCAGCAGCGCCGTGCCCAGGTCGGGCTGCTTGGCGATCAGCGCGAATGGCAACAGCAACAGGAAGCCGGCGATCAGGAAGTCGCGCAGCCGCACCTGTCCTTCATGCCGATGGAAGTACCAGGCCATCATCATCGGCACGGCGATCTTCATCATCTCGGACGGCTGGATGCGGGTGAAACCCAGATTGAGCCAGCGCGTCGCACCCTTGCTGGTGTCGCCGGCCACCTCCACCGCGATCAGCAACAGCACGCCGAATATGTACGACGGCACGGTGATGCGCATCAGCATCTGCGGCGAGAACTGCGCCGCGATCCACATGGCCGCCAACGCAATGCCGAAGTTGCGCATCTGGTCGATGAAACGGTCTTCGAAACCGCCCGCCGCCGAATACATCGACACCATGCCCACCGTCGCCAGCAGGCACAACACCAGCAGCAAAGGCAGGTCGAACACCGATACGGTGCGTGCCAGCACGGGTCGCAGCCAGTAATACCGGTTCATCGTCGCAATTCCGCCGCCCATGTGCAGCCTCCCGCTCAATCCCGTGCGGCCAGGTCGGCCTTCACACCTTGGGCCGGCTCGTCCGGGGTCTTGCCCAGCAGCCAGTAGTCAAATACGCGGCGCGCGATCGGCGCCGCCACCTTGCCGCCGAAGCCGTCGTTCTCGACGATCATCGCCACGGCGATGCTGGGCTTGTCGGCAGGCGCAAAGCCCATGAACAAGCCGTGGTCGCGCAGGCGTTCGTCGATCTTCGCGGCGTTGTAGCGTTCGCCCGCGCGCAGGCTGTAGACCTGCGCCGTGCCCGTCTTGCCGGCCGCCTGATAGGTCGTGCCGGTGAAGGACCGCTTGGCCGTGCCCACGTTCACCACGTCGGCCATGGCGCGCTTCACGTAGTCGATGTTCGCCTGCTTGAGCGGGATCGTGTAGCTCGGGTCGCGCACCGTCAGACGCTGTTCGCCGCTGCGGCTGTCCTGGATCGCACGCACCAGGTGGGGCCGCATGAAGGTGCCGTCGTTGGCCAGCACCGAGGTGGCCTGCGCCAACTGCAGCAGCGTGAACGAGTTGTAGCCCTGGCCCACGCCGACCGACAGCGTTTCGCCCGCGTACCAGCGCTGCTGCTCGGGCTTGCGGTAGGCGCGACGCTTCCAGTCGGTCGAAGGCAGCACGCCCGATTTTTCGCCGGTCAGGTCGATACCCACCAGCTTGCCGAAGCCGAACGGCTTCATGAAATCGTGGATGGCGTCGACGCCCACGTCGTTGGCCAGCGAGTAGAAGAAGGTGTCGGACGACACCACCAGCGCCTTGTACAGGTCGATGTGGCCGTAGTGAACCTCACCCGCATTGCGGTAGCGGCGTCCGGCGAATTCGAAGAAGCCCGGGTCGTACATGGTCTTCTTCATGTCCCAGGCGCTCATTTCCAGACCGGCCAGGGCCATGAAGGGCTTGTAGGTCGAGCCGATGGGGTAGGTGCCGTACAGCGGCCGGTTGATCAGGGGCCGGTCGGGCGATTCGTTCAGCGCTTTCCAGTTCTCGACGTCGATGCCGTCCACGAACAGGTTGGGATCGAAGCCCGGACGCGATACGAAGGCCAGGATGTCGCCGGAATGCGGCTCGATGGCCACCAGCGCACCACGGCGATCGCCGAACGCCGCTTCGGCCAGCTTCTGCAGTTCGACGTCGATGGACAGCACCAGGTTGTCGCCCGTCACCGGCGGCTGGCTAGACAGCGTGCGTACCGCGCGTCCGCCCGCGGTGATTTCCACCTCTTCGACGCCGGTGATGCCGTGCAATTGCTGTTCGTAGAACTTCTCGATGCCTTCCTTGCCGATGGAATCGGTGCCGCGATAGTTGGCCGATTCGTTGGAAGCCTCCAGCCTTTCCTGGTCGCGCTGCGAAATACGGCCGATGTAGCCGATCACGTGGGCAGCGGTTTCGCCGTGCGGATACTGGCGGAACAGGCGTGCGCGCACTTCCACGCCCGGGAATTTGTATCGATTGGCGGCAAAGCGGGCGACTTCCTCGTCGGTCAGGCGCGAGCGCAGGGGCAGGCTTTCGAAGCGCCGGGATTCGTCGAGCAGCTTGCGAAAGCGCCGACGGTCACGCGCATCGATGGCGATGAACTGTTCCAGCTCGTCGATGGTCCGGTCGAGATTGGCCATGCCGACCTTCGACGGGGTGATTTCCAGCGTGTAGGCCGAATAATTGCGAGCGAGCACCACGCCGTTGCGATCGAGGATGAGTCCACGATGCGGCGCCACCGGCACCACCGAGATGCGGTTCTGCTCGGCGCGGGCCGAGTAGGCGTCGTGACGATGGACCTGCAGCCACCAGAAGCGCAGTCCCAGCAGGCCGAAGCAGACCAGCACGAACATCAGCGCCACCCACAGCCGCAGCCGGAACCGGCTGCGTTCCCGGACGATGTCCTTTATCTCGGTCATGGCCGGCCTTGCGCCGTGCCGGGCACGGCGGCGCGCGTCCAATGTCCCGATCGACCCCTCATGCGCACGCGGTCCTCAGATGGGACGCGTGTCGTCGCGCTCGTGGGCGCGACGCTGCGGGGCGAGCAGCAGCCAGTTGGCGAACGGCCAGAGCGCCGCGGCCACCACGCTGTCGAGCGTCCACAACCAGCCCGGCCATGTGCCGGCCAGCCAGGCGCGCACGCTGTAGACCACCAGTTGGGCGAGCAGCAGCATCGGCAGGACGTGGAACGCCTGTCCGATCGGCCCGAACCACTGGATGCGGCGGTGAAAGGAAATGGCGAAGTACGAAAGCAGCGTATAGGCGAGCGCATGTTCACCCAGCAGGCGGGCCTGGTGCACGTCCATGAGCAGGCCGAACACGAAGGCGGCGAGCATGCCGACCTTGCGCGGTTCGTGAATGCTCCAGAACACCAGGCAAAGCGCCAGAAAGTCGGGAACGCCCGGCCAATCGCCCCAGGGCAGCAGGTTGAGCAGCCAGGCCAGGCCCAGGGTCAGCCAGATGAATCTGGGATTGACGGGCAATAGCAGGGGCTGCGCACCGCGCAAGCGGGCACGTGGCAGGGTCGAAGGAGTCTTGATCGGCATGGTCACTGACGCCGCGTCTGACGGCGGCGAACCTCTTCGGCAACCGGCAGGGCGGGGAGTTCCGCAGGAACCGTCTGCAAGACCAGGAAATGACGGTAACGATCCAAACGTGCGACAGGTCGCGCCATGATACGAGCAAACCCGGACGAACTGTCACGTTCGACGGTATCGACGGTCGCAACCGGCAGACCAGCGGGATAGACGCCGTCCAGGCCGCTGGTGACCAGGGCGTCGCCCACCTGCACATCGACGTCGGAAGCCATGTAGCGCAGACCCAACAGGCCCGGTACTTCGTCGCCGAAGGCCACCGAGCGCATGCCGTTGCGCAGGACCTGCACCGGCACCATCTGGTCGCGGTCGGTCAACAGCGCCACTTCAGCCGTCAATTGCGATACGCGCACCACTTGGCCCACGACGCCACCGTCGTCGATCAGGGGCATGCCGGCCGCTAGGCCGTGGCGTGCGCCCTTGTCGACGATCAGGCGCCGGCTGAAGGCATCGCGGACTTCATAGAGGACTTCGACCAGCACCGACGGCACCTGCACGCGAGCGCTGGCACCCAGCATGCGTCGCAATTGGGCATTTTCTTCGGCGAGCTGGGATGCGCGCGTGGTGATCTGCGCCATCTCGATGCGCTGGCGCGCGAGTTCTTCGGCTTCCCGCTGGAAGTCGCTCTTGCTTTCGAAGAACACGCCGGCTTCGCGTGCGAGGTCGCCGGGCAGCAGCACGGCGCGCTGGAAGGGGTACACCGCCAGCGCAACGGTCTGGCGGACCACATCGAGCGTTTGCCAGCGCGCATCGACCACCAGCAGGACGATGGAGAGGAAGGTGAAGAACACCAGCCTCACCCATACATCAGGCCCCTGCTTGAAGAAGGACGGAGGGCTGTATTGCATGAAACTCCAGCATCACCAAGCGTGGCCCGATCGAGCCTGCCGGCCCGCCGTGGGGCAGCCGGGTTACTCGTTGGTGAAGATGGCGCCCAGCTTGTCCATGCGCTCCAGCGCTTCGCCGCAACCGCGCACCACGCAGGTCAGCGGGTCTTCGGCGACGATCACGGGCAGACCCGTCTCTTCCTGCAGAAGGCGATCGAGATCGCGCAGCAAGGCGCCGCCGCCGGTGAGCATGATGCCCTTTTCGGTGATGTCGGCACCCAGTTCGGGCGGGGTCTGTTCGAGGGCGATCTTCACGGCCGACACGATCTGGTTGAGCGGATCGGTCAGGGCTTCGAGGATTTCGTTGGACGAAACGGTGAAGCTGCGCGGGATGCCTTCGGACAGATTGCGGCCCTTGACTTCCATTTCCTTGACTTCGGAACCCGGGAACGCCGAACCGATTTCCTTCTTGATGGCTTCAGCGGTGGGTTCGCCGATCAGCATGCCGTAGTTGCGACGGATGTAGTTGACGATGGCTTCGTCGAACTTGTCGCCACCGACACGGACCGAGCCTTTGTAGACCATGCCGCCGAGCGAGATGATCGCAACTTCCGTGGTACCGCCGCCGATGTCGACCACCATGGAACCGGTGGCGTCGGACACAGACAGGCCGGCGCCGATGGCTGCGGCCATCGGCTCTTCGATCAGGAATACCTGGCTGGCACCGGCACCCAGGGCCGATTCGCGAATGGCGCGGCGTTCGACCTGGGTGGAGCCGCAAGGCACGCAAATGATGATGCGCGGGCTGGGCGCAAACAGACTCTTGGGGTGAACGATGCGGATGAACTGCTTGAGCATCTGTTCGGTGACGGTGAAGTTGGCGATCACGCCATCCTTCATCGGGCGGATCGCCTCGATGTTGCCGGGCACCCGCCCCAGCATCTGCTTGGCTTCGCGTCCGACCGCCTGGATCGTCTTCTTGGCGCTGGGGCCGCCTTCCTGACGAATGGCAACGACTGAGGGTTCGTTGAGCACGATCCCTTTGCTGCGTACATAGATCAGGGTGTTGGCAGTACCCAGGTCGATTGCCAGGTCATTCGAAAAATAGCTACGCAGGAAACCGAACATGGGAATCTTTTTAGAGAACTGGGCGCGTGGCGGGGGGCGCGATAAACGCAAAATCATAACTTATAATCGCTGGCAACTGCCGCGATTTCTGCGTCAAAATCCTGCGTATTCCGAGCTTCGCCGCCGTTCGGCACGTGGTCGGCCTCTCGACTGACCCTCGCCTGAACAACATTCGGGCAACACCGCGGCCGCTCGCCGCAATCCGCAGCCTCCCCATCGGAACCCCCCCCACCGCCATGGCGCTTACCGAACAAGACGTGACGCGCATCGCGCGACTGGCCCGGCTCGATCTCGACGCCGGCCAGCGCGAGCGCGTCCTGCAAGACCTCAACGGCATCTTTGGACTGATCGAACAGTTGCAGGCAGTCGACACCACCGGTGTCGAGCCGCTCGCGCACCCACTGTCGGCCATCGACGACGTCAGCCTGCGGCTGCGCGACGACGGCGTGACCGAGCCGCGCGACGAAGCCACGCGCGACGCGCTGCTGGCCAATGCCCCGGCCCGCCACGGCGGTCTGTTCCTGGTGCCCAAGGTGATCGAGTAAGCCATGTCCGACGCATTGCACAACGAATTCGGCGGCATCGCCGAGCTGCGCGCGGCCCTTGCCGAGCGCAAGGTTTCCGCCGTGGAACTGGCGCAGAGCGCGCTGGCTGCCGTCCATGCCGCCAACGGCCTGAACGCCTTCATGCACGTGGACGCGGAACTGACGCTGGCCGAAGCCCGCGACGCCGACGCCAGGCTGGCGGCAGGCAACGCCCCGGCCCTGACCGGCATCCCGATCGCGCACAAGGACGTCTTCGTCACGCGCGGCTGGCGCACCACCGCCGGCAGCAAGATGCTGGGCGACTACGTCAGCCCCTTCGACGCCACCGTGGTCGAACGCCTGCGCGCGGCCGGCGCGGTGTCGCTGGGCAAGCTCAACTGCGATGAATTCGCCATGGGCTCGTCCAACGAGAATTCCGCCTTCGGCCCCGCCCGCAACCCCTGGGACACCAACGCCGTGCCCGGCGGCTCGTCGGGCGGCTCGGCCGTGGCGGTCGCCGCCGGCCTGGCGCTGGGCGCCACCGGCACCGACACCGGCGGCTCGATCCGCCAGCCGGCCTCGCTGTGCGGCGTCTCGGGCATCAAGCCGACCTACGGCACGGTGTCGCGCTTCGGCATGATCGCCTACGGCTCCAGCCTGGACCAGGCCGGCCCGTTCGCGCGCAGCGCCCGCGACCTGCTCGAACTGCTGGACCCGATGACGGGCTTCGATCCCAAGGATTCGACCAGCGTGGAACGTTGCGGCACCGCCGCCAACGCACCGGGCCGCGTCCGTGGCAACTTCGACGCCTTCGCCCAGGCTGCCGATGCCGACCGCCCGCTTGCCGGCCTGCGCGTGGGCCTGCCGCGTGAATTCTTCGGCAAGGGCCTGGCAGCCGACGTCGAGGCCGCGATCCGCGCCGCCATCGCCCAGCTCGAGAGCCTGGGCGCCGTGGCCGTGGAGATCTCGCTGCCGCGCACCGAACTGTCGATCCCAGCCTATTACGTCATCGCCCCGGCCGAAGCATCGAGCAACCTGTCGCGCTACGACGGCGTGCGCTACGGCCATCGCGCCGCGGACTACACCGACGTCGACAGCATGATCAGCCGCTCGCGCGCCGAAGGCTTCGGGTCGGAAGTGCAGAAGCGCATCCTGGTCGGCAGCTACGTGCTGTCGCATGGCTATTACGACGCCTATTACCTGCAGGCCCAGAAGCTGCGCCGCCTGATCGCGCAGGACTTCCAGCGCGCCTTCGCGGAATGCGACGTGATCGCCGGACCGGTGTCGCCGACCGTGGCCTGGAACCTGGGCGAGAAGACCGACGACCCGGTGGCCATGTACCTGGCCGACATCTACACCCTGTCGGCCAGCCTGGCAGGCTTGCCCGGCATGTCGGTTCCCTGCGGCTTCGGCGCGGGCGCGAACGCCAACCGCCCCGTCGGCATGCAGTTGATCGGCAACTATTTCGACGAAGGCCGCTTGCTGGCCATCGCCGACCGTTACCAGCAGGCGACCGACTGGCATCAGCGCCGGCCGGCAAAGTGAGACAGACATGAACTGGGAAGTCGTCATCGGCTTGGAAACGCACGTGCAGTTGTCCACGGCGTCGAAGATCTTTTCGGGCAGCAGCACCGAATTCGGCGCTGCGCCCAACACGCAGGCCAACGCAGTGGACATGGCCCTGCCGGGCACGCTGCCGGTCATGAACCGTGGCGCCGTCGAGCGGGCCATCCGCTTCGGCCTGGGCGTGGGCGCGCACATCGCGCCGCGCTCGATCTTCGCGCGCAAGAACTACTTCTATCCCGACTCGCCCAAGAACTACCAGATCAGCCAGTACGAGATCCCGGTGGTCCAGGGCGGTACGCTGAGCTTCTTCGTGGGCGAAGAAGAAAAGACGCTCAATCTGACGCGCGCGCATCTGGAAGAAGATGCCGGCAAGTCGCTGCACGAGAACATCACCGGCCCGCGCGGCGAACGGGTCAGCGGCATCGACCTGAACCGCGCCGGCACGCCGCTGCTGGAAATCGTGACCGAACCCGAGCTGCGCTCGGCCGAGGAAGCGGTGGCCTACGCCAAGGCGCTGCACGGCCTGGTGATGTGGCTGGGCATCTGCGACGGCAACATGCAGGAAGGGTCGTTCCGCGTCGACGCCAACGTATCGGTGCGCCCGGTCGGCCAGAAGGAATTCGGCACGCGTGCCGAGGTCAAGAACGTCAACTCGTTCCGCTTCCTCGAACGCGCGATCCAGTACGAAGTGCGCCGCCAGATCGAACTGATCGAAGACGGCGGCAAGGTGGTGCAGGAAACCCGCCTGTACGACCCGGATCGCGACGAAACCCGCAGCATGCGGACCAAGGAAGACGCGCACGACTATCGCTACTTCCCCGACCCCGACCTGCCCCCGCTGGTGATCAGCGAGGAATGGATCGCCCGCGTGCGCGATGAGATGCCGGAGCTGCCGGCCGCCCAGCGCGCCCGCTTCGAGGCCGAATACGCCCTGCCTGCCTACGATGCCGCCCAGCTGACGGTATCGCGCGCCACGGCTGCCTACTTCGAATCCGTCGTGGCCGCCCTGCCCGCCGGCCAGGCCAAGATCGCCGCAAACTGGGTGATGGGCGAAGTCGCCGCCGCGCTCAACCGGGAAGACCGCGACATCGCGGACTGCCCGGTGTCGGCGCCTGCGCTGGCCAAGCTGCTGTCACGCATCCTCGACAACACGATCTCGAACAAGATCGCCCGCGAGGTGTTAGGTGCGCTGTGGTCGGGCGAAGGCAGCGATGCCGACGCCATCATCGAAGCGCGCGGCCTGAAGCAGGTCAGCGACAGCGGCGCGATCAGCGCCCTGATCGACGAAGTGATGGCGGCGCATGCCGGCATCGTCGCCGAGTATCGTGCAGGCAAGGAAAAGGCGTTCAACTCGCTGGTCGGCCAGGTGATGAAGGCCGGACGCGGCAAGGTGAACCCGCAACAGGTCAACGACCTGCTGCGTCAGAAGCTGGGCTGATCCGGCTTCGCTCCCGGCGGCGTCACGCTGCCGGGGGCACGATGGGCCCAAAGGGCGGGCCGCGTGGGCGCGCCCATCCAGTCACCGATGGTGACTGCCATCTCGGCCAGCGAACTGCGCGAATCGACGCAGCCATCGACCCCGTGCATGGGCACGATCAGACGATAGAACTCCGGAAAGTCGGTAAGCAGCATGAACCGCGCGTCAGGATCGACGGCGCGCACGCGTTCGAACAGCGTCCAGGACTCCATGTCGAGCAGGCGGACGCTGGCCATCAGATAGAGCGGCCTGAACACGCCGACCAATGCCATGGCCTCGATGCCGGTGGCGGCGGTCAGGACGGTATGCGCAATGTTTTCGTGGCGCACGACGGCCGACAGGCTGATGCGCTGTACTGGTGAACTGTCGGCAACGAGAAAGGTGGGCATGCCGGACCGCCTGCAACCTGCAGGCTCTAGCGTAGAGGGACCTCATTCTATGCGCGCTCGCACAGCCATCGCAATGCCGTGGCGCATAGAAGTTTGAGCGAATCCGCGCCGGCTTCCTACAGTCCGCGCATGAGCATTGCCGACCGACTCGACGCTCTCATGCGTCAACGAAACCTGCGAAACCAAAGCGAACTGGCGCGTATCGCGGGTATCCCGGCATCGACGGTCAACCGAATCCTCAAGCGCGAGGCCTATTCCCCGAGCTGGGAAACCCTTCATCGGCTGGCCAGTGCCCTGTCAGTTTCACCAGTGTGGCTGGCAACCGGCGAAACCGCTGTCAGGCCCAGTCACGGGGTGGCAGAGCGCGATCCGGTCGT
>JAAIGF010200839.1_pt1 | contig 30965 bp, 32 predicted proteins | sample 6487441 | NCBI WGS metagenome assembly JAAIGF01 (sample SAMN13974129, study PRJNA590717) | phyllosphere metagenome | biome: pepper field; feature: multiple bacterial spot infested pepper fields; material: pepper leaves; isolation source: leaves from pepper fields | host: Capsicum annuum ... | reverse complement strand
GAACTCCCGACCGCCTGGTTCGTAGCCAGGTACTCTATCCAACTGAGCTACGGGCGCATGTGACAGCGATTCTGTACTGCAATGTCGTCAGAAGGCGACGTTCCTGTTGATGGTGCGCCCGGAGAGATTCGAACTCCCGACCGCCTGGTTCGTAGCCAGGTACTCTATCCAACTGAGCTACGGGCGCGCTTCAACAGGAGCGGAATTATGCGGATTGTCGTCGCATCCGTCAACGCCTGCGTGAAAGCTTCATGTGCGCTCGACACCGTGCGGGGTGTTGTCCAGCGCGTGCAGCAAGGTACTGGCGACGGCCTGCGGCGATTTCATCCAGCTGAAATGGTCCGCGCGGCAGCCCAAGGCTGCGACATCCTGCCGGGCGATGGCGGAATCCACCTGCGGCATCTTGTGCAGCAACGCCTGCAAGGAGCCGGCGGGAGCCAGCCAGTCGTCCGCCAGCAGCACCGCTTGGGCATGGCCGCGCACGCCGCGCAGCCGGGCTTCCAAGTCTTCCGGCATGCCGACGGCCGCGTAATGGTTGCCCAGGCCGACACGGGCCCAGTCGCGGATCAGCCCGCGCGCCTCGGTACCACCGAAACCGAGCCGACGGCCATGCAGCACGCCCTGGCGGTTGGCCAGCCAGGGCAGGAACCGGTAGGCGAGCGGCAGCAGCCAGCGGCGGGGAGGCGGAAAGCTGCGCCACCAAGGGGTTCCACTGGCCACCAGCCAGAGCTGACTGAAGCGTTCGGGGAACCGCCCGGCATGCAGGCAGGCAAGCTGTCCCCCCAGGCTGTGGCCGCCGATGATCCACGGCGCAACCGTTCCTTCTCTGTCGTGCGTTGCGATCAGAGCCTGGCTGGCCGGCAGGTCCTGCTCGAGGATCTGCCGGTAGCCCCAGTCCTGGCTGCGTGAGGGGCGCAGCGAGCTGCTGCCGTTGCCGCGCCATTCGTGCAGGTAGACGGCCACGCCGTGTGCGGCCAACACCTGCGCCAGCGGCAGGTAATGGCGCGCCGCCACGCCCAGCGCGGGCAGCCACAGCAGCCTGGCGCGCGTTTCAGTCGGCAGGCAATGCAACACGCTGAATGCATGTCCATCGCCAGCCTGCAGCGACGCTTCGCGCATCTGCCCGTTCATGGCTGGGATGCGGCGCCGAAGTGGTCCAGCACCAACACCGCACCGCTGCCGGGCAGATAGCCTTGCTGCAGTCCGCGCGCGACGTAATCGATCGCGGCCTCGCAGGCATTGGCCAGGCTCAGGCCATTGCACAGTTGCGCGGCGATCGCCGAAGCCAGCGTGCAGCCGGTGCCGTGTGCATCCACCGGCAGTCGCGCGTGACTGAATTCCAAGCTGCTGGCGCCATCGAAATAGCGGTCGATGACCCGGTCGCCTTCCTGCAGATGACCGCCTTTCAGCAGTACCGCGCCGGCACCGAGATCCAGCAGGGCGCTGGCCGCCTGTTCCGCCTCTTCGGCGTTGCCGATGGAGCGGCCGACCAGCAGTTCGGCTTCCGGGGTATTGGGAGTGACCAGCGTGGCCAGAGGCAGCAGCCGTTCGCGCAGCGCCACCAGTGCGCTGTCTTCCAGCAGCTTCGCCCCGCTGGTGGCCACCATTACCGGGTCGAGCACGATATGCGGCGGCCGGTGCCTTTTCAGCGCATCGGCCACGCAGTGGATCACCTCGGCCGTGGCCAGCATGCCCAGCTTTACCGCATGCACGTCGAAATCATCAAAGCAGGCATCGATCTGTGCCTGCAGGAACGCGACGGGAGGCACGTGCACGGCACTGACGCCGCGGGTGTTCTGCGCGGTCAGCGCGGCGATCGCCGACAGGCCATGCACGCGGTGGGCGGCGAACGCTTTCAGGTCGGCCTGGATGCCTGCACCACCGCCGGAATCGGAACCGGCGATGGTGAGCGCGGAAGCGGGAGTATTGGGGCTCATGCAGCGATTGTGCCGTGCTCCCCGTCGGTCGTGTAGTGCCGGCCACTGCCCGGCAGCCGCCAGTCGGCACTCAATGCCGCCAGCGCGCCCACGCCTGGTGAAGCATGTAGCCAAGGCCGGTCAGACCGGTCAGCAGGGCCGGGCCGAGCAGTGCATCGTAATGCCAGTGCGCGAACAGCCATGCGCCCACGACGCCTCCGGCGAGAAAGCCGCTGATGATCAGCCCGCTCAGCGTCAACCGCCGCACCTGCAGGGGCAGGCCGCGCAGCAGATGGCCCAGGCCGATGCCCAGGTCGGTGAACATGCCACTGAGATGCGTGGTACGCACCACCGCGCCGCTGAAGGTGGTGGCCATGGCGTTCTGCAGGCCGCAGGCCATGGCGGCCGCCAGCGCCCCCCATATCTGCTGCTGCTTGAACAACGGAATGGCCACCAGCAGCAATGCCGATTCCAGCGCCAGCGCAACCCCATAGCGACGCCCCAGTTGCAGCGCGCTGTCCTGGATGATCAGGCCGCTTGCCATCGCGCCCAGCGAGAAGGCGATCAGAAGCCCCCACAGGTGCCGGACCGCGCGCCAGTCGCCCTGCGCCAGCGCCATGCCGAGCTGGCTGGTGGTGCCGGTCATATGGCTGACCGCCTGGTGTTCGAAGCCCAGGAAGCCGACCACGTTGACCATGCCGGCCACGCAGGAAAGCGCGACGGCACCGATCCACACCCAGGTGGGCAGCCGTATCCCCATGCGCTGCCGGAGTCAGGGAACCGGCGCGGCGTTCGGTGGGCCGTTGAACTGCAGTTCGGAGAACACGCCGGTCTGCGGATCGAACAACGCGCCCCAGAACATCGCGCCACCGTCGCACACACGGATCGCCTCGCGGGCCGGATTGATGTCGCTGCCGTCGGGCAGCGAGAACGCATTGATGTAGATCAGCTCGCGGCCGTCGGTTTCGATGCCCACGTACTGGCGGTTGAAATCCTGCGGCGAACGCACCTGGCCCTCCAGTTCGCCGAGCCTGGCCTCCAGCTGTTCCACCTGCTGCCGGCTGGGGGCCCAGTAGCCGGTCACCCGGCCGGCATCACGGCCGGGGCTGGGGCGCGAACAGGTATCGAGCACCTGTGCGGCTACCAGCGGGCGGGTGACCACCCAGGATTGTCCGGTCTTCAATGCGGTGGGTACGCTGGGTGGACCCTGCACCGTGCTGCAGGCCGCCAGCAGGGTGGCGGCCAGCATCGCCGGGATCGAGTGGATACGGCTGCTCACAACACCTCCGATGCATGATCGGCCAGTCGCGAACGCTCGCCACGACGAAGCGTGATGTGTGCGCTGTGGGGCCAGTTCTTGAAACGGTCCACCGCATACGTCAGGCCGGACGTGGTTTCGGTCAGGTACGGCGTGTCGATCTGCTCCACGTTGCCCAGGCAGACGATCTTGGTGCCCGGACCGGCACGGGTGATCAGGGTCTTCATCTGCTTGGGCGTGAGGTTCTGTGCTTCATCCAGGATCAGGTAGCGCGACAGGAAGGTGCGGCCGCGCATGAAGTTCAGCGAACGGATCTTGATGCGGCTGGCGAGCAGGTCGTTGGTGGCCGCGCGGCCCCAGGAACCCCCCTCCTGGGTATGCGTCAGCACTTCCAGGTTGTCGGTCAACGCGCCCATCCAGGGCGTCATCTTCTCTTCCTCGGTGCCCGGCAGGAAGCCGATGTCCTCGCCCACGCTTACCGTTGCGCGGGTCATGATGATCTCGCGGTAGCGCTGCTGGTCCATCGTCTGCGCCAGGCCGGCGGCCAGCGCCAGCAGCGTCTTGCCGGTGCCGGCGGTGCCGAGCAGGGTGACGAAATCGATGTCCGGGTCCATCAGCGCGTTGAGCGCGAAATTCTGTTCGCGGTTGCGTGCGGCGATGCCCCAGACCGCATGGCTGCCATGGCGGAAATCGGCGACCAGCGACAGCGTGATCCTGTCGCCCTCCACCGTGCTCACGCGCAGCTCGACGTCGTCCTCGCCCGGCAGGTAGACGTACTGGTTGGGATACCAGTCCTCATCATCGCGTGCGGTGATCTCGTAGAACGAATGGCCCTTGTCGCTCCAGCTGCGCAGGTCGCTGGCGTGGCGCTTCCAGAAATCTTCCGGCAGCTCGGTGGCACCGGTGTAGAGCAGGCTGAAATCGTCCAGCGCACGGTCGTTTTCGTAGTCTTCGGAAACGATGCCGGCGATGGCCGCCTTGATGCGCAGGTTGATGTCCTTCGACACGAACACCACCGGCACGTCCGGCGATGCTTCCTGCAGGGCGAGGATCGCGCCCAGGATTGCGTTGTCCGGAATGACCTTGCCGAAGCTCTTGCCGGCATCGAAATGGCTGGTCTGGAAACACAGCTTGCCGGCGCTGTGCTTGCCACGCAGCTGCAATCCGCTGGGAAGCTGCAACGGAATCCCGTCGGCCAGCTTGTCCAGCCCCGAAGCCTGCACCAGTTCATTGAGGAACCGGCTTACCTGGCGGGCGTTGCGGCTCGCTTCGGAGGTTCCCTTCTTGCCGTTGTCCAGCTCCTCGATCACCTGCATGGGCAGGTAGACATCGTGCTCCTCGAACTTGAACAGCGCGGTGGGATCGTGCATCAGCACATTGGTGTCCAGCACGTAGATGCGCTTGCCTCGGGTCATCATCGGTTCCTGGTGGGCGGACAGGGAAAAACCACCACGGCCTGCGGGGCAGGGTGGTGGTGGCTGGAGTGGGCGATGGGCATCACTGTGCCTGGGCGGCCTTCAGTGCGGACAACACGGCATCGGCATGCCCGGCGACCTTCAGCTTCCGCCAGGACTGGACGATGCGGCTGTCCGGTGAGATCAGGAAGGTGCTGCGCTCGATGCCGCGCACCTGCTTGCCATACATGTTCTTCAGCCGGATCACGTCGAAGGCACTGCAGAGTGCTTCGTCGGTGTCGCTGATGAGCGGGAAACGGAAACCCTGCCTGGCACAGAAATTGTCGTGCGATTTCACCGAATCGCGCGAGACACCCAGCACCACCGCGCCGGCCTTTTCGAACTCCGGCAGCAGCGCATTGAAGTCCAGGCCTTCGGTGGTGCAGCCCGGCGTGCTGTCCTTCGGGTAGAAGTACAGCACCAGCCACTGGCCGGCGAAATCGCCGAGGGTGGCCTGGGCGCCACCGGACAATGCCAGCGGCAGGGAGAGGGTGGTGCGGTCCAGGATATCGCCGTTGTCCATGGTTTCCTTCTGCCGAGCCTGGGTGTTTCCACTACAGTTGCATGAAACATCGCACGGCCGTGACGGACGCGCGAAAGACGCCTCAGAACTTCATCGGGTCCATGATCGCGTCCAGGTTCAGGTGGTCGCAGAACTCGAGGAAATCATCGCGCAACGCTGCGATGTGCATGTTGGCCGGCACGCCGATGGTGACCTGCGCGCTGAACATCTCCGCGCCGGTCTGCATGGCACGGTAGCGCGTGCTCTGCAGGTTCTCGATGGTGATGCCCTGGCGGTCGAAGAAGTCGGCCAGCTGGAACAGGATGCCCGGCTTGTCGGCAGCGATCACTTCCACGATGTAGGGCAGCAGGTTTGACTGCGCCTGCTTCGCTTCGGTGCGGTACCAGACCAGCTTCAGGCCTTCTTCGCGCTCCAGCCGCGTCAGCATCGCTTCCAGCTTGGCCACCGAATCCCACGAGCCGGTGGCCAGTGCGGTGACCGAGACGTCGCGGCCCACCGTGGACAGGCGGGCATCCACCAGATTGCAGCCGCTGTCGGCGATGCGGCGGGTGACGGGCAGCAGGGGAGACTCCGGATGCGTCGTGTAGGCGTTGATCAGGAGGTGGTTTTCGCTCGGCGCAGGGCGCGGGGTGGTGTCGGTCAAGGCGATTCCGGGGTAATGCATGCGTGAGTCTGAATGCCCGCGGCAGGCGGGCGTTCACCGGTGTCCAGCATACTTGCCCGCGCTTTCACGCCGCAAGTAACATGCAGGGCGCCTGGGCTTGCGCGTCAGGCCTTTCTTCCCCTCAGCCAGAGCAGCACGTCTTGTCCCTTTCCGGCCTCATCACCGCGCTGGCGACCCCTTTCCGGGCCGACGGCTCCCTCGATACCGATGGTTGGCAGCGCCTGCTGCACCTGCAGCTGGAAGGAGGCGTGCACGGCGTGGTCGTGGCCGGTTCCACCGGCGAAGCCGCCACCCTGTCCGATGGCGAATACGATCAGCTGCTGGCCAGCGCGGTCGAGCGCATCGCCGGGCGGGTGCCGGTACTGGCCGGCACGGGCCTGTCCGGCACCGCCAGGACCATCGAACAGACCCGCCGCGCGGCCGCCGCCGGTGCCACCCACGCGCTGGTGGTCACGCCGCCTTATGTGCGCCCGACGCAGGCCGGCCTGGTCGCCCATTACCGTGCCGTGGCCGACCACGGCGGCCTGCCGGTGGTGCTGTACAACGTGCCGGGCCGCACCGGCTGTGACCTGCTGCCGGAGACCGTTGCCGAGCTTGCCGGCCATCCCGGCATCGTCGGCATCAAGGAAGCGGTGGGCGATGCCGCACGCGTGCAGGCGCTGCTGGCGCTGCGCAGCGAGCGGTTCGCGGTGCTCAGCGGCGATGACGGTACTGCCGCCCGATCCATCCGTGCCGGCATGGACGGGCTGGTCTCGGTGGGTTCCAACGCGCTGCCCGGCGCCTACCGGCGGCTGTGCGAACTGGCGCGCGGCGAGGACGCGGCGGCCAGCGATGCATGGGATGCTCGCTTGCAACCCTTCCATGAATTCTGCGGCATCGAATCCAACCCGATTCCGGTCAAGGCGCTGCTGCGTCGGATCGGCATCGGCCATGACCTGCGCCTGCCGTTGCTGCCCCTGTCGGCTGCGCACCAGCCCGCAGCCGAGCAACTGGCCGGCGCCATCGCCGCGCTCGAAGCCCTTTCCAGCCGCTGATCCCGGTGGCCTGTTCCAGGAGATTCCCCATGCGTCAATCCGTTTCCACCTTCCGCGTGCTGACCATCGCGGTTCTTGCCCTGGGCACCGTGGTCACCACCACGGGTTGCTTCAAGAAGGGCGCCCGTGGCGATTACGCGCTTGCGCCTGAAATGCGTCCGCTGGAAGTTCCGCCGGACCTGACTCCGCCCCCGGGTGCCACCACCGCGGCCAGTGCCACGGCGGGTACCGGTTCAGCCCTGGCATCGCAGGCTGCCCGTCCTGCGCCGGCGGCTGCCGGCCAGAGGGTCGCGGCTCCGGCCAACAATGCCTCCGGTTTCATCGTGGCGCAGGGCAGGGACGAAGCGTTCGCGCAGGTCGGCACCGCGCTGGAAGGCATCCAGGGCGTGACCATCGCGACCCGGGCGCAGCTGCTGGGTTCCTACGATGTCGCCTATGAAGGCAGCAATTTCCTGGTACGCGTGGTGGCCGTGGATGCGGGCTCTTACGTTTCCGCGGTTGATCCGCGTGGCCAGCCGGCCACCGCCGAAGCACCGGTGAAGCTGATCGCCGAACTGAAGGCCAGGCTCGCGCCGTAAGACGCGGGCAGCCCGGCATGTTCCCGTAGTGCCGGGCTCTGCCCGGCAATCCGCCCGGAATGTCACCGTAGTGCCGGGCTCTGCCCGGCAATCCGCCCGGAATGTCATCCGTAGTGCCGGGCTCTGCCCGGCAACCGCGCGCCGTTCAGCGCTCCAGCAGCGGAAGCTTGTCCGGCTTGCCATCCCACTCGCCGGCATCGGCCGGCGGATCCTTGCGCACAGTCAACACCGGCCATTCCTTCGCCAGCTCGGCATTCAGGCCGACGAATACTTCCTGTCCGGCCGGCACGTCGTCCTCGGGGAAGATGGCGTTCACCGGGCACTCGGGCTCGCACAGTGTGCAGTCGATGCACTCGTCCGGGTCGATCACCAGGAAGTTCGGACCTTCGTGGAAACAGTCCACGGGGCACACTTCCACGCAATCGGTGTGTTTGCACTTGATGCAGTTTTCGGTGACGACAAAAGGCATAGGGGGAGAGCTGGATCCGTCTTCAAGCCGGTAATTCTAGAACAGGTTGGCATGCGGCGTCGGCCGGCAGGGCCTGGCCCGGCCGCACCGGCATCCTGGGTGTGTGTCGCAGGTGGCCTGTCGTTATGCCGGCGCCAATGCCTGCGCCTCAGCCCATACGGGCATTTGCCGCAGTGCACATTGCCAGGGTCGGGCGACCTATTTGATAGTCGATGGATATCGGTGGACAACGCCCGGGGAGATTCAGGGGAGCGTCGCCATCGATAGGCACGTCATTGCCGGACCCTGGTGCGCGAAGCGCCGGGCCTTTTCCCATCGCGGATGACCCCATGTCGACAACCCTCCACGCCAGCACTGGCAGCTCCGGCGAAAACACCGCCTTCATCGTCCTGATCAGCTGTGTGGCCACCATCGGTGGCTTCCTGTTCGGCTTCGACAGCGGCGTCATCAACGGAACGGTCGATGGCCTCCGCCAGGCATTCAATTCCAGCCAAGCCGCGCTCGGTTTCGAAGTGGCGTCGATGCTGCTCGGCTGCGCCATCGGCGCGTTCCTGGCCGGACGTCTTGGTGATCTGCTGGGCCGTCGCAGCGTGCTGATCATGGCGGCGGTGCTGTTCCTGCTGTCGGCGCTGGGTGCCGGCGCTGCGCACGCATCCTGGATGTTCGTCACCGCACGCGTACTGGGCGGCTTCGCGGTAGGCGCGGCCAGCGTGATGTCGCCGGCCTATATCGCCGAAGTGGCCTCGGCCCGTTATCGCGGCAAACTGGCCACGGTGCAGCAGATGGCCATCATCAGCGGCCTGTTCGCCGCCTTCCTCAGCAATTTCCTGCTGGCGCGCGCCGCTGGCGCTTCCACCGAAGTACTGTGGCTGGGGCAGGAGGCCTGGCGCTGGATGTTCTGGATGCAGGCGATTCCCTCGCTGGTGTTCCTGGTACTGCTGCTGGCCATTCCGGAAAGTCCGCGGTTCCTGGCGGTGAAGGGCCGGCGTGCGCAGGCCGAGGCGGTGCTGACGCGGCTGTACGGCCCGGCGCAGGCGCACCTCAAGCTGGGCGAGATCGAGGCAAGCCTGGCGCAGGATCAGCACCGGCCGTCCTTCGCCGACCTCAAGGACCCCCGCTCGGGCAGGCTGCGTGGCATCGTCTGGGTGGGCCTCGGGCTGGCGGTGCTGCAGCAGCTGGTCGGCATCAACGTGGTGTTCTACTACGGCGCAGTGTTGTGGCAGGCCGTGGGTTTCTCTGAAAACGACGCGCTGCTGATCAACGTGCTGTCCGGCGCGCTGAGCATCGGTGCGTGCCTGGTGACGGTGCTGCTGATCGACCGCATCGGCCGCAGGCCGCTGCTGTGGGTGGGGTCGGTCGGCATGACGGTGGCGCTGGCGCTGATGGTGGTGGCGTTCTCCAGCGGCAGCCTGGTCGATGGGAAGCTGCAGCTGTCCGACGGCATGGGCCGGCTGGCGCTGGTGGCGGCCAACGTCTACGTGGTGTTCTTCAACATGTCGTGGGGCCCGGTGATGTGGGTGATGCTCGGCGAGATGTTCCCGAACCAGATCCGTGGCTCGGCGCTGGCGGTGGCCGGTGCGGCGCAGTGGACGTCGAACTTCGCCATCACCGTGACCTTCCCGATCCTGCTGGCCGGCATCGGCCTGGCCGGCGCTTACGGCATCTACACCGTCGCAGCGTTCCTGTCGATCTTCTTCGTGCTGCGCTACGTGCGCGAAACCAAGGGCAAGGAACTGGAGCAGATGGAAGGCTGAGCTCCGCCGGGGTGGCGCAGGGAAGGGGCAGCCGGCCAGCGGCCGGCTCTGCCCGCGCAGGCACCGGCGCCGGATGGCAGGCACAAAAAAACCCGTCGACGACGGGTTTTTTTCCTGCGGAGGACACTGGCGCTCCCTAGGGGACTCGAACCCCTGTTTTAGCCTTGAGAGGGCCACGTCCTAACCACTAGACGAAGGGAGCGTTTGAAGTGTCGCTGCCGGGGCAGGCGCGCTAGTATATGCATCTCGATGCCACTGGGCAATCCCGAAACTTCAACCGGAAGCGCCAACATCATTTCTCCTGCGACACTCCCGACCAGCCTGCGCGTGATCCCGCGCGACCAGCACACCATCTCGCGCAAGGACATCAGCCCCAACGCCCTGCGCGTGCTGTACCGCCTGCGCGATGCGGGCTTTGGCGCCTACCTGGTGGGGGGCGCCGTACGCGACCTGCTGGTGGATGGGCATCCCAAGGATTTCGACGTGGCCACCGATGCCACGCCCGAACAGGTCAAGCAGTTGTTCCGCAACTGTCGCCTGATCGGCCGCCGGTTCCGCCTGGCGCACGTGGTGTTCGGCCGCGAAATCATCGAAGTGGCCACCTTCCGCGCCAACACCGATGATGGCAGCGGCGACCGCGAGATGGAAAACGGCATGCTGGTGCGCGACAACGTGTACGGCTCCATCGAAGACGATGCCGTCCGCCGCGATTTCACCTGCAATGCGCTGTATTACGCCATCGAGGATTTCTCGGTGCGCGATTACACCGGTGGTTTCGAGGACGTGCAGGCGCGGCTGATGAAGCTGATCGGCGATCCGGAACAGCGCTACCGCGAGGATCCGGTACGCATGCTGCGTGCCATCCGCCTGGCCGCCAAGCTCGGCTTCCAGATCGAGGAAAGCACGGCCGCGCCGATCCCGCGCCTGGCCGGTCTGTTGAACGAAGCCGCGCCGGCCCGCCTGTTCGAGGAAGTGCTCAAGCTGTTCCTGTCCGGGCATGGCGTGGCCAGTTTCGAAGGGCTGGAACGTTATGGCCTGCTGCCGGTGCTGTTTCCCGAGAGCGCGCTCGCGCTGCGTGCCAACCGCAGCGGTGCCCTGCGCCGCATGCTCATCGAAGGGCTGGCCAACACCGATCTGCGCGTGGCCAACGATGAACCGGTATCGCCGTCATTCCTGTTCGCACTGCTGCTGTGGCCGGCGTTCTGCCGCGCGCAGGCCACGCTTCTCAAGCAGGGCGTGGGCGAAGAGGACGCACAGCGCCGCGCTGCCGACAGGGTGACCCTGCACCAGTTGAATACCATCGCGCTGCCGCGCCGTTTTTCGCTGCCGATGCAGGAAATCTGGCTGCTGCAGGCGCGCTTCGGTTCGCGCCAGCGCAAGCGGGTATTCCGCACGCTGACCCATCCTCGTTTCCGTGCCGCGTTCGATTTCCTGATCCTGCGCCAGGTGGCATCCAGTGAACATGCCGCCCACGTCGCATTCTGGCGCGAGGCACAGCAGCAGTCGGGGCATGAGCTGGAATCCACGCTGGATGGCCTGCATGCCCGCGAAGACGGCGATGAAGAGGGCGCGCCGCGCAAGCGGCGTCGCCGCCGCCCCCGTACTGGCGGTGCCGTTGCTCCTGCCACGGAGTAGGCCCGATGGCGGAGGCATGGATCGGGCTGGGCGCCAATCTGGGCGATGCGGCCGGAACCGTACGCGCGGCAATCGCCGCGCTGGACGAGCTGCCATGTACGCGCCTGCTGCGCGCCTCGTCGTTGTATGCCACCCCTGCATGGGGCAATCCGGACCAGCCAGCCTTCGTCAATGCTGTTGCCGGCTTGGACACCGGGCTGGAGCCGCTGGCGCTGCTTCGCGCGCTGCTTGACCTGGAGCAGCGCTTCGGGCGCGTGCGCGATCCGGCCATTCAATGGGGGCCGCGCATGCTGGACCTGGATGTGCTGCTGTATGCCGACCAGACCATCGAGTTGCCCGAACTGCAGGTGCCGCATCCGTACCTGCACCAGCGCGCCTTCGTGCTGGTGCCGCTGGCGGAAGTGGCGCCGGACCTGTCAATTCCGGATCGCGGCCGCGTACGGGACGCAGCAATGCAGATTGAAGCCAGCGGGATCACGCCGATAAGGGGATAATGTCGCGGTTATCACCCCCGGTTATCACCTCATGAGCTCCCACGCAGACAGCAAACCCTGGACCGTGCCGGCGCTGGCGGACGCGAAGCGCAGCGGCCAGAAGCTGGTCATGTTGACCGCCTACGATGCAGGCTTCGCGCGTACTTTCGATGCCAGCGGGGTCGATCTGATCCTGATCGGCGACTCGCTGGGCATGGTGGTGCAGGGACACGATTCCACCCTGCCGGTGACCGTGGCCGACATGGTCTACCACACCCGCGTGGTGGCCCGCGTGCTGCAGCGCGCGCTGCTGGTGGCCGACCTGCCGTTCGGCGCCGATGCCACTCCCGAACGCGCGCTGGATGCTTCGCTGCAGCTGCTGCAGGCCGGCGCGGAAATGGTCAAGATCGAAGGCGCCGGTTTCAAGCTGGACATCATCCGTCATCTGGTGGAACGCGAAATCCCGGTGTGCTCGCACCTGGGGCTGACACCGCAGTCCGTTCTGCGGCTGGGTGGTTATCGGGTGCAGGGGCGGGGCGATGCGGCCGGCCAACTGCTGGCTGATGCGCGTGCGGTCGCCGATGCCGGCGCCAGCCTGCTTGTGCTGGAATGCCTGCCGACTCCGCTCGCCGCCGATGTCACCGCAGCGTTGGCGATACCTACCATCGGTATCGGCGCCGGTCCGCAGTGCGATGGCCAGGTGCTGGTGATGCACGACATGCTGGGCCTGGACAGTGGCCACCGCCGGCCGAAATTCGTCAAGGACTTCCTGGCGGTCGGGGGCTCGGTGGCTGGAGCCACCCGCGCCTACGCCGACGCCGTCCGTGACGGCACCTTCCCCGACGCAGAGCACGCTTACGCATCATGATCGAAACCGTCACCGAACTTTCCCGGCTGCGCGCCATTGTCACCGGCTGGAAGCGTGAGGGCCTGCGCGTCGCGCTGGTTCCCACCATGGGCAACCTGCACGCCGGCCATTATTCCCTGGTCACGGTGGCCCGTCAGTATGCCGACCGGGTGGTATCCAGCGTATTCGTCAACCCCACGCAGTTCGGCCCCAACGAAGATTTCACCCGTTACCCGCGCACGCCTGAAGCCGATACCAGCGGCCTGCAGGAGGCCGGCTGCGATGTGCTGTGGCTGCCGACAGTCGAATCGATGTATCCCTTCGGGGTGGAGCTGGCGGCCAATGTCAGCGTGCCCGGCATCAGCAGCCTGCTGGAAGGCGCGCATCGTCCCGGTCACTTCGATGGGGTGTGCACGGTGGTGTCGCGCCTGTTCAACCAGGTCAAGCCGGACGTGGCCGCCTTCGGCAAGAAGGACTACCAGCAGCTGGCGGTGATCCGACAGATGGTGGCCGACCTCGCGTTCCCGATCCAGATTGTCGGCGGCGATATCGTGCGCGAGGTGGACGGGCTGGCGATGAGCTCGCGCAATCAGTACCTGGACGCCGCGCAGCGTCCGGCGGCGACGCTGATCCACCGTGTCCTGCAGGGGATGCGCGAAGGTTACGTGGGTGGGCTGCCGCGCGAGCGCATCGAGGCCGATGCGACGGCGGCGCTGCAGGCCGGCGGGTTCCAGGTGGATTACGCCGCCCTGCGCACGCCGGACCTGCTGGAGCCGCCGCATGAGGGCGGCCCACGGGTGGCGCTGATCGCCGCACGCTTGGGCAGCACGCGGCTGATCGACAACCTGGAGTTCTGAGCACCGGTTTCGACGTTGCAGCGGCCCATACGGCGTCCAACGTTCCCGGGCCGTCCCGGCCAGCGGCAGGGCGGGGCGATGATCAGGCCGGATGCAATCCTGTCGCCAGACAGGGAGTGCTGCGGTACTGGAGGCCAAGCTGCCTCAGTGTGTCCGGGCCAGCCGGCGGCGCGCTGGGACGGTGAGGGGTGTTGTCGACGAACCGGAACTTCCTGCTCACCCTGGAACGCTTTTCATCGCTTTGGCATATCTGCACGTCGTGACGCGGCAGCGAGTATTCGCTCTGGAACATGGCCAGTTCGGGGTAGAGCCCCAGCAGTCCGGGGAGGGGCAGTGCAGGGTAAAGCCGGCCGCTGGCAGGAGCAGTGGCGGTCTCCTTGACCGGTGCAGGCGCGGCATGCGCCGTCCTGGCGGCCGTGGCAGCCGCAGGATGCTGCGCGACGAACCGTGGATCGACCGTCATCTGGCGGATGACATCGTTCCAGCGCGTGCGTCGGTCCGACACCTTGGCCTCCGCGGTCTTCAGGGTGCCCCAGCGTTCCAGGCGGAGACCGTTGCTGACCTGCCGCGGCTGTGCCGAGGGAGTGGCTTTTCCCGGGGGGCGACCCATGCGCTCGAAATAGTCGATCAGTCGATGGACCTCAGAGGCGTGGGCAAGTAAATCGGGCATTGTCGGTACCGTGGACGTCAAGGTGGAAGTGAAAGCAGTGAAGTGCATGTCTGCAGCAGCCGCTTTCGGAAAACGTGCTTTCGCCGCCGCCACCCTGAAACCCGAGGATAACTCCATGCCTGCAACTCTTGCGCGCGCTGAAGTCACGGGAGCTGATAGCCCCCTACTCATCACCACAGCAAGTCCCCGGCACTCGCCCAGAGGCAGAGAGGCTTCTCTCCGCGCCGGTGAGGACACAGAACCGGCATGAACCGATGGAGTCCATGCCGGCCATGCAACCTCATCCCGGCGGCAATCCGCCCCCGCCAACGCAGGCTACGGCCTCTACCAGCGCTACCCGCGTCTGCAGCAGATCCTCAACATGGGAAACCCGGCCCGGGAGACGGCCTGGGGGCGGGCAGGCCTTGACGACGCAGCCAACTCAGTAACCAGCGGGTTCCGCTACCACCCTGGATGCGCGATTTCCGCTAGCCACGGGAATCCCTTCCATCTCAAATGAGCGTCCGCCCTACAGAGCAAGCTTATGACTCCTTCCCCTATCGGCACAGGTCGAGCCATCGCGTCCGGCTCGTACCCATCTCACTCCTTTGGACCAAGTGTTTCCATCACTTCCTCTCCCGTGGTGACCAATGGTGTCTGGCAGAACAACACCACCGTCCGCGATGCATCGGGAAGAATCCTGTTTCAGGACAGAAGCGTACAGGTCGGAGGTGGCGTTATCGATCGCATGCTGTCAATCAACGGCGTGACCCTCCACGAACGCGGAAGCTGGGGCAATGTCACGGCAGAGACCCCTCCCGTCCATCCCGCCCGGCAGGACCGGCTTGAGGCGTATGCAACATCGTATTCCACAGCAAACGCAACGCCGCAACCCACCGACCCGTTCGCGCCCTCCGCGCCCCCCGCGTCTGCCCAGTCGACACTTCAACGGCGCTAGACAGATCCGGGCTGGAACGCTGGTTCGCCAGCACTGCCAATCGGACCGCGCCTGAACGGTGCAGAGAGTATCCGGGCTGGAACCTGTCGCCTTTCCCCCAAGTGGTAGAATCGCTCCTTTCCTTTACCGTGTTGCCTGTGCCATGCACCTGTCCCTGCTGAAGACCAAGATCCACCGTGCGACCGTCACCCATTCGGAGCTGAACTACGAAGGCTCCATTGCCATTGACGACAACCTGTTGGCGGCCACCGGCATCCGCGAGTTCGAGCAGGTGCACATCTGGGACGTGACCAACGGTGCGCGCTTCTCCACCTATGCCATCCGCGCCGAGGCCGGTAGCGGCGTGGTTTCACTCAACGGCGGCGCTGCGCGCCACGTCCAGGTGGGCGACATCATCATCATTGCCGCCTTCGCCAGCATGACCGAGCAGGAAGCGGACAGCTTCCGCCCGAAGCTGGTATATGTGGATGGCAACAACCAGATTTCCCACACCAACGACAGCATCCCGACCCAGGCCGCATGACCACAGACAACGGATTCGACTCGCTGCATTCCCATGCCCAGCGCCTGCGTGGCGCGCGCATCCCCGAACTGATCGCCGCCGAACCCGGTCGCGTGAAGGCGTTGGCGTTGCGGGTCGGTCCGTTGTATGTGAATTTCGCCCGGCAGAAATACGATGCCGCGGCGTTGCAGGCGCTGCTTGCGCTGGCCGCCGAACGTGATGTCGGCGGCGCCATCGCGCGCCTTTTGCGGGGTGAACAGGTCAACCTGACCGAAGGCCGTGCGGCCCTGCATACCGCGCTTCGCGGTGACGTGGCCGATGCGCCCGTAGCGGCCGAGGCCTTCGCCACCGCGCGCGATGTGCGCCAGCGGATGGGTGAACTGGTCCGCGCGCTGGAAGACAGCGAGGTGACCGACATCGTCAGCGTGGGCATCGGCGGCTCGGACCTGGGGCCGCGGCTGGTGGCCGATGCGCTGCGTCCGGCCGACGGCAGCCGCCTGCGCGTGCATTTCGTGTCCAACGTTGATGGCGCAGCCATGCAGCGCACGCTGGCGACGCTGGATCCGGCGCGTACCGCCGGCATCCTGATCTCCAAGACCTTCGGCACCCAGGAAACACTGCTCAACGGGCAGATCCTGCATGACTGGCTCGGCGGCAGCGAGCGTCTTTATGCAGTCAGCGCCAACCCCGAGCGCGCCGCGCAGGCCTTCGCCATCGCGCCCGGGCGCGTGCTGCCGATGTGGGACTGGGTGGGGGGACGCTATTCGCTGTGGTCCTCGGTGGGGTTTCCGATCGCGCTGGCGATCGGCTTCGAGCGTTTCGAGCAGCTGCTGGAAGGGGCTGCGCAGATGGATGCGCACGCACTGGACGCGCCCCTGGAGTGCAACCTGCCGGTACTGCACGCACTGACGGACATCTGGAACCGCAATCTGCTGGGCTGTGCCACGCACGCGGTAATGACCTACGACCAGCGCCTGGCGCTGCTGCCGGCCTACCTGCAGCAGCTGGTGATGGAAAGCCTGGGCAAGCGCGTGCAGCGCGACGGCCAGCCGGTCGCCAGCGATACCGTGCCGGTGTGGTGGGGGGGCGCCGGTACCGATGTACAGCACAGCTTCTTCCAGGCGCTGCACCAGGGCACCAGTGTGATACCGGCCGATTTCATCGGTTGTGTGCGCAGCGATGATCCGTATGTGGTGAACCACCAGGCACTGCTGGCCAACCTGCTGGCGCAGACCGAGGCGCTGGCCAATGGCCAGTCCAGCGACGATCCGCACCGCGATTATCCGGGCGGTCGCCCGAGCACGATGATCCTGCTGGATTCGCTTGCGCCGCAGTCGCTGGGCGCGCTGATCGCCATGTACGAGCACGCCGTGTACGTACAGTCGGTCATCTGGAACATCAACGCGTTCGACCAGTTCGGCGTGGAGCTGGGCAAGCAGCTGGCCAGCGGCCTGCTCCCGGCACTGCAGGGTGAAGCGGTGGATATCGCCGATCCGGTGACTGGCGAACTGCTGGCGCAGCTGAAGTAGAGCCGGGCTCTGTCCGGCGTGAGGCGGCAGCGGGGCAGGGCCCCGTTCTACGATGGCCGGCCGGTCTCAGCGGCTGGGGTCGCGCTCCGGGCTCGGGCGCTTGGCCAGCTTGCGCTGCAGTGAACGCCGGTGCATGCCGAGCAGGCGCGCGGCCGCCGATACATTGCCGCCGGTCTCATGCATGGCCTGCTGGATGTGCTCCCACTGCAGCCGGCTGATCGGCGTCATCGCTTCAGGCACGTCAAGTTCGCCATCATCATCCGGGCCATCATCGTCCTCGCCCAGCGCCCGCAGGATCATCGGCACGGTCGCCGGTTTCGGCAGGTAGTCGTCGGCACCCAGCTTGATCGCTTCCACCGCGGTGGCGATGCTGGCATAGCCGGTCACCAGCAGGATGCGCATGTCCGCGCGCAGGGCCCGAAGCGGCTGGATCAGGCCCAGGCCGGATTCACCGCCCAGCTTGAGGTCGATCAGCGCGAAGGCCGGAGGCTGTTGCCGGGCCAGCAGCAGCGCGCTGGCAGGGTCCTGGGCGGTGCGTGTTTCCAGGCCCTTGCGCGCAAGGCTGCGCTGCAGGGTACGCAGATAGAGCTCGTCGTCGTCGACCAGCAGGCCATCGCCTTGCAGCGTGGCCGGGGGGAGCGGGGCATTCATGCGGGTTCCTCCGGGAGGGGCAGCGGGATGCGGAAACCGACCCGGCTTCCGGCGCCGGTGGCCGGGCGCATCCACATTTCCCCGTGCAGTCGTTCGATGGTGGCGTGCGAAAGGGCCAGGCCAACGCCCAGCCCTTCGCTCTTGCTGGAGCTGAAAAGAGTGCCCGGCAGCACGGCGTCGCGCGCATCGAAGCCGTAGCCGAAGTCGCGGACTTCGCCCACCAGCGCGCCCTCATCGATGCGCAGCGACAGCTCCACTTCCGCGCGACCGGCCTTCTCGCCGGCATCGGCGGCGTTGTTCAGCAGCACCATGAGCAGGTGGCCGATACCCGCGTCCAGCGGCAGGGTCACCGGGGCATCGGCATTGCGGGTAAGGGTGATGGTCGGGCGTACCAGCCGCCATTGCTCCAATACCTGCAATGCGGTGGCCATGCCGCGTCCGGGGGCATCCGGTGAGGCCGGCGCGGCCAGGGCCAGCACGCGCTCGCGGCACTGCACCAGCAGTTCGCGCAGGGTGTCGATGTCCTCGCGCGCGATCTCGCGGTCGCTTTCGTCGGCGATGTCATCGGCCAGCAGGGTCATGGTTGCCAGCGGGGTGTTCAGCTCATGCGCCACCGCAGCGGCATGGGTGGCCAGCGCGACGATGCCTTCGTTGCGCGCGAAGCGTTCGCGAAGCAGCGAAAGTTCGTGCTCGCGCTGGCGCAGGGCGATCGCCAGGCGGGTGGAGAACGCCAGCACCACGGCCACGGAAATCAGAAAATTGGCCACCACGCCCCATTGCTGCAGGTCGGCGGCTGCGAAATATCCCCCCGCGGGCAGCGGCACGCCGAGTGCCGCGCTGACTGAATAGCCGAGCAGGCAGGCCACGGCCACCGCCAGCGTCCAGCGCGCGGGCAGGGCCAGGGCGGCCAGTGCGATCAGGATCAGGAACAGCGAGCCGAACGGGTTGGTGATGCCACCGCTCCACCCGACCATCCAGGTGAGCACCGTGACGTCGACCAGGATATGACCGAACGCGGTAACCGGTGCGGTATCGGTGCCATGCACGCGCAGCTGCGCATACAGGTTGAACGCCGCCAGCACCAGCACGCCGGACCACAGCGGCAGCTGCGGCAGTGGCAGGCCGAGCAGCCACGTGGCCACCAGGATGGTTGCGGCCTGGCCGGCCACCGCCAGCCAGCGCAGGCTGCACAGCGTCTGCAGGATGGGGGCGTCAGGGGAAGTCATCGCGCCCATCGTATGCGCTCTGTGCGGCCCTTGCCTGCGACAATCGGCCGCAGCGCCGCACGGACGCTGAATGGGAGTCACCCGGCGCCCCCGCAGCAGCGCTAGAATGCCCGGATGCATGACGCCGTATCCCGTCCGACTCCCCCCGCCGAGCCCACCGCCTGGCCTCGCCGCCTGACCCAACCTGTCCGCATCGGCGGCGTGGTGGTCGGTGGCGGCAAGCCCGTGGTGGTGCAGTCGATGACCAACACCGATACCGCTGACGTGGCTTCCAGCGTGAAGCAGGTCGCCGAGCTATGGCGCGCGGGCTCGGAAATGGTGCGGCTGACCGTCAACAATCCCGAATCGGCCGCGGCCATTCCGCGCATCGTCGACAAGCTGGCGATGATGGGCATCGATGTGCCGCTGATCGGCGATTTCCACTACAACGGCCATCAGCTGCTGAGCCAGGAGCCGGCCTGCGCCGAATCGCTGGCCAAGTACCGCATCAACCCGGGCAACGTGGGTTTCGGCAAGAAGAAGGACACCCAGTTCGCGCAGCTGATCGAGTTCGCCATCCGCTACGACAAACCGGTGCGCATCGGCGCCAACTGGGGCTCGCTGGACCAGTCGCTGGCCGCGCGCCTGATGGATGAGAACACGCTGCGTGAGCAGCCGTGGGACGCCGGCCGCGTGCTGCGCGAGGCGCTGATCCGCTCGGCGCTGGATTCGGCCAGCACGGCGGTCGAACTCGGTCTGCCGCGCGATCGCATCGTATTGTCAGCCAAGGTGAGCGGCGTGCAGGAGCTGATCGCCGTGTACCGTGACCTCGCCCAGCGATCGGATTTCGCCCTGCACCTGGGCCTGACCGAGGCTGGCATCGGCAGCAAGGGCATCGTCGCCTCGTCGGCGGCGCTGGCGGTGCTGCTGCAGGAAGGCATCGGCGATACTATCCGCATTTCGCTGACGCCCGAGCCGGGGCAGTCGCGCACCCAGGAAGTGATCGTCGCCCAGGAGCTGCTGCAGACCACCGGGCAGCGGGCGTTCACGCCGCTGGTCACTGCGTGTCCGGGGTGTGGCCGCACTACCTCGGAATTCTTCCAGGAACTGGCCAAGGTGGTGCAGAACCACGTGCGCGAGAAAATGCCGGTGTGGAAGGTCAGCCACCCGGGTGCGGAGAACATGACCCTGGCGGTGATGGGGTGCGTGGTCAACGGCCCGGGCGAATCGCGGCACGCCAATATCGGCATCTCCCTGCCGGGCACCGGCGAGGCACCTTCGGCCCCGGTGTTCGTGGATGGCGAGAAGAAGGTCACGCTGCGGGGCGAGAACATCGCCCAGGAGTTCGTGGCCCTGATCGACGAATATGTCGAGCGGACCTATGTCCGGCGCGCCGGATAAACCGGCCATGCTGGCGGCCGGCGAACCGGCTGCCGGGTGCCGTCACTGGATGTCGCGCAACGCGTGGCGCTTCGCGCTGCTTTTCGCCGGCGTGCTGGTGCCGCTGGCAGTGTTCGTGTCGCTGGCCGGGGAGGTCCATGCATTCGAAGCCTTCCATTTCGATGCGCCGCTGCTGTGGCACCTGCACGGGCTGCATCATCCGGGCCTGGACCGGGCCGTGGTGCTGGTCACGCGGCTGGGCTACGAGTGGCTGCTGATACCGGCCGACATCGCCATTGTGGTGCTGTTGCTGGCCTGGCGGCGCTGGCGTGAGGCCAGCTTCGCGGCCATCGCGCTCGTCGGTTCGGCGCTGCTGAACATGGCCAGCAAGCAGCTTTTCCAGCGCGACCGGCCGAGCCTGTGGGAATCGATTGCGCCTGAATCCAGCTACAGCTTCCCCAGCGGGCATGCGATGGGCACGATGACCTTCGCCTGTGTGGTGGTGCTGCTGGCATGGAACACGCGCTGGCGGTGGCCGGTGCTGATCGCAGCTCCCCTGTTTGCCGTGCTGGTCGGTGTCTCACGGGTCTACCTGGGGGTCCACTACCCCTCCGATATCCTGGCCGGCTGGTGCGCCGCGCTGGTCTGGGGCGTGGGCTGCTACCTGGTCATGTTCCGGCACCGGACGCCATGGCGCCAGCGCGAGCACTCAGCGCCAGCCGGCTGACGTGAATGAGACATGAAAATTTCCTGTTCAATACGTTATATTGATCAGGCAAGCGATTTCGATGGTGACGACATGGTGCGGGGGCAGAACTACTGTGATTCCTGCCGCACTTCCCGTGCAGTCGTCGGAAACCGCGCTTGTGGAGCGTCGATGCGATACCTACCGTGGAAGGCGGCAGCGGCGGTGAAAGGGGAAGATGCATGACCATTCGTGTCTATCTGGTGGATGACCACGCACTGGTCCGCACCGGCATGAAGATGATCCTGTGTGGTGAAACGGACATCGAGGTGATCGGCGAAGCGGAGAGCGGCGAGGAAGCGCTGCGCGAGATCCGCCAGCTGAAGCCTGATGTGGTGCTGTGCGACCTGCACCTGCCCGGCGTCAGTGGCCTGGAGGTGACCGAGCGCATCGTGCGCGGGCAGCAGGGCACGCGGGTGGTCATCGTCTCGGTGCTGGAAGATGGGCCGATGCCGAAGCGGCTGCTGGAGGCCGGCGCGTCCGGTTACATCAGCAAGGGCTGCAATGCGCAGGAACTGCTGCGCGCGGTGCGCGATGCTTCGCTGGGCCGACGCTACCTGGGCAACAACATCGCGCAGAACCTGGCGCTGTCCACCGTGGAAGGCAGCGCATCGCCGTTTGACAGCCTGTCGCCGCGTGAACTGGAAGTGGCCCTGCTGCTGACCCAGGGTTTCCGCCAGGAAGACATCGCAAGGCGCCTGAGCCTGAGCGCGAAGACCATCAACACGCACAAGGCGCGCCTGTTCGAGAAGATGGGCATCCACGACAACATCGCTCTGGCCCGCATGGCTAGCCAGTACGGCCTGGTGGACCCCGGCCGGCCGATGTGATCGTCGTGCCGGGCTCGGCCCGGCACAGACCTGTTCCGCCGGGCAGAGCCCGGCGCTACGCTCCGCCCTAGGCGTCCTTCGCCTCATGCGGCGCGGCGGCGGCTGCGGCATCGCCGCCCAGTTCGTATTCCGCGTCGTAATCCCAGGCGCTGCCATCGGCAGCCGCAGGCCCGCAGGAAATGGAAATCGCCCCCTGGTCGGCCGGGCCCACCACCAGGCGATTCACCGCGAACAGGTTGCGGCCGAGGTCGTGCGCTGCGGGTGCGGTGTTCGGTGCCAAGCTGCGCGCGGCCCACTCGGCGGCATCGATCAGCACTTCCAGCGTGCCTGCTTCGCCATCCAGACGGATGATGTCACCTTCGCGCAGCTTTGCCAGCGGTCCGCCGCGCGCCGCTTCCGGGGTGACATGGATCGCTGCGGGGATCTTGCCCGAAGCACCGGACAGGCGACCGTCGGTGACCAGCGCCACACGCCGGCCCTGGTTCTGCAGCAGGCCCAGCAACGGCGCCAGCGAGTGCAGTTCGGGCATGCCGTTGGCGCGTGGCCCCTGGTAACGCACCACCGCCACGAAATCGTGCGGCAGCAGGTTGGCCGCGTGCAGCTTGTTGAGCACCTGCGGCGCATCCACCACCACCGCCGGCGCCTCGATGCTGCGGTACTGCGGTTTCACCGCTGAAAGCTTGATCAGCGAACGCCCCAGGTTGCCGCGCAGCAGGCGCAGCCCACCCTGGTTCTCGAACGGATCGTCCACGCCGCGTGCCACCTCCGTATCGGCGCTGCGCACGATGCCGTCCACGTAGGTCAGCTGGCCATCCTGCAGGCGCGGTTCGCGCGCGTAGTCGGCCATGCCGCCACGGGCGACGGTGACGATGTCGCCATGCATCAGCCCGGCGCGGATCAGTTCGCCGAACACGAACGCCGGGCCACCGGCGGCGGCGAAGCGGTTCACGTCCGCTTCGCCATTGGGATAGACCCGGGCCAGCAGGGGGATCAGCTGCGACAGCTGGTCCATGTCGTCCCAGGTCACCACGATGCCGGCCGCGCGGGCCACCGCGATCCAGTGGATGGTGTGGTTGGTGGAGCCGCCAGTGGCCATCAGTGCGACGATTGCATTGACGATGGCGCGTTCGTCGATGATCCGCCCGATGGGGCGGAAATCGTCGCCGAGCGCGGTCATTTCCAGTGCGCGCAGCGTGGCTTCACGGGTCAGCGCGCCGCGCAGCGCCTGGTCTGGATTGACGAACGAGGCGCCCGGCAGCTGCACACCCATGGCCTCCAGCAGCACTTGGTTGGAGTTGGCGGTGCCATAGAACGTACAGGTGCCGGCGCCGTGATAGGACGCGGCCTCGGCTTCCAGCAGTTCCTCGCGGCTGGCCTGGCCGGCCGCATAACGTTCGCGTACTTCGGCCTTCTGCTTGTTGGGAATGCCCGGCGTCATCGGGCCGGCGGGTACGAATACCGAGGGCAGATGGCCGAACGCCAGCGCGCCGATCAACAGGCCGGGCACGATCTTGTCGCACACACCCAGATAGACCGCCGCGTCGAACATGTCGTGACTCAGGCCGACGGCAGTGGCCTGGGCAATGATGTCGCGTGAGAAGAGCGACAGTTCCATGCCGCCTCGGCCCTGGGTGACGCCGTCGCACATCGCCGGTACGCCGCCGGCAACCTGCGCGGTGGCGCCATGTTCGCGGGCGATGCTGCGGATCTGCTCCGGATAGCTTTCGAACGGCTGGTGCGCCGACAGCATGTCGTTGTACGAGGTGATGATGCCGAGGTTCGGCGTCACGCCTCCGCGCAGACGGCTCTTGTCCGTGCCACCACAGGCGGCGAAGCCATGGGCGAGATTGCCGCAGCTCAGGCGGCTGCGGAATGGACCATCGCGCAGGGCGGCGTCCAGTCCGGCCAGGTAGGCCGCGCGTGAGGCGGCGCTGCGGCGGACGATGCGCTCGGTGATGGCGTGCAGTTGCGGATGCAGACTCATTGGCTACCAGCGTAAGAGGTGGCGGGAGGAAGGGGGCGAACGGTCAGTCTGCCCAGTGCACGCGCAGGCGCGGACCGGGCTGGTCGATGGCGGCAAGAATGGGGTACTGCAGCGGGTCGTTGCTGTCCAGGGCGTGCTGCAGAACTTCCAGCTTCTGCTTGCCGCGCAGCAGCAGCACGCGCTGCCGGCAGGCACGCAGGCCATGCGGTGTCAGGGTGATGCGCAATGGCCACTGGTTCGCCCCCGGGCATCCGCTGGCGTCCAGCGCCGCATAGGGCAGGGTGCTTTCCAGTGCGCGCGGCAGATCCCGCGAGCCGGGGAACAGTGAGCAGGTGTGGCCGTCATTGCCCATGCCCAGCACTGCCACGCCCGGCGGCTGGCTGTACTGCGCCTGCAGGTTGGCGGTGTATACGCATTCGGCAAGCGGCTTGCCGACCCGCACCAGCGGATCGAAATGCGCTCCCTCGGCCCGCTTCAGCAGGTGCTCGCGCACCAGCCACGCGTTGCTGTCGCGGTCCTGCGGCGACAGCCAGCGCTCATCGGCCAGGCTGGTTTCCACGCGGTCCCAATGCACGTCCAGTTCGGCCAATGCCTGGTAGACCGGTGCCGGCGTGGTGCCACCGGACAGCAGCATGCGCGTGCGCCCGTGTTCGGCGATGCCGGCGTTGAGCACGCGGGCGATGTCGGCGGCGACCGTTTCGATCCACGCGTCGGCATCGCGATGGGCAACGAACTCGATGCGGTCGGAGGGGAATGAAGCAGGCATCAGGCAGGGTCTCCCGCAGAATCGTGATCGGCATCGACCGCGTAGGCCGCCGCGCCAAGCAGGCCGGGATTGGGATGCACCACGGCCAGCGAGGGCACCCGGCCCATGATCGAAGAGAAGCGTCCCTTGTGTTCGAAACGCTGGCGGAAACCGGAATGCTGCAGCGAATCGAGCATGCGCGGCACCAGCCCGCCGGTGAGGAACACGCCATCCCAAGCGCCCTGGATGAGCACCAGGTCGCCGGAAATGGCACCGAAGATGGCGCAGAACAGATCCACCGCCCGCATCGCCTGCGGGTCTTTCACCGCGGCGCGGGCGGTGACGTCGGCCGGCTGCAGGTGGCCCGGGTCGAAACCGGCCATTTCGCAGACCGCGCGGTGGATGTTGACCAGTCCGGGCCCGCAGATCAGCCGTTCGTTGGAAACGCGTCCAAACGTTTCAGAGAGGATCTCCAGGATGCGGATCTCCTCCGGGGTGCCGGGCGGGAAACTGACGTGGCCACCTTCGGTTTCCAGCGGAAAGCAGCGTTCATGGCGGATCACCAGGCCGCCCACGCCCAGGCCGGTGCCTGGACCGATCACACCATAGTTGGCTGGCGTGCCTGGCTTGCGCGGGCTCCAGCTGGCGCCACCGATCTGCACCACGTCCTCGGGCTGCAGCAGCGAGATGGCCATCGCCTGGGCGGCGAAATCGTTGATCAGGTGCAGTTCGGAAAAGCCCAGCATGGACGCGGTGCGGCTGCGCGAGATCACCCACGGATGGTTGGTGATGCGTGCTTCATCGCCATCCACGCGCCCGGCCACCGCGAACACGCCGCAGTTGGCGTCGGCGTCGATCTCCTGCAGGTAGTGGCGCGCCGCCTCGCCCAGCGAAGGGAAGTCGGCCACGGCGAATTCGCCGATGGTGTCCACCAGCAGCGGCGATGCGAGCGTGGTGTCGGCGAGCGCGAAGCGGGCATTGGTGCCGCCGATATCGGCCACCAGTACCGGCTGACGGCGCACGCTCACGGCTGGTCACCGTGGGCGCTGGCAGTGACATCCTCAGGCAGGAACGCGGCTGCCTGCTGCGGGCCCCACTGGCCGGCGGGGTAAGGCTGCAATGGCAGGTCGGCGGCCTTCCAGGCGTCGGCCACGCTGTCGATCCAGTGCCACGCGGCACGCACTTCATCATCGCGTACGAACAGTGCATGGTTGCCGTTGAAGGCATCCAGGAACAGGCGTTCGTAGGCGATGCGGCGATGCAGTCCGGTCGGCACCGACAGCTCCAGTTCCAGCGGCTGCAGCTCCACCGCGCCCCATTCCGGCGCGGCCAGGCTGCTCATCAGCCCCAGTTCGATGTTCTCCTGCGGCTGCAGCTGGAACACCAGCCGGTTCGGCGTGGCCTGGCTGCGCTGCGGGCGTTCGAACAGCCAATGGGTGACCGGCTTGAGCGTCACCACCACGCGGCTGGTGCGCTCGGGCAGGCGCTTGCCGGTGACCAGGTGGAACGGCACGCCGCTCCAGCGCCAGTTGTCGATGTGTGCGGTGACCGCAGTGAAGGTTTCCACATCGCTGCCTTCCGGCGGCTGATAGGCCTGTGCTGGCTGGCCGTTGATGGTGCCGGCGGTGTAGCGGCCACGCACGCTGTCGCGCGCCGCGTTGGCGGCATCCAGCGGGCGCAGCGAGCGCAGCACCTTGACCTTCTCGTCGCGGATGCGGTCGGCTTCCAGCGATGCGGGCGGCTCCATCGCCACCAGGCACATCAGCTGCAGGATGTGGCTCTGCACCATGTCGCGCAGCGCGCCGGAGCGTGCGTAGTAGGCATCGCGGCCATCCACGCCTTCGCTTTCGGCCACCAGGATGTGCACCGACTCGATGTAGTTGCGGTTCCACACCGCTTCCAGCAGCGTGTTGCCGAAGCGCAGCGCGATCAGGTTCTGCACCGCCGCCTTGCCCAGGTAATGGTCCAGGCGGAACACGCGGTCCTCGTCAATCCACTGCGCGATGGTGGTGATGATCTCTTCGGCGCTTTCGCTGTCGCTGCCGATCGGCTTTTCCAGCATCAGCCGGTGCGGTGCCGCCAGTGCACCGCCCTTGGCCAGGCCTTCGCAGGTGGAGATGTACAGCCCCGGCGGAATGGCCAGGTAGCTGACGCAGTTGCGGTCGACCAGATCCGCGACGGCTTCGGCGACCGAATCGGCGTCGCGCAGGTCCACCGAACGGTAATCGATGCGCTGCAGCAGCGATTCGATGTCCTGCTGCGTCGACAGGGGATGCGCCTGCTGCAGGCGTGGGCGCAGCAGGTCGCGGAATGCGTCGGTATCGTGCGGAGACAGTGCCAGCGCACGGATGCGGAAATCTTCCGGCAGCAGGCCATCGCCCAACAGGCGCAGCAAGGAAGGAAAGAGATAGCGCTGGGCCAGATCGCCAGTGGCGCCGAACAGGAAGAGGGTGTCGTGCATCGCTCGAGTTTCAGATCCGGGTGACATCGTTGTCAATCGCTACCAGGCTGGGTTCCGGGAAGGGTTTGCACTGCATGTTGACCACTTGCTCTCCTGCGGCCATCCAGGTGCATGTCTGGGCCGATCGCAGGGGAGCCACGGTGATGTTCTTCCGTGGCCGCTGCCCGGACATGGCGCAGCGAACTTTGCATACTGCCACGTGAAAACGGTTACATGGCAGAATAAGCAACTGTATTCGATTGCATTGGTGTGCGTCATGCCGCACTGAGGCAAAAATGCTGCCCTCGGCAGGGCCGGTGGCAGTCCACGGCAACGGCCCATGCAACGGGCGGACGGGATGGGTGATATGGCAAAAGTGCAGTTGCAGGGCGTACGCAAGGTCTATGACAACGGCCAGATCGCCGTGCAGGACGCCACCTTCGACGTGGCTGATGGCGAGTTGATGGTGCTGGTCGGGCCTTCCGGCTGCGGCAAGTCCACGTTGTTGCGGATGATCGCCGGGCTGGAGGAGATCAGCGCCGGCACCCTGTCCATCGGCGAGCGGGTAGTCAACGACGTGGCGCCGAAGGATCGCGACATTGCGATGGTGTTCCAGAGCTATGCCCTGTACCCGCACATGACCGTTGCCGAGAATCTCGCCTTCGGCCTGAAGCTGCGTGGCCATGACAAGGCCACCATCGAGCGCCGCATCAACGATGCCGCGCAGACGCTGGGGCTGGTGGACATGATGGGCAAGCTGCCGAAAGCGATGTCCGGTGGCCAGCGCCAGCGCGTGGCGCTGGGGCGCGCGCTGGTGCGTGAGCCAGCGGTGTTTCTGCTGGACGAGCCGTTGTCCAACCTGGATGCCAAGCTGCGCCACAGCGTGCGCACCGAGATCGCGCAGCTGCATCGCAAGCTGGGCACCACGATGATCTATGTCACCCATGATCAGGTGGAGGCGATGACGCTCGGCCAACGCATCGTGGTGCTGAAGGACGGCGTCATCCAGCAGATCGATACGCCGATGGCGCTGTACGACCATCCTGCGAATCTGTTCGTTGCCGGCTTCCTTGGCAGTCCGGCGATGAACGTGCTGCGCGGCACCCTGCAGGACGGTGCCGGTGGCGTGGCGGTCATCGACGGCGCCTGGAAGGCGCCGCTGGGGCCCGCCAGTATCGACACGCGCTGGCTGGGCAGGCCGATCGCGGTGGGGGTGCGCCCCGAACATCTGCAGCCGGCGGAGGAGGGCGCGGAGGACGCGTTCGATGCGCGCATCGAGGGGATCGAGCCGGTCGGCAACGAAATCTTCGTCAATCTGGTCAGCGGCAACCAGCAGCTGACGATGCGCGTAGCCCCGCGCGCGCTGCCGGCGGTGGGTGAGACCTTGAGAGTCATCGTGAAACCGGACGCGTTGCATTTCTTCGACGCGCAAACCGGCGAACGTCTTTCGGCCTGATCGCGGCGGCGCCCCCGGCGGGAGAGGGAGCCTGGTGGTGAAAGAGCCTGGTGGGTGACGACCGTTGGTCGTCACACGGCGAAGAGCGTGACGACCAACGGTCGTCACCCACCGCAGCCTGAGCCTTCCGAGCCTGAGCCTTCCGAGCCTGAGCCTTCCGAACGCTGTGCCCTCTGGGCGCCCCCATCAGCACACTGCCAGTACCCGCGGCACCTGATTCAGCGGGCCAGGCCATCCAGCAGTGGCAGGCGCTGCGCCGGCTGCCCAGCGACGCTCAGTGGCAGGTCGCTGGTCTCCAGCGGCAGCACCGCAAGCGCCAGATCGCCCGCCACGCTGGCCACGTTGCCCAGGGCGCTGCCGTCCTGCTCCACGGCGTCACCGGTCGTGGCGGCCACTACCTGCAGCAACTGCAGGGAACGCTTGGCCTTGCCCAGGAAGTGGGTGCGCGCGACGATCTCCTGCCCGGGATAACAGCCCTTCTTCACGCTGTAGCCGTTCAGCCGGTCCAGCCCAAGCTGCTGCGGCGTCCATTGTTCACGCTGGCTCGCGTCCAGGCGCGGCAGCCCGAAGCGCAGGTCCGCCTGCCGCCAGGCTTCGCGGAATCCTGCATCTTTGGATGCATCGCCATCACCGGCATCGGCTGAAGCGGCGCGGAGGCGCATCACCCGCGGCAGCGCGTCGCTGCCCATGTCCAGTTCCAGCGCGTCATCGACGGAAACGGCGATCGCTGCGCCGGCAGCGCTTTCCGGGGCAGTAAAGGCGCCGCTGACCTGCAGGTCGTCGCGCAGGGTGATGGTGACCTTGCGACGGAAGACGAAGCGTCGCAGTTGCGAACCAATCTCATCAGCGTCGCCGTCGGCGAGCACCAGCAGCAGCTCGTCCGGCGAACGTCGGACGAGCTGGAACACCGCGATGGTGCGGCCTTTGGCCGTCAGCCATGCGCTCCATTGCCAGTGGTTGTCGGCCAGCGCCTGGACGTCGCTGGAGAACTGCGCATGCGCGAATGCCACCGCATCAGGTCCGGAAACGGCGAGCACCTGGCGGTCGTCCAGCAGCGGAAATCCGGGGAAAACAAGGGAAAGGTTGTCAGGCACGTGAACGAGGTCTAGAATTTGTGCGTTGCGAGACCACTGATGATAGGCCAAACAACCCCCACTCCCGACACCGTACCTGAAGCTCCGCTGGACCCGAAGGCGCCCGCGCCCGAGAGCGTGCCTGCGGAACAGAAGGAATACGGTGGCCGCGGCGGACTCGATCCGGTGCGGTACGGCGATTGGGAGAAAAACGGACGCTGCATCGATTTCTGATCAGCATTGAGCCAACGCGGCATTGAGCCGCCCAGCCGAGACAACGAGCCCAGCGAATGGCGACCAGAGAACGTCCCCTTTCCCCGCACCTCCAGGTGTATCGCTGGCAGATCCAGATGGCCACCTCGATCCTGCATCGAGGCACGGGCATCTTTCTGTCTGTTGGAGCCCTGATCATCGCCGGCGGCCTGCTCGCGCTGATGATGGGCCCCGAATCCTGGACCTGCTTCACCGACCATGCCGGGGCCTGGTACGGCAAGCTGTTCCTGTTCGCATGGACCTGGTCCTTCGCCTACCACCTGTGCAACGGCATCCGCCACATCGTGCAGGACTTCGCGATCGGTTTCAGCATCCCCGCTTTCGTGCGCAGCAGCTGGCTTTCGGTCGTCGCCTCGCTGGTGATCACCGCCATCGTCTGGGCCTACGTCCTGGTTTCCGGAGGTGCCGCATGAGCCGTTACCGTACCCCGTTGAAGAATGTCCGCGGGCTGGGCGCCGCCAAGACCGGTACCGAGCATTTCGTGCACCAGCGCCTGACCGCGACCGCACTGGTCGCCCTGTCGATCTGGTTCCTGGTGTTCGTGCTGAGCCTGCTCGGCGCCGATTACGTGACCGCCACCGCTGCCGTGGCCAAGCCGTGGAATGCCATCCTGATCGTCGGCTTCCTGGTGGCCATGTTCTGGCACGCGCAGATCGGCCTGCAGGTGGTGCTGGAAGATTACATCCACAATTCGCTGCTGGCCCTGGCGCTGCAGACCACGGTGAAGTTCGTCGCCGTGCTCGGCGCGATCGTCAGTGTTTTTGCGGTCACCCGCATTGCGCTCGGCGTTGCCTGACTGCAGGCACCAAGACAGGAATCCAGATTAGATGTCCGCTTACAAGATCACTGAACACAAATACGACATGGTCGTGGTGGGCGCCGGCGGTGCCGGCCTGCGCGCCACCTTCGGCCTGGCCGCCAAGGGCCTGCAGACCGTGTGCCTGACCAAGGTCTTCCCGACCCGTTCGCACACCGTCGCCGCCCAGGGCGGCATTTCGGCCGCGCTCGGCAACATGGGCGAGGACGACTGGCGCTACCACTTCTACGACACGATCAAGGGCTCCGACTGGCTGGGCGACCAGG
>JAAIGF010284571.1_pt1 | contig 31152 bp, 26 predicted proteins | sample 6487441 | NCBI WGS metagenome assembly JAAIGF01 (sample SAMN13974129, study PRJNA590717) | phyllosphere metagenome | biome: pepper field; feature: multiple bacterial spot infested pepper fields; material: pepper leaves; isolation source: leaves from pepper fields | host: Capsicum annuum ... | reverse complement strand
ATTGAATTTGTTCAATTACATAGTTTTTATAAATTATCTGTTCAAGCTCTGATTGTCGCGACCGTAACTCTTCTTCGCACCGTTTCGAAATTTGCGGCAGGCTTGTTCGCATCGATCGCTCGACCCGGAAATCCATTTGCCATCCGGCTCAATCTTCGAAATCTCATTTCTCTATAAAAACGATAGACAATATAGTCTGCTCATATTCGATCATCGACTGAGAGAGGACCAGCTATGACACGCAAGATCAGACTAGGAGCATTCCTTCCAGGTGGGGGACAGCATATCGCTTCTTGGAGGCACCCGGATCAACCGGTCGACGGCGCCGTCAGCTTCGAGTTTCACAAGCAATTGGCTTTGACGGCCGAGAGGGGCCTGTTCGACGCCTATTTCCTGGCCGATGGCCTCGCAGTCGGCTTCGGCGGTGCACGCGAAGGCGGCAACGCACGCGTCGCCGGGTTCGAGCCCGTCACGCTATTTTCGGCACTCGCGCCATTCACCACCCATCTCGGTTTCATCGCGACAGCCTCGACGACCTACGAGGAGCCCTATAACACTGCGCGCAAATTTGCCTCCCTCGACCTGATCTCTGACGGCCGGGCAGGCTGGAACGTCGTGACGACGACAGGCGATGCCACGGCGCAGAACTTCAATCTCGACACACAACTGGCCCATGCCGACCGCTACAAGCGCGCCGCCGAGCATGTCGATGTCGTCAAGAAGCTCTGGGACAGTTTTGAGGACGATGCCTTCATTAGCGACAAGCAAACGGGCGTCTTCTTTGATCCTGCAAAGCTTCATGATGCCGCTCACAAGGGTGAGCATTTCAAGGTCAAGGGACCGCTCAACGTCTCGCGCTCCCGACAGGGGCATCCCGTGATCGTCCAGGCGGGCCAGTCCGATGACGGGCGTGGGCTTGCCGCGGCAACAGCGGAGGTAATCTTCACCGCCCATCAGCACATCGAGACCGCCCAGGAATTCTACCGTGACATCAAGAGCCGCGCCCGTGGCCTCGGCCGCAATCCCGATCACGTTCTGGTCATGCCCGGCGTCTCGCCTTTTGTCGGTCGCACCGAAGCGGAGGCGCGGGAGAAGTATGACCGCCTAACCTCGCTCATACTGGAAGAAGACGGCATTGGCCTTCTCAACGGCCTGACAGGCGGCACGCTCGATCTGAAGGGCTATGATCTTGATGGGCCGCTTCCGCCCGCTCCGCCAACGGAAGGCATGAAGAGCCGCCAGGCGCTGATCCGTCAAATAGCCGATGAGAACAATTTCTCGATCCGTCAGCTCTATCAATGGGTCGCCTCGGCACGCGGTCACTTCACCATTGTCGGCACCCCCGGTCAGATCGCCGACACACTGCAGGAATGGTTCGAGAACGAAGCGGCTGATGGCTTCAACATCCTGCCACCGTGGTTGCCGACGGGCCTTAACGACTTCGTTGACCTCGTCATCCCCGAGCTGCAACGCCGTGGTCTGTTCCGCACCGCCTATGAGGGGCGGACGCTGCGCGAAAACCTCGGCTTGCCGTTCCCCATCAACCGCTACGCAGCCGAGCGCTCGGTACTGCAGGCAGCCGAGTGAGGTCCGCCATGTCCTATGAAGATATCCATCAAGTGCGGGCCTATGGCCTCGACCTCGCCCCTGCGGCGCCGCGCCCGCCAAGCTGGCTAACCCACGCGATGTCGGCAATCACGCCCTTCCTCGCGCGCTATGGACTTGTGATCGCTTTCCTGGTGCTATGGCAGGCGTCGTCCACCTTGGGCTGGGTCAACGCATCTGTCTTTCCTCCGTTGGACCAGATCATCAGAGCGTTGTGGAAGGCAATTGCGACCGGTGCCATCCTTGACGATATAGCCATCAGTTTACAGCGATCAGGCATCGCCTTCGTCGCTGCCGTTGGGCTCGGCGTCCCGCTTGGCCTTTTCATGGGGCAGGTGAGAGCCATTGAGCGAGCCCTCGATCCTCTCTTGCAGTTCTTTCGCCAGACCTCGGCGCTCGCCCTCTATCCCGTTTTCATCCTGCTTCTAGGCCTCGGCGAAACGTCGAAGATATTCGTCATCTTCTGGGCGACTCTCTTCCCGGTCCTGTTATCGACAATTGGCGGCGTGAAGGAGGTGGATCAGAAACTCATCGAGATGGCCCGCACCTACGGCGCCGGATCGCTGCAGATCTTCCGCCGCGTGGTTCTGCCCGCCTCGGTCCCCGCGATTTTCGTCGGCCTGCGTCTTTCCGCTACGACGGCACTTCTTCTCCTCATCGCCGCGGAGATGATCGGCGCCAACAAGGGCATCGGCTTCCAGGTGATGAACGCCCAATACAACTTCCAAATCCCGCTTATGTTCGCAGCGATCCTGCTTCTTGCGCTGCTCGGCCTCGCCGCCAATGCCGCCCTCGTCCTTATGCAGCGGCGTCTGTGCCGCTGGGCCTGACCAGGTATCAAACTTCACCCCAAAATTCGTGATCTGAAGGATTTTCCCATGACACTCCATTCCCGCAAGCTCCTCCTCTCCGCAGCAATCACCTTCGCCCTCTCAGGCTCCACCTTCGCCGCAGAGGAGGTGACGTTGCGCTATCTCGCCAGCCAGGGCGGCTTGTCCGCGCATGAACTTGCCGCCGAACTCGGCTATTTCGACGGCACCGGCATCACCATCGAAAATGTCGGTTACGCCACGGGTGGCCCCGCCTCGCTCATTGCGCTCGCCTCGGGCGATGTTGAAATCGGTAGTGCCGCCACCTCTGCCGTCTTGAACTCGATCGTCGGCGGCAACGACTTTGTCGCAGCCTATCCGTCGAATGGCATCAACAATGAAGTGCAGTCGATCTTCTATGTGCTGGAAGACAGCCCCATCCGCGACATCAAGGACATTGCCGGAAAAAGCATTGCAGTGAACACGCTCGGTGCCCATCTCGACTACACGATCCGGGAAGCCTTGCACTCGGTGGGTCTGCCGACCGACGCCGCCAACCAGATCGTCGTTCCGGGGCCGCAGCTTGAACAGGTCCTACGCTCAGGGCAAGTCGATATCTCGGCCTTCGGCTACTGGCAAACGACCTTCGAGGGCGTGGCGAAGCAGAAGGGCGGGCTACGTGCCATCTTCGACGACACCGATGTGCTCGGTGAAATCGCCGGTGGCTTCGTCGTCCTGCGCCGGGACTTCATCGAAAAACACCCGGAAGCTGCCAAGGTCTTCGTCGAACAGTCCGAGCGCGCTCTCGACTATGCCCGCGAGCATCCTAAGGAAACCAACGCTATCTTTGCCAAAGCGCTGGCCGAGCGAGGTGAAAATGCCGACATAGCCCAGTATTTCCGTGGTTATGGTGTACGTCCGGGCGGCAAGGCGGTGGAGCGCGACCTGCAGTTCTGGATCGACGTTCTGGTTCGCGAAGGCAAACTGAAACAGTGCCAACTCTCGGCAAACGATCTTCTCTACACCTCCGAAACTGCGAGCAACTGATCCATGGCGCTTCCTCAGTTCAACACCGGCCGTGGAGAGGTGACGATCCGTCACCTCTCTAAGACTTTCACCCTAAACGGACAGCCGCTGCCGATCCTGAAAGATCTGAACCTTACCATCCGCTCCGGCGAAAGCCTGGCGATCGTCGGTGCCAGCGGCTCCGGCAAGACAACGCTTCTGCGCATTCTCGCAGGACTTGAGGAGGCGGATAGCGGCGACGTACTGATCGACGGTCGCCGCATCCGCGGTGTCGGAACAGAGCGCGCCGTCATCTTCCAGGAGCCGCGCCTACTTCCCTGGCTGACGGTCATCGACAACATCGGCTTTGGCTTGGAAACCAGGGGTGTGTCCCGCGAGGAATCGCACCTTGTCTCCCAGCGCTATGTCGATCTGGTCGGGCTGAAGGGCTTCGAAACCGCCTATCCGCGTCAGCTCTCAGGCGGAATGGCGCAAAGGGTCGGTATCGCTCGTGCGCTCGCCGTCCAGCCGGAGATTCTGTTGCTCGACGAACCACTGGGTGCGCTTGATGCCATGACCAAGATCAGCATGCAGCAGGAACTGGCGCGGATCTGGAAGGAGGAGGACGTGACGACGGTGCTCGTGACCCACGATCTCGAAGAGGCTATTTTCCTTGCCGACCGCATTCTGATCCTGCCGCGAGAAAAGGGCGGTGAACCTCTGCTGATCAACATTGACTTGCCCCGGCCCCGCGATCGTAGCGCTTCAGGTTTCGTGCGCCAGAGGGAGGAACTGCTCGGGTTGTTTGGATTGCATTGAAATAGGATACGCGGTGTTCTGTAGTACCATGAACGAACTCCTTCCTAGCCGTGGAGAGTGCCGTAAGACTACAAGGCCTTTGCCGCGCGCGATTGCCGGAGCCCTCATCAACCCGGCTCGGATGCACGGCTAGCGGCTGAGGGGGTTGAAACTAAGGAGTAGAGAGACGCACCTACGTTATTGGGTTGCGATAACGTCTATGGTTTGTGAGCGCGCGTCCAATAGCTTGAAGGAAATTGTTGAGAGAATTTACCGTTCCAGGATTTAGAAATCTGCAACCTTGCCCCAGACGGAGGTGTTCAGACGGGAGGGGCGGTAGGGAGCGGGATCGACGATGGGCGTCGCTCCGGTCACGATATCGGCGACCAGATGTCCTGCACCAGGGCCAATGCCGAAACCGTGGCCGCTGAAACCGGCGGCCAAAATGAGGCCGGGTACGCTATCTATCTCGCCAATAGCCGGCACGCCGTCAGGCGTGCTGTCGATGAAACCGGCCCAGGCGCTGGCGATGGTCGTCTTGCGCAGTTCGGGCAGCAAATCTTTTGCCCGGCGAAAGGTTTCGTCGATTTGGGTCTGGTCGGTCTTGGGGTCGAGAATGCGGTTTTTCTCCATGGGCGTGATCTTATGCATGGACCATTTCTTCAGCGTCTCATGGCCCGCCTTCCAGCCCTCTAACCCGCCGAGTGCCAGGCTTTTGCGGCGTTTTAGGAACATCGGTACGAACTCGCGGGAAAAACGGAGCTGTTGCGGTGTCGGGTCGACACGCGCCCTGCCACTGATTGCCAGTGTGTAACCGCCATCGCCACGCCTGGTGATTGACACATCTGCCGTGTGCAAGGCATCCGGCAGATCTTGGGCACCTGAGGTCACCGATAAAATAGACGAGCGAACGGCTGCCTGCGGAAAGCGGATTCCAAGCTGGTGGCAAAAGGACGATGCCCAGGCACCGCCTGCCAACACGACTAATTTCGTCGCGATGGTGCCTTTTTCCGTGACGACACCGGATACGCTGCCAGCCTGCAACTCGAGACCGCGTGCTGCGCACATCTGGTGCACGGTTCCACCAAGCTTTATGATTGCCCGCGCCACGACGGGTGCAGCCCGGGAGGGGTCGGCGATGCCATCAGTTGGTGAAAAAACGCCACCCCGCCAATCCCGTCTGGTGGCGCGGCCACGCTCCTTCGCCTCATCAGCACTGAGCATATGTGTGGTTACTCCGACGGTGCGAGCGAAATCACGCCAGCGCGCCCAACCCTCGAGTTCCGCCTCGTTGTTGCTGAGATAGAGCAATCCGCACCGGCGAAAGCCGGTTTCTTCTCCTGTCTCGGCGGCAAACCGCTCCCATAGCGCCAGGCTGTGCGTGGACATGGGCAATTCACGCGCATCGCGGTTTTGTTGTCTGCACCAGCCCCAATTGCGGCTGCTTTGCTCGGCTCCAACGAGACCCTTTTCGACCAGTGCCACCTTCAGCCCACGCTGCGCCAGATAATAGGCGGAAAACACACCCGCCACGCCGCCACCAATGACGACCACATCGGCTTCTCTAGGCAGTTGCGACGTGGTCTCGATGCGGTAAAGCGGTGCAGGCATTGGATTCTCCTATCGGTGCCCCATACTAACAGCCACATCGTGTTGCACCTGCCGCAAGGAGCAGGTTTGACAGAATTTTATTCTGCAACGTGTTATCGCGCCGCATCTATCTGCCAAATTTGCGTGGAGACCCGGTGGGGAAGCGGTATTTCGGCGGTTTTGCTTGCGCTGCTCGATACGCCGCATATTATGCTGCGTGGAAATGACCCAGCGGGATGTGGAGCAACATGAAGCTTGACCGGATCGATATCAAGATTCTCCATGAACTTCAAAAGAACGGCCGCATCACGAATGTTGAGCTTGCAGAACTGGTGAATCTCTCACCCAGCCCGTGCCTGATGCGGGTCAAAAAGTTGCAGGCAGAAGGGTTCATCACCAGCTATTCGGCGCACATCAATATCGGCAAGCTTGGCCAGACATTGACGGTCTTTACCGAAGTGACCTTGAAAAATCATCGTCAAATCGATTTTGCACGCTTTCTCGCCGCCGTCGAAAAGCTGGATTCGGTTATCGAATGCCATCTGGTTTCCGGTGGCTATGATTATCTGCTGAAATTTGTCACCGGCAGCATTGGCGAGTATCAGACCATCATGGAGCGCCTGATCGACATGGATATCGGAATCGACAAATATTTCAGCTTCGTCGTGCTGAAATCCCCCATCGTCAAGCCGCATATGCCGCTGACCAGCTTGTTCCCGATGTAGCAACAGCGCTTCAGCGCTGCGCGAAGGCTCGTACCAATTCTGGGTCCCGCTCCAGACCGTCCAGCCAACCGGTGTCCAGTTTGGGTACGGAAGAGAACAGCAGCTTGGAATAGGGATGAGCGTTGGCATTGCCCACGGCTGATGGTGGCATCTGCTCCACCTTTTCGCCCGAATACATCACGGCGATTTCATCGCAGATGGCCTGCACCACGGAGAGATCGTGGCTGATAAAGATGTAGGAAAGCTTCAACTCCCGCTGCAACTCTTTCAACAGGTCGATGATGGCGGCGGCGACGACCGTGTCCAATGCAGACGTAATCTCGTCGCAAAGAATGATTTTCGGATCGGCAGCCAGAGCACGCGCCAGGTTGACACGCTGTTTTTGCCCGCCGGACAATTCGGCCGGACGGCGAAATTTTAAGGTGCGTGGCAGCCGAACCATATCGAGAAGCTGATCGACCCGTGCTTGGCGCGCAGCTCTGTCCATGTCGTGATAGAATGCGAGCGGTCGTTCCAGAATGTCGCCAACGGCCTTGGAGGGGTTGAGCGCCGTATCGGCAAACTGAAAGACGATCTGAAGCTTGCGCAGCTCTTCGCGTCGGCGCTGGCGGGCGTCCGCGGCCAACTCCTTGCCATCGAAGATGATGTGGCCGGACACAGGCGGCAGAATGCCTGCGATGACGCGGGCAAGGGTTGATTTTCCGCAACCGGATTCACCGATAATACCGAGATTTCGGCCCTCTTCCAGTGAGATATCGACCGATTTCAATGCGAGCGCTAATGGCATGCCGTTGGGCTGAATCGGTCCGTAACCTGCAACAATGCCCTTCGCTTCCAGCAGTGGCTTTTGAAATTTACTTCCAGTTTCCTCTGCGCTGGCGTGGATACGAGGTTTAAAGGCTGCAAGAAGCTCCTGCGTGTAGGGGTGTTGCGGCGCGGTCAGAATCTGTTCGGCGGTGCCGATCTCCTGCACTTCGCCGCCCTTTAAAACGACGATGCGATCCGCAATCTGTGCGACGACAGCAAGATCGTGCGAGACGTAAACACCTGCTAGGTTGCCGGCTTTCATGACAGATTTGAAGGCGCGCAGAACTTCGATCTGGGTCGTGACGTCAAGCGCAGTCGTCGGTTCATCAAAAATCACGAGGCGGGGATTGCCGATCAACGCCATGGCGGCAGAAAGCCGTTGAAGCTGACCGCCGGAAACCTGGTGCGGGTAACGATCACCGATCGTATCGGCATTGGGTAAGGCAAGTGCCCGGAACAGTTCGATGGCACGCTCCTTTGCGACTTCATCGCTCATGAGCCCGTGAATACGCACGACTTCTATGACCTGATCCATGATGCGCTGCGCGGGATTAAAAGCGGCAGCCGCACTTTGCGGAACATAGGCGACTTCCGTGCCACGCAGTTTCGCAAGCCCTTTGCGTGACGTCGCGGCCATATCATTGGCGCCCAGACGAACCGAACCGCCAACGATCTTGCAGCCCGGGCGGGTGTGACCCATCAACGTCAACGCAATGGTCGTTTTGCCGGAACCGCTTTCACCAATCAGAGCAACGATTTCACCATCGGCAATGTCGAAACTGACGCCGCGAATGATTTCGACCGTCCGGCCAGTATCGGTTTTTGCTTCGACCTTGAGATCACGAACTTCAACGAGATTGGCCATCATGCGCTCCGGTCACGAATTTTCTGCGGCAGATTATCGATCAGCATGTTGACGCTGATGGTGAGCGTCGCGATCGCGATGGATGGAAACATCACGGCAGGTGCGCCGTAGGAGAGTCCGCCGATGTTTTCCCTCACCAGTGCGCCCCAGTCGGCGTTGGGCGGCTGCACGCCAAGGCCGAGGAAGGACAGGCCGGACAAAAGTAGCACGATGAATACGAAGCGAAGGCCAAAGTCTGCCAGCACCGGGCCCAAGATATTGGGCAGGATTTCCGAGCGGATAATGTAGAAAACGCCTTCTCCACGCGCGCGGGCGACAGTCACAAAATCCATTGTGTTGATGTTGACGGCAAGCGAGCGGGCAAACCGGTAGGAACCCGGGGTATAGATGATGGCCATGGTTATGATCAGGACCGGAATGGATGGCCCCATGGCTGCCACGATGACGAGGCCAAAAAGCTTGCTGGGAATCGAAATCAGCGCATCCAGAAAGCGTGACAGACATGTGTCGAACCACCCGCCTGTAACGGCGGCGCACATGCCAAGCGTCACACCCGAAACGCAGGCTATGGTAACCGAGGCAAGTGAGATGCCGACCGTGTAGCGTGCGCCCATAAGAATGCGGGAGAAGATATCACGACCCAGATAGTCCGTGCCCATGACGAACTTCTGCGACATTGGACCGAAGTAGTCGAAATCAACGATATCGCCGACCGGATAGGGGATCAGCAGCGGCGCGAAAATCGCGATGACGGCCCAGAAGAGAATGACCGTCAGCGCCGCAATTCCGACTGCGTTGAACCGATATCCGAGCTTGCGGGGGGAAAGAGCAAAACCTGCCATGATCAGCGGAGCCTCGGATTAGAGACGATGGCGATGATGTCTGCAATGGTGATCAATATGAGATAACCGAGGCAGAAGATCAGGGCACAGGTCTGGATAAGGGGCAAGTCGCGGGTGGAAACGGCATCGACCATCAATTTGGCAATGCCCGGATAATTGAAAATGGTTTCAACGATAATGACGCCTCCCAGCAGGTAGGATACAGAAAGCGCGACGGCGTTGACGATGGGGCCGAGCGCATTGGGAAGAGCGTGGCGCAAAACCATGCGGGAGCGTGATGCGCCTTTCAGCAGGGCCATTTCCACATAGGGCGTGTCGAGCGTCTCAATCACGGCAGCGCGTGTCATGCGGATCATTTGCGCGGAAATGACGAAACTCAGCGTGATCACAGGCATTGCAAAGACGCGCAGCAATTCGCCGAAGGATTGGACCTCATTTGCAAAGGCAAGCGCTGGCAGCCATTTCAGATAGACCGCGAAAATCAGAACGGCGGAGGTCGCCACCATGAATTCGGGAACGGATATGACCGTGATGGTGATTGTCGTGACGATACGGTCGTAGATCGTCCCACGCATGATGGCGGCGGTGATGCCGAGCGTCAACGCGATCGGAATGGAAAACAGCGCGGTCACGGCGGCCAGCTTCATTGTATTGGCCAGACGTCCACCGATGAGGTCGACAATGGCCATGTTGTTTGCGTAGGATTTGCCCAGATCGCCAACGAACAAACCGCCAAGCCAACGGAGAAAGCGTAGAATGGCGGGGTCATCAAGATGCATGGCGGTTCTCAGACCCGCTACGGCCTCCGGCGTGGCTGACTGTCCGAGCAGGATTTGCGCGACATCGCCTGGCAACATCTCGGTTGCGAAAAACACGGTGAAGGCAACGATCAGCAGGGTGATGATCGCCACGAAGAGCCGGTTTATCACAAGTGCAAGGACATGTTTGTTCATACGGCCTCTCTTTCGGAAACGATCCTGGCTCCCGTTTCAAGTCATTGTCCGACCAAAGCGTGCGGATATCAATGCGGGGAAATAGGCGGACCTTCGCCCGCCGCCTGTCGCGACGGGCAAAGGTCCGGGATCAGGCCTCGAGCCATACATATTCGGCGAAGGCGTAACCCATCATTCCGCCAAGCGGGCTGGGCTGAAGGCCCTTCAGCTTGGAAGATATGCCATCGACATTTGAGATATAGACCGGAACGATCGTACCGGCTTCTTCCGCGATCATCACCTGCATTTCGTTGTAGATCGTTTTGCGCTTTTCGATGTCGAGCATGCCGCGTGCTTCCACCAGCATCTTGTCGAACTTCTCCGACTTGTATTGGCTTTCATTCCATGGCGCGTTGGAAGCGTAGAGAAGCGAAAAGAGGATATCAGGGGTCGGCCGCGGGTTGATGTTGCCGAAGTGCATTGGTGCTTTCAGCCAGTAGTTCGACCAGTACCCGTCGGAGGGAACGCGCTGGACATCGAACTTCATACCAAGTTGAGCGCCTGCCGCCTGTACGACCATTGCCATGTCAATGGAGGAGTTTGCAGCTTCCGATGCGACGATCGGGATGGACTGGCCGAGCAGGCCAGACTTCTGGAAATGGAACTTCGCCTTGTCAGGATCGAAGGCTTTCGGCTTGAGGTCCTTGTTATGGTACATGTTGGCTGGCGAAACCGGCTGGTCGTTGCCGAGTTCGGCCAGACCGCGCAGCACGGACTTCTGGATTTGCTCGCGATTGACCAGATTTTTCATGCCTTGCACGAAATCGGCCTTATTGCCCGGTGCCATGTCCAGGCGCATGTTGAGGTTGGTGTAGTTGCCTGAAGTCGTCTTGGAGATGACAACGTTTGGCTGACCTTCCATCAGGCGGATGGCGCGTGGGTTTACGGATGCGGCAAGCTGGATATCGCCTGCCAGAAGCGCGTTGACGCGGGCGGTATCGTCGGAGATCGCGAAGAACTCGAAGGAATCGAGATAAGGCCCTTCGGACTTCCAGTAATTTTTGTTCTTCGTAGCGACCGAGCGGACGCCGGGTTCGAACACTTCGCAGACGAAAGCGCCGGTGCCGTTGGCTTTCGAGAAATCCGTCGTGCCATCGGCGATGATCATGAAGTGGTGCAGCGCCAGAATGGTCGGCAAGTCAGCATTGGGATTTTCAAGGGTGATTTCGACGGTCAGATCATCAATCGCCTTGAAGCCGGTCATCTGCTTGGCAATGGAATTGACCTTGGAGCCGACGGCGGGGTCGAGGTGGCGCTTGAGAGAATAGACGACGTCTGCCGAGGTCAGCGATTTGCCGTTGTGGAATGTCACGCCCTTGCGAAGCTTGACGGTCCAGACCTTGGCGTCCTTGCTGTCAATGGTTTCCGCCAGTTCCATCTTCGTCATGCCGGCCTGATCGATGATCGAAAGGCGATTATAGAAGGCGCAGCAGCGTACATAGTCCGTGGAAAGGGATGCCTTGGCCGGATCGAGCGTATCTGCGGTGGAAGACGACCAGCCAGCCGCCTTTAGCGAGCCACCGGAAACCGGCGCGGCAGCAAGGGCCTGACCTGCGCGTCCGAGAATGGCGGAGCCAGCGGTCATGGCAACGCCACCCGCCATTAGCATCTTAAGAAGGTCGCGACGGCTCGCGCCACGGCGAATGGCATTTTCAACCATGGCATCGTCAGCTGAGGTCCAGTTGATGAGGGTGTTATCGGTCATGTTCATTCCCCTTTTTGTTAGATTCAGACGGGTCGAACGGCTTATGTGTGCCGCTTTTACCCTTGGAGGGCAGTGTCAGGCGTTTGCTTTCTCCTCGACTGCATCGGCGAGCGCTGCCATGGAGGTGAAGTGGAAATCCGGTTCGGTAAAGTTTTCCGGCTCGATGGTTCCGCCATAGCCCTTTTGCGCATGGCGTCTCTCGATCCAGCAATTTGTCATGCCCAGCTTCCGGGAAATTCCGATGTCGTGATACTGGCTTTGGGCGACGTGCAGAATGTCGTCCTTGCTGTTGCCTTCGGATTGAACGAACGCGAAGACATGGTGGAAAAAGGCAGGGTCGGGCTTTTCCGTGCCGGTGTCGTCGGCGGTGAAGCCCCGGTAGAACGGATTTCCAAGTTCCTCGGAAAAGCATTCGAAAGCCCAACGCTGGGCGTTTGTCATGGCAATCAACCTGTAGCGCTTGGCAAGTTGCGCGAGGGCGTCAGCGCTATCGGGAAACGCTTTCCAGCTTTTCGCGGAATCGCGAAGCCGTTCGCCAAGCGCGCGTTCGGCGGGCAAGCCGAGATCCGGTGCGATTACCAGATAAACGCGAACGAGATCATCCGGGAACAGGCCGACATCGGGCAGATAGCGGGCCTCGCGATAAAACGTCAGCGCAGCTTCGGCATCGACGGACACGCCATGCTCTTCAGCGATCTGCTTCAGGCATGTGGTCAGGCCGCTTTCGAAATCGATCAGCGTTCCGACCACATCGAAGCTCAGATATTTGAAGTCTGCTAAACTCTTCGGCAAAGTCATGCTCCTGTTTTGCAAGCGGATCGCGGATGGATCTTTATGTCGTCGCAGAATTCTGTGCTGTCAGTTTTGATCCGTAATCGCTCAGTTCCCGGCTTGGACGGTCGATTTTTGCGGAAGTACCGCGTTCTTTCCGTTCATCATGGCAAGAATTGATCGCGGGATTCGCTGAAAGACCGGACCCTTGCGGCACAATATTCTGAATATGCCGCCCGAGCGGTATTTCCAACGCAACCCGTCAGGCCATAGCGGCGCGCACGTCCGGATCTTCGAGCGTCTGGTCCAGCGTCACGCGCGTGCGCTCGATGAGCGCGTCAATCTCGCTTTCGGTGCAGCAGAGCGGCGGCGCATAGCCGAGAACGCCATTGCCGAAGGCGCGAATGACGAGACCATTTTCCCAGGCTCGGTCAAAAATTCGGCGCGATGGGTCAGCAGCGGCAGGCAAAGGCGTTTTCTTATGCTTGTCCGTTACCAATTCAATTGCTGCCAGCATGCCGCGACCGCGGACATCGCCGACGAGGGGATGGTCTGCAAGGCTCTGAAGTCCCGCCATCAACCGCGCGCCGGCCTTGACGCCATTTTCAAGTAACCCGTTTTCATAGAGTCTCAGCACTTCCAGCCCAACAGCCGCGCTGACTGGATGGGCCGAGTAGGTGTAGCCATGGCCGATTGCCGCTGCCCCTGCACCATCCGCGATGACATTATACACCCTGTCGGACATGAACACGGCACCCATCGGCACGTAACCGGAGGTCAGGCCTTTGGCGGTGGTTATGAAATCCGGTACGACATCATCTTCCGAACACGCAAAGAGCGGGCCGGTGCGGCCAAAGCCGGTGATGACTTCGTCGGCCACCAGCAGCACATCATACTCTTTGCAAACCTCGTGCATAGCCTTTAGCCATCCCCTTGGTGGCACCAGAACACCGCCCGAGCCTTGAATCGGTTCTACATAGAATGCCGCAACACGTTCAGCCCCAATCTCTTCGATCTTCGCTCGCAAGGCCGCAACGGAAGAGGCGATAATAGCGTGTGGATCGGCGCCGACCGGATTGCGATAGGCATAATGCGACGGAATTTTGTGCTGCCAGTCGAACGGCAGACCGAAGCCTGCATGGAATATCGGAAGCGCAGTAAGGCCCGCACCGACGGTGCTTGAACCATGATAACCCTGTTCAAGGGAAATGAACTGATCCTTCTGCGGTGTGCCGAGAGAGTGATAGTAATAGCGGATAAAGCGAACCGTGCTGTCCACGGCATCTGAGCCACCTAGCGTGAAATAGATATGGTTGAGGTCACCGGGCGCACGGTCTGCCAGTTCCGATGCCAGGCGGATTGCAGGTTCGGAGCCGAGGCTGAAATAGCCTGTTGCATAAGGGAGCTCGCGCATCTGTTTTGCAGCGGCTTCTACGATGCTTTCATGGCCGTAACCGGCATTGACGCACCACAGACCGGCGAAACCATCAATCATCTGGTGACCGGTCATGTCGGTTACGGTGGCACCTTTGGCCGATTTCAGCACGCGGACACCGAGCTTTTCATGGCCTCTGTAGGAGGCAACGGGATGGACCAGATGTGCGCGGTCGAGTTCGATAAGGGAATTGCTGAGCATAACGATCTCCAGGATCAACCGAGGGCCTGACTGGCCAATGCAAATGTTTGGGGGATGATTGTTTGAACGGCGATGTTTTCGCGATGCTTTGCATCCCGCACCATGGCGATGCCGCCGCCGACATGGAACAGGCCATGATCCGTCAGCCACGGGGCAAGGCCGGTGTGTTCGCTTGTGTCGACGCGCAGGAACTGGCCCTCCTTTCCGGCAAACAGAAACGAAAGCAGAGTCTTGGCATCCGCGGCGTTGTCTGCGACGACAGGCCCCGCGACCTCACCGCGCCCGAAGTGGCGAATGGCGCCGAAGCCGACAATGCGGCTTTCACGACGAATGACGGCAAGGTGGCCGTGTTCTGCCAGGTAGTCAAGCAGAGTGCGGCGATCCATGGTGCAGGCCGTGCGGTCAAGGTCCAGGCATTCCGCCAAATCCTGCCTGCCCGCCCACTCAACACCTTCACCGGGCCGGATGGAAGATATCTGTCCCTGATGTTGGACGATGCGGTGTGTCTGGCGAAAACCGAGCTTTTCATAGAGCGGCAATCCATCCTGCGTGGCAACTAGCCTGCACTCGCGCCCACTCGCCGCGTTCAGCGCAAAATCCATCAGACGCTTGCCGATGCCAAGTCCGCGCATTGTTTCATCAACAATCACCATGTTGATAGTCGCGACATCATCGCCATAGAGCGTTGCCATTGCTGTTCCAAGAACACGGCCCTGATGTACGGCAGCGACGCCCTTGCTGAGTGCAAGACCCATGGCCCAGTCTTCGATTCTATGCGGCCATTGCGCTTGTTGCGAAAGCGCCAGCGCACCCTCCAGATGGTTGGAAGTGAATTCAACGAGATCGATTTGGCTCGCCAGCATGGCGTATTCCCTCACGGCATGTTTGCTTTCTTCATTGATAGCCCTTGGCGCGAAGAAGATCGTCCTTACCTCAGCGTCGGTTCGATCAGTTTGCGCTGTCTGTGGTTGAAGCTGCCGCATCTTATGCTGCGGCCATGGTGGATGGCCCTAACGAGCGAAGGTCGCGCAACTCTCTGCCAAAGCGCTGCATCTTTACGCAACAATCTGCTTTGGTTGACGGTGATTGCGGTGACCGCCGCCGATTCCGACCACTATTATGACGTGATGAAGAGCTCAGCCCCACGGCCAATGCACAAGGACAGAACGACATGACCCAGTTTCGACCCAAGTACATCACCTTCGATTGCTACGGTACGCTGACCAACTTCCAGATGGCGGAAGCGGCACAGACGCTCTATGGCGACCGGCTGGATGCGCAGCAGATGGCGCAGTTCATCAAGAACTTTGCGGCCTACAGGCTGGATGAGATCCTGGGAGACTGGAAGCCTTATAACGAAGTCGTTCACAACGCCTTGGAGCGCGCATGCCGCAAAAACGGCGTTACCTTTAAGGATGAAGACGGTCGCTTCGTTTATGAGCTGGTGCCGAGCTGGGGGCCGCATGCGGATGTTCCTGCCGGTCTAGCCAAGGTCGCCAAGGAAATTCCGCTGGTAATCCTGTCGAATGCCATGAACGAGCAGATCATGTATAATGTGGAAAAGCTCGGCGTGCCTTTCCACGCCGTTTACACCGCGCAGCAGGCCAATGCCTATAAGCCTCGCTTCAAGGCTTTCGAATTTATGTTCGACATGCTGGGCTGTAATCCGGAAGACATTCTCCATGTTTCCTCGTCATTCCGCTACGATCTCATGTCTGCGCATGATCTCGGCATCAAGAACAAGGTTTGGGTCAATCGCGGCCATGAACCAGCCAATCCTTATTACGGCTATACCGAAATCAAGGATATCTCGGGTCTCGCTGGCGTCGTCGGACTTTAACGCAGCAACATAGGGGAATGAGGACGATGCAGTTCAAATCCTACTGGCACGACACGGCCCCCATCTTTACATCTGCAACACCGGGAGAGGTGGAAGGTACGTTCGATGTCGCCATTATCGGTGGCGGCTTTACCGGCCTGTCCGCAGCGCGCAGTCTGGCCAAAGGTGGTGCGAAAGTGGTTGTGCTGGAGGCGCAGCATGTCGGCTTCGGCGGCTCCGGCCGCAATGGCGGGCATCTCAACAACGGCATCGCCCACAGTTTCATTTCGGCAAAGGAACATCTAGGCGTAGAGCGCGCCAGCGCGCTCTACCGCGCCTATGATGATTCTGTTGATACGATCGCGGCGATTGTGGCGGAAGAGGGCATCGATTGCAGCTTTCGCCGCGCCGGCAAACTGAAACTGGCGTCAAAGCCAGCACATTTCGACGCCATTGCCAAGAATTTCGAAGTCGTCCACCGCGAGATAGACGCCGATACCGCGCTACTTTCCAAGGCTGAGCTGCAGACGGAAATCGGTTCTGATGACTTCCACGGTGCGATGCTGTCGAAGAAAAGCGGCATGATGCATATGGGGCGGTTCGTGCATGGCGTTGCACAAGCGTGCGTGCGCCACGGTGTTACCATTTTTGAAAAGGCGCCTGTGACGGACCGCACCGAACAGGGTGGCATCCATCGGCTGACAACACCGCGCGGTTTTGTCGAGGCGCGCCATGTCGTCGTCGGCACCAACGCTTACACGTCTGGCCCCCTCGATTATTTCAAGCGCCGCATCATTCCGGTCGGTAGCTTTATCGTGGCGACACGACCGCTGAGTGAAACGGAAGTGGCTTCCGTCATGCCCGGCAACCGCACCTGCGTTACCTCCATGAATATTGGCAACTACTTCCGCCTGTCGCCGGATAACCGGTTGATATTTGGCGGGCGAGCGCGTTTTTCCGCGACATCGGATGCGCGCTCGGATGCCAAAAGCGGTGAAATCCTCAAAAGCGGGTTGGCAGAGATTTTTCCGCAGCTACGCGGTGTGGATATCGACTATTGCTGGGGTGGTCTGGTGGGCATGACCAGCGACCGGTTCCCGCGCGCAGGCGAAGTCGAAGGCCTGAACTTTGCCATGGGCTATTCCGGCCATGGCGCACAGATGTCAATCCATATGGGAACGCTGATTGCCGACAAACTACTCGGAAAGCCGGATCGCAATCCGCTGAAGGGTCTGGATTGGAATGCGGTGCCGGGCTATTCCGGAAAGCCCTGGTTCCTGCCAGTGGTCGGCTTTTACTACAAGATGCTCGATAAGTTTCAGTAGAGCCAGAGGCCCGCAACGATCAGGTTGCGGGCATTTTTTTCTCAGTTCAAGCCACCAATGTGGAAGGCCTTGGTCTCAAGATATTCCTCTATACCGCACTGCGCGCCTTCACGACCAAGCCCGGATTGCTTCATTCCGCCAAAGGGTGCGACTTCCATGGAAACGGAACCAGTGTTGAGCCCAACCATACCGAATTCCAGTGCTTCTCCCACGCGCCAGGACCGCTTCAGGCTTTCCGTGTAGAAATAGGCCGCCAAGCCAAAAGGGGTGCCGTTGGCAATGGTAATTGCCTCTTCTTCCGTTTCAAACCTAAAGAGCGGGGCGACAGGCCCGAAGGTTTCCTCAGCGGCCAGAGCCATGTCTATCGTCGCACCGCCCAACACGATGGGTGCGGTAAATTGTTCGCCCTCAGGCAATGTCGGGAGTGTCGACAGAATTTCCGCTCCCTTGGAGAGCGCGTCTTCGACGTGGCGGTTGATCTTCTCGATAGCGGCAGCGTTGATCATCGGACCGATTGTGACGCCAGCTTTTGTGCCCGGACCAACCATCATGGCGGACACTTTTGCCGACAGTTTGGCGGCAAAAGTATCGTAAACGCCAGACTGGACCAGAATGCGGTTGGAGCAGACGCATGTCTGGCCGCCATTGCGGAATTTGGACGCAATCGCGCCTTCGACAGCAAGATCGACGTCGGCATCATCGAAAACGATGAACGGCGCATTTCCACCAAGCTCCAGGCTCAGGCGCTTGATGCTGTCTGCGGCACCTCGCATCAGCAGCGAGCCGACACGCGTGGAGCCGGTAAAGGATATCTTGCGGACAGTTTCGTTGGACAGCATCTCGTTGCCGATCTCTGTCGGCATGCCGGTGACGATGTTGATGACGCCTGCGGGAATGCCTGCCCGCTCTGCCAAAACGCCCAATGCCAGAGCGGAATAGGGCGTGAATTCGGAGGGTTTGATGACGACGGTGCATCCGGCGGCAAGCGCTGGAGCCACTTTTCGGGTAATCATCGCATTGGGAAAGTTCCACGGTGTGATGATGCCGCATACACCCACAGCTTCCTTCAAAATGACGATACGTCGGTCTGGGGTGGGGGACGGGATGGTATGGCCATTTATGCGACGGGCTTCCTCGGCAAACCATTTGACGAAGGATGCGCCGTAGCGGATTTCACCCTTGCCTTCTGCCAAGGGTTTGCCCTGTTCCATGGTCAGCAGGAGCGCGAGATCGTCCTCGTGCTCGATCATCAGCGCATACCACTTTTCTAGGAGAGCTGCGCGCTCAGCATGGGTTTTGGCCTTCCACGGTGCGAAGGCCTTGGCCGCAGCATCGATGGCCGCGCGTGTTTCATTCCCACCCATATCCGGCACGGTACCCAGCACACTCTGTGTGGCGGGGTCGATGACATCGACAGTCTTGCCTGACGCTGCGTTCAGCCATTTACCGGCAATGAAACCTTGCTGCTGAAACAGGCCCTGATCTTTTAGAGCGTTCATTCCATTTCTCCTCTAAGCAACGCAGTCAGCACGGCTGCGGTAATCACATCGGTTTTGTCCTTGCCAGGCACGGTTCCAACACCTTTTGCGGTGGCGTTCTCAATGGCTGAAATGATAGCAGCGGCGGCTTCTTTCTCGCCGAGATGATCGAGCATCATCGCGCCCGACCAGATGGCCGCTATGGGATTGGCAATGCCGAGATGGGCGATATCGGGTGCCGAGCCATGCACGGGTTCGAACATGGAGGGGGCCGACCTGTCGGGGTTGATGTTCGCCGAGGCAGCAAAGCCCAGCCCGCCCTGGATGGCGGCACCCAGATCGGTAAGAATATCGCCGAACAGGTTGGAGGCGACAACGACATCCAGTGTTTCCGGTGCCATCACCATACGCGCGGCCATTGCGTCGATATGATAGGTCGTCACTTCGACGTCGGGATAGTCTGCTGCAAGTTTCGCCGTCATCTCGTCCCAGAAGACCATAGAATATTTCTGGGCATTGGATTTGGTGATCGATGCCAGTTTCTTGCGGCGGAAGCGGGCCTGCTCGAAGCCGAAACGCAGAATCCGCTCTACGCCTGTGCGCGTAAAGATAGAGGTTTCGACCGCCACCTCGTCCGGTGTGTCGACATGGACACGACCACCCGCCCCGGAATATTCCCCTTCGGTGTTTTCACGGATGCAAAGAATATCGAATTCGTCCTTTTTCAAGGGGCCTTCGACACCCGGCAACAGGCGGTGGGGGCGGATATTTGCATATTGCACAAAGGCTTTACGGATCGGTAGCAGCAGGCCGTGGAGCGATACAGAGTCCGCCACCTCCGCTGGCCAACCCACTGCTCCCAACAAAATGGCATCGAAACTGCGCAGCTTTTCTATTCCATCCGCCGGCATCATTGCGCCGGTCTCCTTGTAGAAGGCGCAGGACCACGGAAATGTCGTCTCGCTCAGCGTAAACGTGGCCTGCTTTTTCGCCGCTGCCTGCAACACGGCCCAAGCGGCATCGATAACCGCAGTGCCGATGCCGTCACCGGGAATGAGTGCGATGGAATGGTTTTTCATGGATTGTGTCCGCCTTAGAGATCGATAAGAACGCTTTTGGACTTACGGTTTGCGATAAAGGCCTCACGCCCTAGATCCTTGCCGATGCCGGAGCTCTTGTAGCCCCCTGTCGGCAGAATGTGGTCGCGAGAGCGGCCATAGCGATTCACCCAGATCGTGCCCGCTTGCAACTTTCGCGTTACGCGTATGGCGCGCGAAAGATCACGCGTAAAGACGCCTGCCGCTAAGCCGTATGTCGGATGGTCGGCCAAGGCGAGAGCCTCCTCCTCATCCTGGAATGTCTGCAGCGTGAGAACCGGCCCGAAGATTTCCTCCGTGACCGCGGGGGAATTCTGCGTGACGTTCGCAAGCAAAGTCGGGGCGTAGAAATAGCCATCGCGATCCATGATCTGCCCACCCGTCAGACACTCTGCACCCGCGCCGATCGCGGCACGGACGATTGCGTCGATGCGTTCGATTTGCTTTTGCGAAATGATCGGGCTGTATTGGGTTTTCTCGTCCCATGTCGGCCCTGTCTCAACGCGGCACATGATGGCGGCGATAGCTGAGATGAGTTCCTCTGCGATTTCCTGCGCAACGATGAGGCGTGACCCTGCCACACAGGCTTGGCCCGCATTGGAAATGATGCTTTGTGCGACGGCCTTGGCGGTGCGCTCGATATCGGCATCGGCAAAGACGACTTGCGGGCTTTTGCCGCCAAGCTCCAGCGTCATCGGCTTGATGCCGGTGCGAGCGACATTCTGCATGATAGCGGCACCAGCGGTGGTGGAGCCGGTGAAGCTGACTTTCGATATATCCCCATGGCCGGTAAGAGCATTGCCTGTGACCAAGCCATCGCCCAGGACGACGTTGATAAGTCCTGCGGGAATGCCTGCCTCGACCGAAAGCTCGGCAATGCGGAGGGTCGAGAATGGTGTCATTTCCGACGGTTTCAGCACGACGGCATTGCCCGCCGCCAAGGCGGGGCCGAGCTTCCAGCCCGCCATCGACAGCGGAAAATTCCACGGCGTGATGGCGCCGACGACACCATAAGGCTCGGTCATGATCAAGCCCAGGCTGGTGTCGGAGGTGGGAACAAGATCGCTGCCTTCCTTGTCCGCAAATTCGGCAAAGAAGCGGATTTGCTCTGCAGTGACGGCGATATCGCCCGCAACCAGATGCCCAACGGGACGGGTGGAGGATACCGCTTCAAGCTTTGCCAGATGTTCCGCGTCCTGCTCGATTAAATCCGCCCAGCGTTGCATCGCGCGGGTGCGGTCTCGCGGGCGCACACCGCCCCAGTTGCTGCCTTTGAGCGCGGTTTTGGCAATCTGAACGGCCTGATCCACAAGATCGGCGCTGGCGACCGGGCAATCTCCAAATGCCACACCATCCGAGGGGCGATGCATGGCAATGCCCTCGCTGGCATCCACCCTTTCACCGCCGATGAAGTGGTAATGCGGCAGTGATATCGTGTCTGGATCAAAGCTGAGCGTCATCGCCGTGTCGTTCCTTATGCCGGATCCGTCACGGTCACGTAGATTTTGCGAACCGTCTCGATGGTACGCCAGATGCCGACGAAACCGGGCTTCATCATGAAGCTGTCGCCTGCGCGGTAAGTGACGGTTTCACCATCTTTTTCTTCCAGCTCGATGACGCCGGAGATGATGTGGCAGAATTCGTAGGTTGTGCCCTTGATGGAATGAGTCTCGCCTGGTGTCGCCTCCCAGATGCCGGTGTGAACGGTGCCATCGCGGCAGTCGTCCAGCGCCCATGTCTTGAAGGATGGGTTGCCGGAAATGAGACGCTCAGGGGTTGGCTTTGCTTCTTTCGGCGTGGTCTGCGGATTGGTGTCGATCCGGGTTATGAGCGACATGGGCTGTCCTTTCTGTGCTGTTCAGTAGCCGCGGCTGCGGTCTATGAGGCCGATGGGGTCGAGGCCGTTTTTGTGGCGACGAATATTGTCGATAACGGCCATCGCTGCCGTTTCCGGCTGGGTGACAGAGGCGATGTGCGGGGTAATGATGACGCCGGGGTACCGCCACAATGGATGGTCCGCAGGCAGCGGTTCCGGGTCTGTCACATCAAGCACTGCACCGGACAGATGGCCAATGTTCAACGCGTCTATCAACGCTGATTGGTCGAGCTGCTGTCCACGCCCGGCATGTATGAGAGCCGCTCCCGCGGGCAGCTTCGCAAAAAGTTGGGCGTTCAGGAGCCCTCGCGTTTCAGGCGTCAACGGTAGAAGGCAGATCAGAATATCCGTCTGCGCCAGAAAGCCATCGAGCTGATTTGCGCCGTGGTGGCAGGTCACGCCTTCGACGGCATGGGCGCTGCGGCTCCAGCCAGAGAGCGGAAAGCCGAAAGGTTTCAGCCTCTCCAAAACCGCCTTGCCGAGATGACCGAGGCCCATGACGCCGACACGCCGCTCATGTGCTTGTTTTACTGCCAGTGCTTTCCAATCGGCTTTCGCCTGCTGCGCAAGATAGTCTGGCAGGCGACGGTGGAGTGCCAGAACGCCGAGCGTCACATATTCCTGCATCATCCTTATAATACCGTCTTCCACCATGCGCACCAGTTTCACATGGCCGGGCAGGGCCGAGGTATCGAACTGATCGATGCCGGCACCGATGGAAAACAGAATTTCCAGATTTTTATAGCGGGCAAGGTCGGCAGGTGCCGTCCAGGTGATGAGATAGTGCACGCTTTCTGGATCGACGGAGGCGGGATCGCATATGAACGGCACCTCTGGCAGCTCCTGCGTAAAATGCTCGGCGAAGATTTTCGCGCGCGCCGCGTCGGAATTGAACAGAAATGTCATGCGCCAGCCCTCGTACTTCAGTCGCCCGAAGGTGGCGTATTTCAAACGGCAGGATGCACTGAAGCAGCAATGGATCGCAGCACATCTGACCGATTTGGCAGCGTCACGCGCTCAATCGCCTTCCAAGCTGGAGAAGCATTCTGTGGCAGAGGGAGAGTTCGTCGCGGGTAATGAATTCGTTTGCCTTATGCGCGCGCGCGATATCACCCGGACCGCAGATGATACTGTCGATACCGGCGGCCTGATATAGTCCGGCTTCGGTGCCGTAGCTGACGGCGGCTAATGGTTCGAGCCCCGTTAATTCACGCATCAGTGCGATTAGAGGTGCGTCTTCTGCGAGTGAGAGAGCCGGGTATTCACTCAATGTATCGAAGCTGACGTCGAAACCGCTCGTTTCCAACGTTTCTGTTGCCTTGCGCAGCGGCTCGAGCAGGCTGGCGGGCGAAACACCGGAAATAGCCCTTGCCTCGATATCGGCGACGCAGAGGTCGGGAATGATGTTCACGGCCTGCCCACCTTTGATCGTGCCGACCTGGAGCGAGGAGTAGGGAGGCTCAAAATTGCTGTCGAAAGGACCGTGCGTCAACGCATCTGCCGATTTCACCGCGCTTTCCAGTATCTTGCTCATTGCATGAATGGCATTCAGGCCCTGATCGGGGCGCGAGGAATGGCCCGTGCGGCCCCTTACCGTGATACGTGCTGCCGCCTTGCCCTTGTGCGCGCGAATGGCGCGCAGGCCGCTCGGCTCTCCAACGATGCACATATCGGGTAGGGCGCAAAGTGTGGGCATGAGGTTTATCAGGTGCGGCACACCTTTGCAGCCAGCTTCTTCGTCGTAGGAAAAAGCCAGATGGACAGGTCGCTTCAGCCGCATCTTCAGTAGCTCGGGCAAGGCAGCGAGAGCGCAGGCAAGAAAGCCTTTCATGTCACTGGTGCCGCGTCCATAAAGCCTGTCACCCTCGGCATGCAGGGAGAAAGGATCAGATACCCAATCCGTTTCACCCGCCGGAACAACATCCATATGGCCGGAGAGAATGACTCCCGGCACATCGCGCGGGCCTATGGTGGCGAACAGGTTCGAGCGATCTCTCTCCGGTCCCAAGGCGATGGTGACCTGTGCACCATGGCTGCGGGCGTAGTCGGCAATCCATTTCACGATCGTTGCATTAGGCTGCCCAACGACTGACGGAAATGACACCAATCGTTCCAGTATGTCGAATTCACTCATGCCAGCCTCGCGATCTTTTCGCGACAAACTAGAGCCTTTATCATCCAGAATACCTCGAATGCATCGCAGCTTTAGTGGATACTGCTGAAAGTCAGGCAAATTCGGCTGAAATATTTGGCGTCGATGACGTATTTCTGGAAACCGTATTTATGACATGCAGGGAATGCCCATGGCGCGCGGAACCTGCACAGGGGGGCGCGGTGGATCATCACGGCACCATACAGCTTGAGGCCTTTGAACTGACGCTGGAAGATATCGCCAGCGCCGATATCGAAAAGCTGCACGCATTGTCCGTCGGCGTTGGCTGGCCTCATCGGCCCAAAGACTGGCAGATGCTTCTGGAAAACGGCAATGGTGTCGTTGCGGTCGATTCCATTGGTCGTCTTGCGGGCTCGGCCATGTGGTTTGACTTCGGATCATCGTTTTCCACGATTGGTATGGTCATAACGCCTCCTCGGCTTCAGGCAAGAGGGGCCGGAAACTGGATGATGCTGCATGTGATGCAGCAGGCGGGCAAGCGCCGGTTTGGGCTGAATGCCACCCGTGCGGCAAAGCGGCTCTATCAGTCTTTGGGTTTTGTAATCGAAAAGACCGTGTTTCAGTGCCAAGGCGAGGCAACGCCGGTCGCCGATCCCCCCCTTGCGGCTGGCGCTACGCTGCGCGCTCTGGCACCCGGCGATGTTGAAGCCATTCTTGCACTCGATTTGACCGCTTTCGGTGCCAGCCGCGACAGGCTGTTCAAATCTCTGCTTCCGGTTTCCAAAGGCGTGGTACTGGTGCGCGGGCAACGCATCGAAGCCTTCTCGCTCTGCCGTCGTTTCGGGCGCGGCGCCTTGATCGGCCCTGTTGTCGCAACCAACGAGGCCGATGCCATCGCCGTGACGCATCCGCATGTGGTGGATCATGCCGGACAGTTCCTGCGCCTCGATACGAGAGAAGAAAGCCACGCATTTCCGCAATACCTTGCAAACTCGGGCATTGCAGTCTTCGATACTGTCACCACCATGTCACTTGGCGGGTGCTGGATAGGGGGACACGAGGATTCTAAAAATCTCGAACCCAAAATATGGGCACTCGCCAGTCAGGCCTTCGGCTGAAGCTCTTCGTCTAACCCGGAAATAATTCTATCAACGTCGTATTCCGTTTCCGGGAGCTTCAGTTTCGACGCGGTCTTTACCGATATACATTGCGTCGGTGCTGGGGCTTCATATGATCAGTTATCCGATCAACTCGCGAACCGCTCCACGAGCCTGCGCAACGGCCAGTACCGCGCGAAAGCTGTCAAATAGGCCAGCTTTTGTTGATGAGCTTGCCGTGCGTAGGTTCCATTTCATCGAATTGATCATCGAGGTGGCAGGCGCTTGGCGTTGCGTCGGCTCGATCGGGTCGAATGTCATTCGGTCCGGATCAATGCCTCTCTGATACCTTCAGCGAGTGCGCTGGTGCTTAACGGCTCCCGTAGCACGTTGAAGCGCAACGCGATTGCAGCGCTGAGCATGTCCTCGTTTCCCGCGTGCGAGATCAGAACGACAGATGCGCCTTGGGCCATCGAGGCTATGTCGCATGCTGTATAGCGTGGCGGTAGAGACCTGATATCGATAATGATCAAGTCCGGGGTCTGGGTGGACAGCCATTCCTCTATGGCGCCAATCTCGAGAAACCCAACCGGTTCGTAGCCAAGCGCTGCAATCTTTTCCTCATGCATCGCAAGGTCGCGTGCATGGGGTTTTAGAAGTGCGATCAGCTGCCCGTTGCCCAAAGTCACTTTCGGCGTTTCGAAGAATTGGTTGATAGGAGTGGGCAACAGTGTCGAATGGGGAAAATACACTTCGAAAGATGTGCCCTTGGCGCAGTCGCTTTCCACATTGATCCGGCCATCCATGGCGGTTACCAAACCGTGGACCGCAGAGAGCCCGAGGCCCGTCCCTCCTGTGGCAGCCTTTGTCGTGAAGAATGGTTCAAAGATATGCGGCAGGGCATCTGGTGATATCCCTGTGCCGTTATCCGCGATACGGACCCGCACATATTTGCCTGGTTGCAACAGTCCCAGGGACAGGGACTGGACATCCTCGATGACGACAACATCGACATTTATGTTAACCCGGATTTCTCCGCGTGACGCTTCTGCCGCGTTTTTACAAAGGTTCATGACAACCTGTTGGAGTTCAACAGGATGACCGAGAAGTTTGCAATCCTCGTCGGGCTCCAGACGTGCATTGACCTCCAAGAGAGGCAACGAGGCCGATATCAGCGGTAGGGCGTCCCGGATCGCTTCCACCAGGTTGATCGGGCGCCTTTCCTGCTCCCGGTTTCGACTTAAAGTGAGGATCTGGTTCACAATATATTCTGCTCGTCTGGCAGTAGACATCATTTCCGCAAGATAGGGCTCCACCTGACCGCCCTCCTGCGCGCGCTGCAATGCCATCTCACCGTAGCCGAGCAGTGCGCCCAAGATGTTGTTGAACTCATGCGCTATGCCTCCGGCCAACGTACCAACCGCTTGTACGCGTTCCGCATGCCTGAGGCGGCGTTCGAGATCTTCCCTGTTTCTGCGCTTACAATGGTCAGAAGCCGTCTGGATGAGACCAGATAGAGATGAGCACAGCAGCGATACTTCATCCTGTCGAAAAGTTCGTCGAGGCTTGGGAAAGGTCAGGAGCATTATGGCAATGCGTCCGAGTGGCGTTAAAACCGCCGCGGCGACAGTCGTTGTTTGGCGGCCAGTGAACGACTTGGAATGTGAATTGGCAATGTCGAGGAAATAGCCGGCAGACTGGTCTTCGGTGGTTTGCGATGCGCTGACCCGTGTCAGGAAGTGTGCTTTGACTTCAGGCGCGAGGGGAGGCGGGAATTGTGCACTCAAATATTCTTCGATCGTTACACCCGTCCGCGGCTCCACGATTTCGACCCTGAGCGCGTCCGCCCCGAAATAGAATGCGAACTCCGAGAGAACTCTTGTTGCAACGACTGTGAATTCGTCCCTGTTCAGGGTCTCGTCAAACGCTTGAGCGAACCTGTGCAGGAGTGACTGTCCATCCAGCAACCGCTTGATGGATGTTGCCTGCCTCATTCCACTGAATGTCAGCCACGAGGCGTAAGCGCACAAACAAAGAGACGCGAAGGCAAAAACCGCACCGGCTAGAGAAAAGCGATCAGTTATGCCCCATGCCCTGCATCCCGCCATTACACCGCCGCAGGACGCAAAATAGGCGAGGAAGAACGCGCCTGATATGCAGACCAATATCCTCAAGGAATTGTCGACAAAGATAAATCGAGTGAGCGTGGTGGGCACAGATGGGAGGGTCGTCATATCTGCTCATGTCGTGAAGGGGAAATCGGGTTGCTGAGAGGCTGATACTGAGCCAAGCAATGCGAGTTGACGCCAAGCTCTGAGGCAAGCGCGCGAATTTGAAGGTACGCGCACTTGGAGACAGCGAAATTTAACTGAGAATAGGCAGTCATATTGGTCCGCAACTTGGGTTACCCGCGGTAAGAGGTGGCGAAGTGTCTCGGCATGAAGGCCATCACCAGACTCTGCCTCTCCCCAAGTGCGACATTGTTTCTGTTTTGACGCCCCGCGTTACAAATGAAATTCGCCGCCGCCCGACAAACGCGCCGGGAGCACACGGTTTGTTGCATTTGAAAGCAGATATTGCCGATCTGACACGCATCCGATAATCGGGTCGTCTTTCTAAGAAAATTACATCTCCGACACGCTGCCATTCCTGCCACAGTCGGACCCCGATTGCGGCTATGAGGATCGATCAAATGCCCCAGGTTGAAAGTCTGAAAGCGTCAGCAGCAATAAAATCGGATCCGATGTGCAGTTGCTCAGTCGAGCAGTTCCTGGCGACCATTGATGTAGCAGGCGGGAGAATCCTGCTGACGTCCGACGAATTGGAAAGTCTGGAGACCGACCCCAGCTTTACGAAAGCTTGGCAGCGCGATCTTGTCCGGATTGATGCTGGTGGAGAGTGGTGTGAAGGGGGAATTGTTTACCTGACCAAGTCTGGACGTTCATTATTAAAGGCGTCCCGCCCGTCCATGCCTGACGAAAGTATTGTCACAAGGCTTCTGCGCTGGTGCGCAAACCTTTCACGATAAGTATTCCCCGCGTTTCATTTTAAGTCCGGGACAACCGGAGTGGCAACTCGGGCCGCCGGCTCGATTGCTGAGATTACCTGGGCCAAATAAGCGACGTTCAGCATTTTTGCTCCCAGCCATTTCGGCTCGTTGCAGATGTAATTCTATTTCGCTTCTCGTTCACATTACGCTTTTGCAGGCCGTCCAGAGGTTCGTCATCGCAATGATGGAGAACGCACGTTGATGCCAATCGAGTTAACCGCAAAGCCGAGGTTACCACGTCTACGTGGCCACGTGATCCAATCCAGATCTACGGGAAGGCACACCCTGTGCCCAAGGCGGTAACGCCCACAGTGATGCCACTGGCGGCCCCGATCCGTCCTCAGGCTTCGGCCAATTGATGCGACCAAGTTGGAAGCCACACCTCATATAATCTCGAAAACGCGAGAAGAACCAATGACTGGTCCCCTCACTATTCTAGCTCCGGTCCGTTATCCCTCCCTCTTCAACAGCCCAAGAACGTCTCGTCATCACATTCTCCGGCGTCGATTTCTGCCGATGAATTACCTGTCGCCGAAAGTTGAAGGCGTGACGGTATTCCCCCCAAGTTTGCTCGACAGGATTGATCTCATTCATGGATTCAACCGGATTCCACTCAATCCCAAGCCCTTTGTCATAGGATTTGAGTCACATCTTCCCAGAGGTTTCGGAATTGAAAACTCATTCTTCTTTACGTTCATGCGAAACCAGTTGTTGAATGAGCGGTGCAGGGCCATCGTCGGAATTTCCGAATATGCGAAACGCACCTTTCTCGCCCAACATGAGGGCACATCTGCATATCATGAACTTGCGGCGAAGCTGGTTGTCCGCATGCCCTCCGTCGTATTGCCAAAGGATCCGCCAGCGAGAAAACAGACTTTGCCACCAATTCGTCTGCTGTTTGTTGGAAACCACTTTGCGAGAAAGGGTGGTTGCGTGGCTCTGCGTCTTGCCCAGTTGTCGCTGGATGCAGGGCTGCCATTGGAAATTGAAATCATCTCCAAGCTGGAAATTGGTCGCGTTTCGTGGACAGATCCACTGGATGAGAGTTTTTTCGATCGGTATCGACCACTTCTCAATTTGCCCAATGTCCGATGTTGGGGAGAGCTGCCCAATCAGCAGGTGATCGAAAAAATCCGTCAATCGCATTTCCTCCTGCTCCCGACCTTTGGAGACAGTTTCGGTTACAGCGCGATCGAGTCTCTCATCAACGGCACCCCTGTCATCGCTACCCGGCAATGTGCACTGCCGGAATTTATAAGGGATGGCGTCAACGGCATCATGCTTGACCTGCCTTTGAATGAGAAAGGCGAATGGATACATTTGAACAGTCCAGATCGCGGGTCAAAAATATTCGAGAAAATCCATGCGCAGGAGGTGGATCGGCTGGCAGAAGAGACGCTTCGTCGTCTGGAGGAAATGTTGAATTCTCCGACCTCTTTCGATGCGATGGCACTGAATGCGCATGAAACCGCGGTCCAGCGATTTGACTCTAGACTGCATGATATGTTTTGGGATGATCTTTATGAAACGGCGGTTTTGCAGCCTGTGGAGGGCTATGCCCCGGACGGTGCACATCAGGCCTACCCCATCGACCATTTTGAGACTTGACGGAGCAAGCTGCCAGGGCGACGAGATAAGCAATCTCGTCACCCCCAGTGGTATCGGAGCTGATTAGCTTGGACCAGAGCTAAGCTACAGGCGAAACGAATTTCTATAAATTTTGAAACAATGGCGAGGTTTGGGCGACCGATCATGCTGCCTTCAGTTTGATATCACCCCACCTCACCATTGGAGTCTAGAATGAAGACACTGTTTCAAACGATGGCAGTTTTGGCCGCCCTCATTGTGCCTGCCAATGCTTTTGAACCTATTCCGTTCAGCCTTACATTTCCAACCCAGCCCCGGTCAAAGGTGTCCGCCATTCCAGGTGGTAAAGTTTCGAGGCTGAACAGATCGAACTCGAACGCCGCTTCCGACAACTCGAAAAAATCGGGTCAGACACAAAATCCTGCTCGACATGAGAAACATTCGCGGTGACGCGCCGCCGACTAGCAGAGCAGGTTGCCTAACACGGATTGCACAGCGTCGATCAAGGCCTGGCCGGTGAAGGGCTTGTACAGCAATACGAAGCCACCACATTCAGACACCCGTTTGACCAAGGAAGCATCGGACTTTGCTGTGACGAAAATCACCGCAGTTTCGCAGCCATCGTCGTTCATTTTCTGTTTCATCTCGATGCCTGACATTCCCGGCATGTGAATGTCGGAGATTACGCAGGCCGGGTTCAGGCCTGTGCGGGCTTCCAGAAATTCTGTAGCTGTTGCAAACCCTGCTGTCTCGTATCCAAGGGACCTCATCAAGCCTTCCGTTGCTGTGCGAAAGGAATTGTCATCATCTACGATGGCGATGAGCACGTTGCTGTGCTTCGGCATTGCGATTACCCTTGTGGAAAGATACTGATACGTATCCTACCTCATCGCATAAACGGGCCCGTCACGAAATCATACGGTGGTGTTAGTGCTTCGTTTTGGATCGCGTTCCTGCAAGGCATCGGCCATACGCACCAGATCAGGGACCGTGCGGGCACCCATCTTCCGCATTGCAGCGCCACGATGGATTTTGACCGTAACCTCGCTGATGCCCAGATCTCCTGCGATCTGTTTGTTCAGCAAACCTCTCGTCACCATCAACATCACCTGCTGTTCTCGACTGGAGAGCGTCTGGAAGCGCGCTTCAGTCTCGGCAGTCTGTCCGTGCTCCGCGCGCCTCTTTCGATCAAGCTTGAGTGCTGAAGCGATTGCATCCAGCATATCCTGATCGCGAAATGGCTTTGTCAGAAAGTCCACAGCACCCGCTTTCATACCGCGGACCGACATCGGAATATCACCGTGACCCGTCATCAGGATAACTGGAATGAAAATGCCACGGGCGTTCAACTGATCCTGAAAATCGAGCCCACTCGTCCCTTGCAATCGGATATCGAGCACCAGACATCCTTCAGCATCCGAACGATTGGCTGCCAGGAAAGCCTCAGTCGACACATATGTCGCAGTCGTAAAGCCGACAGACCGGAACAGGCTGTCCAAAGCAGACCTGAGAGATTCATCGTCATCGATGACGTGAATGATGGGGGGCTGGGGCTTCACGT
>JAAIGF010254254.1_pt1 | contig 31159 bp, 28 predicted proteins | sample 6487441 | NCBI WGS metagenome assembly JAAIGF01 (sample SAMN13974129, study PRJNA590717) | phyllosphere metagenome | biome: pepper field; feature: multiple bacterial spot infested pepper fields; material: pepper leaves; isolation source: leaves from pepper fields | host: Capsicum annuum ... | reverse complement strand
TTGAAAATCGATTTCATATAAACAATATTTCTTTCCAAGAAGGCTGTCATGCTCGTGTCATCGAGGAACCGCCGACATTGACGTGCACGGCAAAGTCCATGAAGGTCCAAGGGCTGTTGGAGGACTCGCCGCCGCAGGCAATGGCGCGCCAAAGACCCGGTGTCGCACCGTGTCTGCCGTGGCATCCGGCATCGGCCGCGTCCGCCGAAACCACACCCAATCAAAGGAACAGCCGATGAGCAGAGACCAAGCGCTGGCCATGTCAGCCGAGTATTTCGACGATGGCCGTTTCCTGGAGGTGCTGTCCCGGCGCGTCGGTCGGCTCGCCTGGCCTGCGCGCGTTCTGCGCCCGCCATCGCGAAGCGCTCGCCGCCGACGTCTTCATCGCCTCGGACGGCCCGCGCGTGGCAGCCGCAAGCCCGACCCTCTTTCTTGGTTCGCGGGGCTACTTCAACTTTCGGCTGAACGTGCATCTGCGCGACGGTGGACATCACTCCGGCAACTGGGGCGGCCTGCTGCGCAACGCCGGGACCCGCCTCGCGCACGCGATCGCCAGCCTGGTCGACGCCCGGGGACGGGTACTCGTCAAGTCGTTGCTGCCAGGATCCCTGCCGTCCAACGTCAAGGCCGCACTCAAGACCATTGCCGTTGGCGGTGGACCGACCGATCCCGCCATCGACCCTGCATGGGGCGAGCCGGGGCTGACCCCGACGGAACGGGTATACGGATGGAATACGGTCGAAGTCCTGGCCTACAAGACGGGCAATCCGGAGGCCCCCGTGGGCGCCATTCCCGGAGAAGCGTCTGCGCTGTGCCAGATCCGCTTCGTTGTGGGCACCGACAGTGAACACTTCGTCGAACACATCCGCGAGCACCTCGCGCACCACGGCTTCGACGACGTGGAGGTATCCGCCGAGGGCGAGTCGATGGCGGCCACCCGGCTCGACCTCGACCACCCCTGGGTCCGATGGGCCGAAACATCCATCCATCGGACCACGGGCAAGGAACCTTCGATCCTGCCCAACTTCGGCGGCTCCCTGCCCAACGATGTGTTCGCCGAGCTGCTCGGCCTGCCCACGCTGTGGTTCCCGCACTCGTATCCCGCCTGCTGCCAACACGCACCCAACGAGCATCTGCTTGCCAGCGTGGCGCGCGAGGGCCTGCAGATCATGGCCGGGGTATTCTGGGATCTCGCGGAAAGCGGCGCAGCCGTCGCCGCTTCGCGCGATGCCGGCCACTGACGTTCATCGAAGCCCGCGGGCTTTCACCAATGCGCAACGAGCGTCATGGGCTTGCACACTTGCGGGCATTTTCCAGGGAGCGCCATGAAGGCAATCAAGCCGCAACCCACCAGCGTGTTGGCGGTATCGCTCAAAGACGAGCTGGATCGCACCGATCGGGCCATCCTGAAAGCGCTTCAGCGGGATGCATCCATCTCCAATGTGGCGCTGGCAGGCAAGGTCAATCTGAGCCCGCCCGCATGCCTGCGGCGCGTGGAGCGGCTCAAGGAAGCGGGTCTGATCAAAGGAATCGTGGCGCTGCTCAACCCGCGGGTGGTCGACGCGGGAACCCTGGTCATGATCGGCGTGGTCCTGGACAGGTCCACACCAGAGTCGTTCACCGACTTCGAGAAAGCGGTGCAGAAAGTGTCCGGTTGCCTGGAATGCCATGTGGTCACGGGCGAGTTCGATTACTTCATGCTGCTTCGTACCAAAGACAATGACAGCTACAACCGACTGCATGCCGAGCAGTTGCTGTCCTTGCCCGGCGTCAGACAAATCCGGACCTTCATGGCCTTGAAGCAGGTGCTGTCCACCACCCAACTGCCGGTCTGAAGGCCCCTCATCGATCGTCGATACGCGTGCGACCGGGTTGCACGCGCTGATAAGCGATCCCACAGGCGCTCGCCTGCGCAATTAAATACATTTTCGTATCATAATAACGGCCGCTCGGCCCATTCCCGTCCGCCTCGCCTCCTGCGCAGACGAACTCCACCTCAAAAATCTCCAATATGAAGAAAATGCCAGCCGCCCTGCTGACGGCGCTCGCCTGCACCATTGCGTCCGCAGCCCATGCCCAATGTGCATCCTCAGCTCCGGACCGTTTCAAACTCGATGGCGCGCTGGTCCATGACACCAAGACCTCGCTGACCTGGATGCGTTGCAGTGTCGGCGTGATCTGGTCGGAACAACAGGGTTGCGCAAGCACGGAACCCGACATGTTGAATCTGCATGACGCGAAGGCCGCGGCAGCCGACGCCGGCAAAGGTTGGCGGGTACCTGCCATAGAAGAGCTTCACACCCTCGTCGACCGCGCCTGTTCTGCACCTGCCCTGGACGCGCGTGTCTTTCCCGACATGCAGGATCTTGGCGACGGCATGCCTTACTGGAGCACCACTGCCGCCGAGTTGCCGATGCCGATGACCTACTACGTCGATTTCCAGGATGGGCGGGTCGATGCCCATACGCGCGGGTTCCCGCTGGCGGTGCGCCTGGTCCGCGACAGCAAGGCGAAGTAAGGCCCTGGCTCGGGGGCGAAGCCGTCTACCCGCTGGCGGCACACAGCGTTACCGGCCGGGCGACAGCCGATCGAAGGGATGACACGTCGGGTCGATACAATGGTCGATTGCAATCATTTCGGTGATGCGCTGTCTACGCGTATCGCCCCGACATTCCGCCCGCATGCAAGCTCCCGATCTCGCCGGCCACACACCAATGATGCAGCAATACCTCCGCCTCAAGGCGGAGGCTGGCCAGCATCTTCTGTTCTACCGCATGGGCGACTTCTATGAGTTGTTCTACGAGGATGCCGCCAAGGCCGCCCGGCTGCTCAATCTCACGCTGACCACGCGCGGGGCGTCCAACGGCGTGCCGATCAAGATGGCCGGCGTGCCGCATCACGCGGCCGAGCAGTACCTGGGTCGCCTGGTGAAGCTGGGCGAGTCGGTGGCGGTCTGCGAACAGGTGGGTGATCCGGCGACCGCCAAGGGACCGGTCGAACGCAAGATCGTGCGCGTGGTGACGCCAGGCACATTGACCGACGAAGCCCTGCTGCCCGCCAAGGCCGACCGTGCGGTCGCCGCGGTTTTCCTGGGCCCGACCAAGGGCGGCGAGCGCCGCGTCGGACTGGCCTGGTTGAACCTGGCCAACGGCGAATTCCGGCTGACGATGTGCGACGGCGAGCAACTGGCAAGCGAGCTGCATCGCATCGCGCCCGCCGAAGTGCTGCTGCCTGAAGGCGTGCCACTGCCTGTGGTGTTCACCGCATCGATCAGCACGCTGCCGCCCTGGCACTTCGAGGCAGGCAACGCCCGGCAGACCCTGCTGGATCATTTCCGCACCGACAGCCTCAGCGGCTTCGACATCGACGACATGCCCGAGGCCATCTGCGCCGCGGGTGCGCTGCTGCGCTACGCCAGCGGCACGCAGGCACAGGCGCTGAGCCACGTGCAGCAGCTCACGGCCGATCGGGCCAGCCAGTACGTGCTGCTCGACCCGGTCACGCGGCGCAATCTGGAACTGACCGAGACCCTGCGCGGCGAGGAGTCGCCTACGCTGTTCTCGACGCTGGATCACTGCCGCACCCCGATGGGCAGCCGCATGCTGCGGCGCTGGCTGCATCACCCATTGCGCGACAACACCGTGGTGGCCTGCCGCCAGCAAGCCATTGCCACGCTGCTGGGGTCGCGCGAACCGCTGGCACTGCAGGATGCCCTGCGCGCCATGCCCGATATCGAGCGCATCGCTACCCGCGTGGCCTTGCGGTCGGTGCGCCCGCGCGAACTCGCCAGCCTGCGCGACACCCTGGCCGTGCTGCCCGCCCTGCGCGAGCTGGTGTCGAACCTGGCCCGGGACATCGATGCCGATGCCCACCTCACGGCCTTGGCCAGCCGCTGCGAACTCGACCCGGCGCTGAGCGAACTGCTGACGCGAGCGATCATGCAGGAACCCGCCGTCAACCTGCGCGATGGCGGTGTCGTGGCCAAGGGCTTCGACGAACAGCTCGACGAACTGCGCGAACTAGAATCGCACAGCGGCGAATTCCTGGTCAAGCTGGAAGCGCGCGAACGCGAACGCACCGGTATCGCCAACCTGCGCGTCGAATTCAATCGCGTGCATGGCTTCTTCATCGAGGTCACGCGCGGCCAGACCGACAAGGTGCCCGACGACTATCGCCGTCGCCAGACGCTCAAGAACGCCGAGCGCTACATCACGCCGGAACTGAAGACCTGGGAAGACAAGATCCTGTCGGCGCAGGACCGTGCGCTGGCGCGTGAGAAGTGGTTGTTCGAGCAGATCCTGGACCTGCTGGCCCCGCATGTGGCGGCCCTGTCGCAGGCGGCTGCCGCGCTGGCCGAACTGGATGTGCTGGGCGCCCTCGCCTGTCACGCGCTGCGTCACGACTGGGTTGCCCCCGCCCTTGAAGACAGCGCCGACGTCACCATCGAGCAAGGCCGTCACCCGGTGGTCGAACAGGCCATCGAGCGCTTCACGCCGAACGACTGCGTGCTGGGGCCTGCGCGCCGCATGCTGCTGATCACCGGCCCGAACATGGGCGGCAAGTCGACCTTCATGCGCCAGGTCGCGCTCATCGTGCTGCTGGCGCGCGTGGGCAGCTTCGTGCCGGCAGCGTCGGCACGCATCGGGCGGCCCGACCGCATCTTCACCCGCATCGGCGCGGCCGATGACCTGGCAGGTGGCCGTTCCACCTTCATGATGGAAATGACCGAGGCCGCTGCCATTCTGGCCAGCAGCACGGCCGACAGCGTGGTGCTGATGGACGAAATCGGTCGTGGCACCTCGACCTACGACGGTCTGGCGCTGGCCTGGGCCATTGCCCACCGCCTGCTGACCCACAACCGTGCGCTGACCTTGTTCGCCACCCACTACTTCGAGCTGACCCGCCTGCCCGCGCTGCAGAGCGAGGCCGCCAACGTGCACCTGGCCGCAGCCGAAAGCAATCAGGCCGGCCAGCGGGGCATCGTCTTCCTGCACGAAGTGCGTGAAGGCCCGGCCAGCCGCAGCTACGGTATCCAGGTGGCGCAACGCGCAGGCGTGCCCGCCGCCGTCATCCGCATGGCGCGCCGAGAACTGGAACGCCTGGAATCGCAAGGCGCGCCCACGCCGCAGATGTCGCTGTTCGATGGCGCGGACCCGGAGCACGAAGACACCGGCGCCGCCCTGCCCTTGCCCGAGGACCTGCCGGTGGCCCCCCACCCCGCCGAGGCGGTGACCGATGCCCTGCAGGATCTGGACCCTGACACCATGAGCCCGCGTGACGCCCTCGACGCCCTGTACCGGCTCAAGAATCTGGCGGGCAAGCTTCCATGAAGTCGCGGGCCTGGCTGGGCTTGCTCGTTCTGCTGGCCGCACCGGCCTGGGCGGACGACTTCCCGGTTCCAGGCCTGGGCGTACGCGACGGCGTGCTGCGTGCATCGGGCCCGAGCTTCAGCGTGGTCGTCAACGCGCCCACCGATGACACCCAGGCGCGCGCCTTTGCCGACACGCTGACCCTGGCAGGCCAGGAAGGCGAATTCGTCCTCCACCTGGGCAATCTGAAAGGTGAGACCGAGCGCTGCGACGACGCGCTGTACCAGCGCCGCCGCGCCCTGCTCGAAACCAGCATCGTTCCGCTGGTGACGATTCCCGGCGACAACGACTGGACCGATTGCCGCCTGCCTGCCGCCGGCGGCTACACACCGTTCGAACGCCTGACGCGTCTGCGCGAAATGTTCCATGAACGTCCGAACTCGCTGGGAAGGCTGACCATGCCGCTGCAGCGGCAAAGCCAGACCTCGCGATTCCGAGGCTATCCCGAGCAGGCCCGGTGGGAACGTGACGGCATTGTGTTCACCACGCTGAACGTGCCGGGCACGCGCAACAACTACCAGCGCGGTGCGGGCAGAAACGGGGAATGGGAAGAACGCAACGAGGCCATCGATGCCTGGCTGCAGCAGGCTTTCGCGGCGGCCAACCGGCAGTCTGCGCAGGCGGTGGTGATCGCCTTCCATGCCGATCCGGATTTCGGCCGCAATGACGAATGGGGCGCGCCGTATTACGCCTTCAAGCACCAGTTGGCCGAGCATGCGGCTGGCTTCAAGGGCAAGGTGCTACTGCTGCACGCCGCTGCATCGGCCGTGCGCGACCAGCCGCTGAGCCGTGGCGGCAAGCGGCTGACCCATGTCACGCGCATCGGCGTGTCGACCCAGCAGGCGGCCGATCAGTGGGTTCGCATCGAATTCCGGCCGGCCGATGCGCCCTATTACTTCAATGCCCAGCCGCGCCAACGTGGCGAGCCGGGCAATTGAGCTTCACACGCGCCAGGCTCAGTGCAGCGCGCCCGGACGGCGGCGGGCATCGAGCAAGGCGTCCAGGCCGGCTTCTTCTTCCGCGTCGTCTTCGTCGGAATAGGCGAAGCCCTGCTCCACTTCCTCGGCCTCGGCCGGGCGCACATCGATCACCTTGATGCGCACGCGCAGCGCCATGCCGGCGTAGGGATGGTTGGCATCGAGCACGACCTTGTCGTCGGTCAGGTCGGTGACGGTGAAGATCAACACGTCTTCGTCGCTTTCTTCATCGCCGTCTTCGGCTTCGGTCACCAGCGGACCTTCGCCGTCGTCCTCGTCGTCGTTGGGCACGCCTTCGAACTGCATGCCGACCTCGATCGGCTCGGGGAAGCGTGAACGCTCTTCGACACGCACCAGGTCGGCGTCGTAGTCGCCGAACGCGTCTTCGGGTTCCAGGTGGAAGGTCTGGTCGAAGCCGGCTTCCTGGCCTTCGATGGCGTCATCGAGACGGGGCAGCAGGCTGTCGAGGCCACGGTGCAGGAATTCGACCGGGCCATCGCTGTCGTCCAGCGCCTGGCCTTGGGCATCGGTGATCCAGAATTCTGCCGTGACGACGGTGTTCTCGCCGACTTTGCGGGTGGGGGTGCTGGATTGGCTCATGGTCGCGCTCGCGCAAAGAAAAAGAATCAATGCGTCAGATTAACAGGACGGCGTGACGGCATTGCTATGATCGCCGCCATGAACATCGATCTTCCCACCGAGCTTCTTGGCGGCCACTCGCCCGCCGACTTCATGGCGCGCTATTGGCAACGCAAACCGCTGCTGATCCGCGGGGCCGTGCCGAACATCGTGCCGCCCGCCAGCGTCGCCCAGATCAAGCGCATGGCGCGCGACGAGAACGTCGAATCCCGCCTGATCTGGCGCGAAGACGACGCCTGGCAGATGGAGCAAGGCCCCTTCGCCCGACTGCCGCCCGCGCGCGAGCGCGAATGGACGCTGCTGGTCCAGGGCCTGAACCTGCACGTCGACGCCGCCGCCGATCTGATGGCCCGCTTCCGCTTCGTGCCCGATGCCCGGCTCGACGACCTGATGGTCAGCGTCGCCACCGATGGCGGCGGCGTGGGCCCGCACTTCGACAGCTACGACGTCTTCCTGCTGCAGGCCGCCGGCCGCCGCCGCTGGCGCATCGGCAACCAGAAAGACCTGAGCCTGCTGCCCGATGCCCCCTTGAAGATCCTGCGCGATTTCACGCCCACCGAGGAATTCGTGCTGGAACCGGGCGACATGCTGTACCTGCCGCCGCACTATGCCCACGACGGCATCGCCGAAGGCGACTGCATGACGCTGTCCATCGGTTTCCGTTCGCCCTGCGCCCGCGAAATGGCGCAAGGCATGCTGGAACTGGCAGCCGAAGACCTGGCCGATGGCAGCGACGGCAAGCGCTACCGTGACCCCGGCCATCCGGCAGTCACCCGCCCCGCTGACATCCCGGCAGGCCTGATCGACTTCGCCGTGCAGGCGGCAAGCGGCATCAAGTTCGACCAGAAACTGGCTTCGCGCTTCCTGGGACGTTGGCTGACCGAACCCAAGGCCCAAGTGGTATTCGGCGAGGACGACGACATGCCGCCCGATCTGTCGGACTGGCCCGAGCACGGCGTGCTGCGCGCCGACCGCCGCACGCAGATGCTGTACCGGGGCAAGCTCTGGTTCATCAATGGCGAAGAAGTCGACACCGGTGCCACCGCCGCCCTGCGCCAGTTGGCCGACGCCCGGGCGCTTCGCCTGGACAGCCGTGCGGCCAGACAGACAACCGAAGACGAACGCATGCTGATCGCAGAATGGGTCGATGCGGGCTGGCTGCACTACATCGAAGACGAAATGCCGGAATAACGATACAACTCCGTACGTGGTTCACCCCCTGCTCACAGAACTTGCCGGACACGCACCGACTTCCACTTTGTGTACGGGTTTGCAGGGGGGTCTGCGCGGTACGATTTTTCATGACGTCCCCTCAGCGAGAACGGCCCCACCCGATCGTGACCGCTCCGTTTCGGGACCCTGGTAAACCCAGCGACGTCTTCCCTGACTTCAAGGAATACAGACATGAAAAAATCTCTGCTCGTTGCTTCCCTGCTCGCTTCGATGACGCTGGTTGCTTGCGGCAAAGACGACGCCGCAGCCCCGGCTGGCAACACCGCCACCACGCCGCCTGCAACCACGGCGCCGGCGCCTGCCCCCGTGACGCCGCCGGCCTCGCCGTCCGGCACGACCACCGATCCCGCAGCACCGGCAGGCAGCACCGGTACCACCACGACGCCGGGTGGCACCACCTCCGGTTCGACCACCGGTTCGGGCAGCTGATCACCGATCAGCGGGGCTGACACAGTCGGCCCCAAGCAAAAAAGCCGCAGCATCCGTCACGATGCTGCGGCTTTTTACTTTCCACGGCGGGTCGCTTAAAGGCTGACCCAGTCGAACCCGTCGGTCTGGGTCGCCACCCCCACCTCACCCGGCGCACATCCGAGCACAGCCGCCAGCGCAGCCTGTGCCAAAGCCGGCAGATTGTTCTTGCTGCTCAGGTGCGCAGCGTGGACGTAGCGCAAACGGGCACGGTCCAGCGAGTTCAGCAGAGACGCTGCCGCGCCATTCGACAAGTGCCCTAACCGGCCTGCAATACGCCGCTGCAACATGGCCGGATACGGTCCGTTGGCGAGCATGTCGGGACAGTGATTGCACTCCAGCACCAGGCCATCACATCCGTGCAGCAGGTTCTGCACATGGGCCGTGCCTTGACCGATATCGGTCAGCACGCCCAGACGGCTGGCGCCGTCCTCGATGACGAATTGCACCGGCTCGCGGGCATCATGCGGCACGGGAAACACCTGGATCTGCAGATCGCCGATGGCCAGACGGTCGTGGCTGTCGCAGCGCACGACCTGGGTACCTTCGGGGATACGGTCGGCCACCGCCAGATGGGTGCCGGTGGTCAGGTAGACCGGGATGCCGTGGCGACGTGCCAGCTTGAACACGCCGCCGATGTGGTCGCCGTGTTCATGCGTCACCAGAATGGCTGAGAGCGCTGCTGGCGTCACACCGCGTGCCAGCAGCCGCCGTTCGATCTCCCGCAGGCCAAAGCCGCAGTCGATCATGACTTGCGTGGTCGTCGTGCCGCTGTGCGACTCGACGACCAACGCATTGCCATCACTTCCGCTACCCAGACTGGCGTAGCGCATCGGCCTTCTCCTGCTAGGGTTACTTCAACTGCTCGGCGAGAACGTCGAGGATGCGGGCACCGGCACGGTTGTCCACGGCCGAACCATCGGCGCCCTGCACCACGATGCGGGTCACGTCACCCGTGGTGTCGAGCTTCAGGCGGTACTGCGGCTGGTTCTTGGCGTCGTTGTCGCCGCCACCCAGGTTGAACACCCGGCTGAAGAAACCACGTTCCTTTTCCGTACCGACTTCAGGATCGACGTAACGCACGAAGTACGTGCCTTGCGAGCGGTCACGGTCGATCACGCTGAAGCCACCGCGATCCAGGGCCAGGCCAACGCTGCGCCATGCGCGGTCGAAGGACTCGTTGATCTGCAGGGCACCGGCGGCACCCGAACCCGACACGCGGCTGACCGCGGTACGGCCCGGCGCGACCTGCGCCTGGGCGACGCTGGCCTTGGCGCGCTCGGCGTCGGTACCCAGGCGCACCATCAGGCGGCGCAGGAATTCGGCCTCGAGCTCGGGATCGGTGGGACGTGCGGTCCACTTGGTCTGGGTCTTGTCGGCGCCGGTCAGCGTTTCGACCATGCCCTGGTGCGTGACATAGATCTCGGTCACGTTGCCGCTGCCGCCGCTGCGTTCGAGGCGGGTGCGGAACTTGTCGAGCTCGCCCGTGCTGTAGATCGAGTCCAGCACCTTGCCCAGCGTGTTGCGGATGAAGTCCTGCGGCAGCTTGGCGCGGTTTTCCGCCCAGTCGGTTTCCATCACGCCGGCTTCGGGACGCTCGACGCGGATCAGGAAGCCCAGTTCCTGCCAGAACTCACGCACCACCGGGTACAGTTGCTCGGCAGGACGGTTGACGACCAGCCAGCGCTGGTTGCCGTCGCGTTGGACGGTGATGTCGGCCTGGGCCGGCAGCACTTGCGTGGTGCCCGCGGCGGGACGCTCGTCCTGCTGGGCGGTGTAGGTCGAATACGTCGTGGTCGAGCGGCCGGCCGGCACCTGATAACGATCTTCACGCGACAGTTGCGTCAGATCGGGCGGCACCTGCAGGTTGGGAGGGCCCTTCTCGGCGCTTCGGTAGTCGATCGACTCTTCGTTGCCGATCAGCTTGTTGACGGAACTGCAGCCGGCGGACACGACCGATATGCCGAGCAAGGCTACGGCCAGCAGGCGCATCGTCATCGAGGGGACAGCATTCATGGCTTTCGTGGCTCCTGAGAACCGCCGGCTGGCTGTAGCGCAGCGACGCGGCTCTCGACTTGATAACGCTGCCTCGCGGGAGTCGCGAGGCGGGCAGCGGGTTGGATTGCTGGAGGCGGGAAAGAGTTCAGCCGGGCAGCGTGATACCGGCGGCAGCCAGGCCTTCGCGGACGGCTGCGTGGTACTGCGGCGACAGTTCGACCAGCGGCAGGCGGTAGCCGACCTGGGACAGACCCAGTTGCGCCACGGCCCATTTCACCGGGATCGGATTGGCTTCGAGGAACAGCGCGCGGTTGAGCAAGGCGAGCTTTTCGTTGATTTCACGGGTGCGGCGGGCGTCGCCGGCCAGGGCAGCGGCGCACAGCTCGCTGACCAGGCGCGGTGCCACGTTGGCGGTCACCGAAATGTTGCCGCGTCCGCCCAGCAGGATCAGCGCAGCGGCCGTGGCATCGTCACCGCTGTACACCGAGAAGCCTTCGGGCGCGCGGCGCAGCAGGTCGACACCGCGCTCGATGTTGCCGGTGGCGTCCTTGGTGCCGACGATGTTGGGAATCTCGGCCAGGCGCAGCGTGGTGTCGTTGTGCATGTCGGCCACCGTGCGGCCGGGCACGTTGTACAGGATCACCGGCACGTCGACCGATTCGGCGATCGCGCGGAAATGCTGGTACAGGCCTTCCTGCGTGGGACGGTTGTAGTACGGCACCACCGACAACAGGGCATCGGCACCGGCGCTGTCCGCGCTGCGCGACAGCTCGATGGCCTCGGCCGTGCTGTTGGCGCCCGCGCCAGCGATCACCGGCACGCGGCCAGCCGTGTGCTCGACCGCAATGCGGATCAATTCGCAGTGCTCTTCCATCGACACGGTGGACGACTCGCCGCTCGTGCCGACCACCACCAGACCGTTGGTGCCCTGCTCGATGTGCCAATCGATCAATTTTCGATAGGCAGCCAGATCGAGGCTGCCGTCGGGCAGCATCGGAGTGATGAGGGCGACCAGGCTTCCCTGGATGGGGCGATTCGAAGACGTTGCTGTCATGCTGGCTCGTTTAGCTTCCGGTATGACCGTGGAAGACAGGGGAAGAAACCGACCTGCCGGATGGAATATGCCTGCCTGAGGACCTGCCGGCCACTTGCCGGCGCAGCCCCGGCGCAAGGCACCACGGGATCAACCGTCAAGTGTACCGGATTGGGGAAAAACGCAAATCGGACGGCTCGTCGAACACCGCGCCGCCTGTCGCCTAGAGGAAGACGCCGACAATGGCGCCGCCCAGCATCAGCAGGGGCTGAACCAGGTAGCTGAGCATGCCGGTCGCCAGCAGGACGATGAGAATCACCATCCCATAGGGCTCGATGCGTGCGTACTGCCAGGCCAGGTGGTTCGGCAGCAGGCTGAACACGATGCGGCCGCCGTCCAGCGGCGGCAGGGGCAGCAGGTTCAATGCCATCAGCATCAGGTTGACCTGGACGCCGGCGATGCCCACTTCCATGAAAAAGCGCTCGTTGACGCCCAGCGCCACCAAAAGCTTCAACAGCAGCACCCAGCCGATGGCCATGGCCAGGTTGCTGGCCGGACCGGCGGCGGCGACCAGCGCCATGTCGCGCTTGGGGCGGCGCAGCTTGCCGAAGTTGACCGGCACCGGCTTGGCCCAGCCGAACAGCAGGCCGCTGCTGCCCAGCAGTTTGCTGGCCAGCAGGATCACCGCAGGGACCAGCAGCGTGCCGACCGGATCGATGTGCCGCATGGGGTTGAGCGTGATGCGCCCGGCCTGCTCGGCGGTACGGTCGCCCAGCATGCGGGCGACGTAGCCGTGTGCGGCCTCATGCAGGGTGATCGCGAAGATCAGCGGGATCGCGTAGATCGCGATCGTCTGGATGATGGATTCCATGCGGCGATTGTAGCTGGGTGACGGTTCAGCCCTGCGCGGCGGCCAGTGCGGCCAGTTCGTCGCCCAGCTTGTCCACGCCAGCTTCGTCGGCCGGGCCACGGCCGATCACCTGGCCGTCGATCACCAGCTCGTAATGCGGCTGTGCGGCGCGCAAGGCCGCGCGCGCGGCGTCGGCATGCTGCAGACGCTGGATCAGGCCGCCCGCCACCTGCGGCGTGGCGTGGCCGCTGGATACCAGCAGCTCTTCGCCATCGGCTGCCAGCAAGCGGAAGCCGAAGGTACCGTCGCTGTCGCGGAAGCTGACGAAACGCGCCAGCTTCGCGCCCTTCTTCCTGGGCGTGGCCTGCGCCACTGGCTTGTCCTTGCCAAGGCCAACCGCTTCATAGATGGCAGCCATCAACGGCTGCACGCGATCGCGCGCCTTCTTCGCACCGGCCAGAAGAATGTCTTCCACGTCGGCCGGGCGCGCCATCAGCGCATGATAGTGCTCGCGCATCTCGGCGATCTGGCCATCGACCAGTTCGTACAAGGCCTGCTTGGCATCGCCCCACCCCATGCCGCCTTCCAGTTGCGCGCGGAAGGCCTGCGTCTGCTCGGGCGTGGCGAAGGCCTGGTACAGCGTGTACAGATGCGAGCTGTCGGCGTCCTTGGGTTCGCCCGGCCGACGCGAGTCGGTGACGATGCGCGAAATGGCGTCGCGCAATTGCCTGGCGTTGCCTTCGAACAGCGGAATGGTGTTGTCGTAGCTCTTGGACATCTTGCGGCCGTCCAGGCCCGGCAAGGTCGCCACGCTTTCCTCGATGACCACTTCGGGCAGCACCAGCAGTTCGCGCCCACGGCCGAACAGGTGGTTGAAGCGCTGCGCGATGTCGCGCGCCATTTCGATGTGCTGAATCTGGTCGCGTCCCACCGGGACCCGGTGCGCCTGGAACAGCAGGATGTCGGCGGCCATCAGCACGGGGTAGGAAAACAGCCCCATGGTGACGCCGTCATCGGCCTCGGCGCCCGTGGCGGCATTCTGGTCCTGCGAGGCCTTGTAGGCGTGCGCACGGTTCATCAGCCCCTTGGGCGTGACGCAGGTCAGCACCCAGCACAGCTGCGTGATCTCGGGGATGTCGGACTGACGATAGAAAGTGACCTTCTCGGGGTCCAGTCCCGCCGCCAGCCAGGTCGCGGCGATCTGCTGGCGCGAGCGCTGCACCCGTTCCGGATCGCCGCACTTGATCAGCGCGTGCAGATCGGCCATGAAGTAGAAGGCCTCGGTGCCGGCCTGGCGGCTGGCATTGACCGCCGGGCGAATGGCGCCGACATAGTTGCCGAGGTGCGGCGTACCGGTGGTGGTGATACCGGTCAGGATGCGGGAAGTCATGGCGACGCGTCACACTGGTCATTGAAACTGGACGACAAGTGTATCCCGCCGCGCAGACAGGCTCATCCCGACAGGCCGATGGATGCCGGATCGCCCCGTCCGACCCGGGTGACCTCCGGCTCGCTGCCCGTCAGGTCGACCACCGTGGTGGGCAAAGCAGGACAGGTGCCGCAGTCGATGATGGCCGCCAACTGGTGCTCGTAGCGCGCACGGATGTCTTCGGCATCGGTCAGCGGATCGGTCTCGCCTGCAGGAATCAGCGAGGTCGAGATGACGTGCGCGCCCACCTCGGCGAGAAAGCCCAGCGCGACCGGGTGATCGGGCACGCGGATGCCAATGGTCTTGCGCGACGGATGCGACAGGCGGCGCGGCACTTCGCGCGTGGCTTCCAGGATGAAGGTCCAGGGGCCGGGCGTGGCGGCCTTCAGCAACCGGTATTGCTTGTTGTCGACCCGGGCCATCTCGGCGATCTCGGCCAGGTCGCGGCAGAGCACCGTCAAGTGATGACGCTCGTCGATGCCGCGCAGACGGCGCATGTTGTCGGACGCCGCCTTGTTGTCCAGCGGTGCCAGCAGCGCATAACCGGAGTCGGTGGGAACGGCAACCAGGCCACCGGCCTGGAGCAGTTGGGCCGCCTGGCGCAGCAGGCGGGGTTGCGGGTTCTGCGGATGAACGGAAAAGAATTGAGCCATGGCAATCGTCGTTGTCCAGCAGTGATCACAAGCTGTGGGAAAAATGCCGCAGTCGCAATTTTGACGACGGCAAAGATAGAAATCGCTGCGACGGCAAGGTATATCCATATTGGAGAGCGTTCGCCGTCACCCCGCGCGTTCGCCCAGGCACAGGATGAAAAGATGACCCAGGCCGCCACCAAACATGGCCCCGAGCAATTCCTTCCCGCACCGCCCGAGACGGCGGTCGACACGACCCGTCGTATCGAGGTCGGAGACCATATCCACCTTTCCCCGGCCACCGGCGCCGACTACCGCATCATTGTCAGCGTCACCGGTGGCAATGCGGAGCGTTATCACGGCCGCATCGCCACCTTCGTCGGTCCGCAGGATCACGGCGGCATGAAGCTCGAGAGCTTCCGCGTCGGCGACGTGGTCGAGTTCACGCTCGCCCAGGTGTCGCTGCCGGAACGCCGCTGAACGCGGCCGGCGCGGCGTTTTCGACGCCGCGCTGTCCCGGCAGGTCGAGCATGCGGACGGTACGTTCGGGAAGAGCAAATTCCGAACCCACCTCTTCCAGCAGCCGCATGATGCCGATGTTGATGCGTTGCTGGATGTCCATGTAGACGTTGTAGTCCGGACTCAGCACGTAGTACACCACCTCGAATTCCAGACCGTTGGCACCCAGGCGAGCCAGGTGGCCACGGTCGAAACGCGTGTTCTCCACGCTTTCGACCAGGGCCTTGACCCGTCCGCCCAGCGTTTCGGCAACATCTGACGAGGTGCGATACGACACCTGGAACGAAAACGCGATGCGGCGCTGCTGCATGCGCTTGTAGTTCTGGATGGTCTGCTTGAGCAGCTCGGTGTTGGACCAGACGATCTGCTCGCCGCCCAGGCTGCGAATGCGCGTGGTCTTCAGGCCGACGTGTTCGATGCTGCCCAGCGTCGAGCCGACGATGATGAAGTCGCCCACTTCGAACGGCTTGTCGATGCCGATCGAGATCGATGCGAACAGGTCGCCCAGTACCGCCTGCGCCGCCAGTGCCACCGCGATGCCGCCGATGCCCATGCTGGCCACGAAGGCAGTGATGTTCACCCCGACATTGTCCAGGATGGCCAGCAGCACGGTCGTCCACACCACGCCACGCGCCATCAGCGCCACCAGCGTCGCGGTCACGGCCGACGCATGTCCGCCGCCCAGCAGGTATTCATTGATCCAGACGTGAATCGCCCGGTTCATCCAGAGACCGACCTGCAATGCCACCAGCACGAACCACAAATGCGTCAACCCAGCGCCCCAGCGGGCCGACACGTCGAGCACACCCAGGCCGATCATGATCGATGCCAGGGTCAGCAAGGTCCAGCTGGTCGCCCGCAGGATCTCGACGAAGACTTTGGCAATCAGGGAATGGAATCGGCTGCCGATGGCGGCGACGCGGTTCACCGCGATGCGAAGCACCACGACGAACAACAGGAAGGCAACGCAGGCGGCCACCATCGCGGCAAGCCAGTTCCACAATGGAACAGAGAGGAATTCGGTTCGGGTGAGCCACTCGTACACGCAGGGCGCTCCTTTTGATGGGATCGGTTGATATGAAGACGGCGCGACCATCTTCGGTCACGCCTTGAAACCGTCGCAACGCGGCAGCAAAGCACATGCCACTTGCGTGACGAAGTGAGTGGATTGCCCTCACCCGCGCTCACGCATGCGCACGATTTCCACACATTTTCACCCACGTGAAGGCGTACAGTCTTCCCCATGGCGCCAGATCGGCGCATTGATTCAGGAGAAGGCGATGAAAGCCGCCAAGCTCACAAGCTTCACCCTGGCAGGCCTGCTTGCACTCGGCAGCGCCCTGGCATACGCCGAGCCGGCCGACGATCCGCGCGACCGCCGTTGGCAGCGTGCCAATGAAGAACGCGCGCAGCGCAACGAGCGCCGCCATCAGCGAGAGGTGGAACGACGTCAGGATCGCCGCGAGTGGCGCGACCACGAACGTCGCCGCGATCATTGGGAGCGCCGCGACGATCGTCGCGATTACCGCAGCAGCTGGCATGGCAAGCACCATCCCTCGCCACCGCGCTGGGGCCATCGCCCGCCGGTCGTGCACTACCAGCCGCCGCCAGTCGTCCACTATCACTCGGCGCCGCCGGTGGTCGTGTATCGTTCGTCGCCCCGCTGGTCGCGTGGCGATCATCTGCCGTACAACTATCGTGCACCGCGCTATGTGGTTCACGACTGGCAGCATCGCCGCCTGTCCTCGCCGCCGCGCGGTCATCACTGGGTGAACACCGGCGGTGCCGAATACCTGCTGGTCGGCATCGCCACCGGCGTGATCCTGCAGGCAGTTCTGTCGAACTGACGCCCTGCCCTGACCTGGTTCGCCCTGCGGGTCAGATCAGGTCGCGCCACAACATGTAGATGCCCAGCGCGCAAAGGCTGGAGAACAGCACGCGCCGGAAGTGGGCAGGCGACAGGGCGTGGCGCAGGCGCTGCCCGACGAACATCCCGATCAGGGCGGGCAACAGCATCCAGGCCGATGCGCCGACGTCGGCCACTCTGTAGCGCCCCGCGGCCGCCAGCCCGATTGCCAGGGCCAGTGTCGACACGCTGAACGACACCCCCATCGCCTGAATCAGCGCATCGCGCTGCAGCGCCAGCGATTGCAGATACGGCACGGCGGGGATCACGAACACGCCCGTGGCGGCGGTGATCACACCGGTGATCGCGCCTGCCGCCACGCCCCAGCATTTCTCCCGACGTGGCGCACGCAGGGTCGCGCCGCGCAGCCCCCACGCACCGTAGACCACCAGCGTCAGCCCCAGCAGAATGCCTGCCCAAGCACCTGCCGGCCCGCCCAGGTACCAGGTCAACGACACCGTCATCAACGCGGACACCAGTTGCATCGGCCAGATCCGTCCGAGCAGACCCGGCAGCGACCGCCAGGGCGCGATCTGCGCAAGATTGGTCACCATCGACGGCATCACCAGCAGCGCAGCGGCTTGGGCCGGCGGCATCCACAAGGCCAGCAGGGCCATGCACACGGTCGGCAAGCCCAGCCCCACGACACCTTTCACCAGCCCAGCCAGCGCAAAGACGCCCGCAAGCGCGATCCATGTCGATAAGTCGTGCATGACATTCCCCCTCCGTTTCGACCCAGGCAGTGTGGCCAGGCCGCCGCCCGGGGAAAAGCGGGAGATTCCGCTTGCTGCCTCAGGACATGCCTGAGGCTGAGCGGCATGCTACGTTGTCAGCATGCGATTCGACCTCATCGACCTCAAGCTCTTCCTGAGCGTGTACGACGGCGGCAGCATCACCGCCGGTGCGCAGCGCCAGCACATGACGCTGGCCTCGGCCAGCGAGCGGATACGCGGGCTGGAAGACAGACTCGGCACGCCCCTGCTGCAACGCGGGCCGCGCGGGGTGGTGCCGACGCCCGCTGGTTTCACCCTGCTGCACCACGCGCGCCTGGTCACTGCGCAGGTCGATCTCATGCAGAACGACCTGGCCGCGTACGGACACGGGTCGGCGGGACAGGTTCGACTGCTGACCAATACGTCCGCCATGGTGCGCTACCTGCCGGATGCACTGTCGCGTTTCCTCGCCGAGGCACCGGGCGTGTCGGTCGATGTGGATGAACGGGCCAGCCACGATATCGTCGACGCCTTGCGCAATGGCCGCGCCGATCTCGGCATCGTGTCCGATGCGGCCGACCTGGATGGACTCGACACCGAGACCTTGGCACCCGATCCCCTCGAACTGATCGTGGCGCGCGAGCACCCGCTGGCAGCGCATCGACAACTTGCGCTCATGGATGTGATCGACCAGCCTTTCATCGGCCTGTCCGACGGCAGCGCGCTGGCAGCGCATCTGGCGCAGCAGGCCAGGCGGCTCGGGGCTCACCTGCACTATCGGGCGCGGCTGCGCAGCCTGGAAGCAGTGTGTCAGTTGGTGGGCCGGGGAGTCGGCATCACCATCGTGCCCGCGGCGATTGCACGGCATGCGGTACGACCCGCAGGCATTGCCCGCATCGCCTTGCGCGATGCCTGGGCCCTGCGGCACTTGGTGATGTGCCTGCCCAGGCAAGGCGCGCCCAGCCCCCATGCCGCAGGCTTGGCGGCCGCCATCAGGAAGGTGGCGACCGAACCGCTTACTGCTGCGTCAACTGCCCGTAGCAGGACGAGTAGTAGTCGGCCTCGAAATCCTCGATAGCCTTCTTGCGCGCAGCATCGTCGGCATGTCGAGGTTGCACGTATGCATCGGTGACCATGCTGCGTGCCAGGCTCAAGGTTTCCTTGGGCAGGTCTTCGGTGGCGGCCGTCACTTCGTCCATGGGGACGTCACGTTGTCGGGCCTGCATGATCGAGCCCGCAAGCGTGGCGACGTTGCGGCAGGCGACACGGGTCTGATCGGGCTCGGCAGCCATGGCGCCTTGGCTCACACCGGCCAGGGTGACCGTCAAGATCAGCATCGCGATACGCGCCATCGGGCAACTCCTCGGAAAAACCAAGCTTTTACCACTTCTGACAGCGAACCATGCGGAGACAAGAACTCATTGCGCTGATCGAGAAGATTCAACACAGCGAGGGCACCGAAGCAGAAATAGATGCAGATATAGACCTGCTTTGCGCGAGCGTCGCCGACCCTTAGGCCGCCAACCTCATCTTTCAGGACAACCTGAGTGCTGAAGAAATAACGGACAAGATATTGGCCTACAGGCCGATTCATCTATGACAAGAAGCGGAAGCGATCTGGACGATCTTCTCGCTTTTGATTCGTGCGCCTGCTTTCAGAACGCAAGCGCAAGAACTCAGCAACAGCTTGCCGACGCGTATTTTTAGATTCCCGCACTGAAAACCGGTCGTCAGGCAACCTTCGTTCGTTCCGGCTTGGCTTTGGCCTTGTCCGCATGACGGGACGCCGTCTTCCGCACCCTACTGGATGAGCGCGCACCCTGCTGCTCCGTTGGCTTGGCAATAGAGCTCAGGCTGTCGAGCACGATCACGGCCCCCGTACCCGTTCTGACAGACACGGCCAGTTCACCACCCATGGCTTCCACGTATTTGCGCAGCGTAGAAAGCAGCAGGTCCGAACGCTTCTCCATCTGAGCCACGGCGTTTTGTTTGATATTGAGCACCCGCGCCACTTCACCCTGGGTCATGGCCAATGCGGCGCGAACCTCCGCCAGTGAGTCCGCGTGACGAACCATGTCGTCTGCCAGTTCCTCTGCCTTGCTCTGGATGAGCTTTTGATCCTCGACGGAAAACTCTTCGATGATGCTTTGCAGTGTGGTGCTCATGGTGATTCCTTCTTCGCCTTGGCGAGCTGCTTCAAGTGTGCATCGAACCGCTTGTCAGCCGTCCTGATCATAGTCTTGTAGAACGCTGCCTTGTCCTGCCCGCCCCTGCTTGTCACCAGCCACCAATTCTCACGATTCCCTGCTGCCAATCATCAACGCAGCACAAGAGAGACACATGCCATGAATTCCAAGGTTCGCGTCTTTGTTCTAATTTTCATCATGCGAAATGAAAAAAGGCCCTTAGTTTTTAAGCTAAGGGCCTGATTTCAAGTGAATTCTTTGGGGTGGCTGATGGGGCTCGAACCCACGACAACTGGAATCACAATCCAGGACTCTACCAACTGAGCTACAGCCACCACTGATCTGCGCTGTTTTGCAGACATCTTTCGCACCAGAAGCGCTGGCAGCGAAGAAACAGAATTCTAGCAGAGTTTCTTCGTGGCGTGCAAATCGTGCGTGTTCGGCTCAAGCGGGCCAATCGAAAGCCACGCGCACGCCCTTCTTGCCGGCCACCTCGAATGTGCGGGTCAGCGTCTCGCCCTCGTGCTGCGCACGCGCCGTGTACTTGCCGTCGGGCAGATCGAGAAGCAGGTATGGACCGACCGCCGCCTGCAGCACGGTACGACCGCGACTGTCGAGCACGGTCACCGGCACGTCGGCCAGGTATGTGTTGGTCCCACCGCCGCGCGACGTGAAGACCAGTGTTGCGCTGTGCTGGGCGATCGCCGTTTTGAACGCGGTCGATTCGTCGATGCCGATGCCACCGCTGCGATACCTCACGTTGCCCTGCTGCTGCTCCGCGGGCAGGCCTTCGACTTGCGCCACTACGTGGGTGCACAGGCCGAACGAGATGGCGGTAGCGACGAGGAACTTGGTCGGGAGTTTCATCGTTGTTGTATGTCCTTGCAGGTGATTCGAATGCGGGGCGGGCTATAGCAATTCTGATGCCCACCCGGGCCCGGAGTTCCCTTCATCCGAGTCATCAGGGCTGTACCCCCCGTGACGCTACCGCTGTGACGAGGGTCCCGGCGTCCAACCACTCAGCACGACGCAGCTCGCTTCTTTATGCACCTGTGTTGCATTGCAACCGAATTGCATTAAGATAGGCATTTGCGAGGCGTCATGCGTGGCGCCGCGTCTGCGCACGTCTCGTCCGATCCAATCCCGCCAAGTGTGCCGGCAGGCTTCCTCACGCCCCATCGCTGGCCGCAGCCACCCAGGAATTTTTCATGATCCACCGGACCGTCGGTCTGCGACGGCGCACGCACGTCTATGCCGCCACCTTGTTAGCATCCCTCCCCCTCTGTATACCGATGGATGCCAGCGCCCAGGACGACGCGACCCGACGTCGTGACGCCACGCCGACGCTGCCGCGCGTCGACGTCACCGGCGTAGCCGCGAGCGACGCGCGCTCGGAGGGCAGCGACGCCTACCTCGCCCCCACCGTGACCGTAGGTGGCAAGGAAGCAGTGCCAGTACTGGAGATCCCGCAATCAGTCAGCGTGATCACGCGTCGGCGCATCGAAGACCAGAACATGGTCACCATCGACGATGCCCTGCGCGAGGTGACCGGCGTGACCGTCTCGCCATGGGACGGCGTGGTGTCGCAGTACCGCTCGCGTGGCTACTTCCTGGAGCCGAGCCATGACGGCATTCCGGCATATGGCGGTCTGGATCAGACCGAGCAATACGACCTGGCGATGTACGACCGCATCGAAGTACTGCGTGGCCCGGCTGGCCTGTTCCAGGGCTCGGGCCAACCCGGTGGCTCGGTCAATTTCGCCCGCAAACGCGGGCGCGCGGAGTTCGGCGGTTCGTTCGCCGCTTCGGCCGGCTCCTGGTCGAACTACTACGCGGAGGCGGACGTCGGTGGTCCACTGGACGCCGAGGGCCGGGTGCGCACACGATTCGTTGCGGCCGCACGCGACCGCGACTTCTTCTATGACCGCGCCCACCAACGCAGCGGCATGGTCTACGGCACGATCGATGTGGACGTGAGCGCACGCACCACGGTGTCGGCCTGGATCGCCCACCAGGATCAGCGCACCAGCCCCTTCTCGGGTCTGCCGACCTACACCGACGGCCGCCAGCTCGATGCACCCCGCTCGACCAATCCGACACCGGAATGGGCGTACTACGAGGCCGTAAACACCACCGTGGCGGGCGAGATCGATCATCGCCTCGAGAACGGCTGGCGCCTGCGCACGCGCCTGAGCCACAGCGAACGCGATTACCCGATCCGCGACGCCTACCCGACCGGTGGCATCAACCCAGCCACCGGTCTGGTCAACTATGGCCGGCGCGGCTGGGACTACGAGGCCACCCGCGACGCGCTGGACGTCTATCTGTCGGGACAGTTCGCCGCCTTTGGCCGCGAGCACGCGCTGACGCTCGGCGCGAACACCGAGCGCTACGCCGGCAAGACCTTTTACGGCGCGCAGGACACCATCGCCAACGTTCCCTTCCTCGATCCGGGCCGGGTGCCTGCAGTGACGATCCCGCCTTTCGTGCGCGGCTATCAAGACGTTACCCGCCAGACCGGTTTGTACGGACAGACCCGGCTTGCCATTGCTGACCCATTGACCCTGGTGCTGGGCGGTCGCTTGAGCAACTTTCAGGTCCGCAGTCGCAACATCGCGCCGTCGGCAATCACGCCCTGGACCACCGGTGGCCGAGAAATGGGTGCGTTCACGCCGCAGGCCGGCCTGATCTGGAAGCTGACGCCGAACACCGCGGCCTATGTCAATTACGCCGACATCTTCATGCCGCAGACGGCCCGCCAGGCCTCGGGCGAGGTGCTGCCTCCCCGTGAAGGCAAACAGATCGAAGCCGGCGTGAAGACCAGCCTGTTCGACGATCGCCTGCTCGCCACCGCCGCTGTGTTCCGCACTCGCGACGTGAACCGCTCGATGCCCGACACCGCCAATCCAGGCTTCTTCATGCCGGCCGGCGAAGTGGAAGTCAAAGGCTGGGAGACCGAGGTGACGGGCAGCCCGGTGCCCGGGCTGGACCTGAGCCTGGGCTACACGCGACTGATGAGCAGCTACCTGACACACCAGACACTGGGCGGCGCGGCGTTCTCGCTGTTCGAACCGGCGCACACCGTCAAGGCCTACGCGCATTACCGCCTGCCCGGCGGCGACTGGACGGTCGGCGGCGGCGGCATGCTGAGCAGTGGCGCCGTCGGCAGCGGCGTCGCCGGGTTGCGCGAGCAAGGCGGGTATCTGGTGCTCAACGCGCAGGTCGGCTATCGGATCGACGCACGTACGACGGTGATGCTGGCGATCGACAACCTGCTCGACAGGCGTTACTACGCCCGCATCGGCGGACTGAACTCTTACAACACGTATGGGGAACCACGCGCCGTGTCACTGAGCGTGCGCACGCGTTTCTGAGGAGGGAGTCGCGGGTGAGGCAGGGTCGGACGCTGCCACCAGCCGGTTGCCGCCCTGCGCTTTGGCCCGGTACAGCGCCTGATCCGCCTCCGCAAGACCTGCTGCCAGCGTCGGCAAGGCCGCGTCGAACAGCGCCAGTCCGACGCTCACCGTGGCGACGATGCCCTCACCTTGCTCGGCCGGGTGCAATGTGCCGGCAAAAGCTTGGGCAACTGCCTCGCCCAGCGCACGCGCCTGCCGCGCTTGCTCACCCACCAGCACCGCGGCGAACTCCTCGCCGCCTATGCGAGCCAGCACCACGTTCGCGCCCAGCTCCCGCCTCGCGGCATGGGAGAACGACACCAACACCTCGTCACCGGTTTGATGACCGTGCAAGTCGTTGATTGCCTTGAAATGATCGAGATCGAAAGCCAGCACCGCCAGGGGACCACGGTCAGCATGGCTGCCGATCAGGCGAGTGCCCTGTTCGAAGAACCAGCGCCGGTTGCCGAGGCCGGTCAGGTAGTCGGTCAAGGACGCTCGCAACAGTGAGTCATGAAACTCCTCGCGCACCAGCTTGAGCAACGCCATCGGCAGCACCACCGAATACAGCACCCCTTCGTACATCGTGATCTTGCCGGCCAACGTGATGACCGACGGCCCATATACGGCAGCGACCCAAGGCAAGGCCACGACGCGCGCACCGTAGAACACCGCGTGCACCGCCGTCATCGCAATGACGATGCGTCGCGACGAAAACGGCGTCATCGGCGTGCAGCGGTACATCTCCCATGCCGTCAGTCCACTGACCAAGGCGATCGGCGCGCCAGTGATGTAATCCCACATCAGCGCCTGCCCGCCAGACCCGGCAACCAACCAGGCCACCGCCACCAGCGCCAGCAGCACACATGAAAACCTGCCGTAGCTTCGCCCATTGAAGGCCGCGACGCCACGCAGCACCAGCAGATACCCCGTGAGAATCACGAGATTGCTGATGGCCGGGCCCACCCCGCCGGGGAATTTTGCCCGCAGCAGCACACAGGCGCAGCCGCCCGCCAACACCGCGAATCCGGCAGCCAGCCGCTGCAATGACACAGCACGTCTCGGGTTGCTGCGCTGCTCCCAGAACATCATGCTGGCGGTAGCCAGCAGCGTTCCAACCAGCAACGCATAAAGGGTGAGGAGATCGAGCTGCATCCGAACCTGACACGGACTGCCGGCACAGTGCGGCGATTGGGGAATTCTACGGGGAAGCTCGAACCGAGCGGCACCGGGCGTCCCTTTTGACACGCAGGCCAGCGTCGAGGCGATAGCTGGCGCAAATGCAGGACCGAGGAGACTGGCCCCATGCCCGCAGGGTCTCTGCAGGCCGGGATGAGGCAGGACACACGATACAAGCTCGACCGGATGCTATCCTTGCGGTCTTGCCGTCACCTGCCCTTAGCTCAGTTGGATAGAGCAACGGCCTTCTAAGCCGTGGGTCGGGGGTTCGATTCCCTCAGGGCAGGCCACCTATTCCTTGCCGCACGTCATGCGGCCATCATGCTGACCACGGTGTCCCGGCCAGCAGACTTGGCGTCATACAGCGCCACGTCGGCCTGGCGCAATGCATCGTTGAACGACCGGCATTCGGCCAGTGCGGCAATGCCGACGCTGATGCTTATCCGCATGCGCAGGTCACCCACCGCCACACTCCATGCTTTCGTCGACGCGCGGATGGCTTCTGCCACATGCTGCGCGTCGTCAGCAGAAGAAGCCGGCAACAGCACCGAGAACTCGTCTCCCCCCAAACGCCCGGCAGCAGCACCGGCTGGCAGATTGCGCTGGATGATTTCTGCCAGCGCTCGCAACGCGCGGTCACCCGCGACGTGGCCGAACTGGTCGTTCAGAGACTTGAAGTGGTCCATGTCCAGCAACAGCAGGTGGCCATGCACGCCACTGCGCAACGCACGTACGACGCCACGGCGATAGGCGCGCCGGTTCAACAAGCCGGTCAGTGCATCGTGATTGGCCAAGCGATCCAACCGGGCCTGGAGGCGGAACTGGGTCAACATCATGAAGCCGGTCGCGCTCAGGAACACCAGGCCGAATGTCAGCGCCAGCCACATCGCCAGAAGCGGCATGTCATACACGCTGGTTTCGGGCACGTTCCACTTGACCAGGTTTTCAAGCACCCGATAAAGGCAGCAGCCCGCCAGCACCAGGAACAGGCCGCCGATAAGCGCCCGCAAGACCGGTTGTGGTCGAGGCGGACCCAAGAGGAAATCGCGGGCGATCAACGCAGCCGAAATTATGAAGCCAGTGTTCACTACCACCACACGCGCGCCAATGTGCGGGGAAATGAAGGTCCAATAGGCGCAACCGGCAGCGACGGCCACGCTGACGACGACACCCAGCCGCCCTGACCTTCGCTTTTGCTCGAAAGACGCGACGCCCGCATGGATCAGGAAGGACGCGACCACGGCCATCGTGTTGGCCAGGACGACGCTGATCCAGTCAGAAGCGATGCCGCGCAGCAGGAACAGCGGTGCGCTAAGCGCCAGCACCGAATAGGCGATGGCCCAGTACCGGGCCGCCAGGTCACGACGATGCACGCATGCGATACCGACGAGCAGGAACGCCGCGAGCGCCTGGCCGATACCGCCAGCAAACAGGAGGGTGCGAGGATCGAGCATGCGTATCCGGCGCACGATGACGCGGAAAGAAGGTCGAATGGGGGAAACGGGCATGAACGCGCGGCGGACGCAGCGCAGGGCCCAGACGTGCGGAAGCACGCGTCAGACAGCCAGTTTATCCGAGTACGCGTGCCTTGGACCACCATGTGGCGAAGTTGAGAATCGCGACGTCTGGCCTTTGCCATCTCGACAGCAAGCACTTACAACCAACGAAACTCTACCGTATCGTCGCGCGGCGAAGGGCGACGATAAAGCAGGTCCGGATCGCCCGAGGTGCTCACCACCGGGCGACCGGACCAAGGGAATCAGAACTTGTAGCGAACCTGCGCCATCACATTGCGCGGGTTGCCGTAGAACACGGAGTTGTAGTTCCCCAAGCCCGAGTAGTACGTCTTGTCGAAAAGGTTGTTCAGGTTGACCGACACCCGCAGGTTGCGGTCGATGTCGTAGGCGGCCATCAACCCGACGATGGCATAGCTGTCCTGCGTGAAGCGGCGGCTGGCACCGTTGACCTGCTGCGTGAAGTAGGCCCCGCTCTGCCAGTACAGGTTGCCGCCGATGGTGAGCCGATGCCATTGACCAGGCAAGCGGTACGAGGTCGCCAGCTTGAACAGTTGCTGGCCCTGGGTCGAGCCGATCCGCTCGCCGTCGCGATCGCGCGAGCGGCTGTAGGTGTAGCCCGCCTGGAGCTGCCAGCCCGGGCTCACCTCTCCGGCGACTTCGAGTTCGATGCCGCGTGTGGTGACGCCCTGCGCGGCCTTGCGTGGCGTGCCGCCTCCCGGCAGCACGGCGCCGCTGGTGTCGGGCTCGGCCACGTTGTCCTGCTTGAGACGGAACAACGCGACGCTCGCATTCACGCGACCATCAAGATACTCACCCTTTGCACCGATCTCATGGCTCTTGCCGGTCAGCGGGTCCAACTGGCGATTGTTGGCATCGAAGTTGTATGCCTGCGGCTTGAACACATCGGTGTAGCTGGCGTAGACGGTATGGCGATCATCCACGTCGAAGGTGACACCCGCATAGGGAATGAACTCGCTGTCGACGCTTGTGCTGTACCGCGTGCGTCGGCCGTTTCCGAATGCGCCGTCCTGGGCCCAGGAGTAGTCCGAGATCCGTCCGCCGCCGATCAGCGACAGGCGATCGGTGGGATGCAGGATGGTGGCCGCGTACCAGATCTTCTGGGTGACCGGCATGTCGAAGCTCAGCCACCATTCGTACGCACCGGGCTGGGTGGAGTCGTTGTTCCAGTTGAAGGCGTCGGGAATCAGCGCGTCGGTGTCGCCGTCCGACCGATTGGACTTGGTGTGCGTGCGAGACGCGTTGTAGCCGACGACCAGCTCGTGCTCGCGGCCGAACAGGGTGTAGGGGCCGGATGCCTGGATGTCGATGCTGTTCTCGCGCGAGTCCGTGTCGAACCGCGAAGCGCCACCGGGGTAGAACCCGTGGGCAACGCTGTGGGTCTGGGCATCGACGAATGCCGAACTCATCCCGGCGATCAGTTCGCGCGACGCGTAGTTGCGATGCGTCGCGGCCATCTTGACCTGCCAACCGTTGTCGAACTGATGCGCGACATCGGCGAACAGGCGCGTCGTGTCCTGGTTGCGCCAGGCCCATTCGGCGGCAGGGTTGGTCGAACGCGAGAAACGTACGGGCCGGCCGTCGGAGAAGAACGCGGGCAGGTGCGAATTGGTCGTGCCCTGGTTTCGGTTGCGCTGGAAGTCGATTCCCAGCGATGCCGTGGTACGCGATGTCAGATCGGCCTCGACGATGCCATAGAGCACATACTCCCTGCCCTTGGCGTGATCCATGTAGCTGCCATGCGTTTCCGTCGCGGCGACCATGCGCCCGCGCAGGCTGCCTGCCTCGTTGATCGGACCACCCAGATCCACCTCGCTGCGATAGCGGTCCCAGGAACCTACGCCGACGCTGGCCTGGCCCTGGAAGGTATCGGTGGGACGTTTGCGCACGAAGTTGATGACGCCGGACGGATAGCCTGCGCCGTTGACCAGTCCGGTCGCCCCTTTCAGAACCTCGACCCGGTCGTAGATGACCGAGTTCGTGATGCTGTAGTTGTCGCGGATATTGCCGCCGTCGCTGGACAGGCTGGGCATGCCGTCGAACTGGAAGTTCTGCAGCTGGAAGCCGCGGGCGTAGAAACTGTAGCCCTCGGAGTTCTCGCGCATGACAGCAACCCCCGGCGTCTGCTGCAACGCCTCGGCCATGCTCACGATGCCCTGGTCTTCCATCTGCTGGCGCGTGACCACGCTGACCGACTGCGGCGTCCTGCGCATCGACAGGTTCATGCGTGTGGCCGACGTCGAGGCACGAACGGCGTAATTGCCGGTTGCCTCACTCGAGGCCGTGTCCGGGCTACCTGTCACCACCACCGGTGCGAATGCGGTCACCGCACCGCCCGCCGGCACCGGCCGCACCGTCAACACACCCGAAGGCGTGACCACCAACTCAAGCCCGGTGCCTGACAGGGCCTGGCGCGCAGCTGCCTCGGCGCCGGATGCCCCACGGACCGCAGCAGACTGCTTGCCGGCCAGCAATTCGGCATTGGCAGAGATGGGCCGGCCGCTCTGAACCGAGATGAGGCTGAGCGTGTCGCTCAGGGGCGCGGCCGGCAGGTTGAACGCCTGGGAAGCGGGCGCGGCAATGGCTTGCGCCATCACCGAAGGAGCCAGGCCGGACATGCCGAAGGTGCTGGCCAGCAATACCGCGAGGCGGCGAGAAGAAACGTGCATGATGGGAACGAACCAAAAGGGAGTGGCGGGAATGTCATGAACCATGACGTCCTGCCACGTCGGATCCCCTCAGTCCGGATACAAATTCGTCAGGCCGCGTCCACCAGCGTGAGCCAGGGACTGTATCGATGCAGGCGAATCGGCAAGGTCTCGGCAAGCACCTGCATCGCCCTGGCCGGATCGTCGAGCGGGAAGACGCCGAACACCCGCAGGTTCGCCACCTGCGCCGACAGGCGGATCATCCCGGCCTGGTAGGCGCGCAGTTGATCGATCACGTCTTCCAGGCGGGCATCGTTGACCGTCAACATGCCATGCCGCCACGACACCCGACTGCGGTCGTCGTGGGGCCAAGCACGTACCGAGTCGAAAGCAGCGGCTGTCGGCGCCTGCACCACGAACGGGGTGCCCTGCTTCGGTTGCAGGGTGACGGCATGCTGCACGACCTCGACCCGCGTGACGTCGTCGCCGCGCTGAACACCGAACTGCGCCACCGACGTACTGACATGGCCGACCTGGGTCTGCACGATGAAGGGCCGCGGGTCCGACCAGCTTTCCGCGAAGATCGCGCCCTGCTGCAAGATCACGCGGCGTTCTCTTGCATCGAAGTCGACCTCGACACGCGAGCGGGCGTTGAGCGTCAGCGCCGATCCATCCTGCAGGACGAATCGACGGCGTTCGCCCGTGCGGGTGGCGTACGAGGCCACCAGATTGGCCAGCGGCACATAGCGATCCAGTCCGGCCGCCCCCAGCGCCAGCACACCGCCCAGCGATGCCAGCTTGAGGAGCCTGCGCCGATTCAGCGGGCCGGACTGCAGCACGGCCTTGCGCGCGGCACGCGTCGCTTCGGGCGATGCGCGCGCGGCCTGCTGCAAGGCGGCCACCGGGTCACGCAGCACGCCGCTGACCTCCTCCCAGGCACGCGCATGGTCTGCATGGGCGTCGCGCCAGGTAGCGAAGCGCGTGCGATCGTGTGGCGTCGCGCGCCCGGATTCCAGCAACACGATCCAGTCCACGGCCTGTTCCAACACGCCAGCCTGGGCATGCCGGGTGCTGCTTCCGGAATCGATCATGGCTTGATGTCGCGCGAGGTCAGGCAATGCAGGAAGGCGCGCTTGATGTGCCGCTCCACCGTGGCCACCGATACGCCCAAGGTCCGGGCAATGGCAGGATGCGTCATGCCGTCGAGACGGCTCAGCAGGAACGCGTGCTTGACCGGCAGCGGCAGTCCGTCGAGCAGGCGGGCGATCTCAATGACGGCCTGCTTCAACATGACCAGCGTTTCGGGGGACACCTCGACAGGCTCGGGGGCCTCGGCCAAGGCACGCAGGTAGCGATTCTCGACATCGCGCGAGCGCCAGAGATCGATGGTCAGCCGCTTGGCGAGCGTAAGCAGATACGCCCGCGGTTCGGCAACCGGGGCGCTGGCAGGCGACACCAGCACCCGAAAGAACGTGTCCTGTGTCAGATCGGCCGCATCGGCGTGGCTTCCTACGCGACGGCCAGCCATCCGAGCAACCAGTCGTGATGCTCGGAATAGAGATGCTGGAGGTGCTGACGCGCCGAGGGTTCCATAGACCAACGCTGGAAAGTGAGCAAATAAGAATAGCACTCATTAACAACGCTCATCGTACTGACATCCGGTGACGCCCTTTACCTTGCACGGTCGGCCCGCTTGCCTTCCACCCCCAGGAAAAATGCCACACTGCAACGCCCGTGTTCCACCCTCTTTCGATCCAGGACACCGTCATATTGCGAACAGGCTTCGTGCCATATAGTCCGCGCAGCCCACGGTGACCCTTCATCCCCACATGTCCAAGCACACGCCCTTTCCCGACCACTGGCGCACCGAGAACGCCGAACGCCTGACCGTCATCGTCGACGCCGAAGGCTATTTCCGTGCGGTCAAGGAAGCGATGCTGTCGGCACGTCATTCGATCATGCTGATCGGCTGGGATTTCGACGCGCGGGTCGAAATGGAACCAGAGGACCAGACCCTGCCCGGTCCCAACAAGATCGGTCGGTTCCTGAACCACCTTTCGAAGCAGCGGGAAGACCTGGATATCCGCATCCTGAAGTGGGACGTGGGCGCGATTTCCGCCGTGGCGCGCGGCGAAACGCCCTTCTTCCTGTTCCAGTGGATGTTCGGCAGCAAGGTCAAGCTCAAGCTCGATCATGCCCATCCGCCGATGTCCGCGCATCACACCAAGCTGGTGGTCATCGACGATTGCATCGCCTTCTGCGGCGGCATCGACATGACCATGGGCCGGTGGGACACCCGCACGCACGACGAAAACCGCCCCGGACGACGCACGCCGCGCGGCAAGCCGCTGCGGCCCTGGCACGACGCGACCACCTGCGTCACGGGCGATGCGGCCCGGGCGCTCGGCGAACTGGCACGGCTGCGCTGGCAGAAGGCGACCGGCGAAGAA
>JAAIGF010061388.1_pt1 | contig 31256 bp, 28 predicted proteins | sample 6487441 | NCBI WGS metagenome assembly JAAIGF01 (sample SAMN13974129, study PRJNA590717) | phyllosphere metagenome | biome: pepper field; feature: multiple bacterial spot infested pepper fields; material: pepper leaves; isolation source: leaves from pepper fields | host: Capsicum annuum ... | reverse complement strand
GGGTCTGTTTGCGCTTGCTCAAGCCTTCGGCGTCGCCAAATGTCAGCTGCATGGATGGCTCCTCAACATGTGCTGCCATTGTCTCTCAGGTAGGCGGCCAGCGGCCGGCACTACAGGGACATTTGTTCAGAGCATCCCTAACATCGATCCTGTCCATGAACGGAAGGATCGGTTTCCCAGAACGTCCATCCGGATCTGTAAACCTGTAAGGGTTCCCGTTGGCGTACCTAAACCGATTGAAGTGACTAGTCGGATGCTCATACGCCGTCACCGGATCAACCGACAGGAACACACCCAACCGCGGGTCCATGTAGCGCTGTTGCATGTAGCTGAAACCAGTGGCCGCGTCCGTTATGTGTCCCGTGTACCCGGGTCCATCGGTAACATTTATGCCAGCCTCTGCACCATACGGCTCATAGTCGTAGCGCTTGATCACATTGGCGTTGACATCGGACTCTGCAACAACCGAGCCCAACGCATCGGTGTGTATGTAGGTGACAGTCTGCGCAACTGCGGGTGATGAACAACCAAAGCCAATCAGCAGCACACCACACAACCGAGGACTCGGGATGCTCAACGCTTGATGACGAACGTCAGATCCATCCAAACGGTTCAACTTCCCGCCCACACCAATCCCGAAACTGCGCATCTCTTTCACCCCTGAAAGAGCCTCGAAGCAAGGCCGAATATCATTAGCACAGCTGCATCGCCCTGCATATCGAAGCGCAGAAGATGGGGCTGGTCACGCCACGTGATGTCGCCATCCATACGCAGCAACGCCAAGGCACCCGTTAAGCCGGTGGTGCATGCCAAACCGACACAGCTGGACGACCAAAGCGTAGCAGATCGTCAGCTTCCGCTTTCCAATGGCGAAGCGTCACAGGAAAGTACATCGTAAATCCGCTCCAGCAACGCCTCCCACTGGCGAGCCCACATTGCGCCGAGCATCGCCTCGACATAGCGATTTGATTCGATATCAACTGCATGGGAACGAATCAGCGCCAGAAAGGCATCTGATCCAGTCGCAACAACAAGGCGCTCGTTCGCGTCCCAGTACCCCGCAGACCTGGACGCCTCGTGTGAGAGCACGACGTAAAAAGCGTCAGCGGCGGTATCAACGTCGCACATCTCGTAGGCGATCCCGATGTCAAAGCGCTCAGCCTGCGCACCGGCACCCGAATGCAACCGGGGCCGAGGCTCACACTCATAAACGCGCCACTGATTATGAAGCAGTCAACAATGGAGAGCGACCAGGGAAATATCGTCGTTCTTCGTACTTCGACACAAGGACGGAAAAGCACTGAGTTATCGCCAACCTCGAAGCAGCACCGCGTATCAGCAGCACGGCAGTGGCGAGCGGGAGATTGAACAATGGCACCCGCTTGCGCCGACGAGCGGGTGCCAAGCGGAGTGCTTGGCCGAATCCGCTGCACGGCGCAGAGAAAACGCCGCGCCCCAAGGGGACCGCGGCGTTTTCGTCACGTGAACAATACCACCACTGTAACGGGGCATTACGCTCCCGCACCAATGCGGCGCCGGACTTACTCTTCTTCTTCGTTGTCCTGCGGGCGCTGGTTGCGCTGCTGCTGATCGGCGCCGCCTTCCTTCTGTGGGGCACGCTGGTTCTGCTGCTGGTTCTGCTGCTGATTGGCCATGATTGCTCTCCACTGCCGCGGACGGAATGTCGCGGTCGGGGCCATGGTTCCGCCGAGCGGGTTAAACGCGCGTGCGAACAAGTGCAGGCTCGCGTCAACGGCGGTGATGCAGCACGCGCAAGCCCTAGTGCCGCAAGGGACTGAACGCTTCATCAGCACATGGCATCAGCTGATGCAGCAGGCGGGGATTCAGCTTGAAGCCACGCTCGCCCTCGCGAGAGGGACGATCAGCTCGAGAATCAGCAGCAGCAGCGCGTCCGGCAACGTCCGGACTACCCCTTCAACGCAAGATCAGCGGCGATGCCCGCAAACAAGGCCACCCCCACCCAGTTGTTGTGCAGGAACGCCCTGAAGCAGGCCTCCCGCTCGCGGTGGCGGCACAGCCAGAACTCGTAGACCACCAGCAGCGCCGCCACGCCTACGCCGGCCGCAAAGTAGACGCCCAGGCCTGCACGTACGCCCACCAGCGCCATCGCACCCAGGAACACGGTGTACAGGATGCCTTGGATCACCAGATCCAGATCACCGAACAGGATGGCGGTCGAGTGCGAGCCCATCTTCAGATCGTCGTCGCGGTCGACCATCGCATACCAGGTGTCGTATGCGGTCGACCACAGGATGTTGGCCACATACAGCAGCCACGCCAGCGCCGGCACCTCGCCCTGGATCGCCGCGAAGGCCATCGGTACGCCCCAGCCGAAGGCCATGCCCAGATAGACCTGCGGCAGGTGCGTGTAGCGCTTCAGGTAGGGATAGCTGGCGGCGAGAAACACGCCGACGAAGCTCAAGGCGATGGTCAACCCGTTCAAGGTCAGCACCAGCGCGAACGCCACCACCATCAGCACCGCAAACAGCAGCAATGCCGAGCGTCCACTGACCGCGCCACTGGCCAGCGGGCGATCCTTGGTCCGCTTGACGTGCGGATCGAGCCAGCGGTCGGCATAGTCGTTGATGACGCAACCAGCCGAACGGGTCAGCCAGACGCCGGCGGTGAACACGAACAGTATCCACAGCGGCGGCAGGCCATCGGCGGCCAGCCACAGTGCCCACCAGGTCGGCCACAGCAGCAGCAGGGTGCCGATCGGACGGTCGGCGCGCATCAGTTTCCAGTAGTGACGCCAGCGCGGAAGGGCGGCGTCTGCGGGGTCAAGGCGGGTAGAAGGCATCACACAAGGATACTCCCCGTATGCCCGGCGATGACGGATGCAACAGCGGGGGGAGATTTGTTGCGCGTTTATGGATAGAATGCCGGACCCGCATCGCTGTTGCTCAGCGTTGCGATGTCCGCCCCGGCCTGCCGGTGGCGCGACGACCAGCAAAACGCGCCCGTAGCTCAGCCGGATAGAGTAGTGGCTTCCGAAGCCATTGGTCGGGGGTTCGAATCCCTCCGGGCGCGCCAGTTGCACTGCCAAGGATCTGCCCTGGCGAACAGAAGACCCGGATCGCTCCGGGTTTTTTTGTGCCCGCGTGCCGCCGCGCCGCGTGTGTCCTCAGACGCCCCTGCCTGGGCTGCCCGGTACGCGTGCGCAGACCCAGACGCGGACCTCGTCCACGCCGTTCTGGCGCAGATAGCGCGCGATCTCGCCCACCGTGCTGCCGGTGGTCATCACGTCGTCCACCACGGTCAGGCGCGGCGGTGGCGCACTGCGCAGTGCGAAGGCACCGCTCAGGTTCGCGCGGCGCTCGGCGGCGCTGCGCTCGGACTGCGGCGCCGTGGCCCGCTGCCGTTGCAGGCCGTGCCAGCAGGGCTGACGCAACAGGCGGCACAGCTCGGCAGCCTGATTGTAGCCTCGCGCGCGCAGGCGCCGGGCATGCAGCGGCACCGGCAGCAGGGGTGGGCAGCACCACGGCGGCGGTGCGCGCTGCATCAGCTGGGCCAGCAGCCGGCCCGCCGCCAGGTCCTGCTGGAACTTGTAACGCCGCAGCAGCTGGTCTACCGGCGGCAGATACAGCAGGCTCGCCCAGCTGGCGGCCTGCGGCGGCGGCGTGCGCTGGCAGGCCTCGCATACCAGCGGCGCGTCGATCGCCATGGGCAGCGCGCAGCGTGGGCATGCCCTGCCCGACCACGGCAGCACCGCCAGGCAGGCCTGGCACAGGTCCAGTCCCTCGTGGCCGGGATCACCGCAGACCAGGCAGGTGTGCGGCAACAGCTCGGCCAGCAGGCGCTGGCCGCCATCCGCCACGCGCTGGAACCAGGAGGCCGGCATGGCGGCATGCTCCGCCCGGGACCGCCGCAGCGCCATCAGGCAATGACGCGGCGACCGGCAGCGCGTGCGGGAGTGCCGGCGCACGCGACGCGCATGCGGTGGTTTTGCCGACGCGCTACCCTAGCCGCCCTGTCATTGCCGGTATTGCACATGGCCCGTCCCGATCTGTTCGCCCGCGTTCGCGCCCACGCGGTGCAGGTCACGCCGCACGGCACCGTGCATGGCAGCGTTGGCCGCCGCGACGGCGCGCGGGTGGAGGTCGACGGACAGTGGCTGTGCGACTTCAGCAGCCAGGACCATCTGGGCCTCTCCTCGCACTTCGCAGTGGTCAATGCGTTGCAGGACGCGGTGGCACGCGAAGGCGTCGGCAGTGCTTCCCCCCATGGCCCGCCGCCCCGCCATGCGGCGTGCCAGGCGCTGGAACGGGAACTGGCCACCTGGCTGGGTCAGCCACGCGCGCTGGTGTGCGGCAATGCGCTGCTGGCCAACCTTGCCGTGCAGCAGAGCCTGCTCGATGACGAGGCCGACGTCTGCGTGCAGGACACCCTCAATCACGCCAGTCTGCTCGACAGCACGCATCTGGCCGGCGCACGCCTGCGCCGCTACACGCATCTGGATGCAGAAGGTGCCCTGCGGCAGCTGCGCGCAATGCCGGGCGGTGCCGCCCTGCTGGCCACCGAAGCGGTGTTCGCGCTGGAAGGTGACAGCGCGCCACTGCGTGCGCTGTCGCTGGTCGCGCGGCAGCAGCAGGCGTTGTTGTATGTCGATGACGGCCACGGTCTGGGCCTGCTGGGCGAGCAGGGATGCGGCAGTGTCGCCGCTGCCGGGCTGGGCAGCGACGATGTGCCGCTGCAGCAGGTGGCGCTGGACAAGGCGCTGGGCTGTGCGGGTGTGGTGCTGCTCGGCGATGCCGCGCTGCTCGACCATATCGCCGGCACCGCTGCCGCCACGCTGGCCGCGCACGCGCTGCACCCGGCGTGGGCGGCGGCGGCACTGGAAGCGGTGCGGCTGACACGGCGCGAGCAATGGCGCCGCGACAAGCTGCAGGATGCGGTGGCCCTGTTCCGCGCCGCTGCGGGCCGTCACGGCCTTTCGCTGAGTGCGTCCACCTCGGCCATCCAGCCGGTGCTGTGTGGCAGCGATGCCGACACCCTGGCGATGGCGCACGCACTGCAGGCTGCCGGTTACCGGGTCGAGGCGGTGGTCGCGCCGCAGGTGCCGGCCGGTCGTGCGCTGCTGCGTGTCTGTCTCACCGCGCTGCATGCGGCCAGCGAGATCGAGGGGCTGGTCGCCGCCCTGGCCTCGGCGCGCGATGCGCTGCAGCGTCCCGCTGCGGCCATTGCCTGAGCCGCGCCATGCATATCGAGGTCAGTGGCGACGGGCCGGATCTGGTACTGCTGCATGGTTGGGCGATGCACGGCGAGGTGTTCGCGCCGCTGGTCGATCAGCTGCGCTCGCACTTCACCGTGCACGTGGTGGACCTGCCAGGCCATGGCCGCAGCGTCGAGGACAGCACGCCGCTGCGGCTGCCCTACGTGGTCAATGCCATCGCGGCGGCCACGCCGCCAGCGGTGTGGTGCGGCTGGTCGCTGGGCGGGCTGTTCGCGCAGCACGCGGCGGCGACCGTGCCGAAGGTGCGCGGGCTGGTGATGCTGGCCTCCAGCCCCCGCTTCGTGCGTGGGCAAGGCTGGCCCGAGGGTGCCGATGCGGCCGTGCTCACCCAGCTCGGCCAGGCGCTGCAGGATGATTTCGCCAGCACGATCGAGCGTTTTCTGGCACTGGATGTGATGGCCACGCCGCAGGCGCGGCAGCAGATGCAGCAGCTCAGGCAGCGCCTGCTGGCCCTGCCCCCGGCACCGCGGGTGTTGCAGGAAGGCCTGAAGCTGCTGCAGGACACCGACCTGCGCGGCGCGCTTTTGGGCCTGCCACGTCCCAGTCTGTGGATGGCAGGGCAGCGCGACCGGGTGGTGACCCCGGCAGCGATGCAGGCTGCGGCGGCACTGGCGCCGCGCGCCCATGCGCTGACCATCGCCCAAGGCGGTCACGCGCCGTTCCTGGCCCGCCCGGAGCAGGTGGGACAGGCGCTGCAACAGTTCGTTGCCACCCTGGCATGAGCAGATGGGCGAAAATGACCGCCACGACGAACACGGTGGAATGACATGGACCTGGGAATCGCCGGCCGCTGGGCGCTGGTAGGTGGCGCCAGCAAGGGACTGGGACTGGGCTGCGCACGCGCGCTGGCCGCCGAGGGCGTCAACGTGGTCATCGTTGCCCGTGGCGAGCAGGCCCTGCAGCAGGCGGCGCAGACGCTGCGCGCCCTACCCGGGGCCGGCCAGGTACTCGCCGTGGCCGCCGACGTCACCACCGAGGGCGGCCGCGCCGCGGCGCTGGCAGCCTGTCCCCAGGTCGACATCCTGGTGACCAATGCGGGCGGTCCGCCAGCCGGTGACTTCCGCCAGTTCCAGCGCGAGGACTGGATTGCCGCGCTGGACGCGAACATGCTCGCGCCGATCGCGCTGATCCAGGCCACCGTGGACGGCATGCTCGCGCGCGGCTTTGGCCGCATCGTCAACATCACCTCGTCCTCGGTGAAGGCGCCCATCGACATTCTGGCGCTCTCCAACGGCGCACGTTCGGGCCTGACCGGTTTCAGCGCCGGCCTCGCGCGGCGCACCGTGGGCGCCAATGTCACCCTCAACAATCTGCTGCCCGGCCAGTTCGACACTGACCGGCTGCGCGGCAACTTCGCCTTCATCGCCGGCCAGCAGGGTCGCGATGCCGAGGCGGTGGCCGAGCAGAAACGCAGCAGCATTCCCGCCGGCCGCTTCGGCCACCCCGACGAGTTCGGCGCCGCCTGCGCCTTCCTGTGCAGCGCGCACGCCGGCTACATCACCGGGCAGAACCTGCTGATCGACGGCGGCGCCTACCCGGGCACGTTCTGACGAGAAACCACGATGTCCCGCTTCGACTCAACGCACGTCCGTCGCGCCTATGGCCGCGCGGCCCACAGCTACGACGACGCCGCCGCGCTGCAGCGCGAAGTGCGCCAGCGCCTGATGGAATCACTGGATTACCTGGAGACGCGCACGCCGCAGGTGGTGCTCGACGTCGGCGCCGGTACCGGCCATGCCAGCGCGCAGATGCGCAAGCGCTGGCCCAAGGCGCAGGTGATCGCGTTGGATGTGGCCGAGCCGATGCTGCAGCAGGCAAAGCGCCAGGCCGGCTGGTGGAAACCGTTCCAGCGCGTCTGTGCAGATGCGGCCGCGCTGCCGCTGGCTGACAACAGTGTCGATGTGATCTTCTGCAACCTGTGCCTGCAGTGGCTGGATGATCTGCCGGCCGTGTTTGCCGGCTTCCGTCGTGTGCTCAAGCCCGGCGGCCTGCTGCTGTGCTCCACCTACGGGCCGGAAACGCTGGTCGAGTTGAGCGAGGCGTTCGCCCGCGATGACAGCGCGCCACACGTAAGCCGGTTCCCGCCCATCGCCCAGTTCGGTGATGCGCTGATGATGGCCGGCTTCCGCGACCCGGTACTGGACCGCGACCTGTTCACGCTGACCTATGCCGACCTGCCGGCGCTGATGCGCGAACTGCGCGCGCTGGGCGGCACCCATGCGGCCACTGACCGCCGCCGCACCTTGACCGGTCGCGGTCGGTTTGCCGCCGCAGCGGCAGCCTACGAGCCGCTGCGGCGTGCCGATGGCACGCTGCCCAGCAGCTGGGAGGTGCTGTACGCGCATGCCTGGGCGCCCGAGCCGGGTGCGCCGATCCGCGAACAGGGCAGCGACGTGGCGGCAGTACCGGTCAGTGCGATCCCGATCCGGCGCAGGACGCCGTGAGGCGGCGCTGCGTGAATCAGCGGGGCAGAGCCAGATGATTCAGCGGGGCAGAGCCCCGCTCTACGCGAACAGGTCGCGGTGGAAGAAGTAGACTTCCTGCAGCAGGAAGCGCCAGCTGGTGTGGAAGCTGCGGAAGCGGGTGCTGGGTGTCGATGACCCCAGCGCCTCGATCCCCAGGGCGCGGCTCAGGCGCAGCGCGCGTGCCATGTGCAGCGGGTCGCTGACAATGATCACCCGGTGCAGGCCACGCTGCTCCATCAGCCGCTTGGCTTCCACCAGGTTCTGCTCGGTGTTGCGCGAGGCCGTCTCGATCAGGATGGCGTCATCGGGAATGCCTTCGCGCAGCGCATAGCGCCGCGCCACCTGCGATTCGGAAAAGCGCGCGCCGCTGCCACCGTAGCCGCCGGTGAAGATCAGCAGTGGCGCATAGCCGGCGCGGTAAAGATCCAGGCCATGACGGATGCGCTCCTGGAACACCGGTGACGGCTTGGCGTCGTAGGCGGCCGCACCGAGCACGATGATCGCATCGGCATTGCTGGCCTGGTCGCGCTCACCGACCCAGAAGATCCAGGCGATCACCCCCAGCAGCCATGCCAGCAGCAGCACCAGCAGGCGCCAGGTCCACAGCAGCAGGCTGGGCCGTCGGCGGCTCATGCAGCGCTCCACGGCAAGGCATCAAGGTCGACATTGCCGCCGGACAGCACCAGCCCGATGCGCTGGCCGGCAAACCGCGCCGGCTCGGCCAGAACGGCAGCCAGCGCGATCGCCGAGGACGGCTCGACCACCTGCTTGGTGATCTGCCACAGCAGGCGCATCGCCTGCACGGTCGCCGCATCGTCCACCGTGATGACCTCGGCGCCGGCGGCGCGCAGCACTGCGAAATTGGGCGCGCCCAGCGTGCCGCGAAGCCCGTCGCAGACAGTGTCCGGCGTGAACTCCAGGCGCAGCGCACCGGCTGCCAGCGAGGCGGCGGCATCGGCGGCACCGCTGGGCTCGGCCAGCACCAGCCGGGTCGTCGGCGCGTATGCCTGCAGGGCCAGTGCCGTTCCGGCCGCCAGGCCGCCGCCCCCGACCGGCACCACCAGCACGTCAAACGGCCCGTCGGTGCCCAGCAGCTCCAGCGCGGCGGTGCCCTGCCCGGCCATCACCTGCGCGTCGGCATACGGATGGACCACGCTTGCCCCGGTCTCGGCCTGCACCTGCGCGCACAGCTGCTCGCGCGCGGCGATGGTCGGCGCGCAGCGCCACAGGGTGGCGCCGTGGCGCGCGATGTTGGCCAGCTTCGCAGCCACCGCCCCTTCGGGCACCACCACATGGCAGGCGATGCCACGCAGACGGGCGGCCAGCGCCAACGCCGCGCCATGGTTGCCGGAAGAATGGGTGACCACGCCCTGGGCGGCCTGTTCCGGCGCCAGCGCCATCACCGCATTGCACGCGCCCCGGAACTTGAAGGCGCCGCCGCGCTGCAGGTGCTCGGCCTTGAAGGCCAGCCGTGCGCCGGTCAGCGCATCCAGTTCACGCGAGCGCAGCACCGGGGTCAGGGCGGCATGCGGCGCCAGGCGCGTGGCGGCAGACAGCACATCAGCAGCGGTGGGCAGCGGCAGCTCGTTCATCCAGCAAGATTAACGTATGGCCCGCTGGCCATGGCGGCGGCCAACGTGCCAGCATGACCCTCGTGCACCGCCATTCATGCTGTGTAAGGTGGATTAAGGGCTGATTCAATGCCCCGGCCGGAAGCTGGACGCCAAACCCCAGGGGGCCTCTGCCATGAAAACTCGCCTGTTCCTTGCCGGTGGCCTGCTGTTGGCCCTTACCGGCTGCGCATCCTATGACTATGTCGGCGGTGGCGGCGGCGGTGGCTACTACCACGGCGCCCCCTCGACCGAGTACCGCTACCCCTACGGCTATCCCTCGGCCTACCCCTACGGGTACGGCGGCTATTACGGTGGTGGTGGCTACTACGGCAACGGCTACAACTACCCGATCTATCGCCCGGTACGCCCGGTGCGGCCGCCGCCGCATGGCGGTCACACCCGCCCGCCGGTGGTTCGTCCGCCGGATCAGGGCCACCGGCCGCCGCCGCGACCGCCGCGCAACAATGGCGGCGCACCGTGGCGCAACATGGATTCGAACGCACCGCGTCCGCGCCCGCCGGAAAACCGTCCGCCGCCGCAGCAGCGTCCGCCGCGTCCTGCTGCCGCGCCGGCACCGCGTGCGCAGCCGCCGCGTTCGATGGGTTCGCCGGCCCGGAATATGAACCGTGCCACAGAACGGAGAGTTGAACCCTGAGAACCCCTTGAACCTTCGACACTGAACGTTCAAGCTAGCCGCACAGTGACGCGCTGCGTCGCAAAGTGACACTGCAGCGTCCCATCGGTTTCCATGCCGATATCCGCCAGGAACCTCTGGATCCCCCCTGTTCCGGCCCTGACGGATGTCGGCACCCATAAAGCCAAGGCCCCGCATTGCGGGGCCTTGGTGTTTTCAAGCCGTGGAGATCGCGCATAAAAACAGGGCCGACAGTCCCCCGACTGTCGGCCCCTGGCTTCCCCTTCGTGCATCTGGACCGGCCCCTGTTCCAATTCCGGCCCTGCACGCCTGTCGGCGCGGATCACGCTGGGTGCTGTTGGGTTATCTGCAGTAATCGTGCCAACTTTAGGGTCGATTTCGCTCCGGCCCTGCGCACGGCGCCCGGCACCACTCCGATTGGCGCTAAAATCGCCACCCTACGGCGCCCTGGCGCCTGCCCGCCCCTGATTGTCATTGCCCATGAGCCCCTCCTTCCATCGTTACGACGTCATCGTCATCGGCGGCGGCCATGCCGGTACCGAAGCCGCGCTGGCGGCTGCCCGCACCGGCGTGCGCACCCTGCTGCTGACCCACAACATCGAGACCGTCGGTGCGATGAGCTGCAACCCGGCCATCGGCGGCATCGGCAAGGGCCACCTGGTCAAGGAGATCGATGCGCTGGGCGGGGCCATGGCCCATGCGGCAGACCGCGCCGGCATCCAGTGGCGCACGCTCAATGCCTCCAAGGGCCCGGCCGTGCGCGCCACCCGCTGCCAGGCCGACCGCAACCTCTACCGCATGGCAATCCGCCAGATCGTCGAGGCGCAGCCCAACCTGACCGTGTTCCAGGCAGCCGTGGATGACCTGGTCATCGAGGGCGACGCGGTGCGCGGTGTCATCACCCAGACCGGCCTGCGCTTCGACGCCGCCGCGGTGGTGCTGACCGCGGGTACTTTCCTGGCCGGCAAGATCCACGTCGGCCCGACCCAGTATGCCGCCGGCCGCATGGGCGACCCGCCGGCCACCACGCTGGCCACGCGTCTGCGCGAGCGCCCCTTCCAGGTGGACCGCCTGAAGACCGGTACGCCACCGCGCATCGATGGGCGCTCGCTGGACTACAGCCTGATGGACGAGCAGCCGGGCGACACGCCGCGGCCGGTGATGTCCTTCCTCGGCTCGGTGGACGAGCACCCGGCGCAGGTGAGCTGCTGGATTACCCACACCACCGGGCAGACCCACCAGATCATCCGCGACGCCCTGCACCGCTCGCCGCTGTACAGCGGGCAGATCGAGGGCATCGGCCCGCGCTACTGCCCGTCGATCGAAGACAAGGTGGTGCGTTTTGCCGAGAAGGCCAGTCACCAGATCTTCGTCGAGCCCGAGGGGCTGGGCATCATCGAGATCTACCCCAACGGCATTTCCACCTCGCTGCCGTTCGACGTGCAGCTGGAGATGGTGCGCAGCATCCGCGGTTTCGCCAATGCGCACATCACCCGCCCGGGCTACGCCATCGAGTACGACTTCTTCGACCCGCGCGGCCTGAAGGCCAGCCTGGAAACCAAGCTGGTCAACGGCCTGTTCTTTGCCGGCCAGATCAACGGCACCACCGGCTATGAGGAAGCGGCCGCGCAGGGTCTGCTGGCCGGCCTCAACGCGGCGCGTCAGGTGCGTGGCGAGGACGGCTGGTGCCCGCGTCGCGATGAGGCCTATCTGGGCGTGCTGGTGGATGACCTGATCACCCATGGCACCAACGAGCCCTACCGCATGTTCACCAGCCGCGCCGAGTACCGGTTGCAGCTGCGTGAGGACAACGCAGACCAGCGCCTGACCCCGGCCGGCCGCGAACTGGGGCTGGTCGACGACCGCCGCTGGGCGGCGTTCGAGGCCAAGCAGGCGGCGGTGGCGGCCGAGCGCGCCCGCCTGGGTGCGCTGTGGGCCACGCCGGCCAATGCGCTGGGCCGCGAGGTCAATGAAACGCTGGGCGTGGCGGTCAGCCGCGAAACCAATGTGCTGGACCTGATCAAGCGTCCGGAACTGGATTACGCCACGCTGATGCAGGTGCCGTCGTTGGGCCCGGCGGTGGCCGATGCCAAGGTGGCCGAGCAGGTGGAGATCGGCATCAAGTACGCCGGCTACCTCGAGCGCCAGCGCGAGGAGATCGCGCGCCAGCAGCGGCACGAGGCGACGCCGATCGCGGCGGGCTTCGACTATGCGACGGTGCGCGGGCTCTCGGCCGAGGTACTGCAGAAGCTGGAGCGCGTGCGGCCGGAGACGATCGGCCAGGCGCAGCGGATTCCGGGCATGACGCCAGCGGCGATTTCGCTGCTGCTGGTGCATCTGGAACGCGCCCGCCGGGTAGCGTGACCGGGTTGGTCGGTAGGTGACGACCGTTGGTCGTCACGCTTCTGCCCTGTGTGTTGCCGGGCAGAGCCCGGCACTACGCGTCCGATTGCCCGGTAGGTGACGACCGTTGGTCGTCACGCTGTTGCCTGTCGCGGCTGCCGCTGGTCTTGCCGGCGCTTGGCGCCACACTGGCCGTGTGTGCTCGCACCGGGGCTGAGGGATGGAACGCCGTTGTCGGGTGGTCGCGTGTTCAGCGCTGTTGCTGCTGGCGGGGTGTGCGGCCTCACCACCGCCGGACAGCATCTGCGGTACGACCTTCCAGGGACGTACGCCGCTGCAGTGGGCGGTGCACATCGCCGATGCCGAGATGGACAGCAAGGGCGGAACGCCCGAGCACCAGCCCGGCCAGCGTGGGCGGCTCGGCAAAGGCACCGACTACGCCAACGCGTTCTGGGCGATGGCCCTGCTGCGGCTTACGGTGGCCACCGGCGATGAACGCTACCGCCGCTATGCGCAGGCCATCGTCAGCGAGGTGGTCGACAGTGCCGGCGGTGACGGCCACGGGCCTGTGCCTGCATCGATCAGCTTCAACCAGATGCTGACCGGCCGTGTGCTCATCGATGCCATGGAACACGATGCCGATGCGCGGCTGGTGCAGGCCGCACATCGCTTCCGGCGTGCACTGGATGCCCTGCCGCGCACCAATGAAGGCGTGTATGCCTACCACCCGGGCAACATCATCGCCGACGGGCTGTACATGACCCTGCCGTTCCAGGCGCAGTACGCGCTGCGCTTCGGCCGTGGCGAGGACCGCGACGACGTGGTGCGCCAGCTGCGCGTCAGCCAGCAGCGCCTGTTCGATCCGGTGGTCGGGCTGCCGCGTCATGGCTGGGACGAGACCGGCCACGAGCGGTGGGCCGATCCCCGCAGTGGGCGCTCTCCGGGATTCTGGGGACGCGGTGCCGGCTGGTACATGATGACGGTCAGTGACACGCTGGATTACCTGCCCTTCGGCTACGACCGCGAGCGTGCGCAGCTGGTGCAGCAACTGCGCACGCTCACCGCCGCGCTGCCGCGCTGGCAGCACCCGCGCAGCGGGCTGTGGCACCACGTGCCGGACAAACCCGGGCACGCCGGCAATGTGCTTGAAACCTCGTCCACCGCGATGTTCACCTACGTGCTGGCCAAGGGCATCAACCGCGGGCATCTGGATGCCGGCCTGCGCCGCACGACCCACGCCGCCTATGCAGGGCTGCTGCGTCATCGTCTGCAGGTGGATGCATCGGGCCGGCCCCACCTGCTCTACGGCAGCAACGTGGCCAGTCTTGGCAAGGTGCCGGGCCAGCCCGATCCACAGGTGTACCGCGATGGCTCCTGGACGTACTACATGAGCGAGGGCTTCAGTGCGGACAACCCGCACGTGATCCCGGCCTTTGTCATCGCTTCAATCGAGATGGACCGGCTGGTGCAGACCAGCGGGTGTCAGCCGCGCTGAGCCGCCGCGCGTCGCAGGCGGTTATCATCGAGAGCACTGACGATGCTGCCGGAGTAGCGATGACCCCCCTGCGCCCTTTCCGCAACACGATGCCGGTACTCGGTGAACGGGTCTATGTCGATCCCGCCTGCACGATCATCGGCGACGTCGAGCTGGGCGATGACGTCTCGATCTGGCCGGGGACCGTGATCCGCGGCGACGTCAACCATGTCCGCATCGGCGCGCGCACCAATGTGCAGGACGGCACCGTCATCCACGTCAGCCACCACAGCCCTTACAACAAGGCCGGCTTTCCGACGCTGATCGGCGAAGGTGTCACCATCGGCCACGGCTGCATCATCCATGCCTGCAGCATCGGCGACTACAGCCTGATCGGCATGGGGGCCTGCATCCTCGATGGCGCCCGCGTGGAAAAACATGCATTTGTCGGCGCCGGCGCGGTGATCGGCCCGGGCAAGGTGGTGCAGACCGGCGAGCTGTGGGTCGGCAACCCGGCGCGCATGACCCGTCGCCTCAGCGACCGCGAGATCGAGTCACTGCGGTACTCGGCCGACCACTATGTACGGCTGAAGGACGAATACCTGGCGTGATCGGCTGCAGGCAGGCCATTGCAGGTGCTGACCTGCTAGAGTCGGGCTCCGACCAGGACGCAGTCGAGAGCCCCATGCCCGTGGCCGCATGCCGGAGAGGACCCCGGCGCCCCCACCCGGCCGTGTCACACCCATGAGTGACGCGACCATGCTGGACACCTACCGCGAAGTGATCACGCCCGAAGGCGTGCCGCTGCAGTTGCCTGCGGCCGGCCCGGTGCCGCGCGCGCTGGCGTGGCTGGTCGACCTCGGCATCCGCTTTTCAATGATGGTGGTGATGGCCATTCCGCTCGCGCTGCTTGGCGACTTCGGCCGCGGCATCAATCTGGCGGCGATGTTCCTGCTGCTGTGGGGCTATCCCATCGTGCTTGAAGCGGTATGGGGCCAGACCCTGGGCAAGCGCGCGCTTGGCCTGCGCGTGGTGGCCGCCAATGGCGCACCGATCGGCTGGAGTGCAGCGATCGCGCGCAATCTGCTGCGCACCGTGGACATGCTGCCGGTGGGCTATGCGATTGGCCTGCTCAGCTGCCTGTTCGATGCCCACAGCCGCCGGCTGGGTGACATGGCCGCCGGCACGCTGGTGGTGCACGTGGACAGGCTGCCACCCCCGCCCGCGGGCGGCATCGACAGCGCCTTGCCGTTGCCGCAGCCGCTGCGTGCCGAAGAACAGGCGGCCGTCATCGCCTTCGCCGAGCGCGGCCCGCGCCTGCCGCCTGCGCGCCAACAGGAACTGGCCGCCATTGCCGAACCACTCACCGGTGCCACCGGTCAGGTGGGGGTGCTGCGCCTGTACGCCATGGCCAACGGTCTGCTGGGGCGGCAATGAAGCAGGAACAGTTTGTCGCCCGCCACCAGCAGGAATGGCTGGCACTGGAACAGTGGCTGGCGCGCGCGCCCACGCGGCGGCGCCGGCGCCGGCAGGCGCCCACTGCGGCAACGCCGAGCAACGTGCCGGTACTGGAGGACGCGGCGTTCCCGCAGCACTACCGTCGCCTGTGCCAGCAGTTGGCCCTCGCGCGCGAACGCGGCTACAGCCCGCAGCTGGTGGCACGCCTGCAGCAGCTGATGCAGCAGGGCCACACCGCGCTGTACCGCACGCCGCCTTTCAGCTGGCGCACGGCGCTGGCGTTCCTGCTGGCCGGCTTCCCGCGCCTGGTGCGCAGCCAGGCCGGCAGCATGTGGACGGCGCTGGCGATGTTCGCCGTGCCGCTGATCGCCAGCTTCGTGCTGGTACAGCTCAAGCCCGAGCTGATCCACCTGCTGATGGACAACGCACGCATCACCGAGATGGAGCGCATGTACGACCCCGCCGCCGAGCGTCTGGGCCGTGACAGCGGTACCGACTGGATGATGTTCGGCTACTACATCATGAACAACATCAGCATCGGCCTGCGTACCTTCGCGCTGGGCCTGCTTGCCGGCGTCGGCACCATCGCGGTGATGCTGTTCAACGGGGTCGGCATCGGCGCCGTGGCCGGCCATCTGCAGCACATCGGCCACGGAGGCCCGTTCTGGCAGTTCGTGGTCGGGCATGGGTCGTTCGAGCTGACGGCCATCGTCATTGCCGGTGGCGCCGGCCTGCAGCTGGGCATGCGGGTGCTCGCACCCGGCCGCCAGCGCCGCATCGACGCGCTGGTGGACGGCGGCCGGATCGGCGCGCGGCTGTGCCTGGGCGTGGCGGCGATGCTGCTGGCGGCGGCCTTCATCGAAGCGTTCTGGTCGTCCATCGCCTCGGTCCCGGCGTGGATCAAGTTCAGTGTGGCCGGCGTGCTCTGGACGCTGGTGCTGGGGTGGCTGGCGCTGGGCGGCCGCGGAGGCACCCATGCAGATTGAACAGCTCGGCGTGGTGCTGCGCGAGCGCAGCGCGTGGCAGGCCATGGAGCTGGGCACCGCGCTGGTGCGCCGACGCGCGCAGGCGGTATGGGGCGCCTGGCTGCTGGCCAGCCTGCCGCTGCTGGTACTGGCCAACGGCGTGGCGCTGTGGCGCGGCACTGGCAGCATGGCGGCGCTGCTGGTGATGTGGTGGTGCAAGCCGCTGTTCGAACGAGTGGTGCTGTACGTGCTTTCGCGCGATGTGTTCGGTGAGCCGGTGACCGCCGTGCAGGCGCTCAAGGCCCAGCGGCACTGGGGCGGCAACGGTTTCTGGGGCTACCTGGGCTGGCGTCGGCCCAGCCTGCTGCGCAGCGTGTGCCTGCCGGTGAACCTGCTTGAGGGTGCGGCCCCTGCCCTGCGTGCACAGCGCCGGCGCGCCGTGCTGGCCGATGCGCTGGGGCCGGCGGTGATCCTGACAGGGGCGTGCATGGTGTTCGAGGGCGTGCTGTTGCTCGGTGGCCTGCTGGCGATCTTCATGTTCGTGCCGGTGGACCTGCTGTCCGATTCCTGGCACGCCGCGTGGCAGCTGATCAGCGTGGACACGCCGCTGTGGGCGAAGATCGCCTTCAATGTGCTGTGCTGGATCGCGGCCAGCATCGTTGGACCGTTCCATGTCGGCGCCGGCTTCGGCCTCTACCTCAACCGCCGCACGCAGATGGAAGCCTGGGATGTGGAGTTGGGCCTGCGCCGCCTGCGCGAGCGCCTGCGCCAGGCAGCACCGCTGCTGGTGCTGCTGCTGGCACTGGGTTCGCCGCTGCTGGCTTCCCCGCTGCAGGCCCAGAGCCGGACCGCGCAGGTGCAGGCGGACAGCGCACCCGCACAGGAAGAGGACGGCGGCACCGACGATGCGGCGATGGATGCTGACGACAGTGCGCACCCCCACGGCCGCACGCCGCAGCACGCCGACAGCCCAGCGGGCATCTTCGGCGACCTGACGCCGGTGGATACCGCCGGTTTCCGCCAAGCGGTGCAGCGCGCGTATGAAGACCCGCTGCAGCGGCCCACGCGCACGGTCACCCGCTGGGAACCCAGACCCAAGGCACCGCAGGATGCCGCGCCCGAGCGCGACCTCGGGCCGCTGGGCGAGCTCATCCGCACCCTCGCCCAGGGCACGGCGACGTTCATGGCCATTGCCGGCGAATGGCTGCTGTGGGGGGTGCTGGGCATTGTGCTGCTGATCCTGGCGCTGACCGCGCGGCGCTGGCTGCCGTGGCTGCGTATCGGCAAACGGGTGCGCAAGGCGCCGCCAAGCGCCGTGAAGGAAGATACCCTTGCGCTGCCCGAGCAGCTGCCGCCGGATATCGCCACGCGCGCCCGTGCGCTGTGGGCGCAGGGTCTGCCGCGGCAGGCACTGGCCCTGCTGTACCGCGCCAGCGTAATGGCGGTCGAGCAGCGCAGCGCCGTGAGCCTGCCGCCGGGCGCGACCGAAGCGGAGGTGCTGCGGCTGTCGCGGCGCATGAGCGACGCGCGCGACCGCGAGCTGTTCGCCGCCATGGTGCGCATGTGGCAGTACGCCGCCTACGGCGACCAGCTGCCGGATACCGCCTCCTTCGAGACACTGGCCGGGGCGCTGCAGGCCCAGTACCGGTGGCCGGCATGAGCGCGCGCGCCGGGTGGATGCTGGTCAGCGGTGTGATCGCACTGGTTGCCCTGCTGGTGGTGATGCTGTTCCTCGGCACCCACCGGCGCGTGACCACCACCGAGGTGCTGCCGCCGCAGGGCGAAGCCCGCTACAACCCGCTGTACGTGCTGGGCCAGGCCCTGCGCGCGGACCGCCAGACGGTGCACTCGCGACCGACGCTGGACATGCGCGCGATGGCGCCGGCCGCCGGCGATACCATCGTGCTGCTGCAGGACCCGGGCGAGCTGGTACCAGCGCAGGCCGATGCCCTGTTGGCCTGGGTCGAGCGCGGCGGGCACCTGCTGGTGCGCACGCCCCCGCCCGGCGAGGATGCGCAGCGCGCCGAACCGCGCCTGCTGGCACAGCTGGGCGTGCAGAGCATCGGCTATGGCGCCAACTGCCAGTACTTCGATGTGGCCGACGACCCGGGCCACGTGGAGTTCTGCGAAGGACGACGCTTCGGCCTGGATGAGGATGCCGCCGCACGCACCGAGGTCGACTGGCGCAGCACAGCGGGCCGGGTGATGGTGCGCCTGGCCCGCGGCCAGGGCAGCGTGGATGTGGTGGCCGACATGGAGTTCATGAAAGGCCGCCCGGACAAAGGCAATGTGTTCGAGCGCGCTGCGCGGGAACGGGAGGCGCTGGACCAGCCACGCGATGGGCTGTACGACCGCGCGCACCGCGACCTGACCCGTTACCTGTTGCAGCCGAACTACGGCAAGGGCGCATTCTGGCTGATCTATGCCAGCCGCCCACCGACCCTGCTGGCACGGCTGTTCCATCAGGGCTGGCCGGTCTGGGTACCGCTGCTGCTGGCCCTGCTCGGCTGGCTGGGGATGCGCGCGCAGCGTTTCGGCAGTGAACTGCCCAGCCCGCCCGAGGCGCGCCGCTCGCTGCTCGAACACGTTCATGCCAGCGGCATCCTGCTGTTGCGCCGACGCCAGGGCCCGGCCCTGCACGCAGCGATGCGCACTGTGGTGCTGCGTCGCCTGCAGCGGCGCGCGCCGGTGGCCGCCGCGCTCGACGGTGCCGCCCAGCACCAGGCCATCGCCGAGCTGCTCAGCTGGCCGGTCGAGCGCGTGCGCACCGCGCTGGCCGACCTCGACGACCACAACGCGTCCGCCCTGGGCGAACGCATTTCCCTGCTGCTCCAGATGAGACGCCTGCTATGACCGAACAGGAAAGCCCCGTTCCCCCGCCGCTGGGCGCCGTGCCGCCGCCGTTGACCCCGCTGCACCCCGGCAGTGCCGCGCTGGTCGAGCGCGTGGAGGCGATCCGTGACGCGGTCGGTCGCGCCTTCATCGGCCAGCCCGAGGTGCTCGACCAGATCCTCACCGCCCTGCTGGCCGGTGGCCACGTGCTGATCGAAGGCGTGCCCGGGCTCGGCAAAACCCTGCTCGTGCGTGCGCTGGCGCAGGCACTGGAGCTGGACCATGGCCGCGTGCAGTTCACCCCGGACCTGATGCCCAGCGATGTCAGCGGGCACGCCGTGTATGACCCCAAGAGCGAGAGCTTCAGGATCCGTCGTGGCCCGGTGTTCACCCACCTGCTGCTGGCCGACGAGATCAACCGCGCACCGGCCAAGACCCAGTCGGCGCTGCTGGAAGCCATGCAGGAAGGCCAGGTCACCATCGAGGGCAAGTCGTTTCCGCTGGCCGCGCCGTTCATGGTGCTGGCCACACAGAACCCGGTGGAGCAGGAAGGCACCTACCCCCTGCCCGAGGCACAGCTGGACCGCTTCCTGCTCAAGGTGATCATCGATTACCCGGCGCTGGAGGACGAAAAGCGCATGGTCGATGCCATCACCACCGGCCGCAGTGCCGGCGATTTCGACCTGAGCCAGGTGGCCCGCGTGCTCAATGCCGGTGACGTGGTGGCTCTGCAGCAGGCCACGGCGTCGATCCGGGTCGACCCGGAAGTCGTCGACTACGCAGTGCGCATCGTGGCTGCGACCCGCCAGTGGCCCGGCATCGCCCTGGGTGCAGGCCCGCGTGGCAGCATCGCCCTGGTGCGCGCCGCACGTGCGCAGGCCCTGTTGAGCGGCCGCGATTTCGTCACCCCCGATGATGTACGCGAAGTGGCCCGGCCGGCGCTGCGTCACCGTATCGCACTCGCACCGGAACTGCAGATCGAAGGCCAGGGCAGCGACCAGGTGATTGCCGCCCTGCTGGCCAAGGTGGAAGCCCCCCGGCAATGAGAGCGGCGCCCCTGCTGCTGGTGATGGTGCTGCTGTGGGCCGCCGTGGGCGGTGCCGCCGTAGCAGGCTGGCTGCCGATGTGGAGCTGGCCCGTCGCCGGCGGTGTCATCGCGCTGCTGGCGGTAGTCGACCTGCTGCGGCTGCGGATGCAGCCTTCTCCGCGCGTGCAGCGTCAGCTGCCCGAAGTGCTGGCACTCGGCGTGCGGCGCGCGGTGCAGCTGCAGCTGGACAGCAGCCGCCGGCAGCGGCTGGATCTGTTCGACCTGGTCCCGGGAGGATGGCACTGCGACGGGCTGCCGCGACGGTTGCAGCTGCGCCCGGGCACGATGGCCAGTGTTGATTATCACGTGCAGCCGCAGCAGCGCGGCGAGGCGGAGTTCGCCGGCGTGCACGTGCGGCTGCATTCGCCATGGCGGCTGTGGCGGCAGCGCCGCCTGCTGCCGCCCGCGCTGAAGGTGCGGGTGTTTCCCAACTTCGCGCCGCTTGCCCGCTTTGCTGTGTTCAGTGCCGAACAGGCGTCGCGACTGGTCGGCGCGCACCTCAAGCGGCGCCGCGGCGAAGGCACGGATTTCCACCAGATGCGCGAGTACCGCGTTGGTGACAGCCTGCGCCAGATCGACTGGAAGTCGACCTCGCGCGCCGGGCGGCTGATCTCGCGCGAATACCAGGACGAGCGCAACCAGCAGGTCGTGCTGATGATCGATACCGGTCGCCGCATGCTGGCCAGCGAAGGCGGGCTGACCCACTTCGACCACGCGCTCAACGCAGCGCTGGTGGTGGGTTATCTGGCACTGCGTCAGGGCGATGGTGCCGGTCTGTTCGCCCGCACGCAGCAACATACGCGCTGGGTGGCGCCACAGCGCGGGCTGGGCACGCTGCAGCAGCTGCTGCAGGCCAGCTACGACCTGCAGCCGCATGCGGTGGCCACCGATTTCCTGGCCGCCGCCACCGCGCTGGCGCAGCGGCAGCCACGGCGTGCACTGGTGATGCTGGTGACCAACGTGCGCGACGAGGACATCGACGACCTGCTCGGTGCGGTGCGCCTGCTGCAGCGCCGCCACCTGGTCTGCGTGGCCAGCCTGCGCGAGCAGGAGCTGGAACAGGCGCTGGAGGTGGAGATCGATGGACCGCAGCAGGCGGCGCAGGCAGCGGCGGTCGCGCTGTACCTGGAACAACGTGCCAAAGCGCACGACGCCCTGCGCAGTGAGAAGGTGATGGTGCTGGACGTCACCGCCGACGCCCTGCCGGCCGCGCTCGTGCAGCGTTATCTGGCGGTCAAGCGCGAAGGACTGTTGTAGCGCCGACCCCGTGGTCGGCTGCTCTCCGTCCAGATCGCGCTGGCCTCACCGCGCTGCGCGCGGCGAGCCGACCATGGGGTCGGCTCTACCAACGAACAGTCACACGTAGATCTGCGTCGGCGCTTCGTCGATGATGGCGTGCGGAACAAAACGGGCGCTGTCCCGGGTGATCGCGCTGTCATCCTCGCGGATGCCGATGCCACAGGCGTGGTCGCCGATGACCCAGCTGCCGACCAGCGGATAGCCGCCGTCAAAGCGCGGCAGCGGGTGCGCACGCTGGATGATCGCCGGGCCGTCGTAGGGACCTTCACTGCGCTGCCGGCTGCCATCGGCCAGGTGCATGTCGATGTTCGCGCCTTCGCGCGAGAACAGCGGCTTGCGCACCCAGCCGGCGGCCAGCGTGCTGCCGTCATCGAAGTGCGCTTCGAGCAGATTCGGGTGGCCCGGATGGCGCTGCCACAGCAGCGGCAGGATGCCCTTGTTGCTCAGCACCGCTTTCCATGCCGGCTCCAGCAGCTGCAGGCCCGAGCCTGGCAGGGCCTGACCGAACTCCTCGGCCATCAGGTCTTCCAGCGGATACAGCTTGAACAGGCTGCCGATCACCGTGTCGTCCACCGCGGTGAAGCGTCCGTCCTCGGAAAGCCCGATGTCCTCGATGGCGATGCCCTCGCCATGCAGCCCCGCCTGGGCCGCACAGTCGCGCAGGTAGTCCACCGTGCCGACATCTTCCTGCGAGCTGCCCACGGCGCTGAAGTACAGCGGCGGCGGCAGCCGCGAGGCGAGTTCGGCAAAGCGCTCCACCAGTGCTTCATGCATGCCGTTGAACTGGTCCGCATGTGCAGGCAGGCGCCCGGCGTTGCGCTGGTCCTCCAGCCATTGCCACTGGAAGAAGCTCGCCTCGAACAGCGAGGTCGGGGTGTCGTAGTTCAGTTCGTAGAGCTTGGCCGGCCCGGTGCCGTCGTAGGCCAGGTCGAGCCTGCCATACAGATGCGCGTGGCGCTGGTGCCAGCTGTCGGCGATCCAGTCGCGGTACTGCGCGGGAATGGCGAGCTGGTCCATCAGCTGCTCGCTGCCGACCACCTCGTCCACCAGCCCCAACGCCATCTGGTGCAGCTCGGCGCTGGGGTCTTCGATGTCCTGCTCGATCTGGCGCAGGGTGAAGGCGTAGTACGCCGTTTCATCCCAGTACGGCTGACCGTCGATGGTGTGGAAACGGAACCCGGCTTCCTCCGCGCGTGCCCGCCACTGGGCACGCTCGGCAATGCGTACGCGCTGCATTCGATCAGCCGCCGACGCTGTTGTTGCTGCGACGGGCGCTGGTGCTGCCAAAGCCGCTGCGGCTGGCGGTGACGGCGCGGTTGGGCTGGGTGTTGACCGGCGCCAGACCGGCCTTGCCCGCGCCGATGCCACTGGCGGTGTTCAGGCCGCCGCTGCCACCCGGTGCCGGGCGCGCCCAACCGGCGTTGCGGTCCTGGTAGGCCGGGCTGGCCGCCGGCGGCTGCTGGGCCAGGCCCGCGCGACCGCTGTTCATCATCTGCGACATGAAGAAGCCCATCATCATCGGGCCGATGAACGAGGTGCCGGCGCTGGTGCGCTGTTCCACGCACTGCTCGGCCGGGTACTCCTTCTCGCACTCGGCCTTGCTGGCGTATTTCGGCGCGGCATCGGCCGACTGCTGCTGGGCGGCAGCAAACGCAGTGCGGCATGCGGACGGGTCGGCGGTGGCCTCCGTGCATGCTTCCACCGAGGTGTAGAGGCCTTCCTGCACCTGCACCTGCTCGCTCTTCTGGCAGGCGGTGAACAGCAGCGGCGCAGCGCTCATCAGCAGCAGTGCGGTGGTGCGGGAACGTTTCATGGCGTCATGCCTCCTCGGATCAGTCTCCCATGATGCCAAATCCTGGCCAATAACCGTAATCAGCAAAGTGGGGAAGATGAACGAGAGCTTCATCAAGCACATCATGCGGGCGTCGCGCGGCGGCCGCAGTGGTTGCAACAGCAACCGAGAAAATGCGCCATGATCGATCCACCCCCCTTGTTTTACGGCCCGTCCGTTCCGCCCGCACATGCCTGATTACCGCTCCCGCACCTCCACCGCTGGCCGCAACATGGCTGGCGCCCGCGCCCTGTGGCGTGCCACCGGCATGACCGACGGCGATTTCCACAAGCCGATCATCGCCATCGCCAACTCGTTCACCCAGTTCGTGCCCGGGCACGTGCACCTGAAGGATCTGGGCCAGCTGGTCGCGCGCGAAATCGAACAGGCCGGGGGCGTGGCGAAGGAGTTCAACACCATTGCGGTCGATGACGGCATCGCCATGGGTCACGACGGCATGCTGTATTCGCTGCCCAGCCGCGAGATCATCGCCGATGCGGTGGAGTACATGGTCAACGCGCACTGTGCCGATGCGCTGGTGTGCATCAGCAACTGCGACAAGATCACCCCGGGCATGCTGATGGCGGCGCTGCGGCTGGATGTGCCGGTGGTCTTCGTTTCCGGCGGGCCGATGGAAGCGGGCAAAACCCGGCTTGCCGAGCACAAGCTGGACCTGGTCGACGCGATGGTGGTGGCCGCCGACGACAGCGCATCGGACGAAAAGGTCGCTGCGTACGAGCGCAGCGCCTGCCCGACCTGCGGGTCGTGCTCGGGGATGTTCACCGCCAACTCGATGAACTGCCTGACCGAAGCGCTGGGTCTGTCGCTGCCGGGCAACGGCACCACGCTGGCCACCCATGCCGACCGCGAAGCCCTGTTCCGCCGCGCCGGGCGCCTGATCGTCGAGCTGTGCCACCGCTGGTACGGTGGCGAGGACCCGCGCGCGCTGCCCAGCGGCATCGCCACGCAGGCGGCCTTCGCCAATGCGATGACCCTGGACATCGCCATGGGCGGCTCGACCAATACCATCCTGCACCTGCTGGCCGCCGCGCAGGAAGCGGGCGTGGCCTTCGACCTGGACGACATCGATGCGCTGTCGCGGCGCGTGCCGCAGCTGTGCAAGGTGGCGCCGAACACGCCGAAATACCACGTCGAGGATGTGCACCGCGCCGGCGGTGTGTTCGGCATCCTCGGTGAGCTGGACCGCGCCGGCCTGCTGCATACCGACGTGCCGACGGTGCACAGCAGCACCCTGGCCGACGCGCTGCAGCGCTGGGACGTGATGCGCAACAACGACACCACCCTGCACACGTTCTTCAGCGCTGGCCCGGCAGGTGTTCCGACCCAGCAGGCCTTCAGCCAGGCCACGCGCTGGCCGTCACTGGACCTGGACCGAGCCGAAGGCTGCATCCGCTCGCTGCAGCATGCCTACTCGCAGGAGGGCGGCCTGGCCGTGCTGCGCGGCAACCTTGCGGTGGATGGCTGCGTGGTCAAGACCGCTGGCGTGGATGAGTCCATCCACGTGTTCGAGGGCATCGCCCGCGTGTTCGAAAGCCAGGATTCGGCCGTGGCCGGCATTCTGGCCGACCAGGTGCAGGCCGGCGATGTGGTGGTGATCCGCTATGAAGGGCCCAAGGGCGGCCCCGGCATGCAGGAGATGCTCTACCCGACCAGCTACCTGAAATCCAAGGGCCTGGGCAAACAGTGCGCCCTGCTCACCGACGGGCGCTTCTCCGGCGGCACGTCGGGGCTGTCGATCGGCCATGTTTCGCCCGAGGCCGCCAGCGGCGGTGTGATCGGGCTGGTGGAGGACGGCGACCGCATCCGCATCGACATCCCGGCCCGCCGGATCGACCTGCGGGTGGATGAGGCCACGCTGGCCGCGCGCCGCGCCGCCGCCGATGCGCGCGGCTGGAAACCGCGGGAGCAGCGCCCGCGCAAGGTCACCAGCGCGCTCAAGGCCTACGCCCTGCTGGCGACCAGTGCCGACAAGGGCGCGGTGCGCAACACGGCCCTGCTGGGAGAGTGATGCGGGGGCCAGCGCGGCGGTGCCACTTGCGGTACGGTGGTCCCGGACATCGACAGGGAGTGGGTGATGGTGCTGACCGGATGGATGCTGAGCGCGGCAATGGCCCTGACACCTGCGGCAGGTCCGCCGCCGGCGGCGGCCGCTGACTGCCAGGTTGACCACGCGGCGATGCTGGCGCTTCCGCTTGAGGCGTTTGACCAGGACATGGAAGGCGGCTGGCGTGCCTTGGACAACCGCGGCTGCTCGCGCGAAGCAGCCGAGCTGATCGCGGCCTACCGGCAGACGCCGGCCAATGTCGGGCAGAATCTGCTTGCCTGGCATGAAGCGCAGATCCGTGCCGAGCTTGGACAGACCGCCGAGGCCGTCGCGCTGATGCGCCAGTCCTACCGCCCCGCGGAGAACAACAAGGCCGGCTGGAACCTGTATGTGGACGGCAGCATTGCCTTCCTCCAAGGCGATCGCCCGGCCCTGCAGCAGGCGCGCGACGCGCTGGCGGTGCTGCCGCCGCCGGAGGGCATCACCGTGGTGGAGGGCCACTTCATGCTCAAGGACGGCGAGCGCGAGCACCGCATCGCGTGGCCGCCCAACCTCAACGTGCTCGACGGCCTGCTTCGCTGCTTCGGCCAGCCGTATGGTGAAGCCTACGGCAGCCAGGCCTGCCGCACCCCGAAGAAGTAGCGCCGAGCGCGGCAGGCAGGGCCAGCGGGATCTGTCTCTGGTAGAGCCGACCCCATGGTCGGCTCTACAACAGCGGGGCACCACGGTTGCCATTGCGCAGCGCGGCACCGCCACCGTGATCCGTCATGGGTAGAGCCGACCCCATGGTCGGCTCACCGCGCGCAGCGCGGCAGGGCCACCGCGATCTGCACGGAGAGTGGCACGCAGAAGCCGTGACGACCAACGGTCGTCACCTACCGGATCCCGGTCCCGGTGGCTACAACAGCGGGGCACCACGGTTGCCGGTGCGCATCGTTGATCCCGTTGCCATTGCGCAGCGCGGCAGGGCCACCGTGATCCGTCTTGGGTAGAGCCGACCCCATGGTCGGCTCACCGCGCGCAGCGCGGCGGGCCACCGTGATCTGCACGGAGAGTGGCACGCAGAAGCCGTGACGACCAACGGTCGTCACCTACCGGATCCCGGTGCCGGTGGCTCAGCCGATCACACGCTTGAACGGCGGCAGCGCGTCGATGATCCGCTTGCCATAGCGCCGCGTCAGCAGACGCGAGTCGAGAATGATCACCCGCCCGGTGTCGGTGGAGGTGCGGATCAGGCGGCCGGCAAACTGGGTCAGCGTGCGCAGCGCGTGCGGTATGGCGATCAGGTTGAAGGCGTTGAGCCCGCGTGCCTCGAACCATTCGCTCAGGGTGGCCGTCTGCGGGTCGGTCGGCACCGCGAACGGCACCTGGGTGATCACCACCGTGGTGCACGCCTCACCCGGCAGATCCAGACCTTCGCCGAACGAGTTCAGGCCAAACAGCACCGAGCCCTCGCCCGCTGCGACCCTGCGCAGGTGCTCGTCGATCAGCCGTGTCTTGGACATTTCGCCCTGCACCAGCACCTGCTTGCGCTTGGCCGCTGGCATCAGGCCGGCCACCTTTTCCATCTTCCAGCGCGAGGTGAACAGCACCATCGAGCCCTTGCTCCAGTCCAGTTCCTTGCCGAGGTAGCGCGCCACCTCACGCGGGTGCCCTTCGCGGTCGTCCGGGGTCACCGGGAACGGCGGCACGATCAGCTCGGCCTGGTTGGGCAGGTCGAACGGCGAGGACAGCGAGACCATCTCGGCCTCCGCAGGGATGCCGTTGTCGATGGCCAACGACTGGAAGTCGCCACCGCCGGTGAGCGTGGCCGAGGTCATCACCACCGAGTCCACCTCATCCCACAGCAGCTTGCGCAGCACGTGCGCGGCCGAGACCGGGGAGCCATGCAGCACGAGGTCGCCATCGCGGGTGGCGGTGATCCAGCGCGCCATCGGCGGTGCGCCGTCCTTGTCTTCGCGGCGCCACGCCTGCCACAGGTTGTACTGCCCCTCGATCATCTCCAGTGCCATGCCGAGGTTGCGCTGCAGGCGTTCGCGCGCGGCGTCGTCCTGCTTGCCCTTGGCGACCTGGGCGGTGGCTGCGTGTGCCCAGTTGAACAGGCTGCGGGTGTCATCGGCCAGCGCTTCGATCGGCTCGCGCCAGCTGTCCGGCAGGCGGCCATTGGCCGCGCGCCACATCGGTTCCTCGTCGGCCGGCGCCGGCATCCACACTGCTTCAACGTGGTCGCGGAAGGCACGCAGCTGCTTGGTGACGTTGGCCGCCACCTCGATCGCTTCGTTGGGCAGCAGGTTGCCGAGCCGGTCCTTGTCCACCGCGCGGTACGCGCCGGCGATCAGGATCTGCAGGCGACCGGTGCGCTTGGCCATCTCATCCAGCGCCAGGCTGGCCGCTCCCTGGTCGATGGCGACGTTGCCGATGTGGTGGCCTTCGTCCAGCACCAGCAGCATCTCGCCTGGCGGGGCGATCAACGGCTGGCCGTTGTCACTGTCGCCGATCGACAGCGCGGACAACAGCAGGGCGTGGTTGGTGACCACGATCTGCGCGTCACGCACCGTGTTGCGCGAGCGCAGGACCGGGCACTGCGCCGAATACGCACAACGACGCCCGGCACAGCCCGAGGCCGGCGTGGTGATGCGGCTGCGCAGGCCGGGGCTGATGGTTTCCGGGGCGTTGTCGATGTCGCCGTCCCAGCTGCCGCTGGTGAACGCCTGGGTCAGGCGGCCGGCGATGTCCATCTCGATCGGCGCCAGCGGGCGGTCGTAAAGCGGCGCCTCGTCCTCGAACATGCCACCCTGCGCGCCTTCGCCCTGGGCTTCGGCGGCGTTGCGCGTGCACAGGTAGCGGGTGCGCCCCTTGGCCAGCGCAATGGTGGCCTCCAGGCCGGTGGCCTTGAGGAAGTTCGGGATATCGCGCTCGACCAGCTGCGACTGCAGCGCCACGGTGCCGGTACTGATGACCAGCTTCTTCTTGCTCGCCAGCGCGATGGGCACGCCGGCGGTGAGGTAGCCCAGACTCTTGCCGACGCCGGTGGGCGCCTCGACCACGCCGACGCCGCCACTGTGCGCCAGCGCGCGCGACACCACGCCGATCATCTGGCTCTGCGAGCGGCGGGTGGCAAAGCCGGGCGTATTGGCCTGCAGGGCGCTGTACGCCTTGCGGATCGCATCCTTCAAGGCGTCATCGAGTTTGCGCGGGGCAGCGACGGGTTCGGTCACGCCAGGGGTACCGTGATGCATCAGGCTGGTTATTGTCGCATGGCCGGGCATGCGGCTCATGACCGCCAGATGGCGCGCGGCGGGAGGGGCAGGCGCTGCCGCAGGTGGGTGCGGGTGGACGCGGGTGGCGGGGCGAAGTGCGTGCCCCATGCGGACGGATGGCTTGGTCCACGATGAACCCGGCAGGTGACGACCGTGGGTCGTCACCTGCGCCGGGGCCGGGGGGTCAGCCGCCAGGCTGGCGCTGGCGCAGGGCGCGGGTCAGCGCCCACACCACCAGCACCAGGCCGAAGGCATCAGCCAGGTTGAGCGCGAAGCGGGCCATGCCCAGCGCCTGGGTCAACGCCGAGATGGAGGCGAAATCACCGCGGCCGACCAGCCACAACGGCAGCGCCGACAACGCCAGACCCAGCAGGCACGACGCGCCCAGCAACGACAGTCCCACCAGCGCGCCGGTGCGTGCCGCGGTGCGCGGTGCACCAACGGCCAGCACCAGCCCGGCGGTCACCGCGATCAGCACCGGCAGCTGGACCACCACCAGGCTCAGCAGGGTCATCAGCAGGTTGGTGTCGGTGCCCATCTCAGGCGCCGTCGCTCAGGCTTGCCGCGCCAGAGCGCAGGGTCTGGTAGACCGCGTCGGTCTGCGGGCGCACTTCATGCCACTGCTGGAAACTCTCGGCCGCCTGTTCGACCAGCATGCCGAGGCCATCGATGACGTTGCGGCACTCGGCTGCGCGTGCCCAGGCCAGGAAGGCGATGGCGGCTTCGCCGTAGTTGAGGTCGACCGCGGCGGTCAGTGAGTTCACCAGCGACAGCGGCAGCTTGAACTCGGCATCGCGGTCGCGGCCGGCCGAGGTGGCATTGATGATCAGTTCGAAGTCGCCCAGGTCGCGCAGATCATCCCAGTAGCGGCTCAGCGCGCGCCCGGGCTCGCCCATGGCGTCGATCAGTTCGTCGGCGCGCTCCGGGGTGCGGTTTACCACCACCAGCTCCAGAATGCCGGCATCGAGCAGGGCCGGCGCCACGCTGCGCGCCGACCCGCCTGCACCCAGCAGCAGCACGCGGCGGCCACGCAGGTCCAGACCATGGCGGTCGGTGAGGTCGCGCACCAGGCCGATGCCGTCGGTGGTGTCGCCGTGCCAGCGTTCGCCCTTGCGCAGCAGGGTGTTGACCGAGCCGGCGCGGCGCGCGCGAGCGGTCAGCGTGGTGCACAGCGCGAAGGCGGCTTCCTTGTGCGGCAGGGTCACGTTGGCGCCCACACCGCCGTCGGCCGCAAACGCCACCAAGGCGTCCTCGAACTGGCCCGGTGCAGCGTCGATGGCGCGGTAGTCCACCGTGATGCCTTCCTGGCTGCCGAAGGCCGCGTGGATCTGCGGCGATCGGGAATGGGCGACGGGGTGGCCAAAGACGGCGTAGCGATCGGTCATGGAATCCTCGGTTGGTTCGGTGGGACGCCCTACACTGGACGGCCCCGCCCTGCTGGACCCGGACCATGCGATCTGCCCTGCCCCTGCTGGCGTTCACTGCCAGTCTACTCTGTGCCCCTGTGGCGATGGCGTTGAATGAATACGGCATCGAAGGCATGGGTGTGGTCTCCACGCGCGCTGACGAGGGCCGTGCCAGCGTCGCCGCCGATGGCCAGTCCATCGTGTGGGCCAGCACCCGTGAGGGCGCCGGCAAAGGCTGGAACCTGTGGCGGGCGCGGCTGATCGATGGACGCTGGCAGCAGCCGCAGCCGTTGCCGCTGAACTCCAGCGGCGACGACATCGATCCGTACTTCAGCCATGACGGCCGCTGGCTGCTGTTTGCGTCCGACCGCGACGGTGCGATGGCGCTGTACCGCGCGCCGGTGACCGCCGAGGGCGCACTGGGCGAGCCCGAGCGGCTGCCCGCCGCCGAGACCACGCGCAACGGGGTGAGCGAGCGTGCACCGGCCCTGAGCCGCGATGGACGCTGGCTGCTGTCGGTACGCGAGCCGGGCCGTGGCCAGCCAGCGGAGGTATGGGTGAGTGCGCTGCAGGGGGGCCGACGTGGGCAGGCGCAGCCGCTGCCGGCGCTGGGCGGCGATGACGGCGTGGATGGGGCGGACTGGCTGGGCACCGATGGTGCGCTGGTGTTCACCCGCGGCACTGCCGGGCAGCGACAGTTGTGGACCAGCGCCTGCGCCTGGAGCGGTGAGGCCACCCAGCCGCTGGCGCTGTCGTTCAACACCGCGCAGGGCCGCACGCTGGCGCCGGTGGTCGATGCGGCCAAGCCGAGCGAGCTGCTGCTGGTCAGCAGCAGCGCCCGGGCGCCGCGCGCCGGCGGCCTGGATGTCTATCGCATGCTCGCGCCGCAGCCACGCGCCGCGCAGCCGTGCCGGCCCGGCTGAGGGGCTGCCCTGCCGTGCTGCGCGCGGTGAGCCACGAAGAGCGGGGGCTGCTCCGGTAGGTGACGACCGTTGGTCGTCACGCTGTTGCGTGGCCGCATGCCGCCACTGCACGGCACGGCTGCGCCGCTGAGGCGTGACGACCAACGGTCGTCACCTGCCACCGCCACAACGGTCCTGGCCTCCGGCCAGATCGACGGCGGCCGTACCGCGCTGCGCGCGGTGAGCCGACCGTGGGGTCGGCTCTACCGATGCGGCGCCATGGCCGGCGGATCATCGACGCGCTCCGGTAGGTGACGACCGTTGGTCGTCACGCTGTTGCGTGGCCG
>JAAIGF010163972.1_pt1 | contig 31339 bp, 38 predicted proteins | sample 6487441 | NCBI WGS metagenome assembly JAAIGF01 (sample SAMN13974129, study PRJNA590717) | phyllosphere metagenome | biome: pepper field; feature: multiple bacterial spot infested pepper fields; material: pepper leaves; isolation source: leaves from pepper fields | host: Capsicum annuum ... | reverse complement strand
CGGGCGCACCGGCCTGGGCCTGCTTGAGCACGGCGATGATCTGGCTGTCGGTAAAGCGGGACTTCTTCATGGAACCTCCTCGGGAAAGGGTACGAGAAAATTCCACTTCTGGCGTCTGCTAATCGGCGGGGGGATTACCCTTGATAGGTGTGGATGTGCAGGCGTGCACTTATGTAAGGGTCGGCGGCACAAAAAGCCCCGCGCGGGGCGGGGCATTGGGACGACTAGGCCGGAACCTGGCTACAGGATCTGCCCGTGATAGATCGCATATGCCGCCCACAGGCAAAAACCAGCGCACACGAAGCTTCCCACCGCCATCACCAGGCGGGGCCATGTGTAGGACCACATGCCTGAGCTGCGCAGCCAACTTAGAAATTTCATGATCTCGTTCCTAATTGTTTGGGAGGGATGTTGGATGCCGCCTGTTTAGCTGGCTCTCATCTCAACGCCTGAGATCGGTTCGGCTTTTTCCAGCTGCCACATCGAGGCGGAATAGTCTGGAAATGCGGTGCGCCGCAATTCGGCCACTGCTGCACGGTGCAGCTCGTGCGGATCGTCGGACGCACTGGCCACGTCCACATAGCCGTCGTATTGCGTAAACATACCGCTGCGAGTGCGCATGTGGCAGCGGTAGCGTTGGAATGATTGCTCTTGCATGTCGTCGTCGTGCATGTCGTGGCTCCTCGGCTTCTTGCAGTGAATAGACGGGGCCGCAGCCCCGTCCAGTGCCAGTGTTAGTTTTCGATGTCGTACTCGGCAGCCTCTCGGGTGCGATACAGGTAAAAATCGTCCCTCTCCCGACCGTTCTTATAGGTCTTGCGGATGATCCACCAATCCGGCTCAGTGCCGGCAGGGGTGTCACGAACGGCAGGCTCATCGTCCAGGTCCAGAAACTCAGTCACGCCGACGGCACGAAGCGAGACCAGCTCCCATCCTTCTGCGTCCGCCTCGTCCATAAACTGACGCTCATCAGGCTCGGCATCTAGCCAACTGGAGGGCTGCTTTTCATGCTCTTGGCTTGGGTGATTCATGACATCTCTCCGATGTAGTGTGCAATGTATTGGCACACCCACATAATACCGATTTGCAGTCATGCATGCAAGCATGCATGACTGCTTGCATGCAATTATTGGTTCTGCCCATGGAACACCCTGGGTAGGTCATCGCTCAGACACGCGCGCCGGGGTGTAGGGGCCGCGCCCCTACGGACAACGCCTCACTCGCGCACGGAAAAGATCGGCGCCGGCAGAAATGATGCGCCGTCATCACCGCCGCAAGATCCCTCTACCACCACACTGCTGACCGCTTTTGCTGACGGCTTGGCGCCGGCGATGCCGGCGTGCTGTTGCAAGCGGAGCGCGCAGCCGGCATCGCCGGCGGAGGGGCGAGGATTAGGGCCGACTGGCGATGACGCGGCAGCGGCATCGGTGCGCAGCACCCCAAGCCGGTGACCGTAGGTCACGACCCCGCCTATGCGGAGAGGCAGCGCCGTAGCCCATAAAACCAACACTGATTGGCAGCTTAGACGAACAACTGCTTGATCGATTCCACAGTCACATCGTGGTTGGTCTCGCTGTTGAGACTTGGCTGAGAAATCACTTTGTCCAGAATGACCCTGGCCCGGCGCCTGAGTTCTTGGTCGTCCAGGTTGTCCAACAGAAAGATCCTGCTGGCGATGGCATGGCTAAGGTTTTGCGGGCCGCTACCGCCGTAGCCCCATCCATATCCGCCTTCGTAGTTGAACAAGTCCCTACGCGATGGCAACAGTTCGGCCGTACTTGTGTCCTTGTGTCGGTAAAGCGCAACGCTAGCGCCCTCGACGATGCGCAGCAAAATATGGCTGATGAGGGCATCTTCTTCGCCATGACGCACGAATTTGACTTCGTCAGCGTCGCGCGTGTAAGACTCAAGTGTGATCTGTTTTGCTGGTTGCATGTCGTCATCCATTGTCTGGCTCCTAAGCGTCTCAAACTTGAATTGAGGTAGTCCGTTATCGGCGGCTGCGTTCTGGAATGACAGCGGCCCATAGTAGGTGCCGAACGCGACGCGCTCGGCTGCTTGCGCCGTGTCTGCTCCTGGGAAATACAGTGGCGAGTCTCGCGCGATCAAGTGCACAAACCCTTCGTCCACGTCCACATCCACAATTTCCGCAGCCGAGCCATATTGATCAACGAACCAATAGTAGCCGCTGCGCATCGGCCGGGCCGACGCCAAGCCTGAGTCATCCTGATGCACATTCATTGAAGCAATCTCCACGTCAGACAGCAGGGGGTGTGTTGACCCGATGCGTGCGCCAGCTCGCCAGCGTGGCGCGTGCGATCACGCGCCCGATCAATGGGCCAAGCACTGCGAACAACAACGCGAACAACACGCGTCCAATTGACCACTCTCCCGTTGTCACCATCGGATACAGCAGGGGCAGGGGCGCAAGGCAACACCCGACGGCTGCGATCATGCCGTTGACCAGCGCCACCACGGGGTGACGTAAGACCTTCAAGCGCATGGTCAGTCACTCCCGGTCGCATCGGGCGCGGCAAACATGACGTAAAGCGCTGAGATGGTAAGGCAGACATACCCAAGCAGCAGGCCGAGCAGCGAGTGCGACAATAATGCCACTAGGAGAATGGCCACCGCTGCCAACAAGGCCCACGCCCCCGAACTGCGAATCCAACGAATAGCGTTCATGTGGATCTCCTGCCCTTGGTTAGTGTGCAACGTATCTGCACACCCGGATGATAACCAAATGCATGCATGCTTGCTTGCATGCATCACGCTTTTGCTTTCCGCTTCTTAGTGGCCTTGGTTGCTGACTTCTTGGCTGGGGCCGCTTTCTTGTCGGCGTGCAGGTCCAGGAATGCACCGAGCGCGGCGCGGGAGCGGCGCTGCTCATCTGACAAGGCAACGCCTTTGTCGGTGGCCAGCTTCTCGGCGTAGGCCAGTTGCTTGTCGCTCGGCGGCAGGTTGCCGTAGGTCTCGCCGTGCGTGTCTAGGAACGCCTGTACGGCCGCGTGCGAGGTTTCCGCGCCCGCCGGCAGCGCTACACCCAGCGCCACCGAGATTGCCTGCGCATAGCGCAGCTGGCCTTCGCTCGGTGCCCGCGTGGCCGCAGCTTTGGCCGCATCGCCGCGCACGGCCTCGATGATGCGCGTGACGTTGGCGGCGACCTTGGACACGAACCCGTCGCGCGCCTCGACGGGGACGAGGCCGCGCCGCAGTTCGTCCAGCTTTTCCTCCCACAGCGCGGTGGTCGCCGCGTCTGTGATCGGGGCAGGCAGCATTGCAATCAGCTCACGCGCCAGCGGCGTGCTAATGATGAATTTGCCCTTGGATTCCAGGTAGCCGCGCTCGCGTAGGTTCTTGATGATGGTGCCGCGCGTGGCTTCGGTGCCGATGCCAGCGTTTTCCTTGAGGCGCTTGCGCACTTCCGGGTTGGTGGCGAACTTGCCGACATCGAGCATGTCGGCGATAAGGTCGCCTTCGGTGTAGCGCTTGGGTGGGCGCGTCTTCTTGGGCCGCAGTGCGGCCGCAGTGACTGTGCTGTGCGTGCCGTCCTTGATGTCCGGCAGCACGGGCGCTGTCGTGTCCTCCTCGTCCTCGCTGTCCGGGTCCGCGCCAAACACGGACTTCCACCCTTGATCGACCGGGATACGAGCGCTGGCGGTGAATGCCACGCCGCCAGCTTCCAGCGTCAGGCGCGTTTCGTTGAACGTGTAGTCCGGCAGCAGCGCAGCAAGGTAGTGCTGCGCGATCAGCAGATAGGCGGTCTGCTCGTCATCGCTGAGCGTGCGCCCGGCGAGCGGCGCGCCCGTCGGGACGATGGCGTGGTGTTCTGCATGGTCTTTCGCCATCTTGGCACTGTTGAACACGCTTGGCCGGATGGTGGGTTTGTTGACGGTCAATGCCGCCACGTGGCGCGCCAGGCCGGGCACCTGCGCAAGGGTTTCCAGCACACGGGGGATCTCTGCTTCCTGTTCGTTTGGCAACAGTGCGCACGGGGTGCGCGGGTAGCTGGTCAGCTCCTTGTCGTACAGGCTCTGCGCAATTTCCAAGGTCTTATCGGCACTCCACCCGAACCGACGCGACGCCAGCTGCTGAAAGCGGGAAAGCGTCATCAGTGAGGGCGGTTTCTGCGCTTTGGTGTCGTTCGTGACAGCGAGCGGGCCGCTGGCTCCGGTGGCAGCCGCAACGATGGCTTCGGCGTCGGCGCGGGCGAAGATCCGGCCCTCATCCGTTGGCGCATGCGTCAGCACCACATTGGCGCCGGTCGCTGTTTGAGCGGTGATTTCGATGTCGTAGTAGGTTGCCTCGCGGAACGCCTCGATGGCCGCATCGCGGCGCACGACCAGGGCGAGGGTGGGGGACATCACCCGTCCTACATGGCGCGGCCCTTTGCCGCCAGCGGCGCGGGATCGCAGCGTATAGGCGCGGCTTAGATTCATGCCCATCAGCCAGTCGGCGCGCGAGCGGGCTTGACTGGCCCAATACAGCGGTTCGCTGCTTTCACCTGGTCGCAGACTGGCGATGGCCTTGGTGAGGCTTGCCGCATCAAGCGCGGAGTACCACAGCCGGCGCACCGCCCCGCGATAGCCTGCATGGTCCAGCAGCTCACGGGCGATCGCTTCGCCTTCGGCTCCGCAGTCAGTGGCGATGATGATTTCCGTCGCCTTGGGAATATTGGCCAGCAGCACGGCCAGCTCGCGTTCCTTGTCGGGGGTGGGTTGGTGCTTCCACACGCTTGGGATCATGGGCAGCACATCGAAATTCCAGGCTTCCCATGCCTTGTCATAGCCTGGCGGTGCGACTTGTTCCAGGAGGTGGCCACGTGCCCACGTGACACGGCCATCGTCGGTGTCGATATAGCCCTGACCAGGTTTCGGGTTGCCCAGCAACGGCGCGATGTTCTTGGCCTGGTCGCGCTTTTCGCAGATCCATAGGCGCATGGTCAGCCCTCCGAGTCGTTGGCGGCGGTGTTCGGGTCGGCCGGCGGGTCGGTGGGCAGCAGCAGCCAGAATGTCGCCAGCGAGACAAACCCGATGGCGACGGCGGCGGCCGGAATCGACAGCCAGAAAAATACGATGGCAGCCAGCATGCCAACGATCACAATGCTGGCGCGGGCTGGGCGTGACCACTGCGACATGGCGTAGAGCATTTCGCCGATGCGGTATCCCAGGCTCTTTTCGGGTGCGTTCATGCGCTAACTCCGGCGGTTGTCCGATGCGGCCACGCGAGGTGGGCCGCACAGACTGAGTGCGTCACGGTGTGGTCATGCAGCTGGCTTGTTCTGCTCGGCAAGGTACTTGTTGAAGTCACGGTTGCCATCGAGCGCATGCTCGATCAGGGCAACGGCGGCATCGTTCCAGTCAGGTTTTGCGCCCACGGTCTCGGCGTAGAAATCGCAGAAGGCCTCAACACGTTTGATGAGGTTGGGATCGAACTGCAAGCGCTTGGTGACGCGCTCAGTCTTGACGGGGATCTTCGGCAGTGCGGATGGTTTGCGGGCCATGTTGTTGTTCCTAGAGCGGGTAGCGATTGGCTACAGCGGTGGTGATAACGACGCTGATCGTGACGCCCAGCTTCTTGGCGTACTTGTTGACAGCGTTGTGCAAGGGCACGGACAGGTGGAACCGTAGGCGTTCGCGGTCGAGCTTGCGGTAGATGCCGCCGGGAACCAGGGTGGTGGGTTGAAGCAGAAATTCTTCCATGAGGTTTTGCATAAACATGCGTCGGCTTAATCCGGCGCGCTGTGCATCGCGGTCAATCGCTTTCATCTGCTTAGGGGCCACGTTCGCGACAACTTGTCGCCGTGCGGCTTTTGCAGGCATAGCTTTTGGCTCCGTTGGGTGGTTGGTAAAGCCATCGGAGTTTACTGATATTGCACACGTTAGATCACGCTCACGGGCCATAGGGCGACAGCGCCAAGTCTTTGTTGACCATCACTGCAACCCGCTGGCCGGGCCTGATTTCCAGGGTGGGCTGCACGTTGATGCTGCGCTGGAGCAGCTGGGCGCCGGCTTGGTTGATCTGTTGCGCCGCGCCCTGGGATGCAGCCTGACCAGCGTCACGCTGGAAAGCGGAAAAGCTGTCACCTTCTGCCGTTGCCACGGCGGCGGCGACCGTACTCGACAGCAGCACGCTCGACAGCACCTTGCCCCAATGGTTGTTCACCTTATCGCTCACGCCGGCATAGCCGGACAGGTCAACACCGGCCATGCCCTCAAGGTCCAGGCTGGAGCCGTTCGGGAAACGCAGGCGCTGCCAGACCAGCAGCACGCGGTTCTGCCCGAAGGTCACCCGCGAGTCGTAAGCACCGATCAGCACCGAGCCTTGCGGAATGATCACGTGGCGGCCGGTCGGGGTGTCGTAGACCGGCTGCGACACCTGGGCGGTGATCTGGCCGGGCAGGTCGCTGTTGATCCCGGTCAGGAAGAGGGCAGGGATCAGCGTGCCGGCACTCACGACGGTGGGTGTGGCCGGCAAGGTCAGGCGCGATTGCAGCGTGCCGGTATCGCGTTTCTCGTCCATGAACTGCCGCTTGTCGTCCTGGCGGTTGGCATCGTCGCGGGCGGTCTTGTCCGGCCCACCAGCTGCGGCAGCAGCAGCGGCTGCTTGGGCAAGCAGTTGCTGCTGTTGCAACGCCTCGGGGGAGGTCGGCGGCATCCCGCCGAATCCAGCCTGCCCGCCGAACTGGCCCGGGTTGCCCGCTCCACCAGCTCCGCCGCTCTGTTGGAAGCTGGTTTTGGCGTAGCGGGCGTTGGCGGCCTGTTGTAGGCGCTGTAGATCCTGCTGGGCGGCAAATTGCTGGGCTGCTGTCTGCGCTTGCCCGCCGCCGTAGGCCCGCGTGCTGGCCTGCTGTTGGGCCGCGTACTGCAATTGACCCGTTTCCCCTGGCATGGGTGGCCCCAACTTGGGCGCGCGCTCTGCACGCTGCTGAGCGGCCGTGGCGTAGTCGCTGGGCAACGCATTGAAGGCCTCGGGCTTGTTGGACATGTTGGCCGTCGTCGCTTGCTCCTTGGGCTTGTTCTGTTTTGGCTTCTGCATGAAGGCCTGGACGAAAGCGAATGCGATCAACACAAACGCGATGCCGGCGATGATGCCGACCTTCGTTTTGTCCAGGGTCTTGATCTTCGGCTTTGGCGTTGCCAGCGGGATAGGTGCGTCCTGCGGCGGCTGATAGCCTTGGCTGGCCGATTCGCCAGTGACCGGATCGCGTTCGTCGTCAGCCGGGGTTCCGTTCGTGGTCTGCATGCGGCACCTCTGTGATTAGCGACGGCGGATCGTGATGGTTTGCTTCGCACCGACGCGCAGCTCGGCGCGATCAAACACGCGGTCCACGATGTAGGTCGGTCCGCTGGTACCGTTCGCCACGCCCTTGACGCGGTAGTTCACCAGTAGCGGTTCGCCCTTATCGATCAGGAACAGCGCCGGGGCATCGGTCGCGTTGAGCGTGGCTGGCATGCGGATATAGGTCTGCGCGCCATCATCGAAGACCTGCATGGGCTTCCAGGAGTATCGCCCGCCCTTGATGTCGTAGTTGAAGTGCAGCGCGTCTGGGGCCACTGCCACCGGCTCAACGGCTTCGCGCTTGGCTGCCACGGCTTGCTGTGCCTTCCAGGTGTCCATCGGGTACTGCCAGGACACGCTAGGCATGCTCCAATCGGTCACGCTACGCGCAGTGACCAGGTAGGTGCGACGATTGGTGGCAATGAACAGGTCGTTGGTCAGACCTGGCTCCACGGCTTTCAGCACCAGGTGCACTTGCTCGCCGGCATCGGTGCCGCTTGTGACCTGGCTAATCAGCCAGCGCACCGTATCCGACCCGTTGACCTCGCCGGTCAGCTGCTCGCCGGGCTGGAAATCGATCACGGTCTGACGGCCGGCGCCGACATAGATCGTGTAGAGCGCACCAGGCCTATAGGTGAAGACCGTCTGTCCGCCGATGTTGGCGGTGCTGCTGCTCGTTGGCGCTTGACGTGCTTGGCCGACGTATTCGGCGACCTGGGCGCGTTGCTTGCTGTCGAAGTCGGACCGCGCTTTGGCAACACGCGGGGAGACTCGCTCAGGCGCTACTGGCGGCGGCACGTATGCCTGCGCGGGTGCGGGTGGGTTGTTCGCCAACGGCGCTGCGTTGGCAGCTGCGGTGCTGTTGTCGTTGAGCGCGCTGGTGATCGCCGGCACTTGTGGCGTGCTCTGCGCATTGGCAATGCCAGCAGACAACAGCAGCAGGGGCAGAAGAGAGACCTTCATGGTTTGCATAGTGTTTGCACTCTTAGGCGAAAAAATTAGGGGGTGCTGCCGATGTCGCGCTGCCAATTGAAGTCCGTGATGAACAGGCCGAGCGGGTTTATCAGCTCGATCTTTCGATCAGGTGGGCTTTGCTTGACGGTGAACGTGGATGTCCACGTTGACCGCTCTTTGACCTGGCCCTGATCGGTGAAGCTCGTTTCGATCCACCGCACCTGGTAGCTGTCGGCCGACACGGGCACCACGGAAGTCACTTGCGTGGTGACGGTTTCTTGGCCGACCTTGCTCATGGTCGAACCCGGCACGCGGGCTTCGGCGTTGAGCTTGTTTGCTGAGGCTGGGGTCATGAAGCTATAGGCCTCGCTCCATGCTGACTTCACCACCACCGGATCAAGCGGCACGGTGCGTACCAGCTCCACCCAATGTTTGAGGAAGTAGCGAATCTCCGCCTGACCGGGCGTGTAGTTGGGGGTCGCGTAGCCCAAAACCTGCGCCGCGCCATCTGTATTGATGCGCGCAATGAGCGGCTTCGGTGGCGGTCGATTGCTCACGGCAATAAGACCGCCAGCCAGCAGGACCGACAGCGCGTAGCCGGCAACCGCAGCCCAGCGCCATGCGCGTTTGTCGCTCTCCGATTTTTCCAGTTTGTCCGTCCAGCCTTTGCGAGCCGAGTCGTGGTGCGGCGACATCGGCGGCGAGCTGGGACGCTGGCCGACGGGTGTTTGGAGAAGGTCTTTGGTGCTGCTCATGCGTGGTTAGCTCTCGTCGTTGGTGGGGGCAATCGTCGGGTTGCCACTGCCACCACCACTGGTGGTTGTGGCTCCTTTGATGGCAGTCGTTGTTGCCTTGGCGACCGTTGCTGCGTCACTGAATCGCTGTCTGCCGGCTTCCAGTCGTTCCGGGGACGGCGTGGGTGTTGCTGCTGGCGCCGGAGCCGCTGCCGCCGGAACTCCACCACTCTGCGCAACGCCCTGGGACCAGGCATCTTTCACCGCTGCGCCCGCGTTGGTGACCGGTGCAGCGGCCATGCGGCCGACCTCGCCCACCCCAGCGGCGGCGTAGCTGGCACCCGCTGAGAGACCACGATCAATGTTGGCAGCGGCGGCCGAGCCGAACTTGATGGCCGCTTGGCCAAGCCGGGTGCTTGCCGCGCGTTGAACGCCGGCTGCAACGGCCTGGCCGGCCGGTGTCGTGCTTGCCGCCATCAGTCCACCAATGACGCTGCCACGAACGCCTGGATTGCTCAGTGCAGCCGCACCGACCCCGGTGCTGTTCGCGGCGGCGGCACTGCCGGCGCCGTGGATCTGCCCGGCGGCAGTGATGGTCTTTGCTGCACTGGCCGCGCCCATGCGACCCAGAGCGGCGACACCCACGCCGGCACCGATGGCAGCAGCACCGGCACCGATGGCGACACCGGCCGCACTACCCGCTGTCAACGAAGGTGAGCCAGAGAGCAACCCGCCTGCCACTGCTGGGGCATGCACCGCGATGATAGCCATAACGAACGCAGAGCCCGCCAACAGCCAGGTATCCATTGGCGATGGCGCTGGGCTTAGGGTGAACGTGTTGAGTACCCCGCCGTAGACAGCAATGATGAAGCTCAGCACCATGAGTTTGACGCCCTGGGCAATCACTGCGCCGATAGCTTTTTCCGCAAGAAACGCGGTGTGGTTGCTCACTCCCCACGGCACCAGGATGAGGCCTAATACCGCCACCAGCGCGAACTCAATCTGAGTGAGTAAACAGGTTAGCGCCAAGACGAAAAACGCGGCCAGTACAAATAGCTCCGCAATTGTGTATTGGATGACCACCGCCAATACGGCAATCTTCTGGTACCACGGCCCCTCTTGGATGCGCGTAATTTGGTCCTGGATGGGCTTGATGACGACCATTGCCTGCTCGAGGATTCGGCTAGGATCTTTGACTAATGGCGCACCAGAGCCGCCGCCAGCGAGGGAGCCGATCTGTGCCAATCCGCTGGCTACGCCGTTGGTCAATGTCGGCCACGACGCCACCAAGAAGGCAAAAAAGCCGATCCGCAATAGCTTGCGAAGGAATGGCGCTGTGAAGTCCTCACCGCGCAACGCCCAGAACAGCGACGCCAGCGCAACCTCTATGGCGGCTAAGGTGCCCAGAATTGCCGACGCGCGCGGTGTAATAATGCCGAAACCGTTTGAAAACACAGCAACGAAATTGTTGAGTAGCGCGGTCAGGAATCCGGTGGTGGTCGGGTTCATCGCTGTCCGTCCTATTGCTTAGATGCAGTCGCTGGCATGGTTCGCGCATCCGGCCAGCCCTGTGAAACCGGCTTCGCCAGCTCCACAGTGGACGGCTCGGAAGCATCGGATCGCTTTACCCTGATGGCAGGTGAGTGCTTGCCTGGTACAGGGCATGCACGTTGCGCTGCGTCGCCATACGCACGCGCTAATAGCGTGACTGAATAGATGATCTTCTTCACTTGATAAAATCGACACTGGCGGGGGGCACAGTGGACTGCTCGTAGGCACGACTGCTCGGCATCCCGACGCAATTTCCATAGGCAGAACAAAAATCCAGCTTAAGCTTTGCATCATCGCCAGCTCCCTTGCCGTATGCCTTGTCTATTGGATCCGCACATGCCTGGTCGAATGTAGCCGGCTGCCGACACTTGTCCGGCAAACCTAATTTCTCGATGATCGGAATTGGTTCATCGCCGGGAATCGTCCCTGTAGCGAAGACACTGCCAGGAACTTGAGCGGTACGATCGCCGCCGCAGCCGGCGAGGGCCCCAGTGGCAAGCACGAGGGCGGCTAGGACGCGACCGTTCACCACCACTCCCCAATTGGCTTCGCCGGCTTCACAGTGGATGGCGTGAAAGCGTCGGACCGCTTCTGTTTGCCGGGGGACGCTTCCTGGCCTGGTGCAGGGCATGCACGTTGCGCTGCGTCGCCATAGGCTTGCGCCATATTCAGACGAGTCTGCAAATTGGCGGCTGCACTCTTCCCGTAGATGCGGTCGATCAACGCCCTGCATTCCGCATCAAACAGCAAAGCGCATCCGCATTTGGCCGGTACGCTCTTGGGGAGGACTTCTGGAGCTTCACAGGTCAAAGTCTGTTCGCAGGATTTTCCCGCAGGTTGCGCTGTGCAGCCTGCGAGGCTGACAGCAGCAAGCACGATGGCGGCTAGGACGCGGGCGCTCACCACCACTCTCCAATTGGCTTTGCAGCTGGTTGGGTAGATTTCTGGAAGGCTTTGTCGCTGCCATAGGCGTTCTCGATGTTCCGCTGCGTCACGCGATCGCCTGCCAGCTGCCGAGCTTGTTCCTCAAGCACGGCCTGGTTCATCGCTGCGGTCTGTGCGTTGAGCTTCATCATTTCCTGCCCGATCAGCATGCTGATCTGGTTGCCAGCCTGCGTGGCAGCGAGGGCACCTGTCGCCGATTGCGAGGCGTGACCCATCGTCTCGAACTGCTGGTTGCTGCTGTCCAGGGTGTCCAGGACGGCCGCGCCGCTGTATAGGGCGTCCTCCACGTTGTTGCGGCCTTGCGATTGCCACTGATCGACCATCGCCGAGAGCTGTTGGAACGTCGCATCGTTGGTCACTTGGGGGTAGCGCTGGGCAAACGTATCGCGCGTGTTCTGCAGGTTCGCCATGCTCCCGCGCAGTTGGTTGATGCTCTGCTTATAGGAGTTGTAAACCTGCTGGTACTCGCCAAACACATTGCGCGGCAGCGAAGTCAGATTACGGCCCTCGTTGGCCACCTGCTGGATCTGCAAGTTCAGTTGATCCAACTGAGTTTTATACTGCTGCACCTGCTTGGCGTAGGCCGTGATTTCCTGGCTCTGCTGCAACAACTGAGTGACCAGGTTGCTGCAATTGACGCATACCAACGCTTGCGCCGGGGGAGCATAAACGGCAGAGCCACCGGCAACAGCGATGCCGATGGCGACGGTGAGTGCTGCGGTGACGCGACGAATAGTCATAGCGTTCTCCATGCTGGGTTAGGCTTGGACAGTGGTATTGCTAGGTGCGGCGGGACTGCTATCAACGGAGCGCACGAAGTCGAGCGCCCATTGCAGGGGCGATGGCGTGCGGTTTGCAGGCTTGGAGGCCTGCGCCTGGTCGTGCTTATTGACCAAGTGGGCTAGGTAGGCTTCGTTGAACTGCACGGTGGAGTTGGTGGCCTTGCGGATGGCGATGGCGTCGCGTTGCGCTTCCTTGCCGGTTGCGCCGCACACGGCCAGCGCCAGCGGACCCAAGCCCAACGAGAACAGCCGATTGCCCTGCGGGCTGGTCAGGTAGTAGTCGCGTTTTGGCGTGCTGCTGGCAATGATGTCCAGCTGTTTCTCGTTCAAACCGAGCATCCGGTAGAACTTGGCCACCTCGTCGTTTCGGGCGCTGCTGTTGGGCAAGAAGATCTTGGTCATGCACGCCTCGATCAGCGTGGGCATGATCTTGGATTGCGCCACGTCGGCCAGACTCTGCGTGGCGAACCACACCGCGACGTTGGCTTTGCGCAGCACCTTGAGCCATTCGCGGATCTTGGCCGAAAACGCTGGGTGGTCGAGGAACAGCCATGCTTCATCGAGTACCAGAAGGCTCGGCCGCTTCGCGTCGAAGCGCTGCTCTAAGCGGTGGAACAGGTAGGTCAACACCGGCATGACCATCTGTGGGGTGTTCATCAATTCTTCCATTTCAAACGCGAGCCAGCTGCCCAGCGACACGTCATCGTGCGTTGCATCCAGCAGTTCGCGGTGCGCGCCGTCCGCCGTGAACGGGTGCAAGGCCGCCTTGATGACTGGATCTTGCACCAGCACGGTAAAGCCTGAAATGGTGCGTTGCTCGACCGGGCTGTTGTCTGCGCCCAGCTCGTTGAGCGCATCCCAGATGGCGCGCTTACGCTGTGGCGTCATTTCAACGCCTTCGCCCACGATGATGTCAATGAGCCATTCTTGCGCCCACGCCCGCTCGTGGTCGTTGTCCACGTGGGCCAGCGGCTGAAACGCCGGGCTGCTGTCGCCGCCGAGGTCGTAGAAGCGGCCACCCACGTGCTCGGTGGTAATGCGAGAGCTGCCGCCCTTGTCGAAGATATAGACCTGCGCCGACTCGTAGCGGCGGAACTGTGTTTCGGCAAGGTTGATAAACAACGACTTGCCGGCACCGGTCGGGCCGATGACCATCGCGTGCCCAACGTCGCGGACGTACGTACTGAATCGGAACGGTGTCGTCTCCCCGGTAACCACGAACATGTGCGGCGGGGCGTGGTCCAGATTCTGGTTGCCAGGGAATAGATCGTTCTGGCAATAGCGCGGCCCGGCCCACACGCTGGAACTTGGCATCGCATGGGCGAGGTTGAGGGTGGACACCATTGGCCGGCGGATATTGTGCTGGGCGTTGCCTGGCACCGCGCCGAGAAACGCATCGATCACATTGCCGTCGCGGGCTTCGTCAATGGTCACAAAGCCTAGCCCGTTGATTTCGCGCTCGACCGCGCGCAGCTTGGTTTCCAGCCGGCGCGGGTCGGTGTCCAGCACGATCAGCGATTGCGTGAAATAGCCATAGCCCACCGCCTCGGCGGCGATTTCCTGCATGGCCGCGTTGGCGTCGGCCGCATTGCCGAGGGCTTCGGGGTTTTCCAGCGCGGACTCTGACTTGCTCAGTAGCTCCTTCAAAATGACCATGAAGGACTTGCGGCCGCTGAACCACTCGCGCTGGATCTTCTTCATTTCCTTATCGGCCGTGGCCTTGTCCAAGGCCACCCAGCGTGTCACCCACCGGTAGGACATGCCCATCCGGTTCAAGCGGTCCAGGATGCCGGGCGTGGTCTGCGTCGGGAACTGGCGCACGGTGATGATGCCCATGTGGTGCTTCCCCAGCTTCGGCTCTTTGCCACCGATCAGCGGGGTGTCGGGCAGCACGCGGCACAGCTCCTGGGATACGTCACCCGGCACCACCGGGTGCCGCTTGGTGCTAACGGTGTCGTGCAGGTAGGTCAGCAGCTCGGTGTCATCGAGCGCGTGGACCTCGGGCAGGATGGCCGAGAAGGCTTCCAGCAGCCGCACGCGTTCCACCATGAATTTGTCCACCCAATCGTTGATGGTCTGCCGGTCACGACTGGCCGCGGTCTTGCGCTGCCCGTCTGGGTCGGTGAAGAACCAGGCACGGGCAGCACTCTCGCGCGCCTTGGGCGGCAGCCATCCAAGCGTGAAGTAATAGGTGGTCTCAAAGTGCACGCCCGTCTCGGCGATGCTGCGGCGCTCTTCGTCGATCAGATAGGACATCGGGTCGGGGAAGTGCTCGCCGCTGGGGTAGCTGGTGCTGGGCGCACGTTGTGCGTCGATCTGGAAATACCAGCCGTCCCCAAGGCGGCGGAACAGGTTGTTCATTTGGGCTGATACGGCGATCAGTTCGTGCTTGGTCGCCGAGTCCAGGTCTGGCCCGCGATAGCGCAGCGTCGTGATCAACGACGCGTTGCGGTTCAGCACGACGCCGGGGGCGACCAGATATGCCCACGGCAGCACATCACCGATGTCTGTAGGTTCGTTGCTGTATTTCGGAAGTCGCTGCATGGGTTGGCCTTCACTGAGCGCTACCGGCAGTGGTCGGCGTTGGCGGACTACTGCCGGTAGCCCGCTATGCGCGGTAGTGGTTTTTTAAACGGAGAGCGCGTCGCAGCGCCGCCGGCCATTGCGTGTCGTACTTGGTCATCAGGACCAGGCCGATGTGGATCACCAGATAGAGCGGCAAGCTCCACCACGATTGCAAGCCAAATATCAACGCCGCTGCCATCGTGAACGACACAACAGCGATGTCACGAGGGATTCCAGCAATGAGGCGAGGCGTGGACAGTGCACGGTGAACAGGCACTTCATAGCCATCGGGATTGGCGTTCTCGTCCATGTCAGAACACCGCGCCGCCGCCAAAGCCGAGGAAGTTCAGGAAGAACGTGGAAGCCGTGAAGGCGATCGACAGACCGACAAGGACATACATCAGTTTGCGCATGCCCGAGCCGCCCTCGGAAAAGGCGATGCCCACGCCACAACTGATAATGGCAATCACGCCGAGGGCCTTTGCGACAGGGCCGCTAATACTATTCAGGATCTGGTCTAGCCATCCTTCCCACGGCATGCCGGTACCGCCTGCATAGGCGGCAGCCGGCAACAAGAAAAACGCCAGCGTGAGCAGCTGGAGAGTGCGAGTGTTACGGAGCTTCATAGTCATATCCTGGCTGGGGGAATGGTCTTTGTGTTTTACGTAGTGTGTATATACTTAGCACACCAAGACGCGGCACGGTCACTCGGCTGACAGAAGCTTGTAGACGTGACCTTCTGGTGTCTGCTCGACACCCTTGACGCGCAGCACTTCACGCACGCGCCTCACCACCTTGTGGCCATCGTCGTCTACCGTCTCGAAACCGATGCTCACGATGATCTGCACCGTGCGGGCGATCTTGCGCGGAACCGGCAGGAACCCGCCTTGCACAAGCAGGTCCTCGATGCGCTCCAATGCTTCATTGGCGCTGTTGGCGTGGATGGTGCATAGCCCGCCGGGATGGCCGGTGTTCCAGGCATCGAGCATGTCCATGACCTCCGGGCCACGCACCTCGCCGACGATCAGACGGTCTGGTGTCATACGCAGCGTATCGCGCAACAGGTGCGTCATGCTGCGGGTGATCTGGTCGCGATTCCGCACGGTGCGCAAGCGCACGACTTCATCAGCTTCCACGCGCAGTTCTAGCGTGTCTTCCAGTGTGATCACCCGCCCGGTGATGCGGCCCATTTCGTACAGGACGGCATTGGCAAAGGTGGTTTTCCCGGTGTGGGTGCCGCCGACGATCACGATGTTGTCGCGGTCATGAACCGCCTTGACGATGACATCCCGTTGCCGCTGGGTGAGCTGCCCGTTGGTCACATAGTCGTCCAGCGTGAGCCGCAGATTGGATTTCTTGCGGATCACAAACGTCGGGCCATCGGGTGATTCCGGCGGCAGTACTGCATGGAAGCGATAGCCTGTTTCTGGCAGCTCGGCCGGAAAGCTCGGGTTGTCCTTATCGGCAATCTCGCCGACGTGATCGGCCACGATCTTGATCACGCGCATGCGCGTGATCACATCCAGGGTGTGGTCGTGGCAAATCCGGCGACCGTCCTTGGCGTACCACAGCCGGCCATCGGGGTTGACGCGCACTTCCTCAACGGCCGGATCGTCCAGCAGCTCGCCGATGGCACCGCCGAGCGCGGACTTCATCATGTCCAGCAGCCGGCTATGGCGGGTGGTGGGTGGGGAGACCGATGCGTGCATTTATTGTGCTTGAACCACAGATGACATACTCAATAATATCATTATGGTTTCAAAGTCACCTTCTCGGGCCATTAAAAATGTGACGAGCGCTACGGTACGAGAAGCTTCCATAAAGGAACACCGACACACTTGGCTAAGACGGCCATGCTGTCGAGGTTAGGTGCCGATTTCCCCGTTTCTACTGCGCTTATCCACGCTTGAGTGAACCCTGTCCTATCTCTTATGCCACGTTGACTGAGCTTCGCTGCTTTTCGAGCCTGGCGGAATTTGCGTGCAAAAATCAGCCTCTCCACTGGCACAGGCTTGGGATCTTGGTGGCTGTCAGCAGCACGCGGTCGGCCTGGCATTCGGTGCAGTACCTCTGTGGTGGATAGAACATGGCACCACCGATTTGGCCAGTCGGCGCTAGCACTGGATTTTAGCAAAATGCCCTACTGTCTCAGACAGAGGGCTTGCGCTGCGGATGCGAAGCGCTGTTGTGCGCGTAGCGCACGGTGACCGCTCTTCAACGTACGTACCCGAAGCCGGCAGCCCTTCCAGGGTCATGCCCTTCTCCGAAGTCCGGCTAATGACTCCCTGCCGACCCTTAGATTCAGCGTGCCGGGCAGGGGAGGCTTGCCAGCCTATACAAAATTTTGTATAGTGTTTGGATGGCTGACATTAAACCTGTCGAGTTCCGGGCCGGTGCCCTTGATGATCTGCGCGCTTTCCCCGCCTCGGCACGGCGCGAGGCCGGCTATCAGCTTGACCAGGTGCAAAGCGGTCGCGAGCCCGACGATTGGAAACCAATGCCGATCGTGGGTCAGAGCGTCCAAGAGATTCGGATCCGGGATGTTGCAGGAGCATTCCGGATCATCTACGTGGCGAAGTTCTCCGATGCAGTCTACGTCCTGCATTGCTTCCAAAAGAAGACGCAGAAGACCAGTAAAGCGGATTTGGACCTAGCCGAGAAACGCTATCGAGATTTGGTGAAGGAGTTAAGCCGATGACTAATGAACGCTTTGCCAGCGTGTGGGACGCGATCGAAGACACCCCCCCGCAGGCTGAAAACATGAAGCTGCGATCGGCGCTCATGATGGCGCTGAAGGATCACATTGCACGCGAAGGATTGAGCCAGTCCCAGGCGGCCAAGGTCTTCGGCGTGACGCAACCGCGCGTGTCGGATCTGATGCGCGGCAAGATCGATCTGTTCAGTTTGGATACGCTGGTGAACATGCTGGCTGCTGCGGATCTGCACATCGAAATGCGAGTGCTGGAAGCGGCCTAGGCAACTTGTCAGAAACAAACAAGCCCGCTAACGAGCCGGCTTTTTATTGGGCACCAAAAGGAAAACTGTCAGTGTCCGATACGGCCTTGCCGCACTCGGTGGTCTGCCGCAGCGAGGGCATTCGGCGTGTGCAGTCATCCTGACCGCGCTCTGGCTCTGTGTGCGCGTAGCGCACGGTGACCGCTCTTAAACGCAGACCACCCGAAGCCGGCAGCCCTTCTAGGGCAATGCCCTGCTCGAAGTCTGGCTAATGACTTCCTGCCGACCCGCTTTTGCTCTTTGCTTGGGGGAACCGCCGCCACTGCGCCCTCACTCTGATTGGTTTCCCGGTTTTGCTCACGCGCAGTGGCGGTGGGAGGGGCGTAGCCCCTCTATTGAGCTTCTAACGCTGTCGGCGTCGCGCAGCGACGGCGACGCCGATCTGCTGTTGAGCGCTCTACTGACTGTGCTTTCAACCAAAGGTTGACTGGATGGCCTGCCAATTAAACAGAACAAATAGCGTTATTTCTCCACAGGCTTACCCACCTCGGCGATGGACAACTTGGCGCGGAGCATGGCGTTGAGAGGTTCGGCTTGGTGATCGAGGCCGCCGCAGGCGGCGTTAACCGGCCTTTGTGCGGCAGATTTGCCGGCGTGGGTGCCTGTTTTTGCGGCATCTGGCAGGGGCGAGCCTGCCGGCGACGGCTACGTTTTGAATATGTTCGCTATGTCCGCGATGTACTGCGCGGCGTGCTGTAGGCCGCCTGGTGGGTCGCCCGTGGCGCGGTGCGCCGCAGGGCGGGCATCGCCCCTGCGCGGCGCGGTGCGCGGCTCCTGGGCCGGCTGACGGCGTGCTTGCGCCTGCGTGAAGGACGCAACGCCTGTGCCGCGTGCCTGGTCGGCGTGCTTGCGATCGCGCTTGAGCAACCAGCTGGTGCCCACCATGTCGCACAGCCGCTGGAAGTTGAGCCGGCGCACGCCCGCCTCGCTGCACCACAGATCGCCGCCCTCGGCGTCAGCCTTGTGCCGGCGCACCTGCTTGGTGGGGAATGCCCAGCCAAGGCTCACCATCATGTCGAGCGAGCGCCGTGCGCGCCGTTCCTCGGCGGGCGTCTGCCCGCCATAGGCGAGCTGAGCGAGATCGAGCAGCGTGTAGCGCTGCCAGGGGCCGCCCCCTTGGCGTGGCTTACCCACAAAGCCGGTGCGCACGTCAGCCAGGTAGAGCAGCGCTACGGCCATGGACAGCAACGATTCGGCCCCGTCCTTGCGCAGTCCGCGCACCCGCGTCAGCGCCTTGTCCAGGGCATACCCAGCCACAATGACGTTGTAGCGAATCCGCTTCCAAGCGCCTTTCCGGTCTTCCAGGGCGCGCACCAGCCCGTCGCGGGTGGCATCCAACACAGGCGGCCGGCGCTTCTTGCCGGCCGGCGGCTTGGGCTGACGCCAGCGCACACGCTTGTGCGGCCGGCCGCTGGCGGCGGTCGGTTCTGGGCCTGGTGCGTGTGGGCCTGTCTCTACTGCTGGCATGTCCCGCGCCGATGAACGGCAGCGGGGCAAGGTGTTCGGCGTTTAGGCCTTTGCATCCTTTTCCCTCTTGCACGGCTTCGCCGGCGGGATTAGGATGGGGGTATCACTTGTGTGCCCCATTGGTCTGGTGTATCCCGCCAGCCCAGTGATGAAAAAGCCGCCCTGCCAGGGGCGGTTTTTTCGTTTTCGGCCTCCGCTCATCACACCAGCAGGCTGCCTCGTTGTGTTGGTACGTCTGGTGCTGAATCCACCTTCTTGCAGAGCGAATGTACTCGCAGGAAAGGTGGTGGACGGTACGCGGCTATGAAAACCGGATAGGAAAGAGCGATAACCGGCAGGCCTTGCGGCCTCCGCGCACCGCCCACCATAGAACTGGCGAGCTAAATAAAAGCGCCAGCATCGAACGATGGGCGCTTGCGCGCTCTTTCCGCCTTTATCGGTTTCATAGGCCGAATCGCTGATTGTGCAGCGATAGCTCAATCCTCTCGCCAACCGGCGAACGTGTCAACCGCCTCTTAAACCGTCGCCTCCTCGACCGCCGCCGCCGCTTTGGCCTGCAGATTGAGTAGCGTCGCGATGACGGCGTGCAGATCGACGTACCGAGCATTGCGCTTGAAAGCGGCAGCCGGTGATTCCAGATCACTCGGATCGGTCTGCAAATGCTTCTGGAACTGCTCGGCCAGCAGACCAGCCATGAAAGCGACGTGTGCGTGGTTGGCCTGCAACACACTGCGGCCAATGGCCTCGAAGTTGTGCAGACTGTCAGACAGCCACCTGACATCCCGCGCCGCACGACTGGCGTGGGCGGCATCCGCGCTGTAAGCGCTGTATTGGCGGATGGCCAATGCGGTGTTGCCAGTGAAAAGCACCAAGCTGGCCAACTCGTCGGTGTAATTGATGCCCATGGTTTTTGTCTTCCTCGGGAGGGCAGGGAGGGCGCAGTGTCGGCGAGAGAAGGGGCGCATAAGGCCACACGGTTGAGCACAGCGCCGGCGTTCAATCAAAGTGGAGCTTCCGGCATGGACAGTTTGACGTACTCGGCAAGACGTTCTCTGGCCTCACTAATGTCGAACGCGTTGGGGTCGAATGGGCCCCCTAACCACTCCGTGAGTTCGCGTCGGCGGGCACTGCTGCGGCCAGCAAGCACCCTGAGCATCTCCGCATAGCCCCATGGTCCGCCACAATCCTCCGGCGGACAGGCGTTTTTGCCGGTAATCAAGTGCGGATAACTTCCTGTTGGTTTTTCCATCAGCTTTTCGACGGTCACTCGGTGTTGCCAGTCATCGCCAAAGTCGTAGGTGTAGATCAGCGTCTCTCCAATGCCAGACACATCACACAAGCGACGTTTGCTGGGAATCTCGCTGCCATTTCCATGCCCGTACGAGTACAGGTGCATCAGCTCCCAGCCCATCGCGCCTTGGATGAAGTAGTGCAGCTGCGCCAATTCCACATCAGCGTAGGTATCGAGCCGACGCCAGACTGTGGGGGAGATGCCAAGCAACTGGATTTTGAGCCTCCATACGGGTGGGTGGCTGATCATCGAAACGGACACATTAGTGGAGCGTAATGCGCTCATGGGGTGACCTCTGGATCGTGGTCGGCGTTGTCGGTCTGCCCGGTTGCTGCTTGCAGGGCGTCGAACTCGCTATCGGTCTGGGCGCGCAACAACGAGCCGGTCAACTTGTCCAGCAGCGGCTGTCGTTGGCTGAAAACGCGTTCTACCGACGCGATCAGGGCGTTGTAGAAGCCCTCGCCCGCCGCGTTGCTGGCAGGCGTGGCAGCAGGCAGGCGTGCAAACAGGTTCTTGGTGGTGAGCGTGGTTAGCTCAACCAGCATCTGATTGCCGAAGTGCACTTTGCGCACCTCGTTGCGCAACGATCGCAGCTCCTTCAAGACCAGCATTTCTTCGGCTTTGGCGTGCTCGGGGTCGTAACGCTCGGCCAGCGCGGCTTCCACCACAGCGCGCAACGGGATGCGCCGCTCGGCGGCTTCACGTTTTGCGAGCTGCATGAGCCGGGTTTCGACTTGGGTGTGCAGAATGGTCTTACCGTGAGACTTCTTCATGGGAGCATGTAGTCAATGTTGTCGTCTGCCGCATCCATGCCATCGGCCTTGGCGGCGGGGCTGACGGTGATTTCATGGGTGTCGATGTCGGCATCGGCGCCGATGTCGTCATCGAGCATGGGCGCGGCTTCGACGGCCACCTCTGGTGCGGGCGTCGGCTCAGGGGTGGCGTCCAGGTCGCGGGAGTCTTGGACGGCCGGTTGCAGGGCGGCCGCCACCGCAACCGGCACCACAGCGGGGGTGAGCTTGGTCCAAGGGTTGGCGGCGACGGGCGGACCATAGGGGTATGGCCTGGCGCCGGTCTTGGCGACCGGCGCGTACTTGTGGGTCGGGTCCAACACCTTGCCGCGCGCATCGGTCGGCGGCACCAGGTCACGGAACTTGGCGTCGCTGTAATACTTGATTTTCACTGCCATGATCGGTGGCAGGCCTGCCACCACGATGATCTTCTTTGACGGGTCCATTTCCCGCACTTCGCCTGGCGTCATCAATGCGCGGGCTGACTCCTGGTTGGACACCATCACGTGCCCCAGCCACCCAGACAACCGACCTCCGGTGTAGTTGGTCTGCTGGTGAATTTCGGTGGTCATGCCAAGCGAATCGCTAATGCGCTTGGCCGTTTCGTCGGTGTTGGGCGCATACCACACATGGATGTGTGCACCGTCCATCACCGTGTTGCTCGGACCGTAATACTTAACGATCTGGTTATAACTCTGGTTGATCATCATGCACTTGATGCCGTAGCCGGCCACGTAGCCCAGCCCTTCCTCGAAAAATTCCAGCTTGCCCAGCGATGGGAACTCATCGACCAGCAGCAGCAGCCGGTGCTTGTTGCCCTCCGGGTGCAATTCCTCCGTGAGCCGGCGGGTGATCTGTTGCAGCATCAGCCGGAACAGCGGCCGCAAGCGCGACTTGTCGCTGGGCGGGCTGATCAGATACAGCGATAGCGGGTATTTGGCGCGCATCAGGTCGGTGATGCGAAAGTCGCTCTCGCTGGTCGCCGCGCCCACGATAGGGTCGTAGTAGAGGTTGAAGAAGCTACGCGCCGTCGAATGCACACCGCTGCGCTCGTCGGCGCTCTTGTTGAGCATGGCCCTGGCTCCGATCGCTACGACCGGGTGCACCTTGCCGTTGCGGTGCTTGGTGTCGAGCATGTATTGCAGCGTGGCTTCCATCGTCCGTTCAGGGTTGTCCAGGAACATCGCGATGCCGGCTAAGGTCTTGTCCGGCTCGGCGTAGAGGACATGCAGCACCACCGCCAGCAGCCATGAGTCGGCCTCCTTGCTCCAATGGTCGGGTTTTCCCTTGCCGTCCGGGTCTACCAGCATGTCGGTGACGTTCTGGGCGTCCTTGACCTCGTTATCACCTGGTCGAATCTCGGCCAATGGGTTGAACCGGCAGGTGTCGCGCTGGGTCGGGTTGAATTTCAGCACGTAGCCGATCCGGCTCCGGTAACCCGATGTCAGTTCCCAGTTCTCGCCCTTGATGTCGTTGACCACCACGCTGGCCTGCCAGTTCAGCAGCGTGGGCACGACAACGCCCACGCCCTTACCCGACCGGCTCGGGGCGGTGACTTCCAGATGCTCTGGGCCGTCATGGGTCAGGTAACGGCCGTCCTCAGTCATGCCCAGCACCACGCCAGCCTGCCCCAGCAGGCCCGATTTTTCGATTTCCTTGGCTTCGGCCCACCGCGCCGAGCCATGCGTCATGACGTCTTCCTGGGCGCGAGTGCGGTAGATGGCCACCGCCACCATGACGACAAAGCCCAGCGCCGCAAACCCGGCCACGATGTAGATGGCGCGCGTGAAGATGTCCTGCGCATACGCGTTGTAATCCCACAGCCACGGGAAGTATGACCAGGGCGCGTAGATCCCGTGGCCCTGGATCTGAAACCAGGGCGCGCCCAGCTGGGGCTGATAGGCCAGTGCGTAGGCGACGTATTGGGTCGCTGCCCACACGCCCAGAAAGAGGCATAGCAGGCAGGCCACGATGGGGCCGCCGCGTAGACCGCCAGCGTGCCGGGTTTTCTCGCGTTGTTTGCTTTGGGGGGCCATCGGCCTAGCTCCGTGTCAGTCCTAGCAATTTGCCCTTGTCGAGCGCGTCCATCGCCGCGAAGCGGATGCGCACCGACTGGAACGCCTGGTTGATGCTCTGGCCTTGGGCCAGCTGTACCGCCACCGTGTTGCCCAGCTGGCGCTGTAACCCGTCCTTGGCCGGCACCACGGCAAACGTGCCGTTCTGCACGATGACCGCATGGGGGCCGCTGGGGAGGTTCTCGATGGCCTGCACGCTCCCCTGGAAGCGACGGGCCACGTCCAGATTGACCGGCTGCCCGTACTTGGCCGCTAGCCGCTGCTGCGCTTCGCCCAGCTCAAGGGCACGCATCCGCTCGTCAAATCCTGCCGCGAGTCGGACGCCTGCGGGGGTCCGCTCGGCCATCCGTAGTGCCACCAGGCGATCTGTACGGGCTTCCAAGGCTTCCAGGAACTGTGCCTGCGTGCGTGTGCGGACGTTGGTGCCTTGCAGCTGGGCAAGTCGTCCGGCGGCCAGCTCGTCGTCCAGGAACGTGCGAGCGATGACCTGGCTTTGCCGGTTGAGCGGTCCTTTGCCCAAAACGTCGAGCCGTACGAAGGCGTTGCGCTGCCGGCCAATCGCCGGATCACCATCGAGACGGGCCAGCAAGTCCGCCGGCACCTTGAACGAGCCGTCCAGGCGCTTGGTGACATGTCCACGGCTTGCCAAGGCCTCCATGCGCCGAACGTGCGCTTCGATGTAGGAATCCGGTGTCGCGTTTTGCGGCAGCCGCTTGGGGTCCCATGTCTGCACCTCGGCAAGATGCTGGCGCGGGTCGTAGAACCCACTCTGGGCACGCCGCAGCACATTCTTGTCAGCCGATGTGGCAGCCGGCGGTGTGTAACTGCCCAGCTCCACGACATCACCGACACGGCCGCGCTCGGGCATATGCCGTTCCGAATGAATACTAAGCGTGGCGTAATGCACCTGACCGTCGAAGCCACCGACGATGACGTACTCAGTGCCAGATAACTTGTCAGCCAGTCCACGGTCCAGGACCACGCCCCGCACAGGCGCGGCCTTGAGGCTTGTGTGATCTGCCAACATCCCACGCCGGCTACGTTCCGCATCCAGGTGTGGCTTCAACTGGCCTGATAAGCGCCGTTCCTGCGCCATAGCGCGCATGGCCTCTGGGGCGTTCGCATGAATGGTCCAACGGCCGGGCGATTTCTCAGTGGCTAGACCGTGATCCCGCAGCACCGCCAGACGCTGTAGACGCAGCTGGCGTTGCGCGTTGCGGAACGGATCTGCATGCACTTGGCCGGCATGGATTAAGCCGCTTTCGCGGCCCTGCTGCTCTCGAAGCATGGACGCATCAAGACCCGTCCAGCGCTCTTGCGTGACCTCTTTCGCAGCGGAGCGATAGATGTCGATATCGCTTCGATATCCCAGCTCCCGCGTCGCCAGCTCGCGTGCCCGCTCGCGCATACCATTGCTGATGTAGTCGCGGCTTATTACCAGGTCGCCGCCCTTGTCATCTACCCCACGCACGATGATGTGCACGTGCGGGTTGTCGGTGTCATGGTGGGCGACCGCCATCCAGTCCAGCTTTGTCCCTAGATCCCGCTCCATCTGTTGCATCAAATCGCGGGTGTAGCTTTCTAGATTCAAGTTCGCGCCCTCTTCCGGCGAGACGATGAATCGGAACGAATGCCGGTCAGATTCTGCCCGATCCACGAACTGAGAAGTCTGCTCGCGCGTGAGCTCGCTTGTGCCGGTGAACGGGCGCGCCGGCCCACCATCCTTGTCTACACCGTGGCGCTGCGCATAGTCCACATGCCGCTGCATGGCGTCTTTGGCTCCAACCCGTGGCGCTGCAACCACACGGGCCTTAATGGTGACGCGCTGCTGTCGGCTTCCGGTGTTAATCCTGACGCCAGCAGCGCGTCCAGCGTGGTGCGTGGTCGCGCCGGAAATGCGCCCGGTTCGTGCCGCCCGCTTGGCAGCACTTTTGACACGGCTAATGACCTCGTTGACCTGGGAGTTGTTACGCGCCTGGCGGCCCTTTGACAGACGAACGCGCAGCGGTTTGTCGGAGCTGCCTGCCCCCTGACTGCCCTTCCCATCGCCCTGGTCTGGCCCTGCTGAGCTGCGCTTTCCACTACCGACCACGGTCGTCTCCCGGCCCTAGAAACCATTGTTGTAATTTACAACAAGTCTAATTGACGATGTTGTAAGAAAAAGCTAATAGAAATAGTAATTTAGAACCCACATACCACACACACTTTTATCTTGCCCTTCTTTTTCCGCTTCTCCGCTTTTGCCTTCCGACGCCCTCACCCTCTCCGATCACACCCACCCTTCGCAGAAACCACAATGCCCGCTCTGGCTCTGCTGTAGCGCGTCTCGGAACCGTCGGCCTCGACCAAGCCCCACCCTATCGGACGCTACCCGCACAACGCCGCACAAGCGGTCAGCGTGGCCTCGGTTGTGCAGCCTTCGGCCCGGTCCCTGCAAACCCTGTGGGCGCGGCTGCGGGCGACATCACGGGAACAGCATTGGCTTGGGCTTTGGTGGACCGGCGGCCGCTCGCCTTCCCGCTTGCCGGGAAGTTCACCGCCACCCCAGCTGCTTGCGACACCCAGCTCACGTAACCATTGCTCAATCCGCGCGACTCGTTGCCGGTGTTGTACATCGACAAGGCGCCCAGCAGCGCAGGCTTTTCGGCGCGATATTTGGCCCATGTTTGGGCGTAGTTCCGGGCCAGAATGGTGGTGCCAAGTCGGATGTTTGTGCATGGATCTAGTAGGTCAACCGGCGTCACTCCGAACCTGGTCAGATGCTGCGAGTTGATCTGCATCAGCCCGATATCGGTACTGCGACCGGCCCGCACCTGTTCAACTGCGATCCGCTGGGCTTCGTCAAACCGGGTCGGGTAAAAGCTACGGACCTGGTTGTTGATGGCATACGGATTGCCGCCACTCTCATGCTTGATGATCGCCTGTACGGTTTGCGGATGTACGCCGATAGAGCAGGCGAGAATCACTGACATTAGGTCATTCATGATCGACTCCCATCGAGGGTGCTTGCGTCCACAACGGTGTGATGCCTCCGGCGACTACTGACAGCGGAACGAACCCGTAATAGCGGCCGTCAAAGCTGTTGGCGAGACCATCACCGATGGTGAAGATGTGCCCCGCTGGGACTCGCGTGCAGCCTTGTAAGACGTGAGGCAATGCCACGCCTGTTCGGTCGGTGGCAGCGACCGCGCCCACACGCCGATAGGTGGCTGGGTGCCCTGCGGCTGTTGGGGTTGCAATGCTGACTTCGGTGTTGACGCATACCGTGTCGCCGGCAACCGCACCGACACGCTTGATGTAAAGACTTCCGGGCTTCATCCAGCCGCGTTCAAAGCCATAACGCGCTGCCGCATTATGTGGGGAGAAAGCGACCAGCTGGCCCCGCTCTGCGCTACGTTTATTGCGATTCAGGAGGTACAGACCTTGCGCCACGCTTGGCGAAAGGTTGGCAATTACGGTGAAACCTAGCGAGGCCAGACTACGCGCACTTGCCCATCCAAAGGCGGGGGCAATCACTGCTAGGCCTAGGCCGAGTGCTAGCCCTTTGATGAGCTTCTTTCGTGTCACAGACATGCCGCTAACCTCGCCTTTTGCGGGGGAGTTTGGCTCTCACGTCGGCGGTTAAAACCTTCAACCGCGCCAGTGGCATGCGCTGGAAAAACTGTTCGATACGCGCCAATTCTAGCCGATTTAGGGTGTCAATTTTTGACCGATTCAGGGCTAACCAAGCCACATAAGCGCGCACCCGCGTTGCCCCTGTGATGTCGGCCAGAATGGCGACATCTGGGCGCACTGCCGGCACGCTTTCGCCCACCTGTCCATAAGGTAATGCCTCGCATAGCACAACCCGCCATCGCGTTGTGCCGTAGTCATTCTGCTCCCATAGATCGAGCGCAAACCGGTCACCAGGTTCGAAGCTCAGAAGCCGGCGACGGGTGCCATCTTCGCCGATCACCCAGCGGCCAACCTGGCGCGGCTTGCCGGCCAGAATCCGCCGGTTCGTCCAGCCCTTGGCGAACGCTTCGATAACCTGGGCGGCCATCATCAGGCCTGCATGCACGCATGCTTGACGCCTTGCATGCAGACGATACAAGCCTGGCCAACGCACCACTGCATGCAAGCTGCTTTAGCGGCTTGCAGGCTTGCATGCACCTTGCGGAAACGCATGCAAGCCAACTTGCATGCGTGCATGCACTGTGCGGTGCTGACATGCATGCGTAACTGCAAGATTGCACGCATGCATGCCTGCGTGCAATCTTGCATGCAAACATGCATGCAACTAAACATGCAAGCTGCGTTGCATGCGCACATGCGTTACTCGGCGTCGCCGGACATGGCCGACAGCGGAGCAAGACCCATCGAGGCGAGGAACATCGAGATGCCCTTGATGGTGATGTCTTGGATGGTCATGTTGTGGGTGTAGCGGAACTCGGACAGCCGGCGCAGGTCATCGTCGGTCAGGTGACGGATCGTGATGGTGCGGGTAGCGCCGACCTTGGGCGCGCTCTTGGCCGTGCCGGCCTGGCGCGCGGCGGCCTGGGGCTTGGATTCGGCTGGTGCTGCGCGCACCGGCTTATCTGGTTGGCTCTTGGTCTTGTCCAGGGCGGCGAGCTTGCCGCTGAGTCCGGTGTTCATACATGGGTTCCTTTGGTTGCGCCGAGTAGCGTATGCACTTCGCGCCATAGAGCGCGAATCTCAAAAGCGGCCTTGCCGGCCGGCTCAAATTCGCCCACGGCCTGGCCGTAGGCGAGGGCGCGCCGGTAGGCCGTTCGATCATGAACGACCGTTTCCAACACTGGGATGCCGGTGCTTGCCAGCTCCCGTTCCACTTCCCGTGTCTCACTGGCGCGGATCGGGGCGCTAGACAGGATGAACGCCCCCGGCTTGCCGCTGGCCTGCAATAGTCGGATCGAGGCCGGCGCGGCGGCAAGATCCAACAGACTCGGGCGCACAGGCATCAAGGCGAGATCCGCATGCTCAAGCGCGGCCGCGATGCCGGCTGACGCATGGGGGGGGGTGTCCACGATCAACAGGTCATAGCCTTCCTCGGCTGCGGCCTGGACCGCTGCGCCGACGTTGGCAGAAGTGATGGCCACCACTTCGAGCGTGGAGTGCTTGCGAGTTTCGGCCCACCCTTTGGCCGAGCCTTGCGGATCGGTGTCGGCCAGCGCAACGCGCAGACCGGCTTGCTGCGCGGCCACCGCGAGGTGAACGGCGATAGTTGTCTTGCCGGAGCCGCCCTTCTGGACGGCGATGGCGATGGTTTTCATGCACTGCGCTCCTGGTGGAAGTCGCTTGCTTGAGGGCAAGTGTGCAATACCCTAGCAACATGCATGCACGCATGCAAGCTGATTTAGATGCACGCATGCATGGTTGCAAGGTTGCATGCATGCTTAACTGCTGCCACGCCCGCGGGGCTTGGCCTGGCCGGCCTTTGGCGAGGCGGGCGAGGTGGTCACCGACTCAAAAGCTGCCAGCCGGCCCCGTAGGTTCGCCGCCTCATCGCGGGCCTGGCCGGCAGCGTTGCGCTGCGCTGGGGGCAGTGCAAAAAAAGCGACCGGTTGCCCGGACGCCTCTGCGATTGCAGACTCTGTAGCCATGCCACAACCAGCCCATCGTTTTCAGCTCCTGTGGGCGCGTCGTTTGAAGCGGCGGAATTGGCGGGTGAGTTGGGAAGTCCCTGTCCAGGTGCAAAAGGATCGAAGAGGGTTCATCGACCTGGTGGTGACCAACGACCGATGGACCGTGGCCGTCGAGCTGGACAATGTGGCACCACGCGAAAAGTCGATCCGCAAGCTAGCGTTGTTTCAATGCGACCGTGCCTACGTGGTCTGCCGGAGCGGGATCATTCTGCGGGTCCAGTGAACCGCTGCCGCTTTGTGTGCGCGTAGCGCACGGTGACCGCTCTTCAACGCAGGCGACCCGAAGCCGACAGCCCTTCTAGGGTCATGGCCTGCCTCGAAGTCCGGTTAATTACTCCCTGCCGACCCGCTTTTGCTGTTTGCGGGAGGGGACCGCCGTCGCTGCGCCTTCATGTTGTTTGGTTTTCCAAGTGGGCTCATGCGCAGCGGCGGTGGGAGGGGCGCAGCCCCTCTATTCAGCATCTAACGCTGTCGTCGCCGCGAAGCGGCGGCGACGCCGATCTCGCTGTTGAGCGCTCTATTGCCTGTGTTTTCAACCAAAGGTTGACTGGTTGGCCTCCCAATTAAATGGGACAAATAACGCTACTTCTCCACAGGCTTACCCCCAGCTGCGGTGGATAACTCGCTTTGGCGTGAGGTGTTGAGGTGGAGACGTCGGTGACCGAGGGCGCCGGAGGGTCCAGAAATGTCCTCGGCTCGACCGGGTTTTCGCTGTGCAAACCTGTTTTCAGGCCGTTTCAGACCATTGCGCAGGGGCTGGCCTGCCGGGCCGGCTATTTGAACAGGGCGAGGATGTCGGCGATGTGCCGGGTGGCGCTCTGTGCGCCGCTAGGCGGGTCGCCAGTTGCGCGGAACGCCGCAGGGCGGTCGCCGCCTGTGCGCGGCCTGGCGGCCTGCTCTTGGCGCGACTGGCGACGTGTTTGGGCGTCAGTGAAGGATGCAGTGCCGGCACCACGCACCTGGTCGGCGTGCTTGCGGTCGCGCTTAAGTAGCCAGCTGGTGCCCACCATGTCACACAGCCGCTGGAAGTTGATCCGGCGCACGCCGGCCTCGCTGCACCACAGGTCGCCGCCGTTGGCGTCTTTCTTGTGCCGGCGCACTTGTTTGGTGGGGAATGCCCACCCAAGGCTCACCATCATGTCGAGCGAGCGCCTGGCGCGCCGCAGCTCGGCGTCGGTCTGTCCGCCATAGGCGAGCTGGGCGAGGTCGTGCAGGGTGTAGCGCTGCCAGCGCCCGCCGCCCTGGCGTGGCTTGCCCACAAATCCGGTGCGCACGTCGGCCAAGTAGAGCAGGGCCACGGACATGGCCAGCAGCGAATCGGCCCCATCCTTGCGCAGTGCGCGCACCCGCGTCAGCGCCTTGTCCAGGGCATAGCCGGCCACGATGACGTTGCGGCTAATCCGCATCCACAGGGAGCCTTGCCGCTGCTCCAGGCCGCGCACAAGCCCGTCGCGGGTCGCGTCCAAGACACCCGGCCGGCGCTTCTTGCCGGCGAGCGGCTTGGGCTGACGCCAATGCACACGCTTGTGCGGCCGGCCGCTGGTGGCGGTCGGTTCGGGGCCTGGCGTGTGGGAGCCTGGATCTACTGCTGACATGTCCCGCGCCGATGAACGGCAGCGGGGCAAGGTGGTCGGCGTTTAGGCCTTTGCATCCTTTTCCCTCTTGCACGGCTTCGCCGGCGGGATTAGGATGGGGGTATCGATTAGTGCCCCATTGACTGGTGATTCCCGCCAGCCCAGTGATGAAAAAACCGCCTCGCCAAAGGCGGTTTTTTCGTTTTCGGGGGTCTACTGCGCCAGCAGCTGGCCCACCCGCGTTGTCATATCGCTGCCAAGTATCTGCGCGCGGCCCTTAAACCGCAAGCAATCCCCGTGTGCACAACCATTGCACACCATGCCCTGGCGTGCATTTTGCCAGCATGCGATCCCTTTGCCGGCGTGGCTGCAACGGTATGTGAGGGTCGGCAGGGATTTGTGTAAAACACAGCCAAAGTGAGCTAACTCCCTGTCAGCTAAGGATTTCTCACGACGCACTGCCGACCCTCATGCCGGGCTACTGCTGCACGTGCGTCACCAGGTCAACACGGAGAGCCGCAATTCGGCGTCCGCGCTACACGTTGGCGACGTGTCAGGCCCGACCTATAGCACCGCGCATGGCCTGCTGGCCGCGCTTGGGCGCGTAGCGCGCCCAAGCGCGCTGCGGTGGCGTCATGAACGTGCCGACGCTCATCCGGCTTGATCCATCGT
>JAAIGF010169125.1_pt1 | contig 31452 bp, 47 predicted proteins | sample 6487441 | NCBI WGS metagenome assembly JAAIGF01 (sample SAMN13974129, study PRJNA590717) | phyllosphere metagenome | biome: pepper field; feature: multiple bacterial spot infested pepper fields; material: pepper leaves; isolation source: leaves from pepper fields | host: Capsicum annuum ... | reverse complement strand
TGGCCGGGCACGGCCTTCGCCCGCGACGAGCCCCGCCCAACGCTGGGCCAGCTGCAGGCACTGGGCTGGTTGTCTGCAGATACCGTGCAGGCGATGGCGCGGCTGCATGCATTCGGCAGGTTGATCGGCAACAGCGACATGCACCAGGGCAACATCGGTTTCCGCCTCGTTGATCGCGGTCCGTTGCCGCTGGCGCCGGCCTACGACATGTTGCCGATGTCGCTGGCACCGTCGCGGCTGGGTGTGCTGCGGCAGGATGTGCTGTTGGACGCGGTAGCGCCGCGGGAGAGCGGGGAGCTGGAGCATCTGCGCTGGGCCGGGCCGCTGGCGAGCGAGTTCTGGGAGCGCGTTGCGGGGGATGCGCGGGTGCGGTCGGATGGCCTGCGCGCGCTGGCGCGGGGGAATGCCGAGCGGGTCAGGGCGATGGGGGCGCGGTTCGGGTGATTTCGGCCTGTGTCGCATCTGCCCGCGTTTCAAATGTTTGAATCCCTCTTAGTGCCTCGCCGCTGCGCCCTGTGACGTACTTGGCTTTGAGGATCGTTGGAATCTCATCGCAGGATTCTCATGCGCACCGCGCCGGCTCAGCCAAATTCCCAATTCCTTCAATACGTTGGATCTTCGGGGCGCGCCGGGCATTCCAAGGTGTGTCGCAATCAGCAATTGAGCCCTCTACCTTCTCTTCTACACAGTCCTTCGCAGGTGCTCAACACACCTTCGTAGGCGGACTGTCTGACGCGACAGCAGGCAGTCCAAGGTCAAGCCATATCACTCGCCATCCCGGTGAGCTCCAAGGTTTCTGGCCGGGTGGCGCGCAGCCATAGAAGACTCCGCAAGGAGGAAAGCTGCGGGCGGCCCTACGACCGTGTTGAAGCGCCCGGTCGCCTCTCTCAACAGGAGGCGGAAGAGGTTCGACGAATCGTAGGAGAGCGAAGATGGGACTGAAAGCGAGAGCTGGTGCAGCTTCCGATGAAAGGGAGCGGGTGGGCGACTGTGACTTCGTGCCGTTGATGGACTGGGACGAGGTGCTGCAGGATGAGCGCGAGGATCGACTGGGGTTCGCCCGCCGTACGACGTATGCGTTGCTGACGCTCTCTGGCTCAGGACTGGTTGAGGGCTTTGGTGGAAGCAATCAGCCAGGGCTTGAAGGGGCCCGGAGGACGGTGGCACTGTTCCAAGCGCATCTGCGGCAGATGCAGCACTTCGCGGAGATTGCCGAGGTGCGGCTGGAGCAGGTGGCCAGGGCGCTAGCGGCCTTGGGTGAGTAGCCTAGCAGGGGCGTGGTCCACTACACTGTGAAGCTGCACAGGGCCTATAGCTCAACGGTTAGAGCAGAGGACTCATAATCCTTTGGTTCCAGGTTCGAATCCTGGTGGGCCCACCACATTGACGTCCATCAGAGTCCAAGGACGTCTTGCGAAGCCTAGTTGGGCTGGACTTAGAGGGGTTTGGGCGTCCAGCGGTGTCCAGTGGCATCCACTTGCATCCATGAAAAAAGTGAGTCAGGCTGTGTGTCAGCGGGCTAGACGCCCCTAGACGACTCACAGGCGCTCGACTCACATGATGACCGACACCAAGTTGCGCTCGCTCAAGCCGAAGGCCAGTCCCTTCCGCGTGGCTGATGCCAACGGCTTGTGCATCGAAGTGCGCCCATCGGGAGCCAAGGTCTGGCGTTACCGCTATCGCTACCTGGGCAAGGCCAGCATCGTCACGCTTGATGAGTACCCCTCAATGTCGCTGCAGGCTGCTCGCGTAGAGCGCGACCGTCTGCGCTCGTTGCTGCGCGGCGGGGCAAATCCTGCTCAGGTGGCTCGGGTGGAGAAGGCCGCACATGGCGAGCGGTCCGCCAACACCTTCAGTGCCATCGGCCTTGAGCTGCTGGCAAAGCGCACCAAGGAGGGGCTGTCTCCCGGGTCGGTCGTGCGGGAGCGCAGGCTGATCGAGAAGGATCTGGCCGGGCTGGCGGATCTGCCTATTGGGGACATTACTGCTCCGGTTCTGCTAGCTGCACTCAGGAAGCTGGAACAGAGGGGCGTAGTGGAGACTGCCCATCGCGCCCGGGCCCATGCCGGCCGAATCTTCCGCTATGCCATCGCCACCGGTCGTGCTGATAGGAATCCGGCCCAGGATCTAACCGGGGCGCTCGAGCAGCCGCAGACGAAGCACTTTGCGAGCGTGACCGACCCCGCCGTCATCGGCGATCTCTTGCGCGCGCTGTGGGGCTATCAGGGAGCGCTGGTCACTCAGGCGGCGCTGAAGCTGGCCCCAATGCTGTTCGTTCGTCCGGGCGAGCTGCGCCAAGCGAAGTGGGCCGATATCAATCTGGATGCAGCGGAGTGGCGCTACGTCACCAGCAAGACCAAAACCCCGCACATCGTCCCGTTGTCCGACCAGGCCGTCGAAGTCCTGCAGGAGCTTTACCCGTATACGAAGCGGAGCGAGTTCGTCTTCCCTGGCGTGCGCAGTGCGCTCAAGCCGATGAGCGAGAACACGATGAACGCAGCGCTCCGAAATCTTGGCTTCGACTCAGACACGATGGTCGGCCACGGCTTCCGGGCAATGGCTAGAACGGTGCTGGACGAGGTTCTTGGCTACCGCCCGGACTACATCGAGCATCAGTTGGCGCATGCCGTGAAGGATCCGCTCGGGCGGGCCTATAACCGGGCAACCCACCTGCCGGAACGCCGGAAGATGATGCAGGCCTGGTCTGACTATCTCGACCAGCTGCGCGTTGCAGAACCGAACGTGCTGGCCTTCAAGGCCAAGCGCGCGTAACCACCACATAGGCCTCTAAGGAGGGCCATAGCAAGAAGCAGGGCCGCATAAACAAAGCGGCCGAGGAAGGGGCTGGAACCCCTTGCTCGGCCTACCACAACCGACTATTGGAGAGTCGATCATGGATTGCAACATTGTACCTGTTGCGCCTGAACGGGCGCGCTCGGCCGAAATCCGGCCGCCAGTCACTACGCGGGCTATTCGCCCCACCACGTTCGTCCGAGTCCACCGCTGGCTCGCCCTCAACGACGACGCAAATACCTACAAGCTCTGCACGGCGCTGTTTGTCGTCGCTCTGGCATCGGCCGCTACTTCTCCTGCGTCAATCACTGCGTGCCTGGGGGTGATCCATGTCTGCTTCTGAAGTCACCATTGAAGCTGCGTATGGCGCGATTCCGGTGCAGGACAACGCGCCCACCTACAAGATCTGCGCCGGCATCGACACGCTGCATGCACTCGGTGACGCCAGCGTCTACGTCAGCTTCGTGCGGTCCTTCTTCAGGACTTGCATGGAGAACCAGCTGACGCCCACGTTCGATGACCTTGCTGTTCTCGACCACCTTCTGGAGCAGGCCCAAGCTCTCCGCCGTGCATCGAGGGTGGACTAATGAGCGCTTCGGACAAGCAGGTGGGATGCGCCCTCGATATGCCCATTGGCCGCGGCCAGGTGCGGGATCCTCTTGAGGCGCTAATAGCTGGTGGAATTCCGATTAGGACACTGCTCGGCCATCACCTTTGCAGCATCGACTGGCTTGCTGCCCGACTCGATCAGAAGTTCCGGCTCTGCTACTACGGTGAGGATGGTGAAGTAGTGACTGAGGCGGTATCTGCGGTCTCGTTGCTCACGAGAGGCAAGGAGCTGGGCTGGCGCCCACTGGAAGATGAGCCGACCGAACTGGGCTGGCCGGAGCTCTTCGAGGACACCACGCATCATGAGCGTGGCGGCGTCCATTGGTACTCGACCGCAGTCTCGGACACGGACGGAATGCTTCCTTTGGGTCTGCCGAAGTCAGTCATTGAGGCCGACCGCAGGGCATCGGAAGCTAGGGCGAAGAAAGCGCAGGCGCGCCTAAAGCGGGAGAAGCAGGCGGAGGCCAGGAAAGCTGCTGCTGAAGCGAAGGCCGTTGCTCAGCGCAACATCGAACGCGTCACCAAGTCCCAGCAGCGAGAGGCAGCTGAAGCAGGAAAGCCAATCTCCGTTGCTACGGCGAGGCGAAGGGCGCGGGCTTGGATTCGCCAGTGGGAGAAGGACGTCGCCACTGTCATGAAGCGTTTCACGGATAGCCAGGAGGGCAACCATGGCCAGTAACACAAGCAGGTTCAGGCGACCGGTCCGATTCAATCGAACCCGCGCGAACCCAATCCAGCGCTTGCCGTTCTACCGCCAGAGCCATTCCAAGGCAGGGGACTACTGGCGGATGCCGGAAGTCCAAGGCCACCTGATGGGCAGGGAGGTGGGACGGGTCTGCTGCATCGCGTTCCTCCAGGCTATGGGGCAGGCCGTAGCAGACCCACGCACTAGCGGGAGTGCCCATCTGGCCGATATCGTCTGTTCGTTAGTTGAAGCGTACGGCGGGGCCTTGGACGGCGCTCAGCGAGGAATTGTCGAGGGGTTCTTTGGCCCAGGGTCGCCGCTGAAGGATGTTCTGCTCCGGGGCCTTGAATCCAAGAAGGGGGCTGACTACACCATGGAACAGCTGGAGGATGCTCTCAGCGACTTGGCATCAGTCACCGTTGAGGAGTATGCGTCTCGGCGGCCGCCCCCGATCCAATCGATCATCCCTGATCGAAAAGATCACCCGCCGTTTGCGTTGTCAGGAACGACCCGTCAGTACCGGTAAGGACTGGCGACAACATCTGGAGAGTAGTGGCATGGCCCGAGCGAGAACGCCGAGCAGAATTCCTCACTGGTTCAATTTGAAAGCTTATGACCGGCTGGCAGGGTTCGAAACGCAGGACTGGCTACACGTGATCGCTGAGCTCACCTTCATGGGAGAGATTGGTGAAGCTATGCGTGCTGCTGCGGACAATGAACAAGAGCTACTGGCGGAGCTCGAACACATGTTCATCGAACTGCAGGAGAACCTTGGCCATGGGGGGAGCGACGTATTCAAGGAAAGATACGCTTCCAATCCAGACGTTTACGCTTTCGGAAGCGTTGCATCTGTCAACACTCTAGTAGCTGCAGGCATGTCTGCACGCCTGGAACGAATGGAGGGCGCCCAAGATCTGATTGGTAGCTTGCGAAAGGTCATCGACGCGGATATCGAGGAAGACAGTGACGCCTGGCGTGAGGCAAACAGAGAGGTTTGGGACCAAGGGGCCGTCGGACGGGTGCCATTCTTCGTGGCGCTTCGTGACAGTGACGAGTTCGCGAAGTCCCCGCTGAGCCTGCCCAACCATAGGGCAGTCACGGTTGACCTGAGTGTCCCTGATGCGACGATTCGACAGGATTTCGACAAATGGCTTGCGGCGATGCGGCAGTTGGATAGCGACTACGCCGCCAAACGGCCATTCACCAGTGCTGACTACCAGCGCTGGGTTCAGGGCGGATACGTGCCCCTCTTGATGCTCGATGGCTGGCGTCGGGCAACTGGCGCGAGAATTACCTACGGAGACATGTGCGATGCAGCGTTCCCCATGGGGCGTCGGGTTGAGGTAGATGACGTAAGGAAGACGCTTCTCCCCAATGCGAAATCGTGGGCGTCTATGGAAAACATAGAGGCCCTTGCGGTCCAGGCTGCGAATGAGGATGCGGTTCGACACTCGGAAGAGTGAGGTAGGTGAATACTTCCGGATTCTGACTAGTGCCCCGTCCTTCCGGAGAAAAACAGGGCCTAATTTGGCCCTTCTAGTGCAAGCGCTATGTGCATAGTTTTACATCCGCCCGGACACAGACGGGCGGGTGCGGACGCCGGTGCGTACCCCGCTAACAGGTACGAACAATGGTCAACTCAACCAACGCCCTCGACCCCCTGCTGCACCGCATTCCTGATGCGTGCCGCCGGCTTAGCGTCAGCCGAACGACCCTGTACGAACTGATCAAGGCCGGGGAGATTCGCTCGGTCAAGATTGGGACCCGGTCCCTGATCCCGGAGATCGATCTGCAGCGAGTTCTGTCCTCCAGGCTGGGGGACGTGCAATGAGCGGATTCGACTTCTCCGACCTGAGCGCCGACCAGCGGCGTCTGCTGGACTTCGGTGGCTGGACCGCAGACCACCCTCATGCCGAGACCAAGCCGGCCCGTAAGGAGGCTGTGGGACTGATTGAGCGCGGGCTTCTTCTGGCCGTGAACGTTCGCAGGCGCGACAAGTACGGTTCCTACTCCCTGACCGAGTACCGGGTGCCTGATACCGCTCGCCGGGCATGGGCAGTGCACAAGGAGGCCGCGCCATGACTTCCGACGCAATCCGGGCCGGCCGAGTGGCAGCCAAGGGGCGGACCTTGATGCGCCTACCCGAGGTAGTCGCGGCCTGCGGTATCTCCCGCTCCCTCATCTACAAGATGGCGAAGGAAGGCCAGTTCCCCGGGCCCATCCGCGTAGCCGCCCGTCTGTCCGCATGGGACTCGGAGGCTGTGCAGAGCTGGATCGACTCCCACTGCGAAGGGAGGGCGACCTAATGGCTACTGGAATCGTCCACGTAGAGTTCCACGGGGCCGAACTGATCGGCCGACTCCATCAGGGACAGCCCTTTGTGGCGATGCGACCCATTGTGGAGGCCATGGGCTTGGACTGGTCCAAGCAGCTGGACAAGCTGAAGTCCCACCCGGTGCTGGCCCGCCAACTGTCTACCTTAAGGGGGATGGTTGCTGGCGATGGTAAGGGTCGTCAGATGCAGGCGTTGCCCCTGTCCAGGCTTCCGTTCTGGCTGGCCACGGTCAATCCCAACAAGGTGAAGGCGGCGATCAGGGAACGAGTGATCCTGTTCCAGGAGCAGGCGGCCGACGCCCTTGCAGCTGCATTCCTCTCGAATGAAGCGAGGCAGGATGTGGCAATGGCCAAGCGCGTCGCAGGGACCGTCATGTGCCGGATCTTGCACGACACGCTTGTGGGCCTTGGCAGGGACCCCAAGGGCTATGACTACGCGACAGAGCATCGCCTGGTGAACCATTGCATCACTGGTGTGTTCCAAGGCGTGTCCGAGCACGCCCTCTCCACTGACCAACTGAAGCTCCAGCAGGAACTGCGAATGCAGAACGCCGTCTGGATCGGGCAGGGCATGGCCTACCGGGATCGCAAGCCTCTCCTCGAACAGCACGCGGCTACTTGGTGCCGCACTCAGCATATTGGCTTGGAGGCATCCAATGGCCACTAGAGCGGCTCAGAGGTTGCTGCATGGGCCGAGCGGCCTCTTGGTATCAGCCGCGACAGGGCAGCTTTGGAGCGCCTGTGGACGTGCTACGGGCCGAAGGGGCCGCGATGGGTACATTCGCGTCATTGTCCGCCTGGCGGGTGGCTCCTGCGCGACTTGGTACGCCCACAGGCTCGTTTGGGAGGTCGTGAACGGTCCTGTTCCAAAGTCAATGGAGGTCGATCACCTCGATGGCAATCCGTCGAACAACCGACTGGAAAACCTTCAGCTGGTGACGGGGGCGGAGAACCGCCGCCTCCAGCGTGCGCGGAGCATGGCCAAGTACGGCAGCCCCTCTCCTCACTGCAAGCTCAGCATTGCGGAGGTGAAAGCAGTTCTCCGCACCATCGGAACGGTTCCCACTAAGGTCTGGGCGCGTCGCTACGGCGTCACCACGCCAGCCATAAGAAGCATCCGTAGGCGAAAGACCTGGCGACACGTCGAAGCAGATACGAACACCAAGCCCAGTCGTTCCAAGCGCGGCTGAGGCCGCGACCACCGCCCTTGGGGGGCAAATGCACAGTACAGGCCAGGACCGCGCGCAGCGGCCTCCAGAGGGCGCTGCCGGCTACGCGCCGACACAACCCAAGAAGAACGTCGACAGGCGGCGGCAGAAGCTGCAAGGGCGCTCTAAGGGGCCGCCCTTCTTCATGATCGAACACAGAATCTCCGACTCGCCCGAGTTCGGCAGACTGTCCGGCAATGCGGTGAAGCTGCTGCTGGAGCTGGCTCGGCAATACCGCCCGGGGAAAAACGGCGACCTGAGCATCCCTTGGTCGATGCTGTCCACGCGTGGATGGAAGAGCAAGGCGACGGTCCACAGCTCCAAGCTGGAGCTCTTGGCCGCAGGCTGGATCATCGAGACGCGAAAGGGCGGCAAGAACATGTGCAGCCTGTACGCCCTGACGTACTACGCGATTGATGAATCAGAGAAGCACCTAGAACCGTCGACTGTCACTCCGCCGAACCTGTGGAGGGGACGCAATGGCTAGTCGCTATGTGGGCCAATGTGGTCGCTATGCAGGCCAATCTCTCAACGAGTTGGCCTGCATACAGACCTACGAGGTCGCAATGCAGGCCAGTCAGGGGGTTATCCACAGTGCCACGAGGTCGCTATGTGTACACCCTTCTAGATATATACCAAGCGGAGCGCGCTTTTACTGCTCCAAGGCACTGTCTTTAGGGCTTAGGGCCTGGGCGGTCGTTTCGCTGGCAATTCGGTGCATCGAACTGACCGGTTCGCGTGACGGACTGGTTCGCCAGACGGATGGCCAGCTCATCGGGGAGGGTGCCTATGGCAGCCCGAGACCATGAGCGCTACGTGGATCTGGTGCTGCTGTCGGACGACTCTGTCGACTTGGTAGCGAGGGCCATCGCTGGCGCATTTGGTTTCGGGGTGCCCGCACGGCCGGCAGTCCGGCACGCGTCAAGGCGGAGGTCCAGCGAGGAGTCCTGTCCGGATGAAGGCGCGTACCTCCCCATCCATCGGGTGCACTCGATTGAGCAGGCTGCATCCAAGTACCTACCGGCGCAGGCGGCGGCTCGTAAACAAGCGCTAGAGACGTTCAGCCCGAAGGATCGCCAAGCGGTGCTGGACTTTGACCAGATGGCGGTGATGCGCTCGACGGCCGCGGATGATCGCACTCGGCAGCTAAGGGGCTGGAAGGCGCAAGGCTCGCTGACAGCTGCGCCTGCCAAGGGACCGAGCAGGCTGGTGTTGCACGCATTGGTGGACGCGCAGCTGGACGGTCCTCTTGGTGCTTGGCTGATGCTGTATGCGATTGGCGACCAAAGGGCGTGGCCAGTGGTCTGTCGGCACATGACCGCCTGCGGGCACCCCGACTGGGCTTCACTCGAAGCAGCCAGGAGACTGCTAGCCGGACGCCACCAGCAGTCCTATCGGGAGGCGGCCAAGGACCAAGCCCGCCAAGAGGCGCGGTTTCGTCGCGAGGTGCAGTCGGCCGAGAGGCGCTTGCTTGAATGGCTGACTCGCGCCAGCCGGAGAGTTGCCGCCGCAATGGGCTCTGCCTGCGAGTAGCAGACCTAGATGGACGCCAGTGGACGCGGGAGTCAAAAGCACCCGGATTCCGACCTACCTAGTAGGGCCCCACGTCCCCCCAAGGGCGGGTCCGGGCGGCAGCCCCCAGAGAGCTGCCGCCTTCTTTTTTTCGACTCAAAGCTCGCAACCGAATTCGGCATGCGTGCAGGCTGCCACTTAGGCAACGGAGATCTGATGCCACCAATCATTGTCGACAATGCGATCTCCGATGCGTCGGGCGTGCGCGCTGAGGGGCTGCGTGCTCAGTACGTGGACTGGCCCGGGCATGACGGCGAGGTCTACAAGCGCGTGTCGCTGACGCCGGTCCCTGGGCTGCAGGAGGCCATTGAGGCGCAGCTTGGTCCGGTGGACATGCTAGGCATGGGCTACCGACTCAACTTCAACGGCGAGCTGCCCAATGCCGCGATCCACTCGGACATGGGCTGGGGCACGCACGCCGCTGTGCTGTATCTGAGCGAGGGAGAGGGCGGCACTGCGTTCTGGCAGCACAAGGCCACTGGCGCCAAGCGCATCGACCAAGGCGACGTGGCTCTGTTCGAGGCGATCAAGGACGACTGGGATGATTCGGATCGCTGGGAGCAGACGGCTCTGGCTGAGATGAAGCTTGGCCGGATGGTGATCTACGAGTCGGCCATGTTCCACAGCCGCTGGCCGTTCGCTGCGTTCGGGACTGACTACGAATCCGGCCGCCTAGTGGCCGTTGCATTTTTCACGCCGAGGGGCTGATGACCACGATCCGCAAAGCAACTCTGGCCGACGTGCCGGAGATCGTCCGCATGTCTGCGGCTTTCTATCCGACCACCCACTACGCGCAGTGGTGCGATATGGACGAAGCGAGCGTTGCCGGCCTCGCCACCGGCCTGATCGAGAACGACGTGTTCTTCGTGGCCGAGAGTGACGGCGCCCTGGTCGGCATGGTGGGCGTGATGCTGGTCCCGTTCCTGTTCAACCGCGACCACCTGTTCGCAACTGAGATCGTGTGGTGGGTCGCTCCGGAGGTGCGCGGCACGTCGGTGGCCGCGCGCCTGCTGGACGTGATCGAGGCCCCGTGCCGCGAGCGTGGCGCGGCTCGCATCCAGATGGTCCACATGCCCAACAGCCCGCCGCAAGCCGCCGCTCTGTATGAGCGCATGGGCTACGCGCGGTCCGAAATCTCCTACACGAAGGAACTCTGACAATGGCCGCTATCACCGCAGCAGCAGTCGTCGGCGCCGGCATGGCCTATTCAGCCAACCGACAAGGCGCCGCACAGAAGAAGGCGGGCCGCGCCCAAGCAAGCGCAGCCCAGCAGACGCTAGACACTCAGCAGGGCATCTACGACCAGTCGCGGCAGGAGGCCATGCCGTACTTGGAAGCGGGCAACAACGCGCTCACTGGTCTGAACGCTCTGGCTGCAGGCGACTATTCGGCTTTCGAGAACAGCCCAGACTACCTCTATGCCCAGCAGTCCGGGTTGGCAGGCCTAGACCGCAGCGCCGCAGCCCGTGGCGGTCTGTACTCGGGCGGCGCTGATGCTGACCGTATCGCCTTGGCTTCCGGGCTTGCCACGCAGAATCTCGGCAACTACCGCAACTCCTTGATGGGCCTGGCCAGCATGGGCCAGAACCAGAGCCAGTACCTGGGCCAGCTCGGCCAGAACTACGGCAACCAGTTCGCCAATGCCATGGGCCTCAAGGGTCAGGCCAACGCCCAAGTCGCATCTGCTGGCCCGATGACGCAGGCGGGCTATGGCAATGCTTTGGCAGCGGCAGCCAGTACTTACGCCGGCGCGGCAGGTGGCGGCGGCAACGCACTGTCCGGCTGGCAGCCTTCGTCGGCTTGGGGCCAGTCAGTCACCGCGTCGCCAGGATCCAATCAGGGTTTTGGCAACAACATGCAAAATTTCCTGGCCTTGGGTAATGGCCGCAAATCCAGCTTCGGCGGCTGAGGGAGCTAGCAATGGCAGAATACCAACAGAATCTCCTGGCATCTCTCCAGGGCGGCTTGAACTTCGGGCAGCAGATAAAGAAGCAACGCGACGCCAACCAACTGAACCAGCTTGCTTCCCTGTCCTACAGTGCCCCGATGGAGCAGCGGAACTCGCTTCTGGCCCAGATGGCAGCGATCAGCCCGGCAGCTGCCCAGCAGCAGCAGAAGACTTTCGTCAGTGACGATGATCGCCGTACCACCACGATGGTAAACATGGCCAAGCTGCTTACGACCATGCCACCAGAGGCCCGAGAGAGCTTGTACAACAACCGGATGCTCCCCGAGCTGCAGAAGATGGGGGTGTCTGGCGCGCCTCGGTGGTCCCCTGAAACTGAGGCGGTCATCATGAAAAGCGCCAATGACCTCTACATGGCTGGCACCGGCGGGCAGATGCCGACGGATGTTCGGTCCTTCCAGATGATGACTGCAGGTCTTTCGCCGGAGGATCGCGAGAAGGCACGCAGGATCAACCTTGGGCTCGATGGCCGCGCATCTACCTCGGGCTTTAGCCAGGTCAAGTTCACTGGAGCCGATGGCCGCGAGCGCGTGGGAGTGCTCAATGGCCGAACGGGCCAAATTGATCTTCCCGATGGCACCAGCTTCAACCCGCAGACAGGAACAATCTCGCAGACAGACCAGCAGCCCCAGCAGCAGGCTCCGGCCGCCGGTCTTTACAGCACGCCGAATGGACAGGTGCGCATCGGTGAAGGCATCACGCCCGACCAATGGCAGCTTATCCAGGCTGATATGGCCAACAACGGCGCTTCGGACAACTACCAGATGCCCGTGCGGGACGTGACCCCTGCGCAGCGTGCGGCGTCTGGCGGCGTGTTTGTGGGCCGGGCTCCCGAGGAGCAGGCGGCGCTCACGGAAGCAGCAAAAGCCGGAGTCGACAACGCGAACTTCCCCAACAGGCTTGCCCAAGAGCGTCAGTTGCAGGACGTCAAGACTCAGGGGGCGATCACCCAAGCGGCCGGCACAGCGGCAGCGGAGGCTCAGGCGAAGGATGCCTCGCAGCGCCCCAAGCGCATCCAGCAATACAGGCAGGCTCTTTCCTCGGCCGGGAATGTCGAAACGTCTTTGGACAAGGCTCTTGGCCTTCTGAGCCCGTACTCGACTGGCTTCGTAGGCGCGCGTTCTCGTGGAGTTGAAGGGAGCCCGTCCTACAACCTGGCTGCGGAACTGGAAACGATCAAGGCCAACCTCGGCTTCGACAGGCTGCAGCAAATGCGCGATTCGTCGCCCACCGGCGGCGCGCTTGGCGCTATTGCCGTGCAGGAACTGGTGGCATTGCAGTCCACGATCGCCAATCTCGATCCAAATCAGTCCGAAGACCAGATCCGAACGAACCTTGATCGGGTAAAAACGCACTACAAGAACTGGCGTTCTGCGGTTCAGCAGTCCCTTGCTGATGAGGAGCGCGCCCAATCAGAGCGGCCAGCCGCATCGCCAGCGGCGAGAGCTCCGGCAGCTGCCTCATCCGCCTCCAGTTACAGCAACCTTTGGAACTGACTAATGGCCAAGAAATGGGTTGAGGTAGCGGCTTCGCCTGCCTATCAGGCGCTAGCACCGGAGCAGCAGGAAGAGGCTCGTAACCAGTACTGGAACGAGGTTGTAGCCCCCAACGTTCCGCAGGCAGAGCATGCTCAGGTCCGGCAGGCATTCGATTCCGACACCAGCCGCACGGTGAACTGGCCAGGACAGGCGCCGCTTGAAGCCGAGATCGTGGGAGGCACACGCCAGAGCGCGACGCAGCAGGCTGCGCCGGCCCAGCAGCAGCCGCAGACCGCCCCGGATGGCTGGGAGTATGGCCCTCTGCGCGACACCATGTTCGGCGCACGATCCGTCCTGCAGGGAGCTGGCGGCCTTCTGGGCGCAATCGGTGGCGATGCCTTCAACAACTACATCGTCAACCCGGTGGCCCGCGCTGTGGGCGCGCAGGAGGCCCGCCCTTACCGTGAGGAGGCTGGCGCTCTCGCCGACTCCCTGGGCCTTCCTAAGGCGCAGACAGCAGGCGACCGTGTGCTGGGCGACGTTGGCGAGGCGCTGACCGGAACCGGCCTGACGCTGGGCGCTGGTGCTGGCCTGAATGCGCTAGCGAACATGGGTAGGGGTGCCGCAATCCGCACCGCGGGCTATGTGGCTCCGGTAGAGAACAGGCTGGCGAACTTCCTGACGGCGCAGCCCGGCTTGCAGACCGTCTCTGCCGCCACGGGCTCCGGCGCATCGTCCATCAGCCGAGAGTCTGGCGGATCGCAAGGGAACCAGCTGCTGGCTGGTCTTGCGGGTGGCCTGGGGCCGGGTCTCGTCACGGCGGGTGGCGCAGCGGGCTTACGCGGGGTGGTGCGCGGCGGATCTGGCGAGAACATGAAGAACCGTTTGGCCGACTTCAACGCACTGGGAGCGCAACCGTCCGTAGGTCAGGCATCGGGCAACCCTATGGTGCAGGGGTTGGAGAATCTTCTGGCTCAGGGTCCCACCAGTTCGGGGGTCATGGCTCGGGCTGCGGAGCGTCAATCGGGCGAGATATCCAGCGGCTTGGGGAAGATGGCCAACGAGTTCTCGCGTAGCGCTAGCGGCGAGCGTGCAGGCCGAGCAATCAAGCGTGGGATCTACGACGAGGGAGGTTTCAGCAGCCAATTTAAGGCGACGCAGGATCAGCTCTACGACAAGGTTGACGAGTTGATTCCCCCACCCAAGGCGTGGCAATGGGCAACACCCGCGCCGCCCTGGACTCCCTCAGTAATCCGATCAAGTCTCCTGGGGCACCGAATACTGCCCGACTGTTCCAGAACGGGCGCATTACCGGAATTGGGAATGCTGTTGAGGCGGATTTGGCGATTCCCACCCCCCAGCAGTTGTCGCTGGATGAGGCGGTCGCCAAGGTCAATCAGCTCTATGCATCGCGCGATTCCGCCTCTCAGGATGCTGGGCGGTTCGCAGCCTTTGCCAACGACCAGGCTAATGCTGCGCAGCGGTACTTTCCCGTGGCTGGACAGCCCCGATTCCCCGGCCGGCATGCACCTGCCCAGGCAAACGTTGCTCCGGGCCAGCAGGCAGCTGCTGAAGCTACCGGGATCGCACGAGACCGTGTTTCGCAGGCTGCAGAGATCGAGGCGACCATTGGCGACCTGACCGCCGCTGCAGAGCGGGCAGGCGGTCGGCTGCCCTATGAGGCCGTCAAGAAGCTTCGCTCCTTGGTGGGAGAAGAGCTACAGGATGCCGGGCTTGCGTCCGATTTCCCCAGGTCCAAGTTCAAAGCCCTGTACGCGGCTCTATCGGAAGATCTGGGTGTCGCCGCTCAGGAAGCAGGCCCGGAAGCCGTTGCGGCCTACAGTCGGGCCAACGCCTATACCCGCGCTGGTATGCGTCGTATTGAAGACATTGAAAGCGTGATTGACCGTGCCGGCGGCGCTGAAAAGGTGTTTTCGTCGCTTATGGCCACTGGTAAGGAGGGTGGCTCCACACTGCGGTCCGTTCTTCAGTCACTGCCCGTTGAGAGTCAGCGGGCCGTTACCGCCGCCGCCATCAAGCGCCTCGGGAGAGCAAGTCCAGGTGCGCAAGACGCAACCGGTGAGGTGTTCAGTGCCCGGACCTTCCTCACCAACTGGAACAACGTCAGCACCGAGGCCCGCCGCGCGCTGTTCGACCGCTATGGAAAGGGTTTCAGCGAGCAAGTGGATCGCATCGCAAAGGTGGCCGACATGATCTACAAGGGCGCCGGAGTGTTTAAGAACCCGCCAGGCACCGCCAAGAGTCTGGCTGGTCTGACTTATGCCGCATCGCTGGTGGGGAGTATGTTCACGGGCGGCACTGCACTTCTCCTTGGAGCTGGCGTCAGCGCAAATGTAGCTGCTCGATGGCTCACCAACCCGCGAGCAGTGAAGTTCTTGGCCAACGCCACCACGCTTCCTAAGTCTCAGATCCCCGCGTTCATCAACTATGTCGCGCAAGAAGGGCAGAAGACGGGCGACCAGGATTTGCAGGATCTAGCCAAAGTACTTGGCAACGCGGAACAGGAAGTAGCCAACTCCTCCGACAATCGCAACGACACAGACAACCGGCGTTAGGACGACTTTGAGGCTCTCCCATCCTGAGAACTCTACTTCCGCCTCGCGATCCTTTTGAGCCCAATCCTTCGGCTGGCCGCCGACGTTGGACAGGTCGAACTTTTCCTTGCTCATGTTCTCACCCGTATTTCAGAAAGACCCACAGTATCCCAATAAGGATCAGGGGCCAGAAGAAAGAAACGACTGTGGCGGCGATAGAGGACGGAAGCCAGCCCACTCCAACACCGATGAGAAATCCATAGGAGCTGATGCAGTAGACCCAGCATCCTCCAAAAACCAGAAGCCAAGTTATCCAGTACCCGGCCCAGTACCAACACCCTGAGTTCTCCTCCATACCCCCTCCTTGAGTCGCCAAATCGTAGCACCGGCAGGGCGCTCCCCTGCATAGAGGAATTGAACCCCATGAGGAAAGAGAACCGACCCGCCGACGGTGCCAGCCAGCGCTCGGCTAAGCTCGATGTGCCTCTCGATAAGGGGCAGACCCTGGAGGAGAAGTCGGCCGGGCTGATCGCTGAGGGCATCGCCAGCAACGCTTTCATCAGCCTGTTGTTTGCGCAGCATTCCGGGGTGGCCGGCGGCAACGAGCTGAACGAGCTCGTGAAGTCGACCCGGGCGGCAGTAGGGCGTGCCGCAAAGGGCGAGACCGACCAGGCCGATGGGCTGCTGACCAGCCAAGCCATTGCCCTGAATGCGGTCTTCCTGGAGATGAGCCGTCGAGCGGCCCTCAACATGGGGGAGCACATGGGCGCCATGGAGACCTACATGCGGTTGGCCCTGAAGGCGCAGTCCCAGTGCCGAACCACCCTAGAGACCCTGGCCGAGATCAAGAACCCGAGGGCCGTGGCGTTCGTGAAGCAGGCCAACATTGCCGGCGGCCACCAGCAGGTGAACAACCACCCCTCAGGCAGCCCCGGGTCGGTCCCGGATGAGGCCGGGCGCGCGGAAAGAAAAAGGCGGCCGAACGAACTATTGGAGGAGATCTCAGATGCGCAATGGCTGGACCCCAGAGCGGCGCCGGCGGCAGGCGCAGGCAATCCAGAACTGGCGACCGTGGGAGCAGGCGACCGGCCCGCGAAGCGTCGAAGGAAAGGCCAAGGCGGCTAGGAACGCCTGGAAGGGTGGGGAGCGGATTGCGCTCCGTCAGCTCGCCCAATTGTTAGCAGATCTAAGCCTGTGAGCTGCGATCAGGACGGCCCCCGTAGCGAACGCCCGGACGTTACCTGATGCACCCGAGGCTGTGATGTTTAGATCGGATGGATTGGGCTATGGCATCTCGCTATATTCAGCCCCCTAGACCTACGGCTGCTTCTTCAAGGCCAAGGTGGCCTGCGGAGCAGCCAAAGGTGGCATTGCAATGGGACTTGATGGCTCCCTTCTCAAGCTGCGGGCCCTGCGAGGGGTGAATCCACGGCACCAATGCTCGATGCGCTCAGTTTGGCGAAAGTGATTGGAGCGCTGGAAGCTTAAAGATCTTACGAAAATGGCCGTTGTTACCAATACAGGTAAGAGGGCCAGTGATGCATACCACGGAAGAGCTGCAGTGGGCGCTGAAGACTATAAGTTACGAGGAATGTAGAGCGCTGCTTCCTGAGCAACTGCAGGCGCAGAAGTCTTGGCGCGGTTGGCGGGAAGAGGCGCTATACCATCTCCTCTTTAAGGATCATGACGCTGCCAGCAAGTTGGTGCGGGCTTCCAAGCGAAAGGATGCAGCAAAAAACGAAATTCTGTTCTGTATTGCTGTCTATGTGTCACTAGTGGCGTTCGTGTTTCTCGTAGTAGTTTCTTCCGAATTCAAGAGCTGGTTCGTGTTTGCGGCGGCATGCTTCGTGGTAGCGGTTCAATGCGTCATCGATGTTGCTCCGTGGCCTTCAACGGTACGCAAGGGATGGTTTTCAGCGCTCTACCGCTTGACTGCCCTGGTTGGGGCATTGCTAGCGTTCCTAAATAGCTTGGACCGCCCGGCCGCAATTCCGGCGCCATCGCCTGCCTCAACTCCAAACGAGGAAGTTCTCGAGTGCCGGCGTGAGTACTGGGGCGAAGGCAGCGGTATTGGCTTCAGGGTTGATGAGGGCGGTCTGAGACTTCTGTGCCCTAGCCCGGAGTGGCAACAACTGCGCGTGCCCGCCAACCACCACCCCTGATTTTCGAGATCAGCGCGCGCAAGGCCACTCAGGGTTTTTCGAGTTCCCTAGAGGAGCGGTTCCATGTTGCTTCATGATGTCCCCCAAGTCCTTTCGGCAGAGGGGGAGGTGGACTACGTAGACCTGATCACCCGTGCCGGCCTGGCCAAGGACCTGATCGGAAAGATCAACTGGCACTATCTCCTGCATGAGGACGGGTGCCCTGGGGAGGTCGGTGAGGCGTGTGCCTGTGGCCTGGTCGTGGCCTTCGTAGGGCGGTCCGCCGTGGTCATGGTCGATAGCCACTACCGGCACAGGGCGGATCCGATCAACTAGGCCATTCCGACGTCGTTTTGTGGATTCATTCACTCGAGATCGCGCGCTAGAACTGCGTCAGCTAGATGTAGGACTGAAGCACTGGCGACAGATTTCCTTTTATTTCAAGTGCTTAGGCTGGAAGGCAACTGTCGCCAGCCAGATATCTTCCGCCATGGTATTAGCTTGGTTGCGTTCGGCCGATGCATAGCTCAAAGTCGCCGGAGACGAGAAAGTGCCCATGGACGGTCAAGAAGAGCTATGAACAGCAGTTATCCGCCTCCGAAGCCGTGGCCCGGCCACCTTCCGGCTCAATGCCCTCCTGCGGATGCTCTACCACTGAACGGCAGGGTCTACATGCTCACTCGCAGTGTTCCGGCGAAGGCCAAAGACCTTGAGTCTGCGAAAGAAAAAGGGCTGTACGAGGGCCAAGATGAATGCTTGCGATCTGGCCTTTCGTGTGGCTTGACGGAAGTCTACTTGGTGGAGCTGCAAGAAGCCGTCCCGAATCTCCAGTCCAGACTCCGTGCGTACGCGGATTTTGCTCCGTCGGATGGGGTCTTTAAGCAAACTACTAAGAACCCCTTGCACCACACGATGTGGCTGTTTCAACAGTCACTCCAGCTAGCCCCTTCAAAATTCTTACTGGTGCGCTCATGAGACAGGGATGGGTGCTCGGGCAGTCTGTGTTGCCAATCGATCTGCCTTTCGCAGACGTAGTTGAGCTGCTTAACTACGACGGCCCCCAAATGGTGCTCGTGCGTCACAAGGGCGAGCGCCGGCTAGGCGTGGCTTCAGACGAGGTCGAGGACGGAAGTGTTGTTCGCTGGGTCTTTACCAAGGTATCGGGCGTGGAGCTTCGTGGACTTGCGAGCGGCAGCGCTCTGCTGCGGGACGCGTTTGATAAGCCCGATCTTCTCGTGTGCGATGTAGAAGGCTACTTTGAGCTGATGTCCAGCTGGATTTGTGATGTAAGCGAGGTGCCTGTTGACGCGCTTCCTTCACGTCAGATTCCGATGCCAAAGTCCGCACGATTCGTATTGGAACAAGCGCTTCCAAAAAGGTCTATAAACACGGCATCCGCCAAACTTTCGATGGCAGCGCTTAAGGATCCACGGGAGGCGGTCCCGTTCCGGATCGTCGCGTCGATTCTGAGCTGCTATCAGCGCTTCTGGACTGCATTGGGGCAGTATGTTGAAGGAGGGGCTGGTAACAGCCTTGGCCGATTGCCTGCATATGTCCAGGAGCATGCTGCCTTAGGCTTCGCCGCCGCGAGCCCTGGGTCACTTGAGATTGACGTTAAGCCAATGGATGAAATATTCCATCATTCCATTTCTGATGCGATGGTGAAATTGTTGCGCTCGTTCGAAGAGCCCTCAAGCGCTAGCTTTGATTTGACGACTGAGGCTGCTGCAAGAGTCATGAAGCGGTTCAAGGAGCTTCTTGTAAGTGTCGAAAAGCAGCAGGTGGACTTGCTTTATGAAACCTCAGCGGATGTGCTTTTTCTAAGTCCCTCAAGGGCAAGCCGCCTGCTTCGTGATAGCGATTCACTGGAAGTCATACATGAAACGGTCATTGCCTCGGGCTTCTTCCAGACGTTTAGTGAAACGGAAGAGCGGTTTGAGTTTTTTGATGAGCTTCGAGAGGTGTCATACAGAGGGTACGTGGGCCCCGATGTGTTACGGCAACAGTCCGGCGTGGTCGTAGGGCAGGAGGCCTCGTACGGCGTGATGATCGAATCGCTCACAACCCGCTCGGCGTTCAACCGGAACGACACGAAGTACATGCTGTCCTCGATTGTTGGTCGCTTAGATGACGCAAAACCTTAAGACAGAAGCTTTCTAGCGGTCCCGCAGGCGCCGCCGAAATCTTCGGATAGGCATAGGCGTCGGCCTTACAGTGATGTCACTGGGGCGTCAGTACTCGCGGTAAGATGATCCTGTCCGATCAATGGGAGAGCGCAGACATGGTTGTGAGGTTGTTCGGGCCCGATGGCAGTCATTTCGGGTGGATGCTCGACGGGTATGTATTCGACGCAGAGTTTCAGCCGCTAGCTTTCCCTGATGGAGATGATCTCTACTCTTTCTCCGAGTGCCGTTGGCTAGGAGTCCACGACAGTAATGCTGTGTATGGTCGGGACGGGCGAGTGGTTGCGATTTCCCCAGGCCTTTTCCCTCTGCGCATTGTTCCCTCAAAGCTTGGACGGTTGCCGCCAAGAATTAAGCCCTTGGCTTCACCTCTTCCTAAGCAATATAGAAGCTCAGTAGACGTGGCTGAGGCGTCTCATGCGAAGCGATGGGCGGGGTTGGACTTAGTTGAGTGGCTCGGGCAGGAGGACCCTTGATTCGATGTGGAGAGCGGCCACGCTGCTTGCCGTCTCTCAACGTGATCGACCTCTTCGCTGTGCGGCTTGGCCGAAAGGGTGTGCGTTGAGTGAGGGGAGGCTACCGGAAAGCGGTAGTCATCTCCGGCCTACTTAACCGGAAGAGTCCGGCCATCCCGCATGCACTGTGCAAGCCTCTGCTCGTATTCGTGAGACCCTTCCTGCAGTTGGGACAATCCGGTGCAGGCACGCGCTTCGAAGACCGCGAGGTGGGAAGCCAGAGCGACCCCGCCGGCGGGCAGGGCAAGAGCAAGCATCACCACGGTGCCAAGTCCCAACGAATTCACGTTCCACATCGAGTTGCTCATGTGCGCTCCAATTGATGGCATGACGTTCGCAGAGGAGCCCTGCGTCTTCTAGTCAGGGAGTTCCTGACATGGAGCAGTTGGCTACGGCTCGGATTGAATTCCCAATTGGCCGCGCCAGAAGGCCAGCGCCTGTGTAATGAGCCCTCGCATGCTCACATGTCGGCCGTCAGGGCTTTCAAAGTAGATTTCCACTGCCTCGGCGAATACACCTTGGCCGAAGGGAGCGTTGAACAAGCCTGGCGTCACCTTCAGCTGATCCGCTCGGTCGATCTGGCGGACGCGTGACTGAATTGAGGCCAGCCTCCCGTGCTTGGCTGCATCGGCTGCATCGGTGAGTAGCTGCAGGTCTGGATTGAGAGCTGACAGAGCTTCGCGGCCTTGGCTCACTGCTTCGGTCATGTCCTTCCTGGATGACCCGCGCGTGTAGCTGCCCATCACCCAGTAATCGACCATGTGAGAGGTCACGATCAGTGACAAGATTCCTCGGCGGAACTCCCACGGTCGCTCTAAGTACTCGGAGCAAGTTGGCTCGACTATCAAGGCGAAGTAGTTCTGGGCTTCAACCCGCAATGGAAGATCTCGCTATGGGAATTGGCATGGTTGAAAGGGCAGGATGGCAGTTTCGGAGAGATCGCTGAGGCGCAAGATTCACTTGGGGCGTTTTTGGGGTGCCAGCTGGACGCGGGGCGTCCTATGTTTATAGATAGCCAATGCAGGACTAGTCAGTGTCCGGTCGCCAAGAGTGCGCAGCGCGAAGGACGAATGGGGCGTACTGGCTGACACTGACGTCTAGCAACCAAGCGGATAAGTGAAGCCGCACTCCTGAACTGTTCGGGGTGCAGGTCACTGTTTCACGGCGTGATGACGCCGTCTGTTGAGCCCGGTGCTAGCCTCACCGGCTTGGGGGGCTGACAGGGAGACTATCCAATGCCGATCAGGGCTGTGGTGTACGTGAGCGAGGCAGGGCCGACAGTAGCTGGTTGCGCTCTTGACCTGCCGAGCGCGAAGCTTGAAGAACTGGTAGACGACGCCGCGCGTTTTAACAGGGATGCCGGAGTGACGGGCGTCCTGCTTTTTGACGGAGCAAGATTCCTTCAGTACCTCGAAGGTCCAGAGGATGGCTTGGCTGTCGCCTACTCTCGGGTACTGGGCTCGCAGAGCCATGGCGGGGTTGTCGAGCTTCAGCGCGGCCGCGTCGGACAGCGCCGGCTGCCTTTCTGGCCGATGCGCTGGCTTCCGGTGGAGCGCCAGGATTTGTCCAGCGTTGCCCATGCAGATTGGACGCGCTTCAACAGGCGCGGCGATGCTGAGGCGATGAATGCTACAGCGATGGACCGTTTGGTAAATTTGGTCCAGGTTCGTGCGGCTACGCTGGTTATCGCTCGGGATGCGCCGCCGCTTCAATCTGCTCTGTGAGCAGGGCCAGCCCTTGGCGCATGGCGGCGGCGGATAGGGCAGAATCTTCGAGGTGGTTGTCAAAGATGCTTGGCACTATGCCCTCCCATACCCTCGTCAATGACGCCGGATCTGGATGGCTGATGATGAGCGCGCGGACGCAGTACTCCATCGCTTTGAGATAGCCCCGATGGGCCTCAAGTTCTGTAGTGCAGTTTTCTAGGCGGTGCAAAAGCTCAGAAGTGGTTGGCATAGGGCGTTCGTAGACAGCTCGCTGAATGAGGGGGATAGTTGGGGCATTCCAAATAGCCCCAGCCGATGAGCATCCTCAACGTTCTGCTGTCGCCAGATCAACTGTTGGTTGCTGTGGATACCTTGGCTGAGGACTCGCGGACGGGTGCCAAATCGGCCGGCGCGAAGCTTCTTTTGATACCGCAGCACAACCTGGTGCTAGCAAGTCGCGGAAGTGCGCAGTTCTTCCTCCGGATTTACGAGCTTGCCCTGCAATCCAGCTTCCGCGCGGACTTCACCATGGAGCAGCTCGGCAGGGAGCTGGGGCTGGTCATTGACCAGTTGTGGCCCGCCTACGAGAGGGCAGCATTGGAGGCAAGGATTACACCGTCGGCGATAGGGACCGAACTCGTGCTGGGCGGATGGTCGCCGCAGGCAAACCGTATGGTGGCCACGGCATATGCCAAAAGCGTCAGCGAGGCTCCAGCTCGCGTGCAGCCGCTTCTAGGCGGACTCGCTTCCCCTGGCGAGCCGCTGCGGGGAAGTCCGGACAGTTTTGCGCCAGAGGACGTGTTGGCCGCTGGTCGGATTCAGGCTGCTTGGCTGAATAGGATGAGCGCACGGGAGGTTGCCGGCGGCCGGTTGCTCGCTGCCCAGCTGCGCCCGTCATGTGCCGTGATCTCTGATCTAGGGGCCATATAGGTCTCGAGGATCTATTCCAGCTCGGACCAGCATTCGATCGCGTCGCAACTGTTCGGCCCATTCTGTCCAGATCCGCGCACTTGGCAGGTCAGCGCTGGCGTGACATGTCGGGCAGGTAAGCTGAACGCCCGTGGGAAGTTCTACAAGCCCTAGACCGTGAGAAAGCTTTGACTTGCCTCCACAGGCTTCGCAGCTGCAGATCATCGCCTCGACGCCTTCAAGGCTTCCGTTGGCGCGTAGCAAAGCACTGATCCTGAGGATCTGGAAGGTGGTGACGGTGGTCATGGGGTCCAGCCATTTGGGGCTGGACACGGGCGGGAAGAATTTTCCGCCGGAGAAGAGCCAAGAGGGTGCAGTGTCGCACGTTGGCGTGAAGTGTTCATCAAGGGCATACGCGCCTTTCGCAGCCTGTGCGACGGCGGTCCGTATCCTGCGCCCATGCTCCCTTCCCTCGGCTATCAAGGCTTCCGCACCGCCCCTATCCCGTCCGGGTGGGTGCAGATGGGCGAGCGCTGGGCACTGTGGTGGAACGGGCGCGAGGTGGCGAGCGTCACCCCGGCCCGCGAGGGTGGTTACCGCCTCCATCTGGACGCCCTGAAGATGTGGCAGACCAAGAACGCCCCAGTCGCCAGCATCCTCCAGGGCAAGCGCTTCGCCGAGCGTTGGTGCGCCGCCAGGCTGTACCCGGGCCTGCCGCTACGAGAGGCGGTCGTCCGCCTGACCGACAACACACCCATTAAGCCGGCGCCACCGCTGCCTGGCTTGCCGGCTACCCGTGAGCAACAGCGACAGGCCGAACGCCTAGACGCGGCAGCGGCTGCAGCATCGGCCCGCGTGATGGCCGCATTGGAGCCGATCCGGCCGCCGACGGAGATCAAGCCCAGGGCAAAGGGGCCATGGAAGGGGAGAATCCGACCCAGCAATGCCGATTTCTCAAGGGTGTGACCATTCCCTTGGTCGTCGCGGGGGCTACTCTATTCGTCGCGAAGGCTGGGGTGCTGCAGGGCCACGATGAGATTGATGACGCCCGAGCGGTGGCTAGACCGCTACTTCGAAGAGGGCAGCCGCCCGTCCATGCAGGTGCTGCAGCGGCTGCTGCGCGAGGGCAAGCTGCCCGGCCGCAAGGTCGGCGGTGCTTGGTTCATCGACGAACACGAATGGCTGGCGAATGGCGACGATCTTGTCCTGAGGGTCTTGAGTGGTTCTTAAGGCTGGAGGCAGTCCTGCCGCCTGGCTTCGGGATCGCCTTGGGTTCGGAGCTATAGCCACGAATTGGCTCCGCATCCAATGAGGGGTAGCATCCGCTCAGGCAGCCATGCCGGCTGCAGGACGCCCTCTTGGGGATGACCCCAGAGGCAGGGGAGTGGGCGCTGTGAAAGGATTTCTGATGCTCTGTCTGGGGCTGGCATTGGCGTGGACAAGCGGGGCTGATGCGCGCGGCGTTCGGGTCAGCGGTTACGTCAAGAAGGACGGGACCTACGTCGCCCCGCACTACAGAAGCGCTCCGAATCGGTCGACGCTGGACAACTACTCAACCCGGGGGAACTACAACCCCTATACGGGCCAAGCTGGCAAGAAGGATCCGTACGCGCTACCCCCGCCGAGGGGAGGATACGGATCCGGATACGTGCCCAGTGCCCCGGCGTCGACCTATGCCCAACCGGTCTATAGAAGCGCTTCGGCTCCGACGGAACCGACTACATATCGCCTAGCAGACTCCAGCGGCGGCTGGCCCAGGTTCAACGCGCCTGCCACCGCAAACCCGGAGAGTGTGGACGATGTGGAACGCTACGGTAGTGCCCGCGCTAACTATCTGGCGTCGGCGGCTGGAAGTCTCTGCAACGAATTTTTGCTAGCCGCTGACGAGATGGCCAGGTCGGCAGAGACTTTGGCCAAGTGCGCTTCGCGGATGGACCCCAGACAGACCTGCGCAGTCGAGGCTGATGACGCTATGCAGTCGTCCATTCGTTACCAAGTCAGCGCAAGCAAGGCACAGAGTTACTGTCGCGGGCCGTAGCAGATCGAATGGAGGAAGCGCCATGTCTAGTGAAGATTGCACCGTACCGTGGGAACTGAGGGCAATCGGTGCACATGACGTCGGGATCCTTTTAGGCTTGGCGCCACGCACGGTCCTAGAGACCGTCGCCTGCAGGCCGGATTTCCCTTTGCGCGTATCAATGCGGCCAGCGACTTGGGTTGCAGGAGAGGTTCTCAAATGGAGGGACGAGAACAGGGGCATTCCGAAGGGCCGGAAAGGCAAGCGGAGCAGTGCATCGGCCGCCGCCGCTAAGCTTGCCGCGCGTCGATCCGCCGGCGACCCTTAGTTCTCCGGTTCGTCGGTGCCAAGAGGGCTGCGACCCTTTCATCGGCCGAGCCAGGGCGGGGGACTGATTGGGATGCTCTTGGTGCTGCTTGCCCTACTGCCGATGCCCGCCGCGAGCGCTCCCACCAATCCTCAAGATCGGCCGGGTGAATGCGATCCGACCTTGCGCTAGCTCCCAGTCGGACAGCCGCGAGTTGCCCTGCATCAATGGCTCGGCGAACCGTCTTGGGCGAGCAGGCGCTTCGCTCTGCGGCCTCGGCTAGCGTCATCAGCTTTCCAGGAAGGGCCATCAGCGCTTCCCGTTGCGGTTTTCGCGTCGCCTGAGGCGGGCCAATGCTTCAGCCACCTGGGGTGAGGTGGCTCCAACCGAAGGGATAGGAGTCGCCGCGCTCCGCGATCTCCAGCTGCCGGAGCCGTGGATAGCCCTGTACAGCTCGTTCTTCTCGTAGAGCTTCTTCCCCATGAACTGTCTCGGCGAAAAGTCGTACTCCCCGGCCTTCGTGTTGAATTGGCTGACCGACACTCCGCAGTAATGCGCCGCCTCTTCCACAGTCAGCCAGTCTTTGCCGGAAAGGTCGATCCGCAGGGTGGTCAGCTGCTGCCTCAATAGGGCGATCTCCTGCTCAAGTGGCAGTGCGGCTGGTGACTCGTCCATGGACTCTCCTCGGTTTGTAGCCGAGAGTAGCGCCCTGGGGCATGATCGGCACTGGCTACTCAGAGACGTCCGATGAATGGGGAAGTGCTGTCGCGCGCTGAGGTCGAAGAGATCACTAGAACCCCGATCAGGGTACGGCAGTTGGCCTTCTTTACGCAGAATCGGATCCCTCATTACGTCAACGAGTACAACCGGGTGATCGTGCTGCGTAAGGCCGTGGGAGCGCCAGAGAGGCCTGATGCGCCTAGGCCCGTGTGGCGCTCTAACAAGGAGGTTTGAAATGTCTGAAAAGCTCTGCCTGACCAAGGACGAGATCAAGGCGCTGACGCGTACACCTCTAAAGGCGCGACAGCTCCAGTTCCTTCGCCAGAACGGCATCCGCCACTACATCGATGGGTACGGGTGGCCGGTGGTCCTGCGGGCCGCAGTGGGCATCGACGAGCCGGCGCCGGCTGTCAAAGCCGTCCCGTGGCGGTCCAACAAGCTCGGGCCACTTCCTGGCTGATCGGCCAAGCAAACGAATTTCAAACCCATAACACGATAGGGAGGGGCATCAGCCTCTCCTCTATGCCGGCGCAATGCCGGCTCCCTACTGACTAGGAGCCTATCGTGTTCATCGAACGATCCAATTCCCCCCTCGAGTACCTGGCCGCCTTCGCGGTCGTCTTCATGGCAGGCGTTCTGGCAAGCAGTCGCTCGAACTGACGATCAGCCGGGGCGCATTTTTTGGCCCCGGCCACTTTTTAACTAGTTCCTCCCCACTGAAAAGTTAGATCCCGGCTGAATTTCGGGTCAGATAAATCAATGGGTTACGAGCTGTATTTTTCTACAGGGGGCTAAATGGATGGTTCTGCCAGCGCTTGGTTCGTAGGCTCGTCCACACACCACAGACGGCCAGGCGTCATGCAGAACAACTCACCAAAACCACTCCGAATGCTCCGTCGGGCAGAAGTCCAGGCTCGCTTGGGTATCGCACGATCCACGCTGTACGGCTACCTCAACAAGCGCTCGCCGAGCTACCTGCCGTCCTTCCCGAAGCCGCTTCGCTTGGGGACGTCAGTCCTGTTCCTTGAACATGAAGTTGATGACTTCGTCGTGGGCCTGATTCAGGCCAGGGAGGTGGGGCAGCGCTAGCCCTAACTTTCCGAGATCGACGCCGATCTTAGCCCCCTACATGGGCTAGAAACGGCATGTGTGCTGGGCATCTTCTTACATGGGCTCAGTAGGAATAAACACTGTTACTCCTGACCTCCAGTAGGAGGGATGGGGATGGCAACGACGATGAAAACACCATTGAAGAACAACAGCAGTTTCATGCGCGAACGCGCTTACGTATGGGGTGAAGACGGCACCCTCTTCATCACCCACCAGTTGAACGCAGTCTTAGAGGTCAAGCGTATCGTCGAGATGATGGGTAAGCTTATGGCAAGCCGTAAGGCGCCGTTCGGAGTCATGACGAAGCACGGCCGCGAGTGGGTTGAAAAGACCGAGCTGGGCGATTCCATCCTGCTCTGCCTCAAGTCCGGTCTCCGGGAAATTGATGAGCACTTCCCCGCTCACCGCCATAGCCCGCTCTTTACCCTGTTCAAGCGCTTCCTCGGTCCGTTCATGTTTCTGGGAGGCAAGGCTTGGCCGGAGGACGTCCCGCGCCTCAACGCTGCGGTAGCGAAGATCCGGGCCTTCGCAAAGGGGGAGGCCTTAGGCCGCCGTCTGGGCAACCTGAAGCGGGCGGAGCGCGAGAACGCTAAGTCTTGCAAACGACTGCTCAAGGCGCTGCGGGCACGCTACTCCAAGCTGCTGGTGGTTCGCCTGGACCTGGAATACTTCTCGAACTTCTGTCCAGGGAGTGGCTTCAGGGGGCAGGCAATGACCTTGAAGGACGCGCAGACCCATCGTGATCGCTTTCTAGACCATCTCCGCAAGGGGGCGTATGCCGAACACCTCGCAGGTTACATGTGGAAGATGGAATACGGCTTGGAGAAAGGCCACCACTTCCACATGGCTATCTTCTTCGACGGGCAGCGTGTGTCTCGCGACATCGTCCTCGGGGACTTGCTGGGCCGCTATTGGCAGGAGAAGGTAACCGCCTCCAAAGGCATGTTCTTCAACTGCAACAAGAAGAAGGACGCCTATGATCGTTGCGGCATTGGCATGGTTAATCGCGGGGACGACGAGAAGTGGGTGTGCCTGGAAGACGCGCTGCGCTACTTGACGAAGGTTGATCTGTACCTGCGCTTCCGACCCGAAGGTCGCGCGCGCACGTTCGGGTTGGGCGGTCCGTACGGTGGGATCAAGGCTGGTCCGGCCCTCGCGCCCTCTTTGGGCCTGGAAACTAGGGCTTCCGCCTAGCGCTTAGGCTGTCGTAAAGATCGTAGAGGCGTGTCTGCTTAATGAGCCGATATCCCCACCCCGCATCAGTGTGTAACCTGCCGCCGCCAGGCCCGAGCTTGGCGGCGGCTTCTTTCAGTTGGCGCCTAATTCGGAATGGCGTCGCCTTGTGCTGGTTCAGCAACTCGACAACTGCGACCTCGCGCTTCGCTTCGTTGATCGCTTTTTTTCTTTCCGCCCCTAGGCGGCCATACTCAGCCGCTAAGCGAGCCGCGCCGGCCCGGTCTGATGATTCGTAGCTGCCCTCCATGAACCCGTCTTGATGAGAGACGATGGACTTGGCATAGCAGAGGTAATACCAAGCCGCCTCGACGCCTCCGCTTCTGTGAAGCGTTCGGGCAAGTGCCAGCGCATCCGTGACTGATCGAAAGCGAACGGATGCCAGAGGGGTAAGGCACATTTGTTCGGTTAGTGGATCGCCTTCCAGTCCAAAGCTTCGCTCCAGGCGGGAACAAACCCCCTCAAAGGAAGGGGTGGCACTATGATCCTCGTCACTTTTTTGCATAGCTTCATCCTTGTGCTGAACGGGTCAGTCTGAGTTCACCGCCTGAATCTGGCTAGGCCCCGGCTTCATCTATCGCAGCTCAAAGTGAGTCGAATGGTGAGTCGAAAGTTGCTAGTAGCGGGCAAAAATGAAGTTAAATCAAATAGATGAGACATCGATGTGGTTGCTGGTGGGCCACCAGAATGAATGGCCATATCGGTCATCGCCTGGTTTGCATGCCTTCGCCGCTGTGCATTTCCAAGAGAGAAGGCGAATCTTGAAAGTCTAATCTCGGGCCGCAGCCTTCATGGCAAACGTTATAACTCAACTATTTTCATGCCTCGCCTAGCATTTCGCGGCAAAGCTCTTGAGAAATTTCTTCAGGGGTATAAATCTTGTTGATTGATGCTCTTAAGTGATCTTCCTGGAACCTTCTTCGTCTTGTTTCTCGCGCAATAGTGCGGCATGCACAAATCTGTGAAGCTCAATGATCTGAATTGGGATCAGCATTGAGCGCAAGAAGGAAAGAAGGAATAAGCCAGTAACTGCGCATATGACCCAATGTGAGAATGCTGGGTGGCTATCGCCGAGTGCTAAGATCAGTGCTACTCCCAATAGGCTGAAGATGTGATTGATAAGAGTTACCCATTGCGAAAATAGCAAGTGGTTGCTCTTTCGGGTGAACATCTCAAGTTGGACGGAATTCAAGCTTTTCGCCGCTTCCACTTTTCCGGTAAAAAGCATCGTCGTAATCATGAAGCCGGTCACGATCGTAAGTAGCGTGGTCGCGGTCTTCCAACCGTCAGTAGATGCTGCGCTTACCACTCCCGCACGCTGCAGCAAGTGGCCAGCCGCAGCCCCCAGCACTAAAACCATCCCGTAGAAAACCGTATAGCGCAACCAGACTCCTAGAGAGGGCGCAGCCTCGCGCGCAGCTCCCATGACTGTCCTTGCAGCAGCGAGGAGGTCATCTGGTATGAGCTTGTCGGAGAGAGGCATTGTCAGAAGCCCGTTGCGTGCGGTCATTTGAGGAAGACACCTTTCGAGTCTATCAGTCTGGCCTTTACGTCAGCGCCGTTGGCCAGTTCATTCAGATAATCCAGCATTGCCGTCTCAATTTCTGTGACGGCCGGTACGCCGGGGCGAACCTCTTGGACTTCAACTTGAATTTTTTCGCGATACCTGTCTAGATCAGCGAGGCCAGTCTTATCATTGAACGTGACTGATATGCCGGAAAGGCCAGTGCCTCCCTCACTCTCGTCCACCCACGCCAAAACCGTATCGACATCAAGTTCACCGTTTCTCTCGGCTTCGACGGTGGCTTCAATTTGCTTGAATTTTTGTACACCTTTGCCGGTGAACATCGACTCCAGTGTCGCGCCAAATGAATCTGGCTCAGGATTAAAGTCGCCTTTGACTCGTGCGGTTACTTTCTTGACGCCTTTGTGAAGCTTCGCCAGGGTCTTGAAGTCCCGTCCAGGCACATCCTCGGCGCTCAGTCGAGGATAGCTGCTTGTAGCGTGACGGCGGATCAATTCACGAATTGCAGTCAGAACCAGTTGGAGTGATCCGTAAACGCGCGCATTTTCAATTACCAAGCTCTCCCCATAAACCAGACACGCAACGCGCTCAACAATTTCGATGGGGTCGCCATCATCCGTGGTGATCTGGTCTGCGGTAATGTCAGCGGTCGCCGCATTAAATGCTTGCACAACTTGATCGGGAGTCTTGCCTGCCGTGTATATGTAAGCATGAAAGAGAAGGCTGTCGCCCACTTTGTTTGATGGCTCAAGGAAAATGCATGCCTTTCCTTGCTTGACGTTCTCTACTGCTGGACAGTGTCTGTCGCCGACAGTCTTGGCTGCCTGTAGCGCCTTTCGCAGGTGCACATGCACGTCTAGTGGTGCGATCGCCGGGTATCGCGCTCCATCGATTGCTACCAGCTTTTTAAAAAGAAGGCTTCTACTAATGGTGCCCATTCCTATCCCTGAAACGAGAGGCGCAGGCGCAAGCCTGAATGCGCGGATTTGCGAATTGTAGCCAAGTTTGACGCAATGTGCGTGGTCACTCTGGAGGTTTGTCAAGATTTCCTAACCAGAGTGCATGAATTGAGAGAAGCACTTCTCCATGCTCGTTCGGGGTTCACGAGCATCTGCTAGATCGGCGCCGGCTGATTGGCCATTCACTGAGGCGCCAGTCGAGCTGTGGCCGCGAGAATCGGATATGCATAGAGACTTGGACTTCAGTGAGGTAGCCACAAAGGAATGGGGCTACCACCACTTGGCAACGCAGATGACGATCGAAAGAGCGATTCCCGTAGATACAATTATGACGGCTACTGCCAACTTGTTCCCGGCTCGATCTGCGCCCTCTTTGCTCATTGCTCCTTTTATCTCCAGGCGCGTCTTGGGTGTGTGGCTCTTCATGTTCCTCCGCGTTGCGGACACGTGTGCTTCCTCAGATAGGTTCAAAGCGAATGGGGCGTTGCCCTGAGTGATTGAACGCTTCTTACTTTCAGCGTCAACGGAGGCGATCCAATTGACGTGACCGTTGAAGCAGCGCCTGATCTATGGTTGCTCGGTAGGAGATCGGAATCCCGACTATTTACGGCCCAGTAGGCTACTTGGTCGGCGTCTCGGGAGCTGCGTCTTCACGCACAGGCGTACCGCGTGGCAGTAGGCCCAGTACTGTTGGCCCAGAACTACTAATTTTCGCTATGAAAGCCGTAGATGCGGCAGGCCACTGGATCCATCAGACATTCGTAGCGTAGATTCTCTTGACACCCAGCCCGCCGCAGTAGACCTTTCCCCGCATGACTATCGATATCGAATCGCTCAGCCTTCGGGAGCTGGGCGCACTGGTGGCTGCGGCCGAACAGCGCAAAGCGCTCATCACCACCCGCCGCCCGGCCGCCGCCGTGCGCCGCC
>JAAIGF010395523.1_pt1 | contig 31650 bp, 32 predicted proteins | sample 6487441 | NCBI WGS metagenome assembly JAAIGF01 (sample SAMN13974129, study PRJNA590717) | phyllosphere metagenome | biome: pepper field; feature: multiple bacterial spot infested pepper fields; material: pepper leaves; isolation source: leaves from pepper fields | host: Capsicum annuum ... | reverse complement strand
TGGACACCACTCTAATCCTCATGCAAACTTTTAGTAAGTACGCACACAAAGGTAAGTTAGAGATGAACTCCACCGAGGACCCTGCCGTGGCAGACGGCACGCTGTCGGCCAAACTGGCGCGGGGCGATCTGATGGCCGCCGCCTGTCCTTCGCGGGAAGTGCTCAAGCACCTGACGAGCCGCTGGGGGGTGCTGGTGCTGATTTCATTGTTGCCGGGCACGCAGCGCTTCAGCGCACTGCGGCGGACCATCGGCGGGGTCAACGAGCGCATGCTGGCGCAGACGCTGCAATGGCTGGAAGCCGATGGCATGGTGGACCGGCGCGACTTCAGGACGGTGCCGCCGCATGTGGAGTATTCGCTGACGCCGCTGGGTCGGGAGGCGGCGTTGAAGGTGCGGGATCTGGCGGACTGGATCGAGGTGAACCTGCCGCGTATCGAGCAGGCCGGCTCCGCAGGGGCGAAGATTGGCCCGGATGAAAGCGATTCGACGCACGCCTAGACTGTTTCGCCTGGCATCGAGGTGGTCAACCGTCTGTTCCAGGCGATGAATGGCCGCTTCATCGGCCAAAAAAATAAAAAAGCCCCGCTTCGCGGGGCGTGTCGCAGACCGGCGCTTACTGAGCCGGCTTGTTTTCTGCCGGCGCCGCCTCGCCTTCCGGCTTTGCACCTTCGGCAGGTGCGGCGGGCTCTTCGAAGTTGGCGCCCGACTGGTTGGTCATGTAGACCACGGCGCGAGCGACTTCCAGATCGTCCAGGTCCAGGTTGCCGCCCTTGGGAGGCATGGCGCCCTTGCCCTGGATCGCGATCTTCACCATTTCGTCCAGGCCGGTCTGGATGCGGGGTGCCCAGCCTGCCTTGTCGCCCGTCTTGGGCGCGCCGGCGACGCCGGCGGTGTGACAGGTGGTGCAGACCATCTTGTAGACGGCCTCGCCGCTCTGCAGCACGCGGGGCGCATCGGCATCGCGCAGTTCGAAGCCGGCGACCGGGCGCAGACGCGCTTCGACGGAGGCTTCCGACAGGCTGTCGGCCCCCGCGCCGTCACGATTGCCCGAGGTCACGAAATTGACCAGCAGCAGGATGGCGAAGATCGGCACGATGAACGAAAGCAGCACCAGCACAGCCAGCTGCTTGGGAGTTCGCACGGGCGATTCGTGGTGTTTCGGTGCGGGTGTCGGCACGTTGCTCATGGCGGGATCCTGTAGGTGGGGTGCCCCGAGGCGCGGTGGAAACGAGGGCGAAAGCGACCGGGTCGGCACGACGGCGAACGGCCACGGCAACCGGCCGCGCCAGGCGCCGCAGAAGGTGTCGGGACCGGCAGAAAGTATAAGGTCCAAGCGGGTCGGCTGAATGGACGGAACCCCCCAAAACCGGTATCCTTAGGGGCTAATCCGTAGACATAGATCAAGCTTTTTGCAAATGTGTCGCCGGATGGGTTTCAGGCCGATGGGTTTGACGGGGAAGGTGGCAGCGCATGCCCTGGACCTGATACAGTCGTTGGCTTGGCATCTGCTTTGCCGCACGTTCGTCCATGTTTCGCCTTGCCGTGGAGCCGACGACCTGCCGACAAATCGCCTTACGCGCCCGTAGCTCAATGGATAGAGTACTGCCCTCCGAAGGCAGGGGTTGCTGGTTCGATCCCAGCCGGGCGCGCCATTCTTATGCCATCAGTGCAAGCAGCACTTCGAGCGGCAAATACATCCTCCGTATTTCCCATAGCGCTCCCCGGTTCCCAGTCGAGCAGACACTGCCATGGCTCGACGTTGTGCCACCTGCTCAGCGCTCCAATGCGGCCCTCGCCTCCGCAGGCAGCTTCTCGATGACGTTCAGGTAGGCGACCGCGGTGGCATCCGGCTGACGCCTGCCCTGCTCCCAGCCTTTGAGCGTTGCCAAGGGAATCCGGTAGATCGAGGCAAAAGCTTGCTGCGACATCTTCAACCGCTCGCGCAGGCCGCGTACGTCAGGTACCTGTACGACCTGCACCGCTGCTGCTTTCGATCGCCCCTTTGCATGCGAAACTGCTTGCTGCAGGCTCTCGATCAAGTCGTCGCCAAACGTCGTCTTCATCTCAGTCTCCTTTGTGCTGCGCCTTCAGCAACCCAGTCAGTCTTGTGGCCTGCCGCTTCTGGTCGGGCGTCAGATCGGTGCTTGCTGCCTTGGCATAGGCCAGGAGCATGTAGATCGGCGCGTCTGCCTGATAGTAGAAATAGATCGCACGAGAGCCGCCTCGCTTGCCGATACCGGCTCTGCCCCAGCGTAATTTCCGAACGCCCCCCGTGCCTGGGATGACATCCCCGCTTTCAGGATTTCTTGCGACGTAGTCAATCAATGCCGACCGTTCCTCATCGGTCCAGATCGCCCCGGACATGTGCAGAAAGGCAGGGGTTTCGATGATGGTGATGGGTTTTGTCTTCATGTCGATTGTGCGTCATTGACGCCCTTCGCCGCAAGGTTTCATCTGTCGCGCTGTACCCCCTCCCAATCCAGCCCGAACCGCGCCAGATACTTCCTCAACCTGTCCGCATCATTGGGCTGCTTCTTCTGCTGGCGCGACACCGCGAACAGGGTCCGGCCCGCTTCCGACAGGCTGGCGGATTGTTGGCAGACGGCCAGTACCTTGTCGAGTTGCACCCGGTCGAAAATGTCCAGCTCGGCTGCGCCGTCACCAAGCACGCGCGACACGCGGTCATCGGTCGTGTCTTCCTCCGTCCAGGTCTGCTGCAGGCGGGCGATCTCCTGTTCCGCCTGTTCTTCGGTGATGCGACCGGCGTCGGCCAGGGTCGCCATGCGGGTGAGCGACGCCGATAGCTCGCGGAAGTTGCCCGGCCAGCGGGCCTGGCCCGAGGTCGCGAAGTCCAGGTAGCGGCGGCGCGCTTCAGCGTTGATGCGGATCTGCGTGCCTTGCTCCCGGCTGGCGCGCTCCAGTTCGAAGTCCAGGTTGGGTTCGATGTCCTCGCGTCGCTGCGCCAGGCCGGGCAACTGGTAGGTCCAGAGGTTGATGCGCGCGTACAGGTCTTCGCGGAAGGTGCCAGCGGCCACCATGCGGCGCAGGTCGCGGTGGGTGCCGGCGATCAGTTGGAAGTCGCTGCTGGCTTCGTGGTCGGCACCGACCGGCAGAAAGCGTTTTTCCTCGATGGCCTTGAGCAGCATGGCCTGTTCGTCCAGCCCCAGTTCACCGATTTCATCCAGGAACAGCAGCCCGCCGTCGGCGGCGCGCAGCAGCCCGGGCCGCGCCTGTTGCGCCCCGGTGAAGGCGCCTTTGACGTGGCCGAACAGGGCCGACATGGCGGCATCCCCACGCAAGGTGGCGCAGTTGACGTCCACGAAGGGGCCGGCAAGTTGGTGGCGGGTGCGCTTGAGTTCGTACACGCGCCGGGCCAGGAAGGATTTGCCCGCGCCGGTGGGGCCGACCAGCAGCATGGGCGCGCGTGAACGCACGGCCACCCGTTCCAGTTGCTCGATCAGGTCGTTGAACTGCGGATTGCGGGTGGCGATGCCCGACTTGAGGAAGGACACCGTGACATCGCGCTCGTGCCGGAAGCGCTGGGCGATGCGGTCGTAGCGCGACAGGTCGAGGTCGATGATGTAGGTGCTGCCCACGGTCACCTGCGAGGCCATGTCGGCGTCGGTGCGCGGTGGCGAGGTCTGCACCAGCCGGGCGGGCAGGTAGCGTGCCTCGGCCAGCAGGAACCAGCAGATCTGCGCGACGTGCGTGCCCGTGGTGATGTGCAGCAGGTAGTCCTCGTTCTCCAGGTCGAAGGGGTAGGTGCGGGCGAAGTCGTGCATGGCCGCATACACCTCTTCGAAGTCCCAGGGGTTGGCGACCTGCATGGGCAACAGCCTGACGTCGGTCCGTGGCGAGCAGGCTTCGATGTCGGCCTGCACGTTGGCCGCCAGGTGTTCGAACTCTGGCGAATAGAGCAGCTCCAGGCGATCGATGGGCAAGTGCGGCTGCTGGCAGAGCGTGAGGGTAGGACGCCACTTGCGCCAGCGCCGGCCGCCGTGGCCGACATCGAGCACGGTCCCCACGAAACCGATCGCGACGGTCTTTTTCATTTATCCATCCAGATAAGAAGCTCGATGAAAGTATCAGAAAACGGCGTAATCATCTTGGTCAACACGGCCTAAAAATGCTGCGGGAAAAATAAAAAACCTTTTCAAGTCAAACACTTGAGAAGCTGCCGGATGCTTCTGCGACCCAACTGGCACGGTCATCGCTATGAATAGCCCAGCCGCCACCCGCTCGGGGCCAACGAGTCAAGGTTCAACCGCCTTGCTGGTGCGCTGCCACCGAGTCCGTCTCGTCGTGGTGGCGTATGCCGCCCAGGTGGGAAACGGTCAAATGGGGCATGCAGGTGCGTCGTTTCGGGTTCGAGTCCTGAAAGCCCATCAACGGTAATTCGCCGGCTTGCCGGGGAAGAACGGGTTCGAGTCCCGTCGTAACAGGTCCAGTCACGACCTTTGAAGTAAGTGCAGTACCCGCCGATGCGGCCAGTTGGCCGCCGCGCGCCAGGACCGGTTCTGGCGCCGCCGCCTGGCAGGGCGCGAACGCAGTCCAGCGCAGTATCGGACCGCCTCGCAACCTCCCTCGTCGGCCGCTCCCGGGCCCGTCCGGCGCGCGCCCGTCGGCATCATCGAAGAACAAGAAAAAGGAAAGAACATGTGGAAGCGCTTGGTAGTGAAGAAAAATGAACGCGCCCTGTTGATGCGCGACGGCGACTTCGTCCGCGTGCTGGCGCCTGGCGTCACGCGCGTTTTCGACCCATTGGGCCGACACAGCGTGAAGCGTTATCCGCTGGACACGCCGATCGAAGATCCCGCGCTGGCGGAATACCTGCGGCAGGACGCCCCTGCCGTCGTCGCCGAGCATTTCATCGCGATGGACCTGGGCGACGACGAAGCCGGCCTGCGCTATGAGAACGGCGTGCTGATCGAGGTGCTGCCGCCCGGCACGCGACGCCTGTACTGGCGCGGTCCGGTGGATCACCAACTGGTTCGCGTGAACGTGGCGCAGGAAGTCGAGCTGCCGCAGGCGCTGGCCGCGCAACTGACGCAGCCCATGCTGCGCGCACGGCCGGTGTTCGGGCTCGAAGGCATCGTGCGGGCGCCGGTGCCGGCCTACCACGTCGGCGTGCTGAAGATCGACGGCCAGGTGCAGCGTCTGCTGATGCCGGGTGTCTATGCCTTCTGGCGCTTCGGCCACGACGTGGCGGTGGAGTACGTGGACACGCGCGTGCAGTCGCTGGAAGTCAGCGGCCAGGAAATCCTGACGCGCGACAAGGTGGCGCTGCGCCTGAACCTGGCCGCGAGCTGGCAGTACACCGATGTGCTGAAGGCGTTCGAGCAACTGCCCAAGCCCATCGAGCAGCACCTGTATCGCGAACTGCAGCTCGCGCTGCGTTCGGCGGTGGGAACGCGCACGCTGGACGCGCTGCTGGAGGACCGCAACGTGATCGACGAGATCGTGATGACGCAGGTGCGCGAGCGCCTGGGGGCGTCCGGTGTCGTCCTGACCTCGGTGGGGGTGAAGGACATCGTGCTGCCGGGCGAGATGAAGACGCTGCTGGCGCAGGTGGTCGAAGCCGAGAAATCGGCCCAGGCCAACCTGATCCGCCGACGTGAAGAAACCGCCGCCACCCGCTCGCTGTTGAACACGGCCAAGGTGATGGAAGAAAACCCCATCGCGCTGCGCCTGAAGGAACTGGAGTCGCTGGAACGCATCGCCGGGCGGATCGATCGCATCTCGGTGGTGGGTGGCCTGGACCAGGTGCTCGACGGCATGGTGCGGCTGCAGCGGTGAGGGCCGCTGACGGGGCAGGTTCTTCGAACCGCGCCCGTCAATCCGGCCCCATGAAAAGGATGAAGAAAATGACGCAACGAGACTATGAAACGATGACCGGCGCAGGCGCGCCGGTGAAGATGTGGACGCAGGGCGTGGAGGTCGATGACGGCGCCCGTCGCCAGCTCGAGAACACCGCCAGCATGCCTTTCGTGTTCAAGCACCTGGCCGTGATGCCGGACGTGCACCTGGGCATGGGATCGACCATCGGCACCGTGATCCCCACGCTGGGGGCCATCATCCCGGCGGCCGTGGGCGTGGACATCGGCTGCGGCATGATGGCCGTGCGCACCACGTTGACGGCGGCCGACCTGCCGGATTCGCTGGCCGGCCTGCGCAGCGCGATAGAACAGGCCGTGCCCCACGGGCGCGCCCCGGGACGTGGCGCGCGGCGTGATCCGGGGGCCTGGGGCGATCGTCCGCCCACGCCGGTCGACGCCGCCTGGCGCGACCTGCGCACGGGCTTCGAGCGCATCGCCGCCAAGTATCCGCGCCTGGCGAAGTCGAACAACTACGTTCACCTGGGTACGCTGGGCACCGGCAACCATTTCATCGAGGTCTGCCTGGATGAGGAACAGCGCGTGTGGTTCATGCTGCACAGCGGGTCCCGTGGCGTCGGCAACGCCATCGGCAGTCTGTTCATCGAGCTGGCCCAGGCCGACATGCGCCAGCACATCGCCAACCTGCCCGACCACAACCTCGCGTACTTCGAGGAAGGCAGCAAGCACTTCGACGACTACGTCGAGGCCGTGGGCTGGGCGCAGGACTATGCCCGCCGCAACCGCGAGGTGATGATGGCCGCGGTGGTTGAAGCCGCCCGCCGCGTCATCGCCAAGCCCTTCGCGCTCGATCAACAGGCGGTCAACTGCCACCACAACTACGTGCAGAAGGAACGCCATTTCGGCGAAGAGGTGTTCGTCACCCGCAAGGGCGCGGTGTCGGCCCAGCGCGGCCAGCTCGGCATCATCCCCGGGTCGATGGGCGCCAAGAGCTTCATCGTGCGCGGCCGTGGCAACACCGAAAGCTTCTGCTCGTGCAGCCACGGCGCGGGCCGCACCATGAGCCGCACCGAAGCCAAGCGGCGTTTCACGGTGGCCGACCAGGTGCGGGCGACCGCCCACGTCGAGTGCCGCAAGGACGCCGCCGTGGTCGACGAGATCCCGATGGCCTACAAGGACATCGACGCGGTGATGGCGGCGCAGCGCAGTCTGGTGGAAGTGGTGCACACGCTGCGGCAGGTAGTGTGCGTAAAGGGGTAGATAGCTTCTTTGATGAAGACCATCATCAAAGATTCTTCAGTGCGTCGTATAGCGGCTGCGTCGCATCAGCCATCCGGTCGATGCTCTGCTCGCGCAGCGCACCAATGTCCAGCTGCTGCGCGTCCGACAGGCCCGCCCAGCGCAGCAATGCAGCGCATGCCTCGGGGTGGTCGAAGACGCCGTGCAGATAGGTGCCCAGCACCTGGCCGTCTTCCGACACGGCGCCTTCATCCCGGCCATCGATGCGAAACGCCGGGCGCGACAGCGCCGCGCCGGACGATGCCCCCATGTGGATCTCGTAGCCGGTGACCGCTGCCGTTTGCGCGTCGTCGAACATCGCTTGGCCACTGACGAGCGCCAGGCGCTTGTGCGGCTGCATGGTCGTCGTCATGGGCAGCAGGCCCAGGCCGGTCGTGTCGCCCGCGTGGCCGTCCACGCCTGCGGGGTCGTCGACCCGTTCGCCCAGCATCTGGAAGCCACCGCAGATGCCCATCACGCGCCCGCCGTAACGCAGGTGACGGCGGATGGCATCGGTCCATCCCTGTGCACGCATCCAGGCCAGATCGGCCCGCGTGTTCTTGCTGCCGGGCAGCACGATGAGGTCAGCGGGCGGAATCGGCTGGCCGGGGCCAATGAACTGCAGCGACACCTGCGGATGGGCACGCAAGGCATCGAAGTCGGTGTGGTTGCTGATGCGCGGCAGCGCGGGCACCACGACACGGAACGCACCGCCCGCGTGGCCCGACTGGATCGCATCTTCAGCATCCAGGTGCAGGCCGTGCAGGTATGGCAACACGGCCAGTACCGGCTTGCCCGTGCGTTGGGTCAGCCAGTCCAGTCCACCCGTCAGCAGCGATGGATCGCCGCGAAAGCGATTGATGACGAAGCCAATCACACGATCCCGCTCGCTTTCCGACAGGCAGTCGAGCGTGCCCACCAGGTGCGCGAACACGCCGCCGCGGTCGATGTCGGCCACCAGGATGACCGGGCAGTCCACGGCTTCGGCAAAGCCCATGTTGGCGATGTCGCGGTCACGCAGGTTGATCTCGGCGGGGCTGCCCGCGCCTTCGACCAGCACCATTTGGTATTGCGCCCGCAGTCGCTGATAGGACTGCAGCACGGCGGTCATCGCCTCGGTCTTGTAGTGGTGGTAGTCGCGCGCGCTCATGTCGGCGCGTACCTGTCCGTGCACGATGACCTGCGCGCCGGTATCGCTGGACGGCTTGAGCAGCACCGCGTTCATGTCGGTATGGGGCGCGACGCGCGCGGCCAGTGCCTGCAGTGCCTGCGACCGGCCGATCTCGCCGCCGTCGGCGGTCACCGCGCTGTTGAGCGCCATGTTCTGCGGCTTGAAGGGCGCCACCGCGACGCCGTCGCGCGCGTACAGCCGGCACAGCGCCGCGACGACGGTGCTCTTGCCGGCATCCGAGGTGCAGCCTTGCACCATGAGCGTGTGCAGCGGGCGGGGAGGCGTGAAAGCAGTCATGAATACAGGCTCAGGGGGCGGGTCGGCGTGTGCGTGCCGTGTCCAGCGCATCGCACACTTTCCGGGTGCCTTCGATGATGCGCGGACCGGCGCGCAGCGTCAGATCGGGCGAAATGTCGAACAGGTTGCCGCGCTGTGCCGCCAACAAGGTTGAATACTGGGCCCACATCTGCGGTCCCAGCCCGCTGCGGCCCTCGCGTTCGCCCGCGATCACGACTTCCGGGTTGGCCGCCAGCACGGCCTCGATGCTGACCGTGGGCGCGGTCGCCGGCAGGTCAGCAAAGATGTTGACGCCGCCGCACGCGGCCAGCGCGTCGGCGACGATGTGGCGGCCGTTGAGCGTGTACAGCGGCTGGTCCCAGACCTGATAGAACACCTTGACCGGGGGCTGCTTGGCGTACTTGGCCGTAAGGGTCGCCAGGCGCTCGCGCAGGTCGGCCGCTGTTGCATTCGCGACGGTCTGCGTGCCCATGAGGGTGCCCAACTTCTCCAGAGACGCGGCGACGCCTTCGATGCGGTGCGGCTCGCTGTAGAACAGCGGTACGCCCAGCTGCTTGAGCGGTTCCAGGTGCTGCGCGGCATTGCCGTGACGCCAGACCACGATCAAGTCGGGGCGCAGGGCAATGACGCGTTCGATGTCGAGCGCGCGGTTGTCGCCGATGCGGGGCAACTCGCGCGCGGCCGGGGGATAGTCTGCATGCGCCACTGTTGCGACGATGCGGTCGCCGCCGCCAGCTGCGTACAGCATCTCCACCACATGCGGCGCCAGCGCGATGACGCGTTGCGCCGGTTGCGCCAGTTCGATGCGCGTGCCGGCGTCATCGACGACGCTGATGGGGGCGGCAGTGGCCTGGCCCGCCATCCACGGGGCGGCGGCCAGGGTCAGGGTGGCAAGCACGCGTGCCATCGGTCGGCGCATCAGCAGTGTCCTCATTCGAATGTGGCCAAGGCGTCGGCCAGACGTGCCCACGCGGATTCGTCCGGCGGCAGGCCCAGGCGGATGCCTTGCGCCGGCCCGGCAAAGCGCCGGGTCCAGAGGCGGTGACCGGCGAAGTGTTCCTGCCAGCGTGCGGCCTCGGCATCGGGCCACCATTGGAACAGGTCGGTGCCCTGCGCAGGGATGTCGTGCCGCGCGAGCAAGGCCTGCAGGCGTTCGCGTGCGGCGGTGACCCGCTGGCGGGTGTCGGCCTGCCAGGCCGTATCGCGCAGTGCAGCCTGTCCGATGTGCTGGGCGGCCGCCGAGATCGACCACGGTCCCAGGGCGCTTGCCAGACGTTCGAGCACCTCGGCGTCGGCCGCGACGAAGCCCAGGCGCAGCCCCGCCAGGCCAAAGAACTTGCCCACCGAACGCAGCACGATCAACCCCGAGCGCGTGGCATGGGCGATCACGCTCAGCACCGGGTCCGTGTCGCCGAAGGCTTCGTCCACCACCAGCCAGCCGTCGCGCGCGGCCAGGGCATTGGCCCATCCCCGCAATTCCTCTGCCGGAATGCGCAGACCCGTCGGATTATTGGGATTGCAGACCACCACCACGTCGAAGGCGCCCAGCGTTGCGGCGATCTCGGTAGCAGGGATCTCGCTGACGGCGTGACCTGCCTGGCGCCAGCGCAAGGCATGCTCGGCGTAGGTGGGCGACACGATGGCGACGCGACTGGCCGGCCGCAGGCGGGGCAGGGCCTGGATGGCCGCCTGCGTTCCCGCCACGGGGAGCAGGGCTGCCGCACCGTAGTAGGCGCAGGCGGCCCGCACCAGGGCAGGATCGTTCTCGGGCAGGCGATGCCAGATATCTCGCGGTAGATCCGGGGCGGGATACGCGTGCGGATTGAGCCCGGTCGACAGGTCGACCCAGTCGGCGGCTTCACCGCCATAGCGCGCCATCGCGGCGCGCAGGTTGCCGCCGTGGGCGATCATGCGAAGGTCCTCCACCATGCAAAGCCCGACAGAACCAGCAGCGCCGCCAGCCACAGCAGGGCGGTGCGCAACACCAGGGTCCAGGCACGGCCCAGGTCGGCCGGTTCCGCCGCCCGGCCTTCGCCCAGGGGCGGACGCATTTCGGCCACGCCGTCATAGGTGGCGGCGCGGCCCAGGGCCAGTTGCAACGCCCCGGCGCCGGCGGCCATGACGGGGCCGGCGTTCGGGCTGGGCCAGGCGGGTGCCTGGGTGCGCCAGCAACGCCACGCCGTGCGCGTATGGCCCAGCACCGCATAGCTGATCGCCGTCAGGCGGGCTGGCAGGTAATTCATCGCATCGTCCAGGCGGGCTGCGGCCCAGCCGAACGACAGAAAGCGGGTGGACCGATATCCCCACATCGCGTCGAGCGTATTGGCCAGGCGAAACAGCAACGCGCCCGGTCCGCCTGCGACGGCGAACCAGAACAGCGTGCCGAAGACCGCATCGTTGCCGTTCTCCAGCAAGGACTCGACACCGGCCTTGGCCAGGTCGCTGGCATCGGCGTGATCGTTGTCACGACTGACGATGCGCGAGGTCAAGGTGCGGGCTTGCGGCAGGTCGCCGGCCTGCAGCGCCTGGGCGATGGGGGCCGTGTGCTCGTGCAGGCTGCGCAGGCCCAGACAGGCGTACAGCAGCACCGCGTGAAGGGTCGCCCCCGCCACGGTGGCCCATGTGTCCTGCACACCCTCCAGAACGGCCAATGCCACCACCGGCAGCGCGGTCAGCGGCAACACCACCAGACACCATGCCAACACCCCGCGCCCACGCCGCCAGCCACCCCGGTTCAGCCTGGCTTCAATGGCCTGGGCCAGACGGCCAAAGCCCACCAGCGGATGCCAGCGGCGCGGTTCACCCAGGCAGGCGTCCAGCACCAGTCCGGCGCAGGCCAGCGGGCCGATCCACATCAGGTCGGGCAGCCAGCCCATTACGTCGGTGCCTTCAAGGACAACGGCAAGCCGGCCACCACCAGGGTCACGCGTTCGCAACGCGCGGCCAGCACCTGGTTCAGCAGACCCGCCTGGTCGACGAAGGTGCGCGTGATGGCGCCCATGGGCACCACTGACAGTCCCACTTCATTGGCTACCATCACCAGGTCGCCACTTAGATGTTCAATGACATCCAAAAGCGCCTTGCGCTCGGCGTGCAATCGCGCAGGAAGCACGATCGGGCCCATGTCCGGGTAGGGCGTGTCGTCCTCGAACAGCAGGTTGCTCAGCCACACCGTCAGGCAATCCACCAGCACCACGCGTTCGGGCGACGACCACTGGCCGATGGCATCGCCCAGGGCCAGGGGCGATTCCACCGTCACCCAGTGCGCGGGCCGGCTGCGCCGGTGGTGGTCGATGCGGGCCTGCATCTCGGCATCGCCGGCGCGGGCCGTGGCGATGTAGACGACTTCCTTGCCGCTGGCAGTCGCGATCGATTCGGCGTGGCGGCTCTTGCCCGAACGGGCGCCGCCCAGGATCAGGGTACGGGTCATGACGTGGCGCCGAACCACGCGGCCACGGCCCGCGGTTGCGACGGAAAGTAGGCGTGGAAATACGATGCGTGCAGACGGCCGTAGGCGTAGACCGCTTCGCCGTCGGCATCGTCGCGCTGGCGGCGCGTGAAGCCGCTGGGCGGCGGTCCGCCTTCCAGCACCGAGTAGTGGAAGGTATGGCCGCGCAGCGCGCCCCAGGGCGTGGCCAGTGATTGCATGCCCAGGGCGGCCAGACGGCCCTGCATGCGGGCGGTGCCTGGCAGCAGGCCCGCCATCGGCCACTGACGGCCGTCGCCGTCGACCAGCGATGCCGCAATGGCCATCAAGCCGCCGCATTCCGCCACGATGGGCACGCCGGCCGCATGCATGGCACGAATCGAGCGCTGCCAGTTCATGGCGCCTGCCAGCGTGGCGGCATGCAGTTCCGGGTAGCCGCCCGGCAGGTAGATCGCATCGGCACCTGCGGGAACCGGTTCGTCGGCGAGCGGAGAGAACCAGGCCAGGGTCGCGCCCAGGGCCTGCAGACAGTCGAGGTTGGCGGGATAGAGGAACGCGAAGGCGGCGTCGCGGGCAATCGCGATGGTGCGGCCTTGCAGCGGCTGGTAAGCCTGCGCGCCTGCTGCCATCTCCGGAAAGGCCACGCCAGGCCATTGCGCAGGCGCCTGCCGCAATTCGACGGCGTCGGCCAGCCCGTCGAGCAGGCCATCCAGGCCAGCGATCTCGCTGGCGGTCACCAGCCCCAGATGCCGCTCCGGCAGCGCCTGGGCCTGCCGGGGCAAGGCGGCCAGCAGCGGCTCCGCGCGCAAGGCCTCGGCCACCATGTCCACATGGCGGGCGCTGGCCGTGCGATTGGCGACCACGCCCATCAGGTCGACCGGTCCGTAACTGCGCAGGCCGCTGACCACCGCGCCCACCGTCTGCGCCATCGCGCTGGCATCGACCACCACCAGCACGGGCAGCCCCAGCGCGCGCGACAGGTCGGCCGACGACGGCGTGCCGTCGTACAGGCCCATCACCCCTTCGACCAGGACGACGTCGGCCTCGTGCGCGGCCCGGGCGAGCAGGCGGCGGCAGTCGGCTTCGCCGACCATCCACAGGTCCAGGTTGTAGACCGGCGCACCGCTTGCCTGCGCCAGCAGCATCGGGTCCAGAAAGTCCGGCCCTGCCTTGAACACGCGCACCCGCAGCCCGTCCCGACGGAAACGGCGCGCCAGGGCAGCCGTCACCGTGGTCTTGCCCTGGCCGGACGCGATGGCCGACACCAGCACCACGGGGCAGGTGGCCATGTTCACCATTCCACGCCCGGTTGTGCGGCGATGCCGGCTGCGAAGGCGTGCTTGACCGGCTGCATCTCGGTCACGGTGTCGGCGGCGTCGATCAGCTCGGGCGGCGCGCCTCGGCCGGTCACCACCGCATGCTGCATGGGCGGCCGGGCGAGCAGGTCCGCCACCACGCGCTCGACGTCCAGGTACTTGTACTTCAACGCGATGTTCAGTTCGTCCATCACCACCAGCCCGATCCCGGGATCACGCAGGAATTGCAGCGCCTGTTCCCAGGCGGCTTCGGCGCGGGCGACGTCGCGGGCGCGGTCCTGGGTGTCCCAGGTGTAGCCCTCGCCCATGGCGTGAAAGCTCACACCGGGTTGGCGCGAGAAAAACATCTCTTCGCCGCTGGGCTTGCCGCCCTTGATGAATTGCACCACGCCCACGCGCATGCCGTGGCCCAGGGCACGCGCGACCATGCCGAAGGCGCTGGAGCTCTTGCCCTTGCCATTGCCCGCCAGCACCAGCAGCACGCCCGCATCGCGGTTGGCGCGCGCGATCTTGTCGTCGACGACTTCCTTCTTGCGCTGCATGCGGACGCGGTGGCGTTCGTTGCGGCCGGCGTCGTCCTGCGGGGCGGAGTCAGGGGCGGTGGTGTCGGTCGTCATGGAAGCTCCGAAGGAATGAACCAGTGGCGATCGCCGTGGGCGATCACCTCGATGCGGTGGCCCAGGCAACGGCCCAGGCGCTCGGCCGTCATGGTCTGTTGCCAGGGGCCGGCATGCCAGGTGCCATCGCCCATCAGCAGCAGGGCGTGGGTGGCGGCCTGGGCGGCCAGATTGGGGTCGTGCGTGACCATCACGATGGCACGGTCATGTTGCCGGCGTTGCTGCGCCAGCAGATGCATCAGCGCGACCTGATGCGGCAGGTCCAGCGCGGCCGCGGGTTCGTCCAGCAGCAGGGTGGGCGCGTCCTGCGCAAGCAGGGCGGCGATGGCCACCCGCTGGCGTTCGCCGCCGGACAGGCTGCGCAGGTCGCGCTCGGCAAGGTCCAGGACGTCCAGGGCAGCCAACGCGGCGTCGGCGGCCGCCAGGTCGGCATCGCGGTCCCAGTAGGCCTGCGGGGCATGGGCGAAGCGTGCCGCCAGCACCGCATCGCGCACCCGGTAGCCGAAGCTGTCCTGGCGCGATTGCGGCAGGTATGCGCACAGGCGCGCGCGATCGGTCAGCCGCCATTGCGCCAGGGGCCGGTCGGCCAGCACGACCTCGCCCGCAGCCGGGGGCGCGACGCCTGCCAGCACATGCAGCAGGCTGCTCTTGCCGGCGCCGTTGCGGCCGATCACGGCCCAGCATTCGCCCGCCGACACCTGCCAGTCAAGTCCGTCGACCAGCGTGCGCTTGCCGGCGCGCAGGCTCAGGGCGCGAGTGGCGATCATCGCGCGACCCGGCGCAACTGGCGCAATTGCAGCAGGAAGACCGGCACGCCGATCAGCGCCGTGATGGCGCCCACCGGCAACTGCATGGGGGCGACGACGGTGCGCGCGACGGTGTCGGTGAGCACCAGGAACGCGCCGCCGCCCAGCGCGGCCGCAGGCAGCAGCATGCGGTGGTCGGGGCCCAGCGCGAGTCGGCAGGCATGCGGCACGATCAGGCCCAGGAAGCTGATGCTGCCGGCGGTGGTGACTGCGGTGGCGGTCAGTGCCGCGGCCGTCAGGAACATGGCCAGCCGCAGGCGGCCGACGTGGACGCCCAGCGACACGGCCTGGTCGCCCATCATCGCCAGCAGGTTCATGGCGCGGGCACGCCACACGCAGAAGGCCAGTCCGGCCAGCAGCACGGCCCACGGCAGCAGCCGATTGCGCGTGCCCGACAGGTCGCCGATCAGCCAGAACACCATGCCGCGCAGGGTACCGTCAGGGGCCATCGACAGCATCAAGGTGACCAACGCGCCACAGCCTGCGGCAACGATGACGCCCGTCAGCAAAAGCAGGGGGGCGGCACCGCCTTGCGCCCCCCGGAAATCATCGCGCGCCAGGCCCATCAACAGCAGCGTGGCGGCACCCGCGCCGGCAAAGGCCAGCATGTCGATCTGCCAGAACAGCAGACCCAGCGACATCCCGGCCAGCGCACCGACCGACGCGCCGCCGGACACGCCCAGCACGTAGGGGTCGGCCAAGGGGTTGCGCAGCAGCGCCTGCATCAGCACGCCAGCCAGCGACAGCGCTGCGCCGGTCGCCATCGCCGAGGCCGCGCGCGACATGCGCAGGTCCACCAGCGTGCCCGCCAGTGTGGTGGGCTGGCCCGTGAACGCGTCGCGCAGGGCCGGCCACCAGTCCCCCGGGGCAATCGGCACCGAGCCGACGGCCACGGCTAGCAACAGACTGATCAGCGCGCCCGACACCAGCACCGCCCACACCGACGCCGCACGCAAACGCGTGGCGGACGGACGGGCAGGGCGGGAAGGTGCTGGGATCAAGGCGCGTAAAGAAAAAAGGCGCCCACGCCGTCGAGCGACGCGCGGGCGCTGGGGACTTACTGCGGACGATAAAGCAAGCTGAAGAACACCGTGGAGCCCGCGGTGTTGTAACCACGTGCCAGTTGGTAATCCTTGTTCGTCACATTGTTCCACCGGACCTGTGCCTGCACGTCGCGGCTGATGTCGTAGCTCGCGTGCAGGTTCAGCAGCGTATAGCCGCCCAGGCGGTTGGTGTTGGCCAGGTTGTCGAAGCGATGACTGCTGGCCAGCACCTCGGTGCCCACGGTGGCCTGGCCGATGCGGTGCTCGGCGTTCAGGCGCAGCACGCGTTGCGCACGGCGCGGCAGCAGGTTGCCGGTGCGGGCATCATGCGGGTCCTGCACGTCCAGCGAGGCCCGCAGATGGGTCGCGCCAAGCTGCTGGCCGGCCGTCAGCGTCACGCCTTCCAGCGTTGCCTTGTCGACGTTGTAGGCGCAGCCGAACGCATAGCCGGGCAGCGGGCAGGGCGTCAGCGAGCCGATCAGGTTGCTGACGCGGTTGCGGTAGATCGTGATGCCGGCGTCGGTGCCGCCGTCGCGATAGCGCAGGCTGGTTTCCAGGTTGCGCGAACGCTCGGGACGCACGTCCGTCTGGCCGTAACCCGGGAAGTACAGTTCGTTGAACGAGGGTGCGCGGAAGCCCGTCCCCGCCGCGGCCGAGATCTGCAGCACGCGGTTGATGTCATAGCCGTACGACAGGTTGCCGGTGGTCTTGCCGCCGTACTGCGAGCTGTCGTCGAAACGCAGGCTGCCCTGCAGGTGATGCGCGCCGAAGTCACCGCGGTACACGCCCGTCAGCGAATTGGTGTCGCGCGAACGCGGTGCCGTGGCGCTGTACGAACTGCTGACCACGCGCTCGTCCAGGCGCTCCAGGGCCACCGTCAGGTTCTGGCCCTCGGCCAGCGACAGGTCGTTCTGCCACGAGAACTGCTCCTGGCGCGTACGGAAGGTGCTGGCGAAGGCCGACTTGTCTTCCGAGTCGTCGATGGTCTGGCCGAAGCGCAGGCGGCTGGTCCAGCGCTCCGACAGCTTGTTGATGCTGGCGAGCGAATAGCCTTCCACGCGCTGGATGGTGCGATCGTCGAAGGTGGGCGACGCGTCGTACTGGCCATTCATGTACGAATGGAAGAAGGTGGCTTCGATCTTCTGGTCACGACGCCAGTTCAGGCCCACGTGGCCGTTGACGGTGTCGAGCTTGTAGCCATCGTCGTCGGCGTTGTAGGACGAACCGCTGCCGGCGCGGCGCGAACTGAAACCGCTAGCCCGCGCATGCGCGGCCTGCACGCCGTATTCCCACACGTCGGCCGCACCCGACACGCCCGCTTCGACGCGGCGCGTATTGTCGCTGCCCGCACCGATGGCGCCGTTGAAGGCGAAGGGCTTGTCGCGCGAGCCTTTCTTGGTGATGACGTTGATGACGCCGCCGATGGCATCGGCACCGTACAGACTGCTGGCCGGGCCGCGCAGGATCTCGATGCGCTCGATGCTGCTGGGCGGAATCGCGTTGAGGCTGGCGCCGCCGGACGTGGCCGAGCCGACGCGCTGGCCGTCGATCAGCACCAGGGTCTGGCTGCTGTTCGCGCCGCGCAGGAACACACTGGTCGTGTTCTGGACGCCGCCGTTGCGCACGATCTCGACGCCGTGCTCGCGCACCAGCAGATCGGCCAGGCCGCTCTGGCCCGCGCGCGACACGGTATCGCTGTCGATGACGCTGACGTCGCCCAGGGTGTCGGACAGCAGCTGCTCGCCGCGCGCTGCCGTCACCACGACGGGGCCGAGCACGGTGGCCGACGATGACGGGTTGGCAGCGGTCTGGGCGACGGCGCCGGTGGTGGCGCAAAGCAGGGCGCCAGCCAGCGCAGTCAGCCGGCAAGGAAGGGTGGGAAGCATGGGTGAGGTGGCCTCGGGTGGACGTGCTACCCCGCACGTCCGATCTCGTTCGGAGCACGCCCGGACCGGCCGCGACGCCAGGGCGGCGCGAGCCACGACCACGTCGCTGCCCATCCGCAGCGCGCTCCCCATACGGCCGGGGGTCGGCCGCAGAACTGGCCGGTATCCGGGCTGGCCTTCCACATGCCGATCGCCTTCCCACGGCCGGGCGGCCGCAGTGGCATCAGGATCGGAATGGGCCGACGCAGGACATGCGGCGGCGAAGGCTTACCGTTGCGGGGGCAGCACAGGTTGGGGCATCGGCCCGCCCTGTTTCCCGTTTAACGCCCGTGGGGGCGCACCAATTCGGCCGCTACTCTATCACGCAGGGTCGGCGCGATCGGGCGGATGCGGCGCCTGTGCAACGCTCTACGCTTGAGGGAAATCAGACCTCGCCCAACCACGCTTCCAGGTCGGCCAGGGCGGTCGACGCGATGTCTTCCGACTCGTTGAGCACCTCGTGATACGCCGGCTCGTACCAGCGCAGGGCCAGGCGCCCGGGCGCGGCGGCGTCGGCAAAACGCCGTGTGGCGGCCGGGTCGACGATGGTGTCGCTGCCAGCCGCCATCAGCAGGGTGCGGCAGGGCAGCATCGAGGCCTGCATGACGGCTTCGTGCCCCCCGCGTTCCAGCATCAGTGCCAGCCGCACCGAGATCCGGTCGTGCACCAGCGGATCTTCCCGGTAGGCATCGCCCACGGCCTGCACGTGCGACAGCTTGGTGGCATCCACCGTATTACTGGCGCGCAGATTGGGCGCCCACTGCTCGCAGGTGTCGAGCAGCATCCGGCGCAGCTTGCCGATGCGCAAGCCGAAGGCCGGTGACGACAGGATCAGCCCGGCCAGGGGCACGCGCTGGCGCATCGCGATCTGCGTGGCGACCAGCCCGCCCATGCTGTGGCCGAACAGCACGGCCGGTGCGCCCAATTCCTGCTCGAACTGAGTGAGCCGGAATTCGGCGTCGGTGGCCAGCGTGTCTTCCTTGGGGATGACACCGCGCTTGCCGCTGGAGCGGCCATGGCCACGGTGGTCGTGCGACGCCACCGTCCAGCCGCGCGCGCACAGCCATTGCGCAAAGGTTTCATAGCGGCCAGCGTGTTCGCCCAGCCCGTGCAGCAGGTAGATGCCCCGGCCTGGCGAAGCGGTTGGCGCCGTCCAGCGATAAGTCGCCAACTGCGCATTGTCTGGCGTACTGATCATGGAAATCGGCGACAATCGAGGCTCCTGGGACGCATGGCGAAGAGTCGGGATTGTCGCAATGCTGTCACCTGTCGGTGTGGTCCCCGTGTAACGGGTTGTACCGATCCTGCCGATAAAGTCGTTCAACAGGTCCGAACCCACCTGCTTCTTCCAGGCTCGCAGCATGATTCCCCCTCTGGCGCGCATCGTTCTGCCCCTGGCGCTGCTGCTGGCGGCGTGCAGTCCCAAGTACGACTGGCGCGAGTTGCCCGCCGCAGGCGACGCCATTCGCGTGACCTACCCCGCCCGGCCCGCCGAAGAAGTTCGTGACCTGCAGGTCGAGGGCATGCCGCTGCGCATGACCCTGAAAGCCGCCGAAGTCGACCGCGCGATGTTCGCCGTCATGCATGCCGACCTGCCACCCGAAGCGGTGGCCACCGACGATGCCCGCGACCGCACGATGGCGGCGTTCGAGGCCGTGCTGCAAAAGAACCTGCGTGGTGAGGTGGTCGATCGGCAACCCGTCGCTTTGCGGCAGTTGCCCAGCGACACCCGGGCGCTGTCCCACGCCGTCGAGCTGACGGTGCGCGGCGAAGTCGGCGGGCAGCCCTCGTGGCTGCTGGCGCGGGTTTACCTGCTGGACCGCCGCGTGATCGAGGTCGTGGCCATCGGGCCGAACGACCGTCTGCCGGAAGCGGCGGCACGTGATTTCGTGCAGTCGGTACGGGCGGATTGATCGCCGCGTCATCGCGCACACGTTCCTGTTTTTCCCGGCCCCCTGCGGCCATGCTTGATTACACAGTCATGAGTTGTCGATATCCGCGCTGCGCGTTGCCATCCTGTTGCCTGACCGTCGGAACGCCGCGATGAACTGCCGTCCCGATTGCGGCGCATGCTGTACGGCGCCTTCCATCACCAGCCCGATCCCTGGCATGCCGCAGGGCAAGCCTGCGGGTGTCCGATGCGTTCAACTGGCCGAGGACAATCTTTGCCGCATCTTCGGCAAGCCCGAGCGGCCCGCCTTCTGCGGAGGACTGCAACCGTCCGAGGAAATGTGCGGATCGAGCCGTGAGCAGGCGATCAGGTGGCTGACCGCGTTGGAGCGGGCGACGGCACCCGCCTGAGGGCGGCCGAGGCTCGAACGACCGGTCGGCATCCTCGGCACGGATCGACTTGGGTGCCGGCTTTGGCCGTGCGCCCGAGCCCCTTCACGACGCCGTCCGATCCAGCAGCCACTGGCCATGTTTCTCACGCAGGTCTGCCAGTCGTGACGGTTCCCGGCAGACCACGTCCATCCCGCGGTCGTCGTAAGGATGGACGATGATTTCCCGGGTTTTGTCGATCAGGTAGACCAGGCAATGGGGGTTCGGCCGCAACGCCCCGAAGTCGGTGACCAGGGCACACCAAAGCAGGCTTTGCAGCTTGCTGGTGGGGGCCTCGAAGGCGCAGTTCACCCAATGCCCGTCATCGCCGCTGTCCTCTGTAATCCATGTCTCCCATTCTTGGGAAAAGCCGATTCCCGTCATACGCAGCTCGCGAATCGCGCCACGCAGCGCAAAGGGTGTCGGCGGAGCAGGCATTTGCAGATGAACGAGCATGGCCGCCTGTCCGCCGAAAATGTCGGTGCAGATATCGGTCGCCTTGCGCAGCGCGGTCAGTACCTGATCCAGTTGGCTGCCGCCTTCCGACAACGCGAAGCGCAGTCCATTCGGCACGGAATGGCATAGGGCGTGCCGATAGGTGCCTGTCCCGGTCAACCCGCCGATCACGTCTCTCAAGGTCTGCCTGCCGTTCACGAAGTTGGCCTTATCGGACATGGCGTGCGTGGAAGGAGTCGGGAAGCGCATTCAGTTCCGAGGCCAGATCGGGATTGGTCTGGATGCCATCCCACCACGCCTGGATGCGTCTGTCAGTGAAGTAGGTCTGCACAAGCCTGCGCACAATGGCGCAGCGAGCCGCCGGGATGAATGGACGGGTGGATGCCTTGCCATCGTCCACGGCGCTCGCCATGTCGGCCCGGAGGCAATGCGACCACTCCCACTGCACGTTTGGACTCGCCCCTTCCGGCAACCCGGCCGGCCATTGCACGGAGCCGTCCAACAGGTCGTGTGCGCCAATCAGCCAGACCATGACCTGTGCCCGCCAGTGCGGGGACGGGATGTCGAACACCGAGCGCAGCCACGGTTCGACGGCATCGTCGGGCAGATACTTCAGGCAGAAGAACATCGACCCCGAGAAATCCCCGCTCGCGTCGGCCCATCCCCACACGCGGTTCGGGTTGTCGTTAGACCGGTGCAAGAGTTTGCCGACGGCGATGTCGGTGCCGTTCCATCCCTGGCCGTCCATCATGCAACGCCCCAGCGTGCGCAGCACATCGTCTTCAAAGCCGGCGTAGGGCGCCTGGTGGATGCCGTTAGGATGAATCGCCATGAACCCGGTCAGCAAGGGCTCCAGCAGGTAAGAAACGAAGCCGTCGTGGTGGCAGGGCAGCAGGGCGCCCAGAAGGTAGTGATACCACTCGTCCCATTCCGCCTTGCGGCCGAACGAACTGGTGCCGCTGGCGATCTCGCCCAACGCGTCCTGCAGTTCCTGCGTGGGGACCTCGTCGAGCTTGCCCTGCAGTGCGGGAAACATGCGGCGCTGCGATCCCATGAACCACGCTTCACCCATCGGCTCTGCGGGGCGCGGAAAATGGGTTCGAAGTCTTGCCAACGCCGAGGCGTCGATACCGTCGCCGGGGGTCCAGAGAAACATGTGCGTGCCTGTGATGGTCCATGGTGGCGATCAATGATCGCTGCATGTGGACCGAGGCGTCCAGGCGCTCAGATCGCCGCGTAATCCCCCAGCCCGTCCGGCCAGGGCGTCAGCACCTCATACCCGTCCTGCGTCACCGCCACCATGTGTTCCCACTGCGCGGACAAGGATCGGTCCTGCGTGACCACCGTCCAGCCGTCCGACAACTGGCGCGTATCGCGCTGGCCGGCGTTGAGCATCGGCTCGATGGTGAAGACCATGCCGGCTTCCAGCCTGAGTCCCATGCCTGGCCGACCGTAGTGCAGCACCTGCGGTTCGTCGTGATAGACCTGGCCGATGCCGTGTCCGCAGTACTCGCGCACGACGCTGAAGTGCGCCTGCTGCGCGACGGTCTGGATGGCATGGCCGACATCGCCCAGGGTGGCGCCCGGCCTGACCTGCCGGATGCCGGCCCGCAGGGCGTCGTAGGTCGTCGTCACCAGCCGCCGCGCCAGCGGGCTGGGCGTGCCGACGAACATCATGCGGCTGGTGTCGCCATACCAGCCGTCCTTGATGATGGCGACATCGACGTTGACGATGTCGCCCTTCTTCAGAATCTTGTCCGGCGACGGAATGCCGTGGCAGACCACCTGGTTGACCGAGGTGAGGATGGTCTTCGGGTAGCCCTGGTATCCCAGGTTGGCGGGCGTCGCGCCCAGCACGTCGACGATGTAGTCGTGGCAGATCTGGTCCAGCCGGTCGGTGCTGACACCCGGAACGACGTGCGGCGCGATCATGGCCAGCACGTCGGCCGCCAGTTGGCCGGCCTGCCGCAGCTTGTCGAGATCTGCGGCGGAACGGATGGGAACGGCTCGAGGCATCAGCGTCCTTTTCCTGTGAGCTTGCAGTGGTCGTCAGGGCGGGTCATCAAAGCAATTGCCTGGGAAGAATACGAAACATATATGTATTGTATATGTTTCGTATAAGGCTGACCCAGCTTCGAGCACCGTCGGTCGTCTGCCCGGCTTGCGTCACCGATTTCCTAAATCGGGCGTCTCGTAGAAACAGGGTCGCTGCAACCCGAGCCCGCCGGGTTGCACCCAGCGTTGCGTTTTCGAAGCCTCGGGTATCACCCTAGCCGCAACCCGGCCGCTGCGCCGTATGATGCGGCGATCGCGGCCTGGCGGCTGCGGTGTCCCCACGTATGGCCTCTCCGAAGGAACGGAAATCATGGTTTTCAAAGCCACCCGCCGGCAAGTAGTGCTGGGCGCGACCCTTAGCGCGATCGCGCTGGCTGCTTCGCCCGCCTTTGCACAAACCCAGGAAGTGAAGCTCGGCTTTGCCGCGCCGCTGACCGGGCCGCAGGCTCACTACGGCGAAGAGATGAAGAACGGCATCGAACTGGCGATCGCCGAGGCCAACGAAAAGCAGATCAAGCTGGGTGGCAAGACGGCCAAGTTCGTGCTGGTCACGCGTGACGACCAGGCCGACCCGCGCATGGGCGTGCAGGTCGCACAGCAACTGGTCGACGCCGGTATCTCGGGCATGCTGGGCCACTTCAACTCGGGCACCACTATCCCGGCCGCGCGCGTGTACAACGAAGCCGGCATTCCGCAGGTCGCCATGGCGACTGCTCCGGAATACACCAACCAGGGCTACGACACCGCATTCCGCATGATGACCAGCGACACCCAGCAGGGCACCGCGGTCGGCGGCTTCATCGTCAACAAGCTCGGCGCCAAGAAGGTTGCGATCATCGACGACCGCACGGCCTACGGCCAGGGCCTGGCAGACCAGTTGCAGAAGTCGGTGGAAGCCGCAGGCGGCAAGGTCGTTCGTCGCGAATACACGACCGACAAGGCCACCGATTTCGCCGCCATCCTGACCACCATCCGTGGTGCTCAGCCTGACGCGATCTTCTTCGGCGGCGCCGACGCCCAATCGGGTCCGCTCAAGCGCCAGATGGCCACGCTGGGCATCACCGCCCCGCTGCTGTCGGGCGAAATGACCCGCAGCGAAACCTTCCTGAAGCTGGCTGGCCCGGCTGCCGAAGGTTCGTACGCCTCGCTGGCCGGCGTGCCGCTGCAAAGCCTGCCCAACGGCAAGGCCTTCGAAGAAAAGTACAAGGCGCGCTTCAAGAAGGACATCGGCGTGTACTCGCCGTACGCCTACGACGGCGCCTGGAACCTCATCACCGCCATGGAAAAGGCAGGCAGCGACGAACCCAAGGCGTACCTGCCGGCCCTGGCCAAGCTCGAGCGCAAGGGCCTGACCAGCGAAAGCATCGCCTACGACAAGAACGGCGACCTGAAGGAAGTGTCGGTCACGATCTACCAGGTCAAGGGCGGCAAGTGGGAGCAGGTCGAGACCGTGGTGGGCACGGCGAAGTAATTCGCCTTCCCTGGGAAATGGCCGCACCCGGCAGGTGTGGCCCTCGGAATGCTCAAGACCCCCACGTCTTCGCGACGTGGGGGTCTTGTTTTTTGATTGTCCGGAAGTGGGGCCGCCGCTGTTTTCTTCCGGACGTGTGCAGGATCAGCGCAGGGCGATGTCCATGATCGCCGGGCCGCGCCATTCCGACACCAGCGACGCCACCGGCGTGCCCTTGGGGTCGATGCGATAGATGCCCGTCTTGCCATTGACGGCCAGCGCGGCGTAGCCCATGCCCGTCTTGGCGTCGATGTCGAAGCCCTGGGTGCTGTTGGCGTTGATGCCCAGGCGTACCGGCATGGTCAGCGTGCCGTTGTTGGGCGGATTCTGCAGGTAGATGGTGGCGTTGCTGCCGTCGATCACCCACAGCGCCGTGGCGGTCGCGCCGGCATAGCTGTTGGTATAGGCGCCATCGGTGATGCGCGTGGTCGTGGTGCCACCGTTGATGCTGCCGTCGACGATGGTGCCGCCGGTCTCGACGTTGATACGCAGGCTCTGGCCCGCATCGCTGATCACGCGCAGGCGGTCGGCCACCGGGTTGAAGTCAACCGTGAAGCGCGTGCCGGTCAGGCCGCCGAACGGGCGGGCCTGCTGGTCGGGCGCGGTCATCAGCTTGGCGCGCTGGGTGGCGGCGCCAGTCGCCGGGTCCACCGTGTACAGCGTGCCGGTGCGCGACAGCGCATACAGCCAGCCATTGACCGGGCGCACGTCGATGCCGACCAGCTTCTCGCCAGCGGGCAGGCCCGAGATCTGCACCGAGGTGACCACGTCCTGCGGTGCCGCGCGGTCGAAGCTCAGCAGCCAGCCGCTGTCGGTCAGGGCCAGGGCGTTGGACGGCGTGCCTTGCTTGGTGGTGGGCATGTTGCCGGTCCCGGCGCAGGCAGCGAGGCCTGCGACCACGGCAACGGCGGCACCGATACGTACGAAACGCGTGACGTGCATGACGATCTCCTGAGATTCGCAGCGTGGGGTGCCGCGTCTATCGAAGACTTACGCAAGGACGCGGCCGCGGATTCAGCGATCGGTCAGGTGAGTGTTACGGCATGCTTCTGCGGTCGTGCTGTCGGCACGGGCAACGAATACGGTCGGGCGCACAGGTGGTTACAGGCTTGAGACGCACTGGACCAGTCGGCCATTACTCAAAACCGATGCGCTCGCACAGCCCGAAATATTGCCTCGGCAGAAGTGTAGAAAACGACTTGTTCCTGGCAATTTTTGGCATGGTGTTCGACAGTTGGCGCTGGGTACACCGCTTGCGCTGCATGGCAGACTTTCCAGGAGTCTTCCATGAGCAAACTCAGCCTGCAGGACCTGTCCGACCGCATGCGCGCCATCGACATCGCCATGCTCACCACCTATGCCGACAACGGTGCGATTGCCAGCCGACCGATGAGCAACAACGGCGACGTCGACTATCAGGGCGACTCGTACTACTTCACCTTCGAAGCGTCGCGCACGGTGGCCGACCTGACGCGCAACTCCCATGTCGGGCTGGCCTTCGAGGGCGAGGGCCACTTCTACGTGGCGGTACAAGGCAAAGCCGAACTCATCCGCGACAAACAGCAATTCGCCGAGCACTGGACCCCTGACTTGGACAAGTGGTTCGAACAAGGCATCGACACGCCAGACATCGTCATGCTGAAGGTACGGGCGACCCGCATCCACTACTGGGACGGCATGGACGCAGGCGAAGTGAAGGTCTGACGACAACAGCCCGCGGTTCAGCGGGCTTGTTTTGGTTTGCGTCGTCCAATAAAGTGGACGTATGAATAATAAAGTAGATGATCTTGGGCAGGAGCTTGCCCATCGCATTCGCCTGGAACGAGAGGCGCGCGACTGGTCCCTGACCCAGCTGGCCGAGCGTGCAGGCGTCTCGAAAGCCGCCATCAGCAAGATCGAACGCGCCGAATCCAGTCCAACCGCCGCGATGCTGGTGCGCCTGGCCAGCGCCTTCGACCTCACCCTGGCGGGCCTGCTGGTGCGCGCCGAGGCAGATGCCGCCCGGCTGTCACGCAAGCGTGAACAGCCCACCTGGCAAGACCCGGCGACGGGATACCAGCGTACGCAACTCTTCGTGCATCCCGCCCATCCGGTCGAACTGGTACGCGTCGAACTGCCGCCCGGGCAAGAGGTCTCCATGCCCGCATCGTCCTACCTGCGCATCCGCCAGGTGGTGCATGTGCTGGCCGGTGTCCTGACACTGACCGAAGGCCCCCTCACGCATACCTTGCATGCCGGAGACTGCCTGGGGTTCGGGGTGCCTGCCGACACCCGCTTCGCCAACACCGGCAAGCGTCCCTGCACCTATCTCGTGGCGGTGTCCCGATGCTGAAGAATGCGCTCGTCATTCGTCCGCTAGACGACACGCCCGAGCTGCAAAGCGCACTGGCAACCTTGCTGATCGACACCGTCGCTGGCGGAGCGTCGGTGAGCTTTATGCATCCATTGTCTGTCGACCACGCACAAGCGTTCTGGTCAGGCGCGCTGGCCAGCGCGGCAAGGGGTGAACGCGTCGTTCTCGGTGCCTTCGATGGCGACACGCTGGTGGGCACCGTCAGCGTCATGCTGGACATGCCACCCAACCAGCCGCATCGGGCCGAGATCGCAAAGCTGATGACTTGCCCATCGCGCCGTGGGGAGGGCGTTGGCGCTGCGCTGATGCAGGCAGCCGAAGCCGTGGCGGTATCGCGCGGGCGTAGCTTGTTGGTGCTGGACACGGCGGCCGTGGGTGGGGCCGGGCCGTTGTATGAAAAGCTGGGGTTCGTTTTCGCGGGCGAGATCCCGGACTTTGCGCTGCTTCCGCGTGGTGGGTTGAGTGCGACGCGGTTGTACTGGAAGCGGGTGGGCGAGATGATGTCGAGCGAAAGCTCGTAGGGTCACGGATACTCCCTACGCGCGTGCAAAACACTAACTATTTCGATCGCCAAATCCGTGACGCGATAGACGACCACGTAATTGGGATGCGCGACCAGCTCGCGCGTGCCATGCACACGACCTGTGCGATAAAGGTAAGGATGTTCCGCTAGAGGCAGGATGACGCTTTCGATGCGTTGACGAAGATCGCGAGCGGCCACTGGATTACGCTCGGAAATATAGGCAAGGATGTCCGCCAGATCATTGACGGCACTTGAAAGCCAAGAAATTTTCAGCATACGTTCAACGGTTGATATGTCGACCTACGACCGTCAAGCCTTACGGTCGTAGGTCAGCCTTCTCAATCCCGATGCTGTTGAGCTTCAGCTTGCTCGATGATGGCGTCCATGCGTGCCATCACTTCATCATGAGGGACGGCCGGCCGCAGATCGGCCAAGCTGGCTTGCACTTTGGCACGGAACCAGCGGTCATGGCTGATTGCCTGTTCTTCGGTTTCGAATTCCGAAACAATCGGTGAAAGGGCTGCGCTCATAGCAATAGCTCCTGTTGAATCACAATTTTAAAGTATCTGAAACGGGACACGCGGATTTACGAAAACAGTCGCCGATACTGAACCGCTTCCGCGACATGCGGCACCCCGATCGACGCTTCTGCTTCCATATCCGCCAACGTGCGCGCCACCCGCAGCACGCGATGAGCCGCGCGCGCCGACCAGCCCAGTCGCGCCATGGTCTGCTTCCAGAACTGATGTCCGGCTTCATCCGCCCGACAATGGGCAGCAATGCCGGCCGTGTCCAGGCTGGCGTTGACCGTACCCTGGCGTTGCTGTTGCCGCTCGCGCGCCAACGCGACACGCGCGCGAACATCTTCGCTGGCTTCACCCGGCGGACCGTCGGCCCAGTCCGGAGGCAGGGCGGGCACCTCGACGTGCAGATCGATGCGATCAAGTAGCGGCCCGGAAATGCGCGCACGGTACTGGGTCACCTGATCTGGCGCACACAGGCAGCGCCGCGTGGCATGCCCGAACCAGCCGCACTTGCATGGGTTCATTGCTGCGACCAGTTGTACGCGCGCGGGGTATTCGATGCTCTGCGCCGCACGGGCGATCGCCACGCGCCCGGTCTCCAGCGGCTCGCGCAACGCCTCCAGAACGGGGCGCGAGAACTCTGGCAATTCATCGAGAAACAGCACGCCAGAATGGGCAAGCGTGATCTCCCCGGGACGGGGGCGCGCACCTCCGCCAATCAGCGCCGCTGCCGATGCGCTGTGGTGGGGACTTCGGAAGGGTCTGGCGCCCAGCAAAGGCGTACGTGGCTGTGCCAACTGTGCAATGGCCGCGGCCTCCAACGCATCATGTCCTGCCAGCGGTGGCAACAAACCAGGCAGCCGCTGCGCCAGCATGCTCTTGCCGGTGCCGGGTGGGCCGACCAACAGCATGCTGTGGCCGCCGGCAGCGGCGACTTCCAACGCACGTCTTGCGCCGGGCTGCCCGCGCACGTCCGACAGGCAAGGCACAGCCGCCATGACGTCGTCGATCGTCGCCTGTGCAGATCCAAGCGGCGTGATCCCCGTCAGATGCGCCACGACTTCCGCGAGCGACGTCGCGCCAATGGCCGACACGCCCGGCACACGCGCCGCAATGCGTGCATCGTCATGGGGCATCAACAACGTGCTGCCCGGTGCCTGCCGCGCGACCGCCAGCGCAATGGCAAGCGCCCCCGCGACCGGTACCAGTTCGCCCGTCAGCGACAGCTCGCCCACCACGACTGTGCGTGCCATGGGATCATGATGGTCATCATCATTGGATGCCTTGCCACGCCGCTTCCCTGGCTCCAACGCTGGCAGCGCAAGCTGTCCCGATGCCAGCAGAACACCCAGTGCAATCGGGAGGTCGAACCGACCTGAAGCCTTGGGCAGATCGGCCGGGGCAAGGTTGACGGTCAGCCGTCCAGCCGGGAAATCGAAGCCCGAATTCACCAGCGCGGCACGCACCCGCTCCCGGCTTTCTCGCACGCCCGCATCGGGCAGGCCGACCACATGAAAAGCAGGCAACCCCGCCGCAAGATGAACTTCGACACGAACGGTCGGCGCATCCAGGCCGGCCAGGGCACGGCTGGCGATTGCGGCAAGCGTCATGGCAGTGGCCGGGAGTCGATGGAACGAGGAGTATGGCTGGACGCAGCGATGCCGAGGGTTTGATCTGGACAACAATGTCCAATGCGTCGTGACGTTAGATGGACGTCTGCGCTGTGTACTTTTTGTCCGGGCCGGGGGTGATCCAGCCTTGGTAAACCAGCTATAAACTCAGACGATGGCGCGAACGAAAACGCCCCATTGTCGTGCCGCGCAGATAGCTCCAAGCCGCAACAGACCCTTTGCCATGGAACCAGCAGATCACCTTCGCTTCGCCATCCATGACCGCATCAACGGTGTCGATGTGGGGCCCAGGCACGTCCCGCTGAGTTTGTTGGGCGAGTTTCAGAAGGACGTCAGCGATTTCCTGCAGGGATCATCCAGAGAGGTGAATCCCGCTGAGGTGCTCGTTTCCATCGACGAAGGGTCGCTTGTCCTGATGGCCACCGGGCTGCTGGCGGCTACGAAGCTCTGGTCGGATGTCACGATGTTGGCCGAGTCCAACGCGCTCGGTGTCATTGACCCCATGCGGGCGGCAGTGGTTGAGCGTTGGCAAACCAATGCGCGTTCCAACCCGGGCCGCGTCTACCGTCTGGAAGATATGGCCAAACACGCGTTCACGACCATCGATGCCCGCTCTGATTTCAAGCAGTCAGCAGACGTCTGGGTCCTGGTCGAAAAATACCTGGACGGCAAGATCGTTGATTGGGGCGGCAAGACCAAAGCCAGTGTGCATCTGGTGCTCGATAGCGGGAAGTCTCTCGTGGTGGCTGCCACCCAGCAGTTGCTCGCCCAAGAGCGCGAGAACCGTCTCTATCGTCCCGCGCTGCTTCACGTGACGGCAGAAGAGAATCTGCGGACCGGCGAGCTTCGTAACTTGAACCTGCGTTCGTTCGGGATGCACCGTCCCACCTACGACGAGAGCGAGTTTCGGCAGATGGTGCAGAAGGGTACCGCTGCGTGGGCGGACGTGCTCGATTCCACGCAATGGGTCGAGTCGGTGCGGGACGACAAGGCATGACCGCGGAAGTGCTGCTGGACACCAGCTACCTGATTTCACTGGTCGATGCGACGCGGCCCAATCACCAGACCGCCACCCGATATTTTCGGCAGATGCTCGACGAAGCGTTGCCCATGTATTTTTCTGCGGTCGTCGCAGCCGAGTTTGGCATCAAGCAGCCGATCACGGATCTGCCGTTGCAGAAATTCCGCCATTTGCCATTCAACATCCCGCATGGGCAACGCGCGGCGCAGTTGTGGAACGCGTTGGGGTCACGGAAAGATGCTACGCCTCGACCCGTGGCGCGAGACGACGTCAAGCTGATCGCCCAAGCCTGCCACGAGCGCATTCCTTTTCTTCTTACAGAAGACGCGTCATCGCTGCACAAGTACTGTGACCGCCTGCGCATTGCCGGGGAGTGTGCGGTGCGGTCCATCGTCCTGTCGGCTGGCTACGATGCCAGCGCATTTCGACTGGATGGCCAGAAGGGATTGGACCTGAGCGTCAACGCTTGATGTTCAGCTGAACCCACCCACCGTCATCTGATCGATCAACAGCACATTCCCGAAACGCACCGTAATCAAGAGCACCGCCTGCCTGTCGCCCAGCACTGCCAGCGGTTCCAGGCTCTGTGCATCGCAGATATCGATCGACGCCAACTGTGCGCGTGGCGCTGACTCGATCAAGGCCGTGATGGCATCCCGAAGGCGGATGGCATCCCGCTCGCCTTCCACGGCCATGTCCACGGCGCGCCGCAACGCATTCGGAACGACCACCGCCGCGACGCGATCTTCCGGCACCAGCAACGCATTGCGCGACGAATACGCCAGCCCGTCCGCCTCACGCACGGTAGGTACGCCAACGATCTCGACGCGTGACGACAGGTCGCGCGTCATTCGTCGGATGACGGCGAGCTGCTGGAAATCCTTCTCGCCGAAGAACGCCTTGTGCGGCTGCGCGATGTTGAACAGCTTGGTGACGACGGTCGCCACGCCCTGGAAATGGCCTGGACGCTGGCGTCCGATCAGCACGTCGGACAGCGACTCGACCGTCACGCTGGTATCCACGGGTTCGGGATACATCTCCGACACCGGTGGCGCGAACACCACGTCCACGCCATGCCGTTCGCAGGCGGCCAGGTCGCGGGGCAGATCGCGCGGATAACGATCCAGATCTTCGTTGGGCGCGAACTGGGTGGGGTTCACGAAGATGGTGAGCACGACGGCGTCGCAATGTTCATGCGCCGTGTCGACGAGCGCCATGTGACCGGCATGAAGGTAGCCCATGGTGGGCACCAGACCAATGGTCTTGCCGTCCTGGCGAAGTTCATCGAGGGCCGCGCGAAGGTCTACGATCGTGTGGGTGACAAGCACGTGAGTCTTCCTGAAGCAGTGCTGGTGGGAGCGGGTTCCCGAGATCCTAATTCAATCAACCGAGAAGCAGATTCAGCCCTCGAAAAACTGATGGAACGTGTGCGTGCGGATGGTCACTCAGTCCGTTGGATTTTCCGCCTGTTCACCTTCCCTCAAGGAGTAGAGCATGTCCTCGGTGCCCAGCCAGATATCTCTCGCGCCAACCACGACGACC
>JAAIGF010037252.1_pt1 | contig 31671 bp, 25 predicted proteins | sample 6487441 | NCBI WGS metagenome assembly JAAIGF01 (sample SAMN13974129, study PRJNA590717) | phyllosphere metagenome | biome: pepper field; feature: multiple bacterial spot infested pepper fields; material: pepper leaves; isolation source: leaves from pepper fields | host: Capsicum annuum ... | reverse complement strand
GAACCGCTGACCAGCCGCCGCCAGCACTACCTGGAACGGCTGCAGGAACGGGCGATTGCCTTGGCAACCGCACTGGCACCGCAGTTGGGCATCCAGGGCCTGGATCTCAGCCCGGGCTGGCGCCGGCACGAACTGCCGCTGGCCGATGCGCTGCTGCTGGCCCGCGATCGCGACCGCCAGGCCGGTTACACCTCGGTGGGTCCGCACCGGGCCGACTGGAGCGTGGATTTCCACAGCATTCCCGGCCGGGATGCGCTCTCACGTGGCCAGGCCAAGCTCACTGCCCTCGCCTGCCTGCTGGCCCAGGCCGAGGATTACGCCGAACAGCGCGGACAATGGCCGGTCATCGCCCTGGACGACCTGGCATCGGAGCTGGACCGCACCCATCAGGCCCGGGTCCTCGAGCGTCTGCTGGCCGGTCCGGCACAGATCTTCGTAACGGCCACCGAGACCCCGGCGGCCCTGGTGGATCTCACCGACATCACCCGGTTCCACGTGGAACATGCGCAGATCGTGGCTGTGCCATAGTGGCTACATCAGGGCCTGCGGGGCCCGGCTGGTATAATTCAGGTTGCACCCCTTCTTACCCGGCGCATCGCACTTGTGCGGTGACCGACCTGCGGAGCCTACGGCAAGCGCAATGACCGACGAACAGAACACCCCGGCAAACAACGGCAACTACGACGCCAACAGCATCACCGCCCTGGAAGGGCTCGAGGCTGTCCGCAAGCGTCCTGGCATGTACATCGGCGACGTCCACGACGGCACCGGTCTGCACCACATGGTGTTCGAGGTCGTCGACAACTCGATCGACGAAGCCCTCGCCGGCCACGCCGACCACGTCGCGGTGACGATCCACGCTGACGGCTCGGTGTCGGTGTCCGACAACGGCCGTGGCATCCCGACCGGCAAGCACGAACAGATGAGCGCCAAGCTGGGCCGCGAGGTTTCGGCGGCCGAAGTCGTGATGACCGTGCTGCATGCGGGCGGCAAGTTCGACGACAACAGCTACAAGGTTTCCGGCGGCCTGCACGGCGTGGGCGTCAGCGTGGTCAACGCGCTGTCGCAGAAGCTGCTGGTGGACGTGTTCCAGAACGGCTCCCACTACCAGCAGGAATTCAGCAACGGCGCCGCGGTCACCGCGCTGGCCAGGCTGGAAGACACCACCAAGCGCGGCACCACCGTGCGCTTCTGGCCGTCGACCGTGGCCTTCCACGACAACGTGGAATTCCACTACGACATCCTGGCCCGTCGCCTGCGCGAACTGTCGTTCCTGAACTCCGGCGTCAAGATCGTGCTGGCCGACGAGCGCGGCGACGGCCGCCGCGATGACTTCCACTACGAGGGCGGCATCCGCAGCTTCGTGGAGCATCTGGCCCAGCTGAAGACCCCGCTGCACCCGAACGTCATCTCGGTCACCGGCGAACACAACAACATCGTGGTAGACGTGGCGCTGCAGTGGACCGACTCCTACCAGGAGACGATGTACTGCTTCACCAACAACATCCCGCAGAAGGATGGCGGTACCCACCTGGCCGGTTTCCGCGGCGCCCTGACCCGCGTGCTCAACAACTACATCGAGCAGAACGGCATCGCCAAGCAGGCCAAGATCAACCTGACCGGCGACGACATGCGCGAAGGCATGATCGCGGTGCTGTCGGTGAAGGTGCCGGACCCGAGCTTCTCCAGCCAGACCAAGGAAAAGCTGGTCAGCTCCGACGTGCGTCCGGCGGTGGAAAACGCCTTCGGCGCGCGCCTGGAAGAGTTCCTGCAGGAGAATCCGAACGAAGCCAAGGCCATCGCCGGCAAGATCGTCGATGCGGCGCGTGCCCGTGAAGCGGCGCGCAAGGCCCGAGACCTGACCCGCCGCAAGGGCGCGCTGGACATCGCCGGCCTGCCGGGCAAGCTGGCCGACTGCCAGGAAAAGGATCCGGCGCTGTCCGAACTGTTCATCGTCGAGGGTGACTCCGCAGGTGGCTCGGCCAAGCAGGGCCGCAACCGCAAGAATCAGGCGGTGCTGCCGCTGCGCGGCAAGATCCTCAACGTGGAACGTGCCCGCTTCGACCGCATGCTGGCCTCGGACCAGGTCGGTACGCTGATCACCGCATTGGGTACCGGCATCGGCCGCGACGAGTACAACCCGGACAAGCTGCGTTACCACAAGATCATCATCATGACCGACGCCGACGTCGACGGCGCCCACATCCGCACCCTGCTGCTGACGTTCTTCTACCGTCAGATGCCGGAGCTGATCGAGCGCGGTTACGTCTACATCGGCCTGCCGCCGCTGTACAAGATCAAGCAGGGCAAGCAGGAGCTGTACCTGAAGGACGACCCGGCGCTGGACAGCTATCTGGCCAGCAACGCAGTGGAAAACGCCGTGCTGGTGCCGGCCGCGGGTGAGCCGGGCATCGAAGGTGCCGCGCTCGAAAAGCTGCTGCTGACCTTTGCCGGCGCGCGCGACGCGATCGAACGCAATGCGCACCGCTACGACCGCAACCTGCTCGAAGCGCTGGTCGACTTCGTGCCGATGGACCTGGCCAACCTGCGCAATGCCGCTGAAGGCCAGGGCCTGGATGCACTGGCCAAGCGCCTCAACCAGGGCAGCCTGGGCAGTGCGCGTTTCAGCCTGGAACTGCAGGAGCCGAACGACGAGCGTCCGGCCGCCGTGCTGGTGACCCGCCGCCACATGGGCGAGGAACACGTGCAGGTGCTGCCGCTGGCCGCCTTCGAAGGTGGCGAACTGCGTGCCATCTACCAGGCCGCCAGCCTGCTGCACGGCCTGGTGCGCGAAGGCGCCACCATCGGCCGCGGGGCCAAGTCGGTCGAAGTGGACAGCTTCGCCAAGGCACAGAACTGGCTGCTGGAGGAAGCAAAGCGCGGCCGCCAGATCCAGCGCTTCAAGGGCCTGGGTGAAATGAACCCGGAACAGCTGTGGGATACCACCGTCAATCCCGATACCCGTCGCCTGCTGCAGGTGCGCATCGAGGATGCTGTCGCGGCTGACCAGATCTTCAGCACCCTGATGGGCGATGTCGTCGAACCGCGTCGTGACTTCATCGAAGACAACGCGCTTAAGGTCGCCAACCTGGATATCTGACACGCTTCGACCGTGGCCGGTGCGCGGGGATGCGCGCCGGCTTTCGCCCTCTGATCGCAGGTAATCGATGTCCGCTTCCGTCCCGGTCTCCGCCCCACCGCCCGTTCCGCCAGCCTCGGCTGCGCCGCGCCGCGGTTCGCCCGTGGCAGGCTTCCTCATCGATCTGGGCATCGGCGCCGCCACGCTGTTCATCCTCAGCCTGGTTGCTGGCCTGGCGTGGGGCCTGTATCGCGGCATCCAGGTCGGCTACGCCAACGCAAAGAACAACGGCGCCGGCCTTGACCCGTCCAGCGTGACCGAAGCGCTGGGCACGCCCGGCGCCCTGGCACAGGTGCTGATGGCCCTGGTGTCGACCGGCGGCGCGGCGCTGCTGCTGTATTTCCTGCGGCGGCCGGCCAATGCCGCCGAACGGCAGGCCTCGGCGCAGGCACTGCGGCGCCCGTCCACCTGGGGCTGGACCCTGCTGGTGGCCACGCTGATCGTGATCGGCAGCAATGGCATCGCCTTCCTGGCCAAGCAGTTCGGCGTCGAACCGGTGCCGACCAACCTGGCGCTGATGCAGCACGCCATCGAGCGTTTCCCGCTGTTTCTGGTGCTGTTTGCGGTGGTGCTGGCGCCGGCCTACGAGGAACTGCTGTTCCGCCGCGTGCTGTTCGGCCGCCTGTGGCAGGCCGGCCGACCCTGGCTGGGTGTGCTGCTCAGCAGCCTGGCCTTCGCCCTGATCCATGAGATTCCCGGTACCAGCGCCAACGGCCCGGCCGAGATCGCCCAGCTGTGGCTGGTCTACGGTGGCATGGGCGCCGCGTTCTGCTGGCTCTACCGGCGCACCGGGACGCTGTGGGCGGCGATCATCGCGCACGGCTTGAACAACGCCGTGGCCTTGGCCGCGCTGATGTTCTTCGGGTCAATGTAAGGCCTTGGCCGGTTGACGAAAAATTAAGCGGGCCCAGTACACACTGCCTGCATGAACACGGGGGATTCCATGAAATCACTGTTGCTTGCCCTGCTCATCACCGTGCTGGTGGCTGCCTGCGCCACCACCACCTCACCCACCGGCCGCCGGCAGATGGTTGGCGGCGTGTCGCAGGCACAGCTGGACCAGTTGGGCGCGCAGGCGTTCGCGGAAACCAAGCAGAAGGAAAAGATCAGCACCGACGGCCGCCAGAACGCGTACGTGCAGTGCGTGGTCAATGCGCTGGTCGCGCAGCTGCCTGCTCAGTACCGGGGCGTACGGTGGGAAACGGCGGTGTTTGTCGACAAGGAACCCAACGCCTTTGCCCTGCCTGGCGGCAAGGTTGGCGTGAACACCGGCATCTTCACTGTCGCCAAGAACCAGGATCAGCTGGCAGCGGTCATCGGCCATGAAATCGGCCATGTCATCGCCCGCCACCACGAAGAACGCATCACCCGGCAGATGGGCGCGCAGACGGGCCTGTCCGTGCTGGGTGCATTGGCGGGTGCTGCCTACGGCGAAGGCGCCGCCAGTACGGTCAACCAGCTGGGCGGTACCGCTGCCCAGACCGCGTTCCTGCTGCCCGGCTCACGTACCCAGGAATCGGAGGCCGATGTGATCGGCCAGCGCCTGATGGCCGATGCCGGTTTCAACCCGGCGCAGGCGGTTGATCTGTGGCAGAACATGATGGCCGCCAGTGGCGGACGCAGCCCGCAATGGCTGTCCACCCACCCCGATCCGGCCAACCGCATCCGCGAACTGCAGCGCGATGCGCCGTCGCTCGCACCCGCTTATCAGCAGGCCCAGGCCGCCGGTCGCAGGCCAAAGTGTGGCTGAGTGCGCAGATTCATGCTGTATTGCAGCACATAAAACGATTTCTCACGCCATCTGTTTCTGATACGTTTGGCGGCTCAGATTTTTCTGACAGTCCGACTTTGCCGCTGACGGCGGTTCGATCGAGGTGAACGATGATTTTCCGCAACCACAAAGCTGTGCTTTCCGTCCTCATCGCGACCGCCCTGACCGGCGCCGTGGTCACCGATGTCTTCGCGCAGTCCTCGCGTTCGTCCGAGCGCGGCAACCGCGGTGGCAAGCAGCAGGCCAAGGCCGAAGTCCTGTACCCGAATGCCACGCGTGAGGAGCCGAAGGAAAAGGCGTCCGCGAAGATGGGCAAGCAGCTGCAGAAGCTGATTGACAGCTACAACGACCAGAAGTTCCCGGAGACCCTGCAGATTGCAGGCGAGATCCTGGGCAACAGCGCGTCGAACAACTACGACAAGTCGCTGGCCGCGCAGCTGGCTTCGCAGGCTGCTTACCAGAGCGACGACACCGCCGGTGCCATCGGCTACCTGAAGCAGGCGCTGCAGCTCAACGGTCTGGACAACAACGGCCACTACCAGTCGATGCTGATGCTGGGCCAGCTGCAGCTGCAGGAAGACCAGACCGCCGAAGGCCTGGCCACGCTGGACAAGTACTTCGCCGAGACCAAGTCGAACAAGCCGGAAGAGCTGGTTGCCAAGGGCCAGGCCCTGTACCAGCTGCAGCGTTACCAGGAAGCCATCCCGGTGCTGCAGCAGGCCATCGCCGGCGCGACCGAGCCGAAGGACAACTGGAACCAGCTGCTGATGGCTGCCCTGTCCGAAGCCGGCCAGACCGGTGAAGCGGTCAAGACTGCTGAAGCCCTGGCGGCCAAGAACCCGAACGACAAGAAAGCGCAGCTGAACCTGGCCAACATGTACATGCAGGCCGATCAGATGCCGAAGGCCGCCGCGGTGATGGACAAGCTGCGCAGCAGCGGCCAGCTCACCGAAGAGCGCGAGTACAAGCAGCTGTACTCGATCTACGCCAACACCGAGAACAAGGAAAAGGACGTCATCGCGGTCATCAACGAAGGGTTGCAGAAGGGCATCCTGAAGCCGGACTACCAGGTTTACCTGGCTCTGGCCCAGTCCTACTACTACTCCGACCAGGTGCCGCAGGCGATCGAGGCGTGGCAGAAGGCCGCCCCGCTGTCCAAGGATGGTGAGACTTACCTGAACCTGGCACGCGTCCTGCATGCCGAAGGTCGCGTTCCGGAGGCCAAGAAGGCCGCCCAGGAAGCTCTGGCGAAGGGCGTGAAGAACCAGGCTGATGCCAAGAAAATCATCAACCTGAAGTAAGTAGGAATAACGCCTGAATGCCTGCACAGCTGATGCGCAGGCGCTCAGGATTGGTATAAGCTTGGAGGTTCCTGCGGTGTCATGCACCGCTGATCAGGGATTCCGCCCCCGGGATTCCGGCCCCACTATTGAGCTCTTGGCGCATGACGGAACAACTAGTCGTTCACCGGTACGAACAAACTGAAGAATCGGGGCTGAGCTGGCCGCGCATCTTCGGCATCGCGTTTGTAATCGCCCTGCATCTGGCCGCCTTCATGATGCTCCTGATCCCCGCCGTGGCCCCCAAGGCCGTGGCTGAGAAGGAGCGCAACGTCATGGTGACCATCGTCGACGCGCCGCCGCCGCCTCCGCCGCCGCCGCCGCCGCCGCCGCCGCAGGACACCCCGCCGCCGCCGGTGAAGAACCTGTCGCCGCCGAAGCCCTCGCCCGTCCCGCCGCCGCCGCAGGCGCCGGTCGTCGACGTGCCGGAGCCGCGCCCGAACGACATCGTCACCCCGCCGTCGCCGCCGTCGCCGCCGTCGCCGCCCGCCTCGATCGAGGCCAGCGTCGACATCTCGTCGAAGGCCATGAATCCGCCGCGTTACCCGCCGGCCGCTTTCCGCGCGGGCATCCAGGGCGAAGTGATCCTGATCATTGATGTCGATGCCAACGGCAACGTCACCAATGTCACGGTGGAAAAGTCCAGCCGTAACCGCGACCTGGACCGTGCTGCGATGGAAGCTGCCCGCAAGTGGCGTTTCAACGCCGCTGAATCTGGCGGTAAGAAGGCTGCTGGTCGCGTCCGCGTCCCGGTCAACTTTGCACTGAACTGATGCGAGCGGGTGGCCGCCGGCCACCACTCCTCCGGTTCGATTGTCTAGCTTAGCTACACCCTTTATCACCACACACAACAAAGGTAAGCGTCATGCTGCAGGAACTTTTCATCGCCGCTGCTGCCGGGGGCAATCCGTCCAACGCCCTGTCGCAGATGGGCTTCGAGCACCTGATCCACGAGATGACCACCCAGCCGGGTGACTTCGCTGTCTCCTGGGTGGTGCTGCTGACCCTGATCGTCATGTCGGCCATGTCCTGGTACTGGACCGTCATCAACATCTTCCGTTCGGTCCGCCTGAAGAGCGCTGCCGATCGCGTCGTCAGCCTGTTCTGGGACACCCCGAACGCGCAGGACGCCATCCGTGCGATGGAAGAGCAGCCGGCTTCCGAGCCGTTCTCGAAGATCGCTCTGGACGCTGCCCAGGCAGCTGCCCATCACCAGCGCGCTGAAGGCGGCGCCACCGGCGGTCTGGGTGAGAACCTGAGCCGTTCGGAGTTCGTCGACCGCGCCCTGCGTCAGGCCGTGACCCGCGAAAGCAACAAGCTGCAGTCGGGCATGACCCTGCTGGCCACCGTCGGTGCAACCGCTCCGTTCGTCGGTCTGCTGGGCACCGTGTGGGGCATCTACGGCGCGCTGATCAAGATCGGTGCCACCGGCTCCGCTTCGATCGACGCCGTTGCAGGCCCGGTGGGTGAAGCACTGATCATGACCGCCATCGGTCTGTTCGTCGCAATCCCGGCCGTGTTCGCCTTCAACTTCTTCAGCAAGGTCAACAGCGCGACCATCAGCAAGTTCGATACCTTCGCGCACGACCTGCACGACTTCTTCGCCACCGGCTCGCGCGTCCGCTGATTGCGGCGCGTGACCCTGCGACGAACGACGTAGTCACCAAGATCTAGACGGAGCCCGTTATGGCTTTCAGTAGTGGTAACAGCGGCGGCCCCATGGCCGACATCAACGTGACGCCCCTCGTGGACGTGATGCTGGTGCTGCTGATCATCTTCATCATCACGGCGCCCCTGATGTCCCACAAGGTCAAGGTGGATCTGCCGGAGGCCAACCTGGTCCAGAAGGAAGACGCTGAAAAGCGTTCTGGCCCGATCACCCTGGCAGTCAAGGAAGACGGCTCGATCTACTGGAACGACGAAGAAATCAACAAGCAGACTCTCGAGTCGCGCTTGGCGACCGCCGCCCAGCAGACCCCGCAGCCGCCGCTGAACCTGCGTGGTGACCGCACCACCAAGATGCGCGTCATCAACGACCTGACCAAGGTCGCGCAGGAGCAGGGCATGCTGGACGTCGGCTTCGTCGCGACCAAAGAGAAGGGGCAATAAGCCATGGCATTCAGTAGTGGTGGTGGCAAGGGCCCCATGGCCGACATCAACGTCACGCCCCTCGTGGACGTGATGCTGGTTCTGCTGATCATCTTCATCGTGACCGCGCCGATCATGACGTACCCGATCGCCGTGGACCTGCCGCAGCGCGTGCTCAACCCACCGCCGCAGCTGGTCGAACCGCCGCCGCCGATCGAACTCAAGATCGACGCCAGCAACCAGGTCTCGTGGAACAACAGCCCGATCAATACCAGCGAGCTGCAGCAGCGGATGGAGCAGGAGGTCCAGCGTGACCCGACCAACCAGCCTGAGCTGCGCATCGACGCGAGCCCGGATTCCGAGTACGACGTGATGGCCAAGGTCCTGGCCGCCGCGAAGAATGCTCAGATGAAGAAGATCGGCTTCGTGCAGCAGTAATACGTACTACCGCAGCACAACAGTCATGACGCGACTGCAGACGCCCCTGGAGACAGGGGCGTCTTTTTTTTTGCGCGGGGTCAGAGCCCTTCCCTGCGGGAAGGGATCCGACCCGGGGTCAGACCCCTTTACGCAGGAAAGGGCTCTGACCCCATCCCCGCTGACCCCATCACCACACCCGCGCCCGCTATGATCGGCGCATGCTCGCCCTCTTCGATTCGCTGCGCCTCTGGCTCGATGGCATTGCCCACCTGGGAACGATCCTGGCGGCGGCCTATCTGCTTTACCTGCTCGCCCTGACCGGCTGGATCATGCTGCAGAAGCGCGAGCCGGTGGCCACGCTCAGCTGGATCCTGTCGCTGGCGCTGCTGCCCTACCTCGGGCTTTTCATCTACTACCTGCTGGGCCCGCAGAAGGTGAAGCGGCAGCGCCTGCGCCGTGGCCGCGCGCGCTCGGGCATGGAGCACTACAGCGATGTCTGCCCGCCCGATGCCGGCTGCACCGAACTGGCCAAGGTCGCCCAGGCCACCACCGGCCTCGCGCCCAGCAGCGCCACCGAAGTCACCTGGCTGGTGGACGGCGCGACCACCTATGCCGCGCTCATCGAGGCCATCGGCCAGGCGCGCGACCACGTGCACCTGGAGTACTACATCTTCAATCCCGACCACGCCGGCACCGCCCTGCGCGACGCCCTGGTCGAACGCGCGCGTGCAGGCGTGCAGGTGCGCCTGCTGCTGGATGCGGTGGGCTCGTCGGCACTGCCGGCGCGCTTCCTGCGGCCGCTGATGGATGCCGGTGGCGAAGCCGTGTGGTTCCACCCGCGGCAGCTGCTGAAACCCTTCAAGCGCCCGTGGTTGAACCTGCGCACGCACCGCAAGCTGGTGATCATCGACGGCCAGCTGGCCTTCACCGGCGGCATCAACATCACCGACGAAGAAGACGAGAGCCGCAATCCCAACGCCTACCGCGACCTGCACATGCGCCTGCGCGGCCACGTGGTGCGCAGCCTGCAGCTGGTGTTCGCCGAGGACTGGCTGTACGCCAGCGGGCAGGAGCCGTCGCGCTTCGACATCGCCCGCCTGTGGCCGGCGGACATGCCGCTGCGTGGCGATGGCAGCATCGATGCGCAGGTGCTGGTGTCCGGCCCGGACTCCGGCTGGGAAACCATCCACCGCCTGCACGTGGCCGCCATCCAGGAAGCCAACGAGCGGGTCTGGCTGGTGACGCCCTACTTCGTGCCCGGTGAGGCCGCGCGCATGGCCCTCACCTCGGCGGCGCTGGGCGGCCTGGACGTGCGCCTGCTGGTGCCGAAGATGAGCGATTCCTGGTTCGTCACCCAGGCCGCGCGCTCCTACTTCGACGAACTGCTGCATGCCGGGGTGAAGATCTACGAGTACGGCCCGCGCATGCTGCACACCAAGGCCTTCATTGCTGACGACGACGTCTGCATCGTCGGCAGCGCCAACTTCGACCACCGCAGCTTCCGGCTGAACTTCGAGCTGTCGATGATGATCAGCGACCGCGACCGCGTGGCGGAACTGGCCACGCTGCTGCAGGCCGAGTTCGACAGCGCCACACGCGTGCATGACGAGGCCGGGCGCTCGCTGTGGCTGCACCGCCTGCCCGAAGCCTTCGCCCGCCTGGCCTCGCCGCTGCTCTGACGCAGCGCTACACTGCGGTCGACGCCCCGGGGAGGACTGGAACATGTACTGGTTGTACCTGCTGCTGGCGCTGGGCTGCTTCGCCTTCGCGCTGAAGACCCCGCACATGGGCCTGATGTCGCTGGCCCTGCTCGCCGCCCTCGGCTTCCTGCTGGCGTGGGTGCGTGGCCGCTACGTGGCCCGCTTCGGCGACCTGCAGCGCGATCCGTCCACCCTGGTCGATGCCGAGGAGCTGCGCCGCCTGCGTGAGCAGGCCCGCGCCCATGACGGCACGCCCCCACCCTCTTCCGCACCGTAGTTCCGTTCCATGACCCAGCTCAGCGTCAACGTCAACAAGATCGCCGTCCTGCGCAACTCGCGCGGCGGTACCGAACCCGATGTCGTGCGTGCGGCCCAGGCCTGCCTGGACGCCGGCGCCCACGGCATCACCGTGCACCCGCGGCCGGACCGTCGCCACATCACCGCCGAGGACGTGCTGGCGCTGTCGACCCTGACCCGCGCCCGCGGCGTCGAGTTCAACATCGAAGGCAACCCGTTCGCACCGCCGCGCGAGGGCTATCCGGGCCTGCTGCCGCTGTGCGCGCAGACCCGCCCGGCGCAGGCCACACTGGTGCCCGATGGCGATGGCCAGATCACCTCGGACCACGGCTTCGATTTCGAGCGCGACGGCGAGCGCCTGCGCCCGCTGGTGGCCGAACTGAAGGCGATGGGCTGCCGCGTCAGCCTGTTCGTGGATGCCGGCAACCCGCTGCTGGAACAGGCCGCCGCGGTCGGCGCCGACCGCGTCGAGCTGTACACCGGCCCGTATGCCGAAGCCCACGCGGCCGGTGATGCCGCGGCGATGCTGGACCTGTTCGCCACCGCTGCCCGCCGTGCGCAGGCGGTCGGCCTCGGTGTGAATGCCGGCCATGACCTTTCGCAGGACAACCTGCGCGACTTCCTGGCCGCGGTGCCGGAGGTGCTGGAGGTGTCGATCGGCCACGCGCTGATCGGCGAGGCCCTGTATGACGGCCTCGACACCACCGTGCGGGGCTACCTGGCCCTGCTGTAACGGCTGACGCCGGGCCTGGCCCGGCGCAACCGCTGCCCATCGCAGCTGCTGAGACGTCCGTGGCCCATGCTTCCGGCCTGCTGCGGCGCTGGCGCCTGCGCGAACACGTGAAACCTGTGGATAACACTGGGGTCAACGTGCCGCCGGATCCGCCTCAACGCCTACAGCTACGTGAATCCTGGCCGCTTGCGCCGCCTGTGGTTAGCAATAATACTAATGCCTCTGAAACGGCCGGAGGGCGCCATGCAATCCCACCCTCGCAACGCCCAGGCCGCCATCAAGGGCCGGGGTTCCACCTCCCACCTGGCTGGCCGCTTCGAAAGCACGGTGAGCGAAGCGGTCGATGACGGCTGGGCCATCGACGAAAGCGAAGAATTCCTCGCCCCGCGCCTGCGCACCGAGGTGCGTGCCGAGACCGCGCGCAGCATCATCAGCCGCAACAACTCCCCGGACGTGGGTTTCAGCCAGTCGGTGAATCCGTATCGTGGATGCGAGCACGGCTGCTCGTACTGCTTCGCCCGGCCCTCGCACGCCTATCTGAACCTTTCGCCGGGCCTGGATTTCGAGACCAAGCTGTTCGCCAAGACCAATGCGCCGCAGCTGCTGCGCAAGGAACTGTCAAAGCCCGGTTACGTGCCGCAGCCGATCGCACTGGGCATCAACACCGATGCCTACCAGCCGATCGAGCGCAAACTGAAACTGACCCGCCAGCTGATCGAAGTGATGCTGGAAACGAAGCATCCGTTCTCGCTGATCACCAAGAATGCGCTGGTGGAGCGCGACATCGATCTGCTGGCACCGCTGGCGGCAGAGAACCTGGTCAGCGTGCACTTCTCGGTGACCTCGCTGGACCCGCATCTGTCGGCGAAGCTGGAACCGCGCGCGTCCGCGCCGCATGCGCGTCTGCGCGCGATGAAGCGCCTGCACGACGCCGGCATTCCGGTGGGCGTGATGGTGGCGCCGGTGATTCCGTGGATCAACGACAGCGAACTGGAAGCCGTGCTGGAGGCCGCGCATGACGCCGGTGCCGGCACCGCCGCTTACGTGCTGCTGCGCCTGCCGCTGGAGGTAGCGCCGCTGTTCCGCGACTGGTTGGACACCCACCACCCTGATCGCGCCGCGCACGTGATGAGCACCATCCAGCAGCTGCGTGGCGGCAAGGATTACGACAGCCAGTTCGGTACGCGCATGCGCGGCCAGGGCGTGTATGCCGACTTGTTGAACAACCGCTTCAAGCTGGCGCGAAAGCGGCTGGGCTTCAACGCGCAGAACAGCCACTGGCCGAAGCTGGATTGCAGCCGGTTCCAGAAGCCGCTGCCGCCGCGGAAGGAATCACCGCAGGGGTCGTTGTTCTGAAGAAAAGCAGTCGAGCATGGCTCGACTCTACAGAGAGCGAACGGCAGTCGAGCATGGCTCGACTCTACAGAGAGCGAACGGCAGTCGAGCATGGCTCGACTCTACAAAGGGCGTTACCCGCCAAACAGCTTCTGCGCGCTCTGGAAGAGGATCCAGCTGGTGGCGATGAACTTGTCGCCGCCCTGCGGCCGGTTGCCGCGATGAGTGTGGGTGAACGCCGTGGGCGCGATCAACAGGCTGCCGGTGCGCGGTGCGATCTTGCGTCCCTGGAACAGGAACTCGGTTTCGCCCTCCTCGAAATCGTCGTTGAGGTACAGCGTCCACAACACATGCCGATGCAGCGTTTCCGCCTGCGCATCCTTCGGGTACAGCTCGCAATGCCAGTAGGGGTAACCGCCCTCGCCCGCCGCGTACCACTGCAGGTTGATCGCACCCGGGCGCAGGCAGGTGCGGGCCAGCTCGGCCAGCTGTTCCGGCGCCATGTCGGGGAAATCCTCGGCTGACAGTCGGCGCGGCTGACCGTTGCTGTCCTGGATCTGCAACATCAACGGTGCGATCAATGCCTGTGGATAACGGCGTAGATAAGTCTGCAGCCCGGCGAAAACCGCCTGTTGCAGCAGGGTGTCCACGTCGCGCCAGGCATCCAGGCCGCTGATGCGCAGATCCTTGCTGTGCTTGAGTTCGGGGAACACACCACTGCCTACCGCACCGGGTTTCAGGCCTTGGCTGCTGCGCATGCGGGCGACGATGGCGGCGCACACGTCACTGGGGACGGCGTTGTGGATGACTTCGATGAAATCGACCGGGCCCGGCTCGTGCATGCATGCAATCCTTCGGCGGCAAGGGCTTGATGGTGCCGTTTGCCGCCGCTGCTGTCACTCCGCGGTCATGTCATCGCACTGCCATGACCGCTGTAGGGATGGCCGCCTTCAAGCGGTCTTCGCGTCATGCTCCTGGTGATAACGCACCGCTTCGGCCACTTCCTCGCGCGAGCCGAGGAACACCGGCACGCGCTGGTGCAGGTGGTTGGGCTGCATGTCGAGGATGCGCTCGCGACCCGTCGATGCGGCGCCGCCGGCCTGTTCAACCAGCAGGCCCATCGGGTTGGCTTCGTACATCAGGCGCAGCTTGCCGGCCTTGTCCGGTTCCTTCTTGTCCCACGGGTAGATGAAGATGCCGCCGCGGGTGAGGATGCGATGTACGTCGGCGACCATGCTGGCGATCCAGCGCATGTTGAAGTTCTTGCCGCGCGCGCCTTCCTTGCCGGCCAGCAGGTCCTGCACGTAGCCCTGCATCGGTGCTTCCCAGTGGCGCTGGTTGGACATGTTGATGGCGAACTCCTGGGTGGCCGCCGGAATCTGCATGTTCTCGGTGGTCAGCACGAACTCGCCGGTCTCGCGGTCCAGGGTGAAGGCATGCGTGCCGTGGCCGACGCTGAGCACCAGCTGGGTGCTGGGCCCGTAGATGCAGTAGCCGGCGGCAATCTGCTTGCTGCCCGGCTGCAGGAAGGCTTCATCGCCCGGCAGTTCGACGTTGGTCGGGCAGCGCAGCACCGAGAAGATGGTGCCGACGGAGACGTTGACGTCGATGTTGGAGCTGCCATCGAGGGGATCGAACAGCAGCAGGAAATCACCGCGCGGGTAGATGTCCGGCACCGGCTGGCTGTGGTCCATCTCTTCCGATGCGCAGGCGGCGAGGTGGCCGCCCCAGGCGTTGGCTTCCAGCAGGATCTCGTTGCTGATGACGTCCAGCTTCTTCTGCGCTTCTCCCTGCACGTTGCCGGTGCCGGCTTCGCCGAGTACGCCGCCGAGGGCGCCCTTGCTGACGGCGATGGAGATGCTGGTGCAGGCGCGGGCGACCACGGCGATCAGCTGGCGCAGGTCGGCGTTGATGCGGCCGGCGTGCTGTTCCTGGATCAGGAAGCGGGTCAACGAAGTACGGGACATGAGCGGGCAGGTCTCGGCAGCGGGAAAACGCCTATTGTCGCGCGTCCTGCACGCGCGTGCGTGAGAGTGGGAGGGCGTAATCGTTTCCAGATGCGTTGCGATGCAGAAGCGGGGTGCGCCGCTCTGTAGAGCCGAGCCCGCGCTCGGCTGCTCTTCATCCGTCATTCCGCCCAAGCCGAGCGTAGGCTCGGCTCTACAGCAACCCTCGACAACACCATGACCACAAAACAAAGGCGCCTTTCGGCGCCTTTGTCTCAACACATTGCTGCGTTGCTTCAGCCCTTGGCGACGGTGGCCACGGCCTTGGCGACGTATTCCAGGTTGTTCTGGTTCAGCGCGGCCACGCAGATGCGGCCGGTGCCGACGGCGTAGATGCCGAACTCGTCGCGCAGGCGTTCCACCTGCTCACGGCTCAGGCCGGAGTAGGAGAACATGCCGGCCTGTTCGTTGATGAAGGCGAACTGCGGGGCACCGGCGGCGGCGAGCTTTTCGACCAGGCCCTGGCGCAGGGCGTGGATGCGCTCGCGCATCTCGGTCAGTTCCTGCTCCCACATCGCGCGCAGGTCCGGGTTGGTCAGCACGCCGGCCACCAGCGCAGCACCGTGGGTGGACGGGCTGGAGTAGATCGTGCGGATCACGCGCTTGACCTGCGACTGCACGGCCTTCGCGTCAGCGGCGGTCGGAGCGACCATCGACAGCGCACCCACGCGTTCGCCATACAGCGAGAACGACTTGGAGTACGAGTTGGCGACGATGAAGCTGTCGATGCCGGCTTCGGCGATGATGCGCACGGCGGCGCCATCCCGCTCGATGCCCTTGTCGAAGCCCTGGTAGGCCATGTCGATGAAGGGGAACAGCTGCTTGTCCTTCAGGACTTCGGCCACCTGCTTCCACTGGCTGACGGTGAGGTCGGCGCCGGTGGGGTTGTGGCAGCAGGCGTGCAGCAGCACCACGGTGCCGGCCTGCAGCTTCTGCAGATCGGCCAGCATGCCGTCGAAATCCACGCCATGGGTGGCGGCGTCGAAGTAGGTGTACTCGACCACGTCGAAACCGGCGGCACCGAACACCGCGCGGTGGTTTTCCCAGCTCGGGTTGCTGATGGCGATGGTGGCATGCGGCAGCAGCTTCTTCAGCACGTCGGCGCCGACGCGCAGCGCACCGCTGCCACCGACGGTCTGTGCGGTGGTGACGCGACCGGCGGCCAGCAGCGGCGAGTCCTTGCCGAACACCAGTTCACGAGTCGCCTGCGTGTAGGCAGGCAGGCCGTCGATCGGCAGGTAGCCACGCGGTTTGGCTTCGGTGGCGAGCTGCTGCTCGATCTGCTTGACGGCGCGAAGCAGCGGAATGCGGCCGCTCTCGTCGTAGTAGATGCCCACACCCAGGTTGACCTTGGTCGGGCGGCTGTCGGCGTTGTACGCCTCGGTCAGGCCCAGGATCGGGTCGCCCGGGACCAGTTCCACGTTTGCAAAGAAGGACACGGCAGTACTCGTTCTATTTGAGGGGGAGAAGAAGCGCGGGTCGCGAAGCAGCGGCCGTCGGCCACAGCCATGCCATCGTAACAAAGCGTGCCACCCGCGCGGCGGCCATCGTCACGCCGCAGCCCGTACCATGGCGTGTTGTTTCCCCGCCGTGCGTGTAGCTGAACGATGAACGATTCCCTGGCGCCCCGCCGCCTGCCCCTGCTGGTCGCCCTGCTGCCGTTGCCGGTGCTGGCCCAGAACGCCGCCGACCCTGCCCCGCAGCAGCTGCCGACCGTGGAGGTGCAGGCCGCACGCGTGCAGGGCATCGATCCGTTCGCGCTGCCGGCCAGCCAGGACACGGTGTGGGTGGGCGACGACCGCAGCGGGCCCGGGGTACAGGTGTCCGAGGCGCTGGCCGGGGTGCCCGGGGTGCTGGCCCGTGACCGCCAGAACTATGCGCAGGACACCCAGCTGTCGATCCGCGGCTTCGGCGCGCGTTCCACCTTCGGCGTGCGCGGCGTGCGGGTGCTGATCGATGGCGTGCCGGCCACCATGCCCGATGGCCAGGGCCAGCTGTCGCACGCCAGCCTGCTTGGCGCCGAGCGCATCGAGGTGCTGCGCGGCCCGTTCTCCGCCCTGTACGGCAACTCCTCCGGCGGCGTGCTGCAGGTGTGGAGCGCGCAGGGCCAGGCCGGCGATCCGTGGCGGCTGCGGGTGAACGCCGGTGCCGACAACACCGTCAGCGTCGGCGCGCAGCTGCGCGGTGCCGGCCCGGTGATCGACTACAACATCGCCGCCAACCACTTCCACACCGATGGCTGGCGCGACCACAGCGAGGCGCGGCGTGAATCGCTCAACGCTCGGCTTGGCGCTGAGGTCGGCGGCGGCCGCCTGGAGCTGCTGCTCAACGCGCTGGATGCCCCTGATGCGCAGGACCCGCTGGGCCTGACCCGCGCCCAGGTGGCGGCCAACCCGCGCCAGGCCACGGCCGTGGCCGAGCAGTACAACACCCGCAAATCGGTGCGGCAGCAGCAGGCCGGCCTGCGTTGGACCCGCGAAAGCGGCGCCCAGCGCTGGCAGCTGATGGGCTACGCCGGGCAGCGCGCGGTGACCCAGTTCCTGCCGATTCCGCCCACCGCGCAGGCCAACCCGCTGCATGCCGGCGGCGTGATCGACCTGGAAGGCGGCTATGGCGGCGTGGACGCGCGCTGGGGCTGGAACGGTGACCTGGCCGGGCGCCCGCTGGACGTGGTGGCGGGCATCAGTGCCGACCGCCAGCGCCAGCACCGCACCGGCTACGAGAACTTCGTCGGCAGCACTCTGGGCGTGCGCGGCCGCCTGCGCCGCGACCAGATCGACACCGTGCAGAACGTCGACCAGTTCGCCCAGGCGTGGTGGCAGTGGAGCCCGCGCTGGTCGCTGCTGGCCGGTGTGCGCCACAGTGCCGTGCGCTTCGAGTCGGACGACCGCTACATCACCGGCAGCAACCCCGACGACAGTGGCCGCCGCCGCTACCAGGCGACCACGCCGGTGGCCGGGGTCAGCTTCGAGGCGACCCCGCAGTGGCGCCTGCACGCGGCGGTCGGACGCGGCTTCGAGACCCCCACCTTCAACGAGCTGGGCTACCGCAGCGACGGCCAGGCCGGCCTGGCGCTGGACCTGTCGGCCGCGCGCAGCCGCAACTTCGAGGTCGGCAGCAAGTGGCACGCGCAGAACGGAACCCAGCTCGATGTCAGCGTGTTCCGCGCCGTTACCGACGATGAGCTGGCCGTTGCCAGCAACACCAATGGCCGCAGCACCTACCGCAACATCGGCCGTACCCGCCGCCAGGGCGTGGAACTGCAGTACCAGCAGCCGCTCGCCGAGCAGTGGGAACTGCAGCTGGCCTGGACCTGGCTGCAGGCACAGGTGCGTTCGCCGTACCTGACCTGCGGTGGCAGTGGTTGCCGCGTGCCCGACACGGTGGTGGCGGCCGGCAGCCGCCTGCCCGGCGTGCCGCGGCAGCAGGCCTTCGCCCGCCTGCAGTGGTCGCCCGGCGACTGGCAGTGGGCGCTGGAGGCGAATGCCAGCAGCGACACGGTGGTGAACGACCTGGCCACCGAGCGTGCGCCCGGCTACACCGTGCTGAACCTGGAAGCGGGCCGCCGCTGGACCCTGCCCGGCGGTGACCTGCGTGCCTTCGCGCGGCTCGACAACCTGCTGGACCAGGCCTACATCGGCTCGGTGATCGTCAACGATGGCAACGGCCGCTTCTACGAGCCGGGCCCGGACCGGCGCGCCAGCGTGGGCCTGCAGTGGTCGTGGCGCTGATGCGCCTGGTCGGCGGCGCCAGTGGAGCCAGCGCTGCGCTGGCTCCACTGGCGCCAGCGGCCTCAATCCGGCGCCTTGGCCGGTACGAAGGGTGAGGTCGGGTCACTGGCCGGAAACGTCTCTTCCAGGGCCTGGTCCTGGTTGTCACTGGCATGCTGCTTGCGCTCGCGGCGCTTGAGCGGGCTCTCCTGGCCGCCGCGGTTCCGGTCGCCACAGTCCTTCCTGTCCAGTGCCGCCTGTTCAACCTCGCGTTTCACTGGCAGACGCGGGTCGTCCTGCTGCGCGGCCTGCGGACTACGCGGGTCGGGATGCACCGGGTGATTTCCGGCATCGACGAAGGGGGCGCCGGTGCCGCGGAAATCGGCTTCATCATTGTCGTGCTTGGCGCGCTGCTCGCCAGCCACGGGCGGTGTCGTTTCGCGCAGCGGGTCACGGGAGGTATCTCGGTTCATGGCGGTCATTTCTCGCTGGGCGGGACGTCCACTTAACTCTTGTGGAGGTAAAGCCACCGCGAACCCCGCGTCATGAACACCTCTGTCACCGGTGCATAACAGCGTGGCGCGTATCCCTGCCAGCCCAGACATTGATGCAGGACCCCGCCATGGCCCGCCTGGAACGACCCGCACCGACCGTCTTCAACGCGCTGCTGGACCCGTTGTCAGCGCGCAGCCCCAAACGGGGATCCCGCCACCACCCGGATCCGCAAGCGGTGGCGCAGGACTATCTGCAATACATGCTGACTGACTATGAGGCGCGTCGTGGCCACGGCCAGCGCAACTGGCGTGACCTGTGCCCGGTCTACGCCTTCGCCCTGACTACCCATGCGGCCGACTGGCCCCGCGGAGGTGATGTGGATACGTGCGAGGAGCTGGCCGCGCACTGGGATCAGATGCGAGGGCAGTCACGCCTGGATTGGGCGCAGGCGTGGCCCGTGGTGGAGGATGCCTGGCGCGCCCTGGACCACATTCCAGCCACCGCCGTGAGGCCGCTGCTGCAGTAGTGGCGGCCATTCCGCCTCCACGCGCCCGACACGGTCGTTTCACGGCGGGCCACCGAAGCTGGGTGCCCATGCTGACTGCTCAGGTACGCCCATGGCCCGCCCGATCTGGACTGGTACCCTCTCCTTCGGCCTGCTGAACGTGCCGGTCTCGCTGATGTCCGGCGAACGCAAGGTCGACCTGCAGTTCCGCATGCTCGATTCGCGCGACCGCAAGCCGATCCGCTTCGAACGTGTCAACGCCGATACCGGCGAGGAAGTGCCGTGGAAGGACATTGTCAAAGCCTTCGAGTACGACAAGGGCAGCTACGTCGTGCTGGAAGAAGGCGACATCCGCTCGGCCGCGCCGGAGAGCCATGAGACGGTGGAGGTGGAATCGTTTGTCGACGCCGCGCAGATCGATCCCCGCTACTTCGAAAAGCCCTACCTGCTGGTGCCGGGCAAAAAGGCCGAGAAAGGTTACGTGCTGTTGCGCGAGACGCTGCGCAGCACAGGCAAAGTGGGTATCGCCCGGGTAGTCGTGCGCACGCGCGAATATCTCTGTGCAGTAATGCCCAATGGAGACGCACTGGTGTTGATGATCCTGCGCTACCCGCAGGAACTGGTCGATCCGGAGGACTACAAACTGCCTACCGGCAGTCTTTCCGATTACAGGATCACCAGCAAGGAAACCGCGATGGCCGAACAGTTGATCGAATCGATGGCCGGTGACTGGGATCCCACGCAATACCACGATGAATTCCGCGAGCGCCTGCAGCAGGTGTTGAACAAGCGCATCAAGACCAAGGGTGGCACCACCCAGGTGGAAGAGGAGCCGGTGGCGCGCGAGGATGCCAGCACCAACGTGGTGGACTTCATGGCGCTGCTGCAGAAGAGCCTGGATGCCAACAAGCGCACGCCGGCGAAGAAGACCGCGACGCGCAAGGCACCGGCGAAGAAGGCTGCGAAGAAAGCCACGAAGAAGACCGCCGGCAAGGCCGCCAAGGCGACGAAGAAGGCTGCACCGCGCCGCAAGGCAGGCTGAGCCATGTCGCTGCATCAGTACCGCCGCAAGCGCCGTCTTGGCGGTGGCAGCGGGCAGACGCCGGAGCCGGATGATGGCCCGGCCGCGGGCAACCCGAAGCGGCGCCCGCAGTTCGTCATCCAGCTGCACCATGCCAGCTCGCGGCACTACGATTTCCGCCTGGAAATGGACGGCGTGCTGAAGAGCTGGGCGGTGCCGAAGGGCCCGTCGCTGCGGGTGGGCGAGAAGCGCCTGGCGGTGGAAGTGGAGGACCATCCGCTGTCCTACGCCGGCTTCGAAGGGGATATTCCCGAAGGTCATTACGGCGCAGGCCACGTGCAGGTGTTCGACCATGGCAGCTGGGCCTGCGAAGGCGACCCGCTGCAGGCGCTGGCCGATGGCAAGCTCGACTTCGTGCTGCACGGGCAGCGCTTGAGTGGCGGCTGGAAGCTGGTGCGCACGGCCATGAAGGGGCGGCAGGTGCAGTGGCTGCTGATCAAGCGTGACGATGCCGACGCGCGCGACGCCGAGGCCGATGATCTTCTGGAGAACGCCATGCCCGCACCCAGGGCCGCAGCAAAGAAGGCAAAAAAGGCAACGCGCGCCGCGCCCCGCAAGGCAGACGCACGCTGGCATGCGCGCGCGCTGAAGCTGGCCAGTGCACGCGACCATCCGTATCCGCGCGGCTTCAAGCCGCAGCTGACCGATCACCGCGACACCGCACCCGATGGCGAACGCTGGCTGCATGAGATCAAGTGGGATGGCTATCGCCTGCTGGCCGACCTGCACGACGGTGAGCTGAAACTGCGCTCGCGCAATGGCCTGGACTGGACCGACGACTTCCCCGAAGTCGCCCAGGCCGTGCGCGCGCTGCCGGTGCGTGATGCGCGCCTGGACGGCGAGCTGGTCGTGCTCGACAAGCAGGGTCGCAGCGACTTCGCGGCCCTGCAGCGTGTCATCGATGGCAGCTCGAAACAGCCGCTGCGCTACATCGTGTTCGATCTGCCCGGCGTTGCCGGCGTGGACATCAGCCGCGCGCCGCTGCTGGAACGCAAGGCCCTGCTCAAGGACCTGATCGGACCGGAGCCGGGCACGCTGGCCTACAGCGAACATGTGCTCGACCATGGCCCTGCGGTATTCGCCGCCAGCGGCGAGGCCGGCTTCGAAGGCATCGTCAGCAAGCAGGTCGATGCGCCCTACGTGAACGCCCGCGCGCGCAGCTGGGTGAAGGTGAAGCACGAGGACACCGACGAATTCGTCATCGTCGGCCACACCGCGCCCAAGGGCAGCCGGGTCGGCTTCGGTTCGCTGCTGCTGGCCACGCCCGACGCCGGCGGCCTGCGCTATGTGGGTCGGGTTGGCACCGGCTTCGACGATGCGGCGTTGAAGGCACTGAGCAGCGCGCTGGCACCGCTGGCGGTGAAGAAAGCGGTGCTGGAGCTGCCCGCGCATGTTCCCTTCCGCGCGGCCAGCGTGCGCTGGGTGAAACCGGTGGTGGTGGCCGAAGTGGCATTCCGTGGCTGGGGCAAGGAAGGGCTGCTGCGCCAGGCCAGCTTCAAGCGCCTGCGCAGCGATAAACAGACGCAGGATCTGGGCGCGGCGCAGGCCACGGGTGGCGACGATGCAGCGGTGGCCATCAGCCATCCGCAACGGGTGGTGTACCCGCAGCGCAGGCTCAGCAAGGGCGACGTGGCCGACTACTACCGGCAGATGGCGCGCTGGATCCTGCCGGAGATCGCCGGCCGCCCGCTGTCACTGCTGCGCTGCCCGGATGGCGTCGGCAAGGCCTGCTTCTTCCAGAAGCATCATGGCCCCGGTCTGGGTGATGCCGTGCACGCGGTACCGCTGAAACAGAAGAGCGGCCGCGAGGACTACGTCTACATCGATGATGCGCGCGGCCTGCTGCAGCTGGTGCAGATGAACACCCTGGAGTTTCACCCGTGGGGCGCCACGGTCGAGGATCCCGAACATCCGGACCGGCTGGTGTTCGACCTGGACCCCGGCGAAGGCGTGAGCTGGGCCACGGTGAAAGCGGGTGCGCGCGATGTGCGCGACCGCCTGCTGCAGGTCGGCCTGCAGAGCTTCGTGCGGCTGTCCGGCGGCAAGGGCGTGCACGTGGTGGTGCCGCTGCAGCCGAAGGCCGGCTGGGAGCAGGTCAAGGCGTTCTGCGAAGCCTTCGCCCAGGCAATGGCGCTGGAGCAGCCCGACCGCTACGTGGCGACGATGAGCAAGGCCAGGCGCGAGGGTGTGATCTTCATCGACTGGCTGCGCAATACGCGGGGCGCCACCAGCGTGTGTTCGTGGTCGCTCCGCGCGCGGGAGAGCGCAGGCGTGGCGGTGCCGCTGCGCTGGGAGGAGCTGGCGAGAGTGAGCGCCGCCGATGCGTTCCCGATGGACAAGGCGCTGGCCCGCGCGAAGCGCCTGAAGGAAGACCCGTGGCGCGGGTTGGAACGGTTGAAGCAGGTGTTGCCGACCGGTAATCGGTAGCGCCGGGCCACGCCCGGCGAGCGCGCAGCGCGGATACGTTGCGTGTCGCCGGGCACGGCCCGGCGCTACCAGATCAATGTGGCGTGGCTCAGAAGTCCGCGCGGATGCCGAAGGTGACGCGGCGGCCGGAGAACTCGTACTGGGTCGGGAACGCCTTGTCGATCGTGTAACCGCTGGTCTTCTCGTCCAGCAGGTTGATCGCTTCCAGGTTCAGCTTCCAGGTGTCATTGAGGCGGAAGCCGATCGAGGCATCCAGCTGGCCATAGGCATCGCGGTAGACCGGATACATGTTCAGGTGGATGTACTCGACGTACTTGTCCTTGTAGTTGTACGAGGCGCGCGCGCTGAAGCGTTCGTTCTCGTAGTACAGGGTGAAGTTGTACGCCTTCTCGGCCAGGCCTTCCGGCGGGGTCGGGATGTCCAGGTCGGACGCACCGGTCAGCGAGTTGTCCAGCTGGGTGTAGTTGGCATTGATGCCCCAGCCTTCCAGTGCCGGATGCAGCATCGACAACGGCAGCTGCGCGACCAGCTCGACGCCGGTGACCTTGTAGGAACCGTCGGCGTTGACCGGCTGGTAGACCTCGAAGTCGTAGTAGCCGTCCAGCGAACCGTTGGCGTTGAGCTTCTCGACGTTCGGCACGATGCCGGTCAGCGACTGCCGCACCACGCCGTCGATCTTCTTGGAGAAGTAAGACGCGGCCAGCAGGCCACCGTTCTGCAGGTACTTCTCCAGGCCCACTTCCCACTGCTTGGCGGTGGTCGGCTTCAGCGCCGGGTTGCCGTCCATGAAGCGGAAGCTGCTCCAGCTGACGGTGCGGCGGTAGGCGATGTCGGTCAGCGACGGACGCATCAGCGTCTCCGAGGCGGCACCGCGCAGCACCAGGCCGTCGGCGATCTCGGCGGTCATGTTGAAGCTGGGCAGGATCTTGCTGTAGTCGCCGCTGCTGGAAATCGGCGTCGGCGTGTAGCCGTTGCTGCCATCGGCGTTCTGCACCGGGTGGAAGCCGGCCGAGTCGACATCGGTGTCGATCGAACGCACGCCCAGGTTGGCGTACACCGGCACGGTGCCGATGTCGAAGTAGAAGTCGGCCATGGCATACAGCGCCAGGGTCTTCTCCTTCACCTCGTAGTACTGGCCCGGATCGATCGGGGTTTCATAGCCCGGGTAGCGGAACGTGGCGCGCGCATAGGCGTTGGACACCTGCTGCCAGTCCAGGTCGCTCGGGCGATACGCACCACCCGGTGCCAGCTGGCTGATCCACACCGGGTTGCTGTCGGCCAGCGTGCGCGTGTTGACCCACGCGGCGCTGCCGGCGGTCGGGCCCTGGATCTTGCCGCTGCCGAACTCGCGCTCCTTGGTCTTGTCGGTGTAGCGCGCGCCGAACTGCACGCCGCTCAGTGCCGGGAAGAAGGCCAGGTTCATCTGCCGGCGCAGGTCGAGCTGCGCGGCGTACTTGTCATCCTTCACCTTCTCCAGCTCGGTTTCGTACGCTTCGAACAGGTACTTGTCCGCGGCGTTGTACATGTCGAAACCGCCGGTGGTGCTGGGCACGGTCTCGCCGCCGTTGCTGGTCCAGCGCGTGCGCGACGGCGCGTAGGCCACGTGCTTGAGGTTGGCGTAGTCCGAGTCCTTGCGCGCGCCGGAATAGCCGACCAGCGCGTCGATGTCCCAGCCACCCACCTTCCAGTCCAGCTTGCTGCTGAACTGACGGTAGTCGGTGTTGGCGTTGCGTTCCTTGCTGAGGATCTCGTGCTGGGTGGCGGTGTAGGACACGTCCTTCAGCACGGTGATGCCGTAGGCCGACAGCGTGTCGCTGTCGTAGTCGTGGATGGTGTCCAGCGTGCTGCGGCTGGACGCCGAGTACGCCGCGGCATCGTACTCGTCCTCGTGCGTGTCATAGCCGCCGAGCATCGCATCGAAGCTGAGCGAGAACGTGTCGCTGGGCTTGAACTGCAGCGACGCGGTGGCGCCCCACTGGTCCTGCTCGTTGAGGTAGACGCGGTCGCCGACCTTGTCCTGGAAGATGATGCGGCTGGTCTCGTCCTTGTCCATGCGGTCCTGCACGACGATGCCGGCATCACGCGCCAGCACGGCGGCAGCCTGCGAACCACGCGTGCCCGACGCTTCCAGGAAGCGGCCCATGGGACGGAAGTTGATGCCCGAGTTGGAGTCGGTGCGGTTGGTGCGCTTGGCCTTGGAGAACGACACCAGGCCGCCCCAGTCGCCCCAGGTGTCACTGGCGAGGAAGGAGATCTTCGGGTCGATCTTGCCGTTGATCGAGTTGTGCGAGGCTTCGGCCGAGGCACTGAACTTCGGCTCGGGGAAGTCGAACGGCTTGGCCGTTTCGATGTAGACCGAACCGGCGATGCCACCTTCCTCGTCGGCGGCGGTCGGCGACTTCTGCACGGTGACCGTCTGCACCACGTCGGCGGCGAAGATGTCGAACTGCACGTCGCGCCCGCCACTGCCCGAGGCGGTGGCCAGGTTGTTGATCGAGACCAGGGTGAACTCGCTGGGCAGGCCGCGCACGCTGACCTTGCTGCCCAGGCCCTTGTTGCGCTCGATGGTCACGCCCGGCATGCGCTGCAGCGCTTCGGCGAGGTTCTGTTCCGGGAAGTCGGCGACGTCGGTGGCGACGATCGAATCGGAGAAGCCGATGTTGGCGCGCTTGAGGTCGACCGCGCGTTCCAGGCTCTTGGCATAGCTGCCGGAAACGGTGACGGTGTCCAGCTGCTGCAGCTGTTCGCGGGTATCGCCATCGGCGGCTTCTTCAGCCATTGCATCGATGGGCAGTACGGCGAGGCCGCCGATCAGCACCGCATGCACGGCGCGGGACAAAAGCTTCGCATGGGGGGCCGCAGCGGCGGCCTCCCGGTTCTGGTAACGCATCGGATGATTTCCCGGTTCCCTGTGGTGACTTACGCCGCGCCTGCCCGTGTTCCGTGGGTGCAGGCCCCTGCGCCGCGTTGCCGACGTTCGGCGGGCACCGAGCCTAGGGGGGAATTGTTAAGCCTGTGTTGCGCTGCGGGACGGACGACGACCAAACCACCAGCCACCGAGCAGCTGCACCGGCAGCGACACCAGCAGGGCGATGGCGAACCAGCGCGGGAAATCGCCGCCCATCACCCACAGGCCGTAGCCGCTGCCGAGTACCAGCAGGGTCCAGATCGAGGTGCCATGCGCACGCGGCCAGCACGGTGCGTAGTAGGTGGCGAAGGCGATGCCGACGATGCCGCCGAGCACGGTGAAGGCCAGGTCCCAGCCCAGTTGCGCTTCGCTGCCGGGGTGCAGGCCGAACAACGACGGCAGCCAGCCGCCGGCACTGCTGACCAGGGCCAGCGCGAGCAGCGCGCCGACCAGGGCGACGACGGACAGGAAAACGGTCTTGAGCATCTCGGGCATGCCGTCATTGTACGGCGTGCGCGACGGTAGAGCCGAGCCCATGCTCGGCTGGCGCAACTTGGAACGCAGCCGAGCATGGGCTCGGCTCTACAAGAGCTCAGGCCTTGCCGGCGGCCTGCAGCGCGGCGAACTCCTCGTCGCTGAACAGACGCGAGCGCACCAGGAAGCGCACGCCCTCGCCGTTCTCCAGCGAGAACATGCCGCCGCGCCCGGGCACCACGTCGATGATCAGCTGGGTGTGCTTCCAGTATTCGAACTGCGAGGGACTGATATGGAACGGCGCGCCGCCGATTTCGCCCAGGCAGACATCGCGATCACCGACGATGAAGTCGCCCTGCGCGAAGCACATCGGCGAGGAGCCATCGCAGCAGCCGCCGGACTGGTGGAACAGCAGCGGGCCATGGCGCGCGCGCAGCCTGTCGATCAGCTGCAGCGCCGCGAGGGTGGCGATGACCTGGTGCGGAAGTTCGTTCATGAGTGCCTCGTCCGGGGCCAGAGCCCTCCACTCCTGGCGGAGTGGGAGGGAACCGACCCCTTGCAGGGTACCGTTGCACGGCCGCCGCGTCCGCGGGAGAGGGGGACGGGCGCGGCAGCCATGCGCGGGATGATCAGGCGGCGAAGTCCAGCACCACGCGGCCCTCGATGGTGCCGGCGTGCATGCGCGCGAACACCTCGTTGATGTTTTCCAGGCGGTCGGTGCTGACCGTCGCCGCGACCTTGCCTTCGGCAGCGAACTGCAGCGATTCCTGCAGGTCCAGGCGGGTGCCGACGATCGAGCCGCGCACGGTCACGCCGTTCAGCACCATGCCGAAGATGTCCAGCGGGAAGTTGCCCGGCGGCAGGCCGTTCAACGACACCGTGCCGCCGCGGCGGACCATGCCCAGCGCCTGTTCGAACGCCTTGGGCGATACCGCGGTGACCAGCGCACCATGCGCGCCGCCGATCTCCTTCTTCAGGAACACGGCCGGATCGGTGGTGCGTGCGTTGACGGTGACCTGGGCGCCCAGCCGCCGGGCCAGGGCCAGCTTGCCGTCGTCGACATCGATGGCCGCCACGTTCAGGCCCATTGCACGTGCGTACTGCACCGCCATGTGGCCCAGGCCGCCGATGCCGGAGATCGCCACCCAGTCACCGGGCTTGGTATCGGTGACCTTCAGGCCCTTGTAGACGGTCACGCCGGCGCACAGCACCGGCGCGATCTCCACGAAGCCCACTTCCTTCGGAAGCAGGCCGACATAGTTGGCATCGGCCAGTGCGTACTCGGCGAAGCCGCCGTTGACCGAGTAGCCGGTGTTGCGCTGCGTTTCGCACAGCGTTTCCCAGCCACCCAGGCAGTGTTCGCAATGGCCACACGCCGAGTACAACCAGGGGATGCCGACCCTGTCGCCTTCCTTGACGTGCCCTACCCCGCCTCCCACGGCCACGACGTGCCCCACGCCCTCGTGGCCGGGGATGAATGGCGGGTTCGGTTTCACCGGCCAGTCGCCCTCGGCGGCGTGCAGGTCGGTGTGGCAGACGCCACAGGCCTCGATTCTGACCAGGACCTCGCCCGCCCCCGGGCGCGGTACCACGACTTCCTCGATGACCAGCGGCTTGCCGAACTCACGGACGACGGCAGCCTTCATGGTTCTATTCATGCGGGTTACTCCGTAGTGCGCTTGCAGACAGGATGGCGCGGGCCCCATGCCCGCGCCTTGATCCCGATCAATCCATCAGAAGAAGCCCAGCTTCTTCGGCGAGTAGCTGACCAGCAGGTTCTTGGTCTGCTGGTAATGGTCGAGCATCATCTTGTGGTTCTCGCGGCCGATGCCCGACTGCTTGTAGCCACCGAACGCCGCGTGCGCCGGGTAGGCGTGGTAGCAGTTGGTCCACACGCGCCCGGCCTGGATGGCGCGGCCCATGCGATAAAGGCGCGAGGCATCGCGGCTCCACACGCCGGCACCGAGGCCGTACAGCGTGTCGTTGGCGATCTGCAGCGCTTCTTCCTCGGTCTTGAAGGTGGTCACCGCCACCACCGGCCCGAAGATTTCCTCCTGGAAAATGCGCATGCGGTTGTGGCCCTTGAACACGGTGGGCTTCACGTAATAGCCGCCGGCCAGTTCGCCACCGAGCGTGTTCTGCTCGCCGCCGATCAGCACTTCGGCGCCTTCCTGCCTGCCGATGTCGATGTAGGAAAGAATCTTCTCCAGTTGCTCGGACGACGCCTGCGCGCCGATCATGGTGTCCGGATCGAGCGGGTCGCCCTGCTTGATCGCGGCCACGCGCTTGAGCACGCGTTCCATGAAGCGCTCGTAGATCGATTCCTGCACCAGCGCACGCGACGGGCAGGTACACACCTCGCCCTGGTTCAGCGCGAACAGCACGAAGCCTTCCACTGCCTTGTCGAGAAAATCATCGTCCTCGGCCATCACGTCGGCGAAGAAGATGTTGGGCGACTTGCCGCCCAGTTCCAGCGTCACCGGAATCAGGTTCTGGCTGGCGTACTGCATGATCAGGCGGCCGGTGGTGGTTTCACCGGTGAACGCGATCTTGGCGATGCGCGGGTTGCTGGCCAGTGGCTTGCCCGCTTCCAGGCCGAAGCCGTTGACGATGTTGAGCACGCCCGGCGGCAGCAGGTCGCCGATGATCTCCATCAGCACCAGGATCGAGGCCGGGGTCTGTTCGGCCGGCTTGAGCACCACGCAGTTGCCGGCGGCCAGTGCCGGGGCCAGCTTCCATGCGGCCATCAGCAGCGGGAAGTTCCACGGAATGATCTGCCCGACCACGCCCAGCGGCTCGTGGAAGTGGTAGGCCACGGTGTCCTTGTCGATCTCCGAGAGGCTGCCTTCCTGCGCGCGTACGGCGCCGGCGAAGTAGCGGAAGTGGTCGACCATCAGCGGGATGTCGGCGTTGAGCGTCTCGCGGATCGGCTTGCCGTTGTCCCAGGTCTCGGCGCGCGCGATCAGCTCCAGGTTCTGCTCGATGCGGTCGGCGATGCGGTTGAGGATGTTGGCACGCTCGGTGGTGGAGCGCTTGCCCCAGTCATCCTTGGCGGCGTGCGCGGCATCCAGCGCGGCCTCGATGTCTTCGGCATTCGAGCGCGCCACCGAGGTGAGCACCTTGCCGGTGATGGGCGTGGTGTTGTCGAAGTACTGGCCGCTGCGCGGGGCCACCCACTGGCCGCCGATGTAGTTGTCGTAGCGGGGCTTGAACAGGGCGCTGGGGTCGGCCGGGTCGGTCGAGGGCGAGGCAACGGCATTCATCGTGGGCACTCCTTGGATGGCCCGGACAACCCGGGGCCTGCCTCCCCTACCGCAACGAGCGTGCCAACCGCGCGCGTGCTGCGGCGCGTCACGGGCTGCGGCAGCGCAGTTGCTGGCGGCCCCCGCGTGGAATGCGGCGGCGCACCAGCAGTCGTCATCGCAACTGAAGCGCGGATGTGCTTTTAATCGGAACAGTGCCCGCAACAACTGTCGCAGAATGCGACACAGGAGCGTCAGGGTGTCCCAGCCGATTCTTCCCGAGCGCGTAGGTGGCGCGCGTCGTGCCTTCTTCGAGCGCGGCGCATCGCCGGCCGGGGCGGTGCCCGATGCCATCCTGCAGTCATGGCGGCGCTGCCAGCGCCAGGGCCTGTCGGTGGACGCGCGTCCCGACGTGGCCCCGGTACCCGAGCTGTCGCTGCGTGAACTGCGCCAGCGCCGCGAGCGCCTGTGGCGGCTGGCCCGTCCCGAGCTGGAAGGGCTGGCAAGCTCGCTGGCCAGCAGCGATGGCATCGTGCTGCTCACCGACGAGGAAGGCTGGGTGCTGGACGCCGAGGGCAGCAACAGCTTCCTCGACCGCGCCGGACAGGTCGCGCTGATGCCGGGGGTGCGCTGGGACGAAGGCACGGTCGGTACCAATGCCATCGGCACGGCCATCGTCGAAGGCCGTGCCCTGCAGGTGCGCGGCGGCGAACACTTCTTCGCCCCGCACGGCATCCTGACCTGCTCGGCCACGCCGATCTTCGATCCGTTCGGGCAGCGCGTGGGCGTGCTCGACATCTCCGGCGATGCGCGCCACGCCCACCTGCATGCGCTGGCGCTGGGCCGCCACGCGGTGGACCAGATCGAGCACCGCTATTTCGCCGACGGGCTCGACGACTGCGAGTTGCTGCACCTGCATGCGCAGCCGCTGTTGCTGGGCAGCCCGCGCGAGGCCCTGCTCGGCTTCCGCAATGGCCGGCTGGTGGCCGCCAACCGGGTCGGCCTGGGATTGTTCGGGCTGGACCGCCACGACATCGGCCACGCATCCTACGAGGCCCTGTTCGACCAGCCGCTGTCGCGCCTGCATGACGACGGCATGCTGCTGGACCGGCAGGGGCGTGCGCTGTACGGCCACAGTGACGGCAGGCGGCACACGCGTGCCGCTGGCGCCGTGGTTGCGCGCACGCCCCGCGTGGCCCCTGCCGCCGCCGCGCCCGCGCTGCTGGCGGCACCCGGCACGGTGCTGGCGGCGCCGGTGCAGCAGCAGTTGCGCCAGGCGGTGCGGGTGCTGGATGCGGGCCTGCCGGTACTGGTGCAGGGCGAAACCGGCACCGGCAAGGAAGTCTTCGCGCGCGAGCTGCATCGCCGCTGCGCGCGTGCCGGCCAACCGCTGGTGGCGGTCAACTGCGCGGCACTGCCTGAAGGCCTGATCGAAGCCGAGCTGTTCGGCTACGAGGAAGGCGCGTTCACCGGCGCGCGCCGGCAGGGCAGTACCGGCCTGCTGCGGCAGGCGCAGGGCGGCGTGCTGTTCCTGGATGAGATCGGCGACATGCCGTTGGCCCTGCAACCGCGCCTGCTGCGCGTGCTGCAGGAACGCGAGCTGTCACCGCTGGGCGGTGGCCGCCCGGTGAAACTGGACTTCGCCCTGGTCTGTGCCAGCCACTGCGACCTGCAGCAGGCCGTGGCCGAGGGGCGCTTCCGGGCTGATCTCTACTACCGCGTTGCCGATCATGTCGTGCACCTGCCGGCCCTGCGCGAGCTGGACGAGCGCGGTGCCCTGCTGCAGGCGCTGTGGTCACCGATGGCGCAGGGCCGCGTGCTGCAGGCGGAGGTTCTGCAGGTGCTGCAGCGGCAGCGCTGGCCAGGCAACCTGCGCCAGCTGCAGGCCTGCCTGCGCACGCTGGTGGCGTTGAGCGACCCGGGTGAGCAGATCACGCCTGCGCACTTGCCTGCCGAACTGCTGAAGGTGCCGATGGTACAGGCGGCCAACGCCAGCACTG